>Ga0075434_100001309_pt1 | contig 20777 bp, 26 predicted proteins | sample RhiMethybrSRZTD3_FD_75298 | JGI IMG/M metagenome (GOLD analysis project Ga0075434, IMG submission 75298) | Populus rhizosphere microbial communities from Tennessee, USA - Rhizosphere MetaG P. TD hybrid SRZTD3 | ecosystem: Host-associated > Plants > Roots > Rhizosphere > Soil | place: USA... | reverse complement strand
GAAGTTCGTGAGACGGGAGGAGCGGTAGATGGCCAGGCAACGTCCCGACGACCTGCGGCAGCTCAAGACCGACGAGCTGCAGCAGAAGCTGGGCGTCCTCCGCGAGGAGCGGTTCCGGCTGCGGTTCCGGACCGGGACGGAGGCGCTCCCCAATCCGCTCCAGTTCCGCACCATCCGGCGCGACATCGCGCGGATCGAGACCATTCTGCGCGAGCGGAGGCAGGCATGAGAGGCCGTCGGAAGACGCGCACCGGGACAGTGGTGAGCGACAAGATGCAGAAGACCGTGACGGTGGCGCTGGTGCGTCGCTACGCGCACGGCTTTTACGGCAAGCAGGTGGTCCGCACCAAACAGGTGGCGGCCCACGACGAGCAAGGTGCCAAGGCGGGCGACACCGTCCGCATCGTGGAGTCGCGCCCGCTCTCCAAGACGAAGCGCTGGCGCGTGGTCGAAATCGTCGAGCGCGCGAAGTAACGCCGGGAGGGAGCCGTGGTACAGCAGGAGTCGATACTGAAAATCGCGGACAACTCGGGCGCCCGCAAAGCGCTCGTGATTCGCGTGCTCGGCGGGTCCAAGCGGCGCTACGCGGGGCTCGGCGACATCGTGGTCGTCGCGATCAAGGACGCCATTCCCACCGGCCAGATCAAGAAGGGCGAGGTGGCGAAGGCGGTGATCGTGCGGACGGCCAAGGAAACCAAACGGCGGGACGGCTCCTACATCCGGTTCGACGAGAACGCGGCGGTGCTGATCACCGACCAGGGCGAGCCGCGGGCGACCCGCATTTTCGGCCCGGTGGGCCGCGAGCTGCGCGAGAAGAAGTTCATGAAGATCGTTTCGCTCGCGCCGGAGGTGATCTGATATGAAGCCGCTCGTGTACCGCAAGTCGCGCCGCGTGCGCGGCACCGAGCCGGTGCGCCACAAGCTGCACATCGCCAAGGGCGATACGGTGCGCGTGATCTCGGGCGACGATAAGGGCAAGGACGGTCGGGTGCTGCAGGTGCACCCCAAGACGTTCCGGCTCACGATCGAAGGCGTGAACATCGTGAAGAAGCACCAGAAGGCCCGGACGCCGGAGCAGGAGAGCAAGATCATCGAAATGCCGGCCCCGATCGCCGCCTCGAAGGTCATGCTGCTCGATCCCAAGTCGGGACACCCGACCCGGGTGCGCCGGCGCCGCGACAAGGACGGCACCATCGAGCGGATCGCCGCGCGGTCGGGTCAACCGATCCCGCGGGTGAGGTAACTATGGCGGATACGCAAGAAAAAGAGAAAAAACAGAAAGCGCCCAAGGGCGAGCCCAAGGGCAAGCAAAAGGGCGTTAAACCTGAGACCGTGGTCGACACGGCACCGGCCGAGCCGGCGCCGCCGGCCCGGCTGCGCGCGCATTACGAGCAACGGGTGCGGCCGGCGCTGCAGCAGCAGTTCGGGTTCGCCAACCCGCACCAGATTCCCAAGCTCCTGAAGATCGTGCTGAACGTGGGGATGGGTGACGCCCAGAAGAATCCCAAGTCGCTCGAGGCGGCGGTGGCCGAGCTGGGGGCGATCACGGGCCAGCGGCCGGTGGTGACGCGCGCCAAGAAGTCGATCGCGAACTTCAACCTGCGCCAGGGCGTGGCGATCGGGTGCGCGGTGACCCTGCGCGGGGCGCGCATGTACGAGTTCCTCGACCGCTTCATCACGGTGTCGGTGCCGCGGATGCGCGACTTCCGCGGACTCCCCACCAAGAGCTTCGACGGGCGGGGCAACTACACGGTGGGCATCAAGGAGCAGATGCTGTTTCCCGAGATCGACTACGACAAGGTCGAGCAGATCCACGGGATGGATATCACGTTCGTGACCAACGCCGGACGGGACGACACGGCGATGGCGCTGTTGCGCGAGATGGGGATGCCGTTCCGCGGCGAGTCCCCGGTGGCCGTCGGCTGACCGGCCTTCGGTACACTGCGAGGAGAGCATCGATATGGCGAAGAAGTGTTGGATCGAGCGCGTCAAACGCACCCCGAAGTTCAAGGTCCGGGCCTATTACCGCTGCCAGCGCTGTGGGCGGAGCCGGGGCACGCTGCGGAAGTTCGGGTTGTGCCGCATCTGTTTCCGAGACCTGGCGCTGCGCGGGGAAATCCCGGGCGTCCGGAAAGCCAGCTGGTAAGGGGCGGGAGGCCGAATGAGTGTGACTGATCCGGTTGCCGATATGCTGACCCGGGTGCGCAACGCCTGCACGGCGGGGCATCGACGGGTCGACATGCCGGTGTCGAAGCTGAAAGCCGAGATCGCGCGGCTGCTCCGCGACAACCACTACATCCAGGACTTCAAAGTACTGGATGACGGGCGGTTCGGGCTGCTGCGGCTCTATCTCAAGTACCACAACGACGCGCCGGTCATCCGCGAGCTGCAACGGGTGTCCGCTCCCGGGTTGCGCCGCTACGTCAAAGCGCGCGAGATCCCGCGAGTGAAGAACGGCCTGGGGATGGCCATCCTCAGCACGCCGCGCGGCGTGATGTCGGATCGCGAGGCCCGCACCGCCCGGGTGGGCGGCGAGCTGCTCGCGGTGGTCTGGTAGGAGGGGGACCATGTCGCGCATCGGCAAGAAGCCCGTTCCGCTGCCCACCGGCGTGACGGCGACCATCGCGGGGCAGACCATCGCGGTGAAAGGCCCGAAGGGAGAGCTCAGCCGTACGGTGCATCGGGAGCTGACGATCGCGCTCGAGGAGAACACGGTCGTGGTGCGGCGCCCCTCCGACGAGCCGCGTCACAAGGCGCTGCACGGGCTGACGCGCACCCTCGTCGCCAACATGGTCGAGGGGGTCACGAAGGGGTTCGCCAAGGCCCTGGAGATCCAGGGTGTCGGCTACAAGGCCGAGCTCAAGCCGTTCGGGGTGCAGCTCGTGGTCGGGTACTCGCATCCGGTCCCCTACCACGCGCCCAAGGGCATCAAGATCAGCGTCGACAACAACGTGCAGGTGAAGGTCGAAGGCGTGGACAAGGAGCTGGTGGGGCAGGTCGCGGCCGAGCTGCGCGCCGTGCGCCCGCCGGAGCCGTACAAAGGGAAAGGAATCCGCTACGTGGGCGAGCAGGTCCGGCGCAAGGCCGGCAAGACCGCCCAGGCGGCCAAGTAAACAGCCATGCGCGCGATTCGTAAGATCAAGACGCAGGCCCACCGGCGTGCCCGGCGGCACCTGCGCGTCCGCAAGCGGGTGCAGGGCACGCCGGGCCGTCCGCGCCTGGTCGTGTTCCGCTCCTCGAAACACATCTACGCCCAGGTGGTTGATGACGAGCGCGGCGTCACGCTGGTCGGCGCGTCGGATCGCACCGAAGGCATCGCGATCGATGGAAAAGGCAAGACGGCAAAGAGCTTCGCTCTGGGCCAGTTGATCGCGGCCAAGGCGAAGGCGAAAGGCATCGCGAAAGTCGTGTTCGATCGCGGCGGCTACCAGTATCACGGGCGCGTCAAAGCGGTGGCCGAAGGCGCCCGGAAAGGCGGGTTGGAGTTGTGATGACGAATCCTCAGGATACGGCGGGCGCCCCCGCGCCCGAGACGGCGGCCGAGACGGTCGCCCCTGCCACCGAGTCCGTTGTTCCGACCGAGCACCATCCTCCACGCCGTGGCGGGGGGGGCGGTGGCGGCGGTGGACGTGGGGGCCGGGGTCGGGGTCGAGGCCGGGGCGGCGAGCGCCGTGACGGCGGAGACCGGCAGCGTGAAAGCGACGGGATCGTTGAGAACGTCATCGCCATCAACCGCGTCGCCAAGGTCGTGAAAGGCGGACGACGCTTCAGCTTCAACGCGCTCGTCGCGGTCGGCGACAGCCAGGGCAAAGTCGGCTTCGCGACCGGGAAAGCCAACGAGGTGAGCGAGGCGGTCCGTAAAGCGGTCGAGGCTGCGCGCCGTCACCTGACCGAGGTGCCGCTGACCGGCGGCACCATTCCGCACGAGATCATCGGCCGGCACGGCGCCGGTCGCGTCCTGCTGAAGCCCGCCGCCTCGGGAACCGGCGTCATTGCCGGTGGTCCGGTGCGTGCTGTGCTCGAGTGTGCGGGTGTCCGCGACATCCTGACCAAGAGTCTCGGGTCGACCAACCCGCACAACATGGTGCGGGCCACGATGAACGGGTTGTCCCGGCTGACGACGGCCCGCCGCATCGCGCGCGAGCGCGGGGTTGAAGTCGAAGCGATCGCGTACAAGGCGCGGCAGGAGGCGACGCATGGCTAGAAATCCACCCACCCGGAAGCATCGCAAGCGGGTGAAAGGCGTCGATCCCGTGCTGCCCCCGGCCGGCAAGGGGAAGCTCGAGATCCGCCAGATGCGCTCAGGGTCCGGCAAACCCGCTCGCGTGAAACGCACGCTCGTGGCGCTGGGCCTGAAGCACCACCAGGACGTCGTGGTCCAGGCCGATCATCCGGCGCTGCGCGGCATGCTGTACCAGGTCCGGCATCTCGTCCGTGTGACGGCGGTCAAAGGGTAAGCACCGATGGCGAAAGCGAAAACGAAATCGAAACCGAAGGCGCGCCGCGCCGCCAAGCCGGCGAAGCCCCGCACGAAGAAGCCCGCCGAGTCTACGCCGGTGGTGACGTTGTCCACGCTGCGGCCACCGCGCGGGTCCACGCACAAACCCACCCGCGTGGGGCGCGGTCCGGGCTCGGGCATCGGCAAGACGTCGGGCCGCGGTCAAAAGGGAATGAAGGCCCGCGCCGGCGGCAGTACGCGTCCGGGGTTCGAGGGCGGGCAGATGCCGCTCATCCGCCGCATTCCCAAGCGCGGCTTCACCAATCCGTTCAAGCAGGACGCGCAGGTGGTCAACGTGCGGCACCTGGGACTCCTCGCCGAAGGCGCGGAAATCACGCCGCAAACGCTGTTCGGGGCCGGCCTCGTGCGCCGTCCCGATACGCCCATCAAGCTGCTCGGCATGGGTGAGGTGAAGCGGCGCTTCGTGGTGAAGGGCGTCGGCGTCTCGGGCTCGGCGCGCACCAAGATCGAGGCGGCGGGGGGCACCATCGAGGGCGGGACCGCGTGACGGCACCGAAGATCCCGAATCTCTTCAAGGTCCCGGAGCTGAAAGAGAAGATCCTCTTCACGCTCCTGTGCCTCGTCATCTACCGGCTCGGCGCGCATCTCGCCGCGCCGGGGGTGAACGTGCAGGCCATCGCGGAGTACACCCGCGGCGCCGCGCAGGGCACCCTGCTCAACCTGTACGATCTGTTCGCGGGCGGCGGGTTCTGGCGCGCCTCGGTCTTCGCGCTGGGCATCATGCCCTACATCTCCGCCAGCATCGTCTTCCAGATGGCCGGCCCCGTGTTCCCCGCGATCGAGAAGATGCAGCGAGACGAAGAGGGCAAGAAACGCATCACCCAGTGGACGCGGTACCTCACGGTGCTCATCTGCCTCGGGCAGGGAATCGGCTACGCCAAGTTTCTGGAAACCCAGGTGCAGGGCGCGGTCGTCAATCCCGGCTTCGGATTCGAGTTCACGACCGCCCTCATTCTGACCACCGGCGGCGTGCTGGTGATGTGGCTGGCCGAGCAGATCACCGAGCGGGGGCTGGGCAACGGACAGAGCTTGATGATCTTCTTCTCGATCGTCGACCGCATCTGGCCCGAGGCGGGCCGCACGATCGAGGCGTTGTCCGCGGGGTCGATCAAGTTCGGGGTGCTGCTCGTGATCCTGGGCATGATGCTGCTGGTCGTGGCGGGCACGGTCGCCGTGACCGTCGCCTCACGGCGCATCCCGATCCAGATTCCGCGCAAGGTGATGGGGCGCGGCCGCATCGCCGAAGGCCGGAAGACGTTCATTCCGCTGCGCATCAACACCTCGGGCGTGATGCCGATCGTGTTCGCGCAGTCGATCATCGTGCTGCCGGCCACGTTCGCCACGTTCACGAACATTCCGGTGCTGAAGAATCTGGCGGCGTATTTCACCACCACGTCGCCGGCCTACCTGATCACGATGGCGCTGTTGATCGTGTTCTTCGCCTACTTCTACACGTCGATCATCTTCAACCCGGTCGACCTGGCGGAAAACCTCAAGAAGCAGGGCGGGTTCATCCCGGGCGTGAAGCCGGGGGCGCCGACCGCCGATTATATCGATGAGGTGCTGTCGCGTATTACGCTGCCGGGCTCGATCTTCCTCACGCTGGTCGCCCTGCTGCCCATCCTCGTCAGCAACATCCTCAACATGCCGTTCGGGTTCGGCGGCACCGCCCTGCTGATCGTCGTCGGCGTGGCGCTCGACACGGTGCAACAGATCCAGCAGCACCTGCTGCTCCGCCACTACGACGGTTTCATGAAGGAAGGCCGGATCAAGTTCCGCGGTCGGCCGCGGTAGTCCCCCGTGTACATCCTGCTGCTAGGCGCACCGGGCTCCGGGAAAGGCACCCAGGGGCTGATCCTGTCGCGCCGTCTGGGCATCCCCAAGATCGCGACCGGCGACATCCTCCGTGCGGCGATGAAGGCCGGGACGCGGCTCGGGAACGAGGCCAAGCGCTTCTACGACGCCGGCAAGCTGGTCCCTGATACCGTGATCCTCGAGCTGATCAAGACCGAGCTGGCCAAGCCCGAGGCGCAGCAGGGCGCGATCTTCGACGGATTTCCCCGCACGGCCGCCCAGGCGGAGCTGGTGGACAAGACCCTCGCAACCCGCGGCCAGCGGTTGAACCATGCGCTGCTGCTCGACGTCCCCGAGGAAGAGCTGGTGCGCCGGCTGCACGCGCGCGCCTTGAAGGAAGGCCGCACGGACGACACGCCGGAGGCGATTCGAACCCGTCTGCTCGTGTATCGGCAGGAGACGGCGCCGTTGATCGCGCATTTCGCCGTGCATGGCATCGTGCACCGGGTGCCCGGGTTGGGGTCGATCGAGGACATCGCGGTGGAGATTCAGCGCATCCTGGGACGATGATCACCATCAAGTCGGCGCGGGAAATCGAGACGATGGCGGCCGCGGGTCGCATCGTCGCCGACACGCTGGCGCTGATGGGAAAAACCGTCCGGCCCGGGATCTCGACCAAGGAGCTGGATCGAGTCGCCGAGGAGTTCATCCGGAGTCATCCCGGTGCCCGCCCGTCGTTCAAGGGATTGTACGACTTTCCCGCCACGCTGTGCACCTCGATCAACCACGAAGTCGTCCACGGTATTCCCTCGGCCAAGCGCGTGTTGCGTGAGGGTGACGTGATCAGCATCGACGTCGGGGTGCAGCTCGAGGGGCTGCACGCGGACTCGGCCGCGACGTTCCCGGTCGGCAAGGTTTCGCCCGAAACGCATCACCTGCTCGAGGTCACGCAGGCCGCCCTGGCGGCGGGGATCGCCCAAGCGCGATCCGACAATCACGTCGGCGACATCGGTCACGCGGTGCAGCAGGTGGCCGAAGAGGCGGGGTACTCCGTGGTGCGGGAGATGGTCGGGCACGGGATCGGCTCGAGTTTTCACGAGGAGCCGCAGGTGCCGAACTACGGCAAGCCGAAGCGGGGCCCACGTCTCGTGGCGGGTATGACGATCGCGATCGAGCCCATGGTCAACGTGGGCGGGGCGGAGATCCGGACGTTGCCGGACAAATGGACCGTGGTGACCGCCGATGGCGAGTTGTCGGCGCACTTCGAGCATACGGTGGCCATCGGGTCGGATGGAGCCGCGCCCCGGATCCTGACCCAGTAGCGGTTACTTGCCGAGCGTCTCGGCCGCCGTGAGCAGAGTCTTTCCGGACGCCGGGTCGGATAACGCGGCGACGTTCACCCGGACGTTTTCCACCGCCCCCTCCAGCGCGGCTCGCCCCAGCTGCTCGGCGACCAACGCGTCGGACCGGGCGTTCTTGTTGCCGATCGTCCCGATCTCCCGCGCCAGCGTGATGACGCGATCGGCCCGACGGGCGACTTCGAGGGGCGTTTGCGCGGCTCCGAGCAACGCGGTATCGATGCCCGCGACCCGTTTGGGATCGTCCTTCGGCAACTTGTAGGCTTCGCTGACCTGGGCGTAGGCGGCGGCGTCCTCGTCGACCAGGCGGCGCAGCTCGCCGCGCAGCGAATCTGCCTCGACCAGGATAGCCCGAGCGCGCGCGTCGACCGCCGCATAGGCTTTTCGCCCGATCGTCAGGCGGGCCACCATCGCGACCAGTGCGCCCGCCAGCGTGCCGGCCATAGCCGCCGCACTGCCGCCCCCCGGAACGGGATTGGGCCCGGCCAGCTCTTCGATCCAGCCATCCAGCGTGGGGCCCTCGGCGGCCCGGATCTTCGCTTCGAGCAGGTGATCCGCGGCATCCGGGAGCTCGAGCGCGTCCGCACCGGCGCCGAGGATGCCGCGCTCGGGAATGAGACCGACGATCTCGCTCCGCGACACGGCGACGCCCCGATCGCCCGCCTCTTTCTGAACTACCGCAAACACCGCCGCGGGGGAGGTGACATCGATGTCGAGCAGGTTCATGGACACCTGGGCCCGGCCACCCACGTCGAACCCGCTTGCCTGCACGGCGGGGAGGCCCCCGCTCGAGGTCCGGATCTGCTTCGCGATCTCCTTGGCGATGCCGACGTCGGGCGTTTCCAGGTAGATGTTGTAGGCGACGAGGAACGGCCTCGCTCCGATCGCGGTGGCCCCGGCCGTGGGATGGATGTGGCGGGGACCAAAGTCCGGATCGGCGGCGGGATCGCTCCCGATGCGCTCGCGCAGACCCTCGAACTCGCCTTTACGAATGTCGGGCAGTCGCTCGCGCTCCGGTCGCGCGGCGGCCCTGGCATAGAGAAACACCGGGATCTCGAGCTCCCGCCCCGCGCGCTCCGCCAACCGTCTGGCCAGCGCGACACAGTCGTCCATCGTGACGTCACGCACCGGAATGAACGGCACCACATCCGTAGCCCCCATGCGCGGGTGCTCACCCTTGTGTCTGGTCAGGTCGATGCGATCCCGGGCGATTCGCATCGCATTGAACGCCGCCTGGGCGGCCGCTTCCGGCGGCGCCACGAACGTGAACACCGAGCGGTTGTGTGACGGATCGGATTGCACGTCGAGCAGGCGCACTCCGGGCACGGCCGTCAGTGCCGATCGTAAGGCATCGATCGTCGCCGAGTCACGCCCTTCGGAGAAGTTGGGGACGCATTCAACGAGCTGAGCCGGCATCGGATACCCCTTCAAGCGTTCCGGAGGAGCTCGATCAGCCAGTCATACATTTTCGGATTGCCTGCCACGAGCGACCCGTGACCGACCACATCCTTCGAACCTTCGAGCGTCGTGACGACGCCGCCGGCCTCGCGGACCAGCAACACGCCGGCCGCGACATCCCAGGGTGCCAGGGTCAGCTCCCAGAACGCATCGAACCGGCCCGCGGCCACGTCGGCCAGGTCGAGCGCCGCCGCGCCCGCCCGCCGGACGCCGCTCACCGCGCGGGTCACCGCCGCAAACTGCTTCAGGTAGGAGTCGAGCTTGTCGAGCTCGCGGAACGGAAACCCGGTCCCGACGAGGGCCCGTGCCGGATCGGCGACCGCCGACACGGCGAGCCGGGTCCCGCCCGACCACGCGCCCTGGCCGCGGGCCGCCCGGTACGCTACGTCGCGAGCCACGTCGTGCACGATGCCGACGCTGAGCACGCCCGACACGAGCGCACCGATCGACACGGCGTATTGCGGATAGCCGTGGAGGTAATTGGTCGTACCGTCGAGCGGGTCGACGAGCCACACCACCTGGGCGCGCCGCGGCGCATCGGGCGACAGCTCCTCCCCCACGACTTCGGACCCTGGAACGAGATCGGTGAGCGTCTCGGCGATCAGCTCCTCCGCTTCGCGATCGACCTGGGTGACGAAATCGTGGCGCGTCTTCTCGGTCCACGCCTGCGCGTCGGGCGGTCGCGCGCCGCGAATCATGTTCGCGGCCCGCTCCGCGGCCCGTTCGGCGACGTTAACTAAGTCCTTGAGTGCCTGCACCTTGCGGCTCTTCCCTCCGCGCCCTTAGGTTGTGACCCCATGACTCCGCCCCCCGCGGCCCCCCCCCCCGCCCGCGTCTTCAGCGGCATCCAGCCGTCCGGCGAGCTGCACATCGGAAACTACCTCGGCGCGGTGCGGAATTGGGTCCGGTTGCAGGACCTGCACGACTGCGTGTACTCGATCGTCGACCTGCACGCGATCACGCAGCCGTACAACCCGGCCGAGCTGCCGCAGCGGACGCACGAGATGGCGGTCGGGCTCCTGGCCGCGGGCATCGATCCCGACAAGGCGATTCTCTTCGTTCAATCTCACGTCGCCGAGCACACCGAGCTGAACTGGCTGCTCACCACCGTGACCCCGCTGGGCGAGCTGGAGCGACAGACCCAGTACAAGGACAAGGCGCAACGTCTGGAAAGTATCCCCGCCGGGTTGCTGAACTATCCGGTGCTGCAAGCCGCCGACGTGCTGCTCTACCAGGCGGCCCTCGTCCCGGTGGGCGAGGACCAGCTGCAGCACCTGGAGCTGATGCGCGAGATCGCCCGGCGGTGGAACGGGCGCTACGGCGCCGACTTCTTCCCCGAGCCTCAGGCTCAGCTCACGACCGCCAAGCGGGTGCTGGGTCTCGACGGGCAGGCCAAGATGTCCAAGAGTCTGGGGAATACGATCGGCCTGCTCGAATCACCGGAGGCGATCTGGGAGAAACTGCGGCCCGCCGCCACCGACCCGGCTCGGGTGACGCGCAAGGATCCCGGCAACCCCGACATCTGCAACGTGTTCACGATCCACCAGGGGTTCTCGCCGCCCGACGTCCAGGCGACGGTTGCGGTCAATTGCCGGACCGCCGGCTGGGGATGTCTCGATTGCAAGCGCGTGCTGGCGGACCAAATGATAGCGGCGCTGGCACCGGTCCGCGAGCGCGCCGCGACGCTGCAGCGCGATCCCGGTCGCGTGCAGGCACTGCTCAAGAACGGCGCGGAGCGGGCGCGGACCATCGCGCGCCGCACCATGCGGGAGGTGCGTCGTCGCATGGGATTCCTTCCACCGGCCGACTGATGCCGGACTTCCAGGATGTGATGGCGTCGCTGCGCCTCGACCTGCTGGGTCAGCTGCTGCTCGCGACCCTGCTGGGTGGCGCCATCGGGATGGAGCGCGAGATCTCCGGCAAGCCGGCCGGATTACGGACCAACATCCTGATCTGTGTCGGGGCCACGCTGTTCACGGTGCTGTCGGTGAAGCTGTCGGCCGGCCGGGGAGACCCCGGCCGCGTGGCGGCGCAAATCCTCACCGGCGTGGGATTCATCGGCGCGGGCACTATCCTGCATGCCCGCGGGTCGGTGACCGGACTGACGAGCGCGGCCACCATCTGGGTCGTCTCGGCCATCGGCATGGCGGTGGGCTCCGGCGCCTATGTCGAAGCGATCGGCACCACGCTCCTCGTGATGGTCGTGCTCGCCGGGCTGGGCTTCGTCGAGAGCAGTGTCGCCCGGCGCCGCTCCTACAGTCGCTTCACGATCCATGCTTCTCCCTCCGCCACCGCGCTGGAGGATCTGGAAGCCCTCGTGCGTCGCACCGGGGTCGAGCTGACGCGTGTCGAGTCGCGCCACGAAAACGTCGACCTCGTCATCGAGTTCGACCTGCGCGGTCCCAAACGCCTGCACGATCAGGCGCGGACCGCGGTGCTGCATCACCCCGGCGTCCGTTCCGTCACGACCGGAGAGTGACTTCCCTCCGCCGTCTGGTGCTCGACCTGCGCACCCAACGGCCCGTGTGGCGGGTGCCGCCGGATGTCGTGAGTGCCGTACGGCGGGCGCTCGGCCCGGGCTGGGAGGGGATCGAGGTCGAAACGCCGGTGTCGTCCGACGGCGACGGCGGCTCCGGCTCACCCGAAGCGATCGCGGCTGCGGGCGGGGCGGAGGTGTACTTCGGATTCGGCGTCCCCCCTGGCGTCGTCACCGCGGGTCGCGACACCCTGCGCTGGGTGCACAGCTGCACGGCGGGCGTCGGGTCGAGCCTCGAAGCCCTGCGCGGCAGTAGCATCCGGCTCACCAACTCGGCGGCGGTGCACGCCGAGCCGATCGCCGATTGGGTGATCGCGGCGTTGGCGCATTTCGCCAAGGGTTTCGATCACGTGGTCCGGGCGCAGGCCGAGCGCCGGTGGATTCAAGGGGCCTACGGCGAGCGCGTCATTCGCGTGCGAGAGCTCGCGGACATCCGCGTCGGCATCCTGGGGCTCGGGGGCATCGGGTCGGCCGTGGCGCGCCGCGCGCTGGCGCTTGGGATGCGTGTCGCGGGCATCCGACGCCACCCGGAGCGGGGCGGCCCATCGGGCACGGCCTGGGTCGGCGGACTGACCGACCTGCCGCGCCTCGCCACGGAGAGCGACGCCCTGGTGATTGCCGCGCCGCGCACGCGTGAGACCGACGCCGCGGTCAGCCGCGACATTCTGGCACGGCTGCCCGCCGACGCCGTCGTGATCAATGTGTCGCGCGGGGCGCTGCTCGATGAGCGGGCCCTGCTCGAGCGGCTCGATGCCGGGGTGCTGCGTGGCGCGGCGCTGGACGTGTTCGCGACCGAGCCGCTCCCCCCCGAGCATCCTCTCTGGACCCACCCCCGGGTACTCGTCAGCCCGCACGTAAGTCCCGTCACGGAGCGGTTCTGGGAGCGCGAATCCGGGCTCATTCTGGACAACATCGGTCGCTATCTTGCGGGGTCGGCGCTCGTGAACCAGGTGGACCTGGACGCGGGGTACTAATGGAAAAGATCATCAAGGCAGCCGTGGATCGGGGCGCTTCCGACCTGCACATCAAGGCCGGGGACGTGTTTCGCGCCCGCATCAACGGGCGCCTGGTGCCGCTCACGAAGCAACGGCTGACGCCCGAGCAGACCAAGACCATCGCCAAGCAGCTGATCCCCACCGAGGAAGACCGCGCGCGGATCGACAAGATTCGCGACTACGACTGCTCGTGGGGCATGCCCGGGATCGGCCGCTTCCGCGTCAACATCCTGCGGCAACGCTCGTCGTTCATGATCGTGATGCGCGTGATCCCGTTCGACGTGCCGAGCTTCGATTCATTGCAGCTGCCGGGGGTGCTGGCCCAGGTGGCCACCGCCGAACGGGGCATGGTGCTGGTGACCGGCGTGACGGGCTCGGGCAAGACGTCGACCATGGCGGCGATGGTGCACCATATCAACCAGACACAACACAAGCACGTCCTCACGCTCGAAAGCCCCATCGAATTCCTCCATCGCGACATCAATTGCTCGATCACCCAGCGGGAAATCGGAACCGATACCGACGATTTCCGCATGGGACTGCGCGCCGCGCTACGGCAGGATCCGGACGTGGTGATGATCGGAGAAATGCGGGACTCGGAGACGATCGACACCGCCATGAAGGCGGCCGAGACCGGGCACCTGCTGATCTCGACGCTGCACACCCCGGATGCCGTCGCCACCGTCAACCGCATCCTCGCCATGTTTCCCGCGGAAGAGCAGGGCATCGCCCGGCTGCGCCTCGCCGAGGCGCTCCAGGGGGTCGTGTCCCAGCGCCTGCTGCCGCGCGCCGACGGCAAAGGGCGCGTGGCAGCGATCGAAATCTTGCTGTGCACCGCCACGGCCCGCGACATGATTCGTGACGCGGCGCGCACTCCAGGCCTGCACGACTACATCAAGGAGTCCCGCGAGCAGTACGGGATGCAAACCTTCGATCAGCACCTCATGGACCTGGTGAGCACCGGGGTCGTGACATACGAGACCGCCCTCACGGCGTCCTCGTCTCCCGCGGACTTCGAGCTGCAGATGCGGACTCTGCGGCGGAGCTCGACGTCGGTCTTATCGCCGGTCGAGCAGCCGACCCTCATCGAGCCCGAGTCGGATCGGCCGGCCGGGTTTACCGACGACTTGAGCTCGATGCTCCCCGAATGACCGGTCGCGTGCTGCAGGGCATTTTCGCGCCCGTAACCACGCCATTCGATCCGTCGACCGGTGAGCTCGCGCTGTTGGCGGCCACTCGGAACGCGCAACGGCTGCTCGAGAACGGCCTGGATGGTCTCGTCGTCACCGGCACCACGGGGGAAGCAGCGCTGCTCGAGCCGGAAGAGCAGCGGCGCCTGGTGGCGGCGCATCGCGCCGTGGTGCCCCGCGATCGGTGGCTCGTGGCCGGTACCGGAGCGGAATCGACTCGCGCGGCGATCGCGCTCACCCGGGCCGCCGCGGCGGAGGGGGCAGATGCCGTGCTGGTTCGCCCCCCGAGCTACTACAACGCCGCTCACTCCGCCGCCAGCCTCGGCGCCTATTATCGGGCCATCGCGGACGCGAGCCCGGTCCCGGTGCTCGTCTATAATATTCCCAAGCACACCCGGCTCCCTGTGCCGCCGGAGCTGCTGGCGCACCTGGCGGCGCACGGCAACGTGGTGGGGGCGAAGGACTCCTCGGGGGACCTCGCGAATCTCAAGGCCTACCGTGCCGCGGTCCCCGACTGGGCGATGTTCGTCGGATCCGGCTCGTTGTTGTTCCCGGCGCTCGAGGTCGGTTGTGTGGGGGGCATCGTGGGGGTCGGGTGTTTCGCGCCCGCGGTGTCGGCGGAGCTCCTGGCCGCGTTCCGGGCCGGCAACCTGAGCCGTGCCGGACAGCTCCAGAACCGGCTGGGGGCGCTCGACAAGGAGATCGTGGCGCGCGGTCCGGCCGCCATCAAGGCGGCGATGGACGCGGTCGGGCTGTACGGCGGGCCGGTGCGCGAGCCGCTCGCGCCGCTCGCCGGGCCGGACCGCGAGCGCATCGGGCAGCTGCTCGCCGCGTGACCGGCGGAGGACAGCAGCGCGCGCTCCTGGAGGAGCTAGCTGTGCCGCGTCTCGTCGGCGGTCCGCATCATGCGCGGGTCCGGGAGGTCGTGAAGCGGGAGCTGGTGCAACGCGGTCTCGTGGTGCTCGAGCATCGCTTCCGTGCCCGACCGCGATTCCCCCTCTGGGGCGCCCCGCCAGCGGACGGCATCAATTTCATCGCGGTGCGACCCCAGACCCGTGTCTCCACCTGGCTGGCCGCGCACTATGATTCGAAGGGTCAGCCGGTTTCGATGGCGACCCGGCTGCTGCTCGTCGCCTTCTCGGCGCTCGCCCTCCTGGCCGTCCCGTTCGGGCTGTGGTTTCCCGCCGTTCTCGGAGCGGCGCTGTTTCTCTTTTTGAACCGGATCACCGATCGTTCACCCGGAGCGCTCGACAACGCGAGCGGGGTGCTGACGGTGCTCGCGACGCTGGACGCGCTGCCTCGCACGGCGTCGGTCGGCGCGCTGCTGCTCGACGCCGAAGAGCTGGGCCTCGTCGGCGCGCGGGCGTTGGCGCGGGAGCGCGGGAATCTGCTCCAGGACACGACGGTGATCAATTTCGACGGCATCGATGACACGGGTGGGATCACGGCTTTGATGCACCGGCCCGGCTCCACCGTAGCCCGGGTTGCAACGACCCTTGGCGCCGGCATATGGCGCTCCCTGCCGGTGGTCGTCGACGGCATGGCCCTGGCTCCTGCCGCTCGAGAGTGCATGACCATCATGAAAGGAAACTGGAGTACCATGCGTGTCGTGCACACGCCACGAGACGTACCGGATCGGTTGACGTTGTCGGGCGTCGAGGAAGTTGCGGCCGCACTGGCGCGAACTCTATCATCTGGTACGGGCTGAGGGGGATTCGTGTTCGGAGCCAAGATCCACTGCGTGGTCGTGGTCGGCGCCCAATGGGGTGACGAGGGCAAAGGCAAGCTCGTCGACGTGCTCGCCGAGCGCGCCGATCTGGTGGTGCGCTACCAGGGCGGGGCGAACGCGGGCCACACCGTGCACACCAGCGCCGGAGAGTTCGTGCTGCACCAGATCCCGTCCGGCATCATCCAGGGCGCTGTGTGCGTGGTGGGCAATGGCGTGGTGCTCGATCCCGAGACGTTCTTCACCGAGCTCGATGCGCTGTCCTCGCGCGGCGTGAAGATCGAGCACAAGCTGTTCGTCTCCGATCGCGCGCATCTGGTGCTGCCCTATCACAAACTCCTCGATCAGGCCAGGGAGCGGCGGGAACAGATCGGGACCACGGGCCGTGGCATCGGACCGACCTACGAAGACAAATACGGCCGTCGCGGAATCCGCGTGGGCGACCTGCGCCAGCTCGAGCAGGCCCAACGGCGGGTGTCGGAACGCGTGGCCGCGGCGAACGACATCCTGCAGCTCCTGGGCGTCACAGAGCGGGCCGACGAGCGGGAGCACTGTCAGCTGCTCGCGCGGCTCGCGCCGCGTCTCCTGCCCCTCGCCATCGACTCGGGACGGGCCGTGCACGACGCGCTGCAGCGCGGTGACGCCGTGCTGTTGGAAGGAGCCCAGGGGGCGTTGCTCGACGTCGATCACGGGACCTACCCATATGTGACGTCTTCCAATACGACGGCCGGTGGCGCGGCGGTGGGCGCGGGAATCGGTCCCACCGCGATCGACGCCGTGCTGGGTGTCGTCAAGGCGTACACGACGCGGGTCGGGAACGGGCCGCTGCCCACGGAGGCCGAGCCGGCCATCGCCGAGCGGATCCGGAAGCTGGGCGGGGAATTCGGGGCCACGACCGGCCGGCCACGCCGCTGCGGGTGGTTCGATGCCGCCGTGGTGCGCTACGCGGTGCGCGTCAACGGCCTGGGCGGGCTTGCCGTCACGAAGCTCGACGTGCTCGACAGTTTCGCCGAGATCCCGGTGGCGGTGGGCTACCTGTTGGATGGTGAGCCGCTGGAAGGCATGCCCGCCGATCTGGAGCGCATGGACCGGGTGCAACCGGTCTACGAATCGCTGCCCGGCTGGCAGAAGCCCACCGGGGACGTGCGGCGGCTCGCCGACCTGCCGGCCCAGGCCCGGGCGTATCTCGACCGGCTGCAGGACCTCTCCCACGCGCCGATCAAGTACGTGAGCGTGGGCACCCGGCGTGAGCAGATCATCGAGGTGACCTGATGCGCGTCGTGCGGCGCATCGCGATCGGCCTGGTGGTGCTGGTGGGGCTCGTGTTGCTCGGTGCGCGACTCTGGATGCGCATGTTGACGCCTTCGCTCGATGGGCGCGAGCGGATCCCGGGATTGGGTGACTCGGTGGTCGTCCTGTGGGACTCGCTCGCGGTGCCCCACGTCATCGCGCGCAGCGATTCGGATTTCTTCACCGCCCTGGGCTATCTCCACGCGCGCGACCGGCTGTGGGAGATGGATCTGCTGCGACATGCCGCGGAAGGCCGTTTGAGCGAGCTGTTCGGCGATCGCACGCTCGACGCCGACCGGGCGTTGCGCGGACGCGAGCTGGCCCGGATCGCGCAGGATCGCCGGCAGCACGCCTCGGCCGTTACGCTCGCCGCCGGGACGGCGTACGCGCGCGGCGTCAACGCCTGGATCGCCGCCCGGCGGCGGCCCCTGGAATTCCGGATCCTGGGACACGTCCCCGAGCCATGGCGCGTGGAGCACTCGATCGAGATCGGCCTGCTGGAGGCCTGGGAGCTGCGGAGCGACAACGGCGAAATGCAGCATGCCCGGTCGGCCGCCACGCTCGGTGAAGCGAAGGCGGGGGAGCTGCTCGTGCCGTACCCGGATTCCGCCCCGGTGATCGTCGAGGGGTCGGGCGGCCCGTCCCGGATCACCTGGCGCTCCTCGCCGGGTGACGCCCGGTCGAGCGCGTCGAATTCCTGGGCCTTCGGCCCCAGCCACACGCGCTCCGGCAAGCCGATTCTCGAGAACGATCCGCACCTGGAGCTTCGCGCACCTTCGATCTGGTATCTCGTGGGCGCCCACGCACCAGGCTATGAGGTCGTGGGCGTCACCATTCCCGGGCTGCCGCCGGTCGTGCTGGGCCACAACGCCAGTCACGGTTGGGGTTTCACGAATGGTATGATCGACGACGTGGATTACGTCCAGGAGCGGATCTCGGCGGACACCGCCCGCTACCTGTCGACCACGGGCTGGGTGAACACCGAGGTCGTGGCGGAAACGCTGCGGGTGAAGGGCAAGGACCCGGTCGTCTACCGGCGACATCGCACCGCTGATGGTCCGCTCGTCGACATCGGGTGGCGACCCGACTCCCAGACCGCGTACGCGCTGCGCTGGACCGCCCAGCAACCCTCCGACGAGCTGGCGGCGCTGATCGCCATGGCGCGGGCCTCGACCCGGCAGGAGTTCGAGACCGCTATCGAGTCGTTCCGCTCCCCCGAGCAGAACATCGTGTACGCGGACAGCGCCGGCACCATCGCCTACTATCTCGCCGGATTCGTTCCGGTCCGTCGCACCGGCGACGGATCGCGACCGGAGCCGGGCTGGGTAGCGGGCGGGGGATGGGCCCGAATGCTGAGCACGGCGGAGCTGCCGCGCATAATCAATCCGGCGAGCGGCTTTATTGTGACGGCCAACAATCGTATCGTGGGCGACTCATTCCCCATTCCCATTCGCGCCGATTACGATCTGCCGTACCGCGCGCAGCGGATCTGGGAAATGGTGCGCCGCGATTCGGCGGCGACCGCAGCCTCGGTCGCGCGCGAGGAGATGGATCAGGTCAACGTCTTTCTGCGGCGCATCGCGCCCATCGCCGCGAACGCGATCGAGGCGGCGTGTCGACCACACCCTCCGGCGCCCAATCCTCGGATGTGCGGGGAAGTCGGTACTGGCGGTGCAGAGCTCGCCGACCGGATTCGCCACTGGAACGGCGACATGGCGGCCGATAGGACCGAGCCGACGCTCGTCTGGTCCTGGTACCGGGCGCTCCAGGCGCTGACCTACGACGACGAGTCACATGAGTATCGTCCCTCGGCGCCGCTGCACCGGTGGATACTCGCGGGCACGAGTGACTGGTTCGACGACGTGCGGACCCCGGAGCACGAAGACTTTGCGGTGATGGCGCAGCGCGCCATGGACACCGTGCTCGCCCGCGGGACTCCGCCACTCTGGGGCGACGTTCACACGCACACGCAAAGCCATCCGCTCGGCACCGTTCCGGTGGTGCGCTGGCTGGCCGGATTCAATGTCGGGCCGCTGCATCTGGGTGGAGGGAATCAAACCGTGAATGTCTGCCCGTCGAGCGAGTTCACGCCGCCGTTTCATTGCACCGAAGGTCCGTCCATGCGACATGTCGTGGATTTCGGGGATGTCGATGGCTCGGGCGGATTTATTCTTCCTACGGGGCAATCGGGCAGCTCGCGCTCGCCGCACTATCGCGACCAGACGGCGCGGTGGATGAAGGGTGAGCTGTGGATCGTACCGGTGAACGCGGCCCGCGTTCGGGCTGTCGATACGCTGACCCTTACTCCGAACCGCTAGCCCGCGAAACACAACGCCCCCCAAGGTCTCCCTTGGGGGGCTGGCCGTCCGCTCGTATCGGGCGCCCTTGTCCGACGCAAGCGACTTGGCTTGGCCCCTCATATGGCAAGCCAAATTCCAAACTGTAAGTCATTAACTTACAGCAACTTAGCTACGCGCCGTGGTATCCGAGCCACGGTGTTTCTCCGCTTGGTGCCGCAGGATGCGAGACGTGGCGTTGATGGGGGCGCGTCCCTACCATAGTGCCGCCCCATGACACAGACCGTCCTGATAGCCCCCACGGCGTTCAAGGGAACCATCGATCCGCGGCGGGCCGCCGAGGCCATGGCGGCTGGCGCGCGGCGCGCTTTGCCGCATGCGGCGGTGCTCGAGTGCCCCGTGGCCGACGGCGGTGACGGGTTGCTCGAAGCCGTTCTCGGGCCCACCGCGCTGCGCGAGCGCGTGGCGGTGACCGGACCGTTGGGCGCTCCCGTTCAGGCGGTGCTCGGATGGATCGATCCGGAGACCGCGATCTTCGAAAGCGCCAGTGCGTGTGGCCTCTCGCTGCTGGCTCTGGAGCGTCGCAACCCCCTCGAAGCGACCAGTCGCGGCGTGGGCGAGCTCCTGGTCGAGGCGATCGATCGCGGTGCCAAGACCGTGGTGATCGGATTGGGCGGCTCGGCCTGCGTGGACGGCGGTGTCGGCGCCGCGCGGGGATTGGGGTGGACGTTTTCCGACGTGAACGGCGCGGAGCTGCCGGAAGGTGGAGCGTCGCTGGCGTCCCTGGCGGATTGGACCCCGGGCTGGACGCTGCGCGCTCGGGTCGTGGCGCTCACGGACGTCCGTTCTCCAGTCGCGGGACCGGAAGGCGCGGCGCCTGTGTTCGCGCCGCAGAAGGGCGCCAATCCGGAGCAGGTGCAGCGGCTCGCGGCCGGTCTGGAGCATCTCGCCCTCTCGTGGGCGGGCCTCGGGCGACCGGAGCTCGGCACCATGCCTGGTGGTGGCGCGGCGGGCGGGCTCGGGGCCGGACTCGTGTTCTTCGCCCATGCGGAGCTCGTGCCTGGCGCTCCATGGGTGTTGGACCGCGTGGGATTCGATGCCGCGCTGGCCAGGGCGGATTTCGTGATCACCGGAGAGGGCGCGTTCGACCGCACGTCGCGGCTGGGCAAAGCGACCGGAGAGGTGCTGCGACGGGCGCACGACGCCCGCAAGCAGGTCGCGATCATCGCGGGCACGGCCGAGGAGACCCCGGAAGATCGGGTGTGGACCGGTGAGGGGCGACTGCTCGATGCGGCCGGCCTGGCGTCATTGGCCGAACGCGCGACGCGCGCCGCCTTCGGGTTGCCCGCCTCCTGAGGCGTTTCTATACTTCCCCGCTCCTATGCCTCCTTCCGACAATGTGATGGACAAGCTCGTGTCGCTCGCCAAGCGACGCGGTTTCGTATTTCAATCGTCTGAGATCTACGGCGGTCTAGGATCCGTGTGGGATTACGGCCCCCTGGGCGTCGAGCTGAAGAAGAACGTCAAGGAGCGCTGGTGGCGCTCGATGGTGCACGAACGCGAGGATATCGAGGGTCTCGATGCGGCCATCCTGATGCACCCCAAGGTGTGGGA
>Ga0075434_100001308_pt1 | contig 20780 bp, 22 predicted proteins | sample RhiMethybrSRZTD3_FD_75298 | JGI IMG/M metagenome (GOLD analysis project Ga0075434, IMG submission 75298) | Populus rhizosphere microbial communities from Tennessee, USA - Rhizosphere MetaG P. TD hybrid SRZTD3 | ecosystem: Host-associated > Plants > Roots > Rhizosphere > Soil | place: USA... | reverse complement strand
GAAGAACACGACGGCCGGAAGATCGAAGTCGCGCCGTCGGAGGAGGTTGCGCGGGGCGGATGCCGCATCGAAACCGAGATCGGCGTCGTCGACGCCACGATCCCGACACAACTCGAAGAAATCCAGAGGCAGCTTCTCGAAGAATAGCGCCTATGACGCTCGACCCGCTCGCGCCGTATCAAAGCCGGCTTGACAATCTCACGCCTTTTCGCGTCTCGGGCACGGTGACGGATGTCGTGGGACTTCTGATCACGAGCCGCGGTCCGTGGCTGCCGGTCGGCGCCGTGTGCAAGGTTTATCCGCTTCACAGTGAAAACGCGGCTCTCGCCGAGGTGGTCGGTTTTCGCGGCGAGCAGACGCTTCTGATGCCGCTCGGCGAGCTGCGCGGCGTCGGCCCCGGAAGCCGCGTCGTGGCGCTGGTCAAAGAGGCGCATTACTCCATCGGCGAATCGCTTCTCGGCCGGGTGATCGACGGCCTCGGCAGCCCGATCGACGGCGGCGGCCCGGTCGTCGGCGCCCATGCGTATCCTATATATATATCGGGCTCCAACCCGATGGACCGGCAAGGCATCGCCGATCCGCTCGATGTCGGCGTCCGCGCGATCAACGGCCTGGTGACCTGCGGCAAAGGGCAGCGCGTGGCGATCATGGCCGGCGCAGGCGTCGGTAAGAGCACGCTGCTCACGATGATCGCGCGCAACACCCGCGTCGATATCAAAGTCATCGCGTTGATCGGCGAGCGCGGCCGTGAGGTCGAAGATTTCGTCGAGCGCGGGCTGCCCGCCGAGGACCGCGAGCGCACGATCGTCGTCGCCGCCACCTCCGCCGATCCCCCGCTTGTGCGCGTGCGCGGGGCTTTCGTCGCGACCGCGATCGCCGAATATTTTTGCGACCAGGGGCAGGACGTGCTCCTGCTCGTCGACTCGCTCAGCCGCTTCGCCATGGCGCAGCGCGAAGCGGGACTCGCGATCGGCGAGCCGCCGTCGACCAAGGGCTACACGCCGTCGGTCTTCGCGCTGCTGCCGCGCCTGATCGAGCGCGCCGGAACGTGGAAAGACAGGGGCAGCATCACGGCGCTCTACACCGTGTTGATGGAAGGCGACGACATGCACGAGCCGGTGAGCGACGCCGTGCGCTCGCTGACCGACGGCCATATCCAGCTTTCTCGCCGCTTGGCGGAACAAAGCCATTTCCCCGCGATCGACGTGCTCTCATCCGTCAGCCGTGTCCGCTCCCAGGTGACGAGCCGCGAGCATCACCAACTCGTCGCCGAGGTCACGCGCCTGCTCGCAGCCTATCGTGACGCGGAGGATCTCATCCAGATCGGCGCTTATGTCAAAGGCAGAAACGCCGACGTCGATCGCGCCCTCCAGCTCATGCCGCGGATTCGCCGCTATCTCTGTCAAGACAAGAGCGAAGACATCAATCTCGATGCGAGCGTGAGAGACCTGGCTGAACTTCTATCCGAAAAACTTCCGAGCTCGGAGTTTAAGGCTGCGAGTTGAATTGGATTAACAATGAAACTCGAGACCCGCCGCTCATAGACTTTCGATGAGTGCCTTTCGTTTCCGCTTGGCGTCGGTGCTCCGCTATCGCGAGCGGAAGCGTGAAGACAAGCGGCTTGAGCTGCGCGATATCGAGCTGGCGAAAGAAAAAATCAACTCCGAAATCGAGCGGCTCGAAGCGAATCTCGACCGCCTGTGCCTGGACATGGAGCAAGAGGAGGCGAAGCCGATCGCGCTCACGGAGCTGAGGCTCGCGGCCGATTTTTCACAGGCGCTCGCCGCGCGCATCCGCGAGTGCCGCCGTCTGCTCCTCGACATCGAGCGTCGAGCGGCGGCGAAACGCGTCGAGTTGTTGGACGCGAATCGCGACGTCAAGTCGCTCGAACAGCTGCGCGAGCGCCGGCGCGAGCGCCATCGCCTCGAAGAGTCGCGCGCGGAGCAAAAGCTCACCGATGAGGCGGGGCAAAGGGGCGCGGTCGGCAAGCGGCATTAATTTCCCACCGCCAAGCATTATTTGCCGCCTTCCGGCGCTAAAGCGCAGATCGCTTTTCACTCGTCCATTCCTGCCGGTCGTGAAAAGATTCCAATCGACAGTTTTTTCATAGACTTTAGTCGGTCTTAAAGCCTCGTGGGCGGCGGAGAGCCTTGGCATTTGCTTTGCTCCTCCCCGTTCCGCCATGCTGTCGCTTTCCATCATGCCGGGGCAGTCGATCGATCCGGGCAGCCCCGACTCAAGTTCGGTTGTACCTACAGAACAGAGCGGCGGCGATTTCGCATCCGTCTTATTTTTGCTCACGCCTAATCTTTTGACCGAAACGCCGGCCGCGCCCGTCGCCCAGACGGATCTCCCGCAGGATGAACCTCGCGTCGACAAAACCGCGGAGAAAAAGGCGACCGCGATCGGCTTGGACCTGCTGGCGGTGCTTTTCGCCGTCGTTTCGCCGGCCGAATCGGCGGCTCAAAAGGCAGACGCCGATCCGACGACGGGCGGCAATCCTGCCGACGCGGCAGCGCCCGGGCGGAATCAGCAGCCGATTTCTGCCTGCGCTACAGCGCCGGCAGCGGAAGAAAATCAAACCATCGACTTGGCTGATGATCTCACTGTCGACTCGCAGGGCATGAAACCTGACGGAGAAAAGGCCCTTCTAGAGAAGATAACTGCTAAAGACGGCTCGAATGATCTTCGCGCTTTTCCTCCGACGGTCAATGCGCCGACGCGCACGACAGCCGACGGCCAATCTCCTAGCGTTGCACGTCCGGCCGATGCGGAAATGATTCCGCCGGCTGTGCCCGAACTGTCAGCTCAAGCGGCCGGCGCGCAGAAAAAAACAACCCACGATACCGCCGATTCCACATCTATTTCGCCGGCGCGCCATGGAAGCGACGAACCGGGTGCCGAGATATCGGCGCCCCGCGGTTTCGCGATCGCCGACGCCCAAGTCGCCGCACATGTCGAAGACGCGCCGTCGCTGCCGAGCGAGCGCAGCGGATTTTTTTCCCGTGATAACAGCCGCGGCGGAGGTCATGAGACGAATGCCGATGGGCGGGCGAGCCCGCAAACGTTTGCCGCGCACGGCGCCGTGTTTCAATCGATCGAGACGGAGCGCCCGGCCGCGGTCTCTTCGAATCATTCGTGGTCGGCGGTGATCGAGCGGCTGGCGACGGAAATCTCCACGCAGGCGCGCGGCGAAAGGCAGGAGATCAGCATGCGCCTGGAGCCGCCCGAGCTCGGGCACGTGAAAATCGAGCTCGCGCTCGACGGCGAACGCATCCAGGCGCGCATCACGACCGAATTCGCTGAAGCAGGCGGCTTGATTCAAAGCCATCTTCAAGAGCTGCGCCAGGCGCTGCAAACGCACAGTCTCGATCTCGTGAGCGTGCAGGTGGACCTCGGCGGCTCGAGCGGTTTTTACGGCAATCTTCACCAAGGCGCGGAGTCGGAGGCCCAGCGGCAAAAAAGCTGGCCGGACTTCGACGCGGCGCTGCCGGCAAACGAAAATGACGCGGTTGAAAGCCCGCGGACGGCGTCGCTTGGCCGCGGCGCGGTCAGCTTATGGGCGTAGGAGACGTTAAGGAAGGCCTATGGCGATACAGGCGGTAAGTCAGTCCACAACGCAGGGAGTCGGCGGCGCGATCGGCGGCAAGTCGATGGGGCGCGACGATTTCTTGAAGCTTTTGATCGCGCAGCTGCAGAACCAGGATCCGTTGAAGCCGCTCGACAACCAGGAGTTCGCCGCGCAACTCGCGACCTTCAACAGCCTCGACCAGCTGATCGGCATCAATCAAAAGCTCGACAGCCTGGCCCAGCAGCAGCAGTTGGTCGGCCAGCTCGGCGCCGCTTCGCTGATCGGCAAGGAAATCGTCGCCGACGGCAACCAGATCGCGCTCGCTGCGGGACAGCCGTCCGCGATCAACTATGCGCTGGACGCCGGCGCGGCCCGCGTCGCGATCAAGATCAGCGACGCGAGCGGCAAGATCGTCCGCACGGCCGATCTCGGTAATCAGAGCGCCGGCGAGCAGTCGATCGCCTGGGACGGCAGAGACGGCGCCGGCAAGGCGCTTCCCGCCGGAATCTATTCCATCGAAGTCAATGCGTTCGACGTCGCGGGCAATAAGATCGGCGCGAGCGCGCGTACGCACGGCGTCGTCACCGGCGTCGGTCTGAACGGCGACCAAGTGGTCCTCGAGCTCGGCGCGATCAAGGTTCCGCTGAGCGCGGTCAAAGGGGTGCTGTAACCGTTATGTCGATCTCCAGCTCGCTTTACACTGCTGAGACCGGACTCGCCGCGTCGGGACTCGCGATGAATGTTGTGGGCAACAACATCGCCAACGCCAATACCGTCGGCTTCAAAGCTTCGACGGCGAATTTTTCCGATCTGTTCGCGGCTGCGCAGGGCGAGCTCCAGTTCGGCGACGGCGTCGATCTCGCCGCGATCAAGCGCCTCGATACGCAGGGAGCGATCGAGACGACGAGCTCGACGTTGGACTTGGCCGTCGTCGGCCAGGGCTTTTTTATTCTGAAAGATTCCGCCGGCGATTCCTTTTATAGCCGAGCGGGACAATTTTCACTCGACGCGAACGGCAATATCGTGAATCCGGGCGGTCTGTTCCTACAGGGCGCCTCGGGGAACATCATGCTCGACAGCCATCTAACGATCCCCGCCGCCGCGACGACGACTGTGAATTTGCAGCTCAATCTCGATCCCACCGCCGCGCCGGGCCCTGCTTTTCCCGCCGGACCGGACGCTGCGCCGAGCGCGTGGTTTTCGGCGGCGAATTTTTCCGCGGCTCTTCCGCTGTTCGATGCTTCCGGCCAATCGCACGACGCGACGTTTTTGTTCCGCCAGAACGGCGCGAATAGCTGGGATTACATTGTCGTCGCCAAGCGCAACGAGATCGATCCAGCGGCGCCGACGAGCACCGATCTGCGGCAGATCGGCGGCGGCACACTCACGTTCGACAGCTCCGGCATGCTCACCGGCGTGACCGGCGGCGTCAACGCCGTCACATGGACGAACGGCGGCGCGACGCAAGCGCTCTCCGGCGCGGCGCTGAGCTTCGCCGGAACGACGCAGTTCGCCTCGCCTTCCGCCGCGCTCTCGCTCGGGCAGGACGGCGCTCCCCAGGGAACGCTCACGCGCATTTCGATCGACGAGCTGGGACGCATCAACGGAGAATTTTCCAACGGCCGGCAGCAGGTTCTCGGCCAAGTGGCGCTCGCCATGTTCCATAATCCCGGCGGCCTGGAAGCGACCGGCGACAGCCTGTTGGTTGCGACCGCCGATTCCGGCGCCGCCTCGACGGGCGTGCCGGGCGAGGGCGGTCGCGGCGCGCTGTTATCCGGAGCGCTCGAGGCCTCGAATGTCGATCTCTCGCAGGAGTTCGTCAACATGATCCTCGCGCAGCGCAGCTTTCAGCTGAGCTCGCGCGTTATCACCGTGGCCGACCAGATGTATGCGATCGCGAGCAATTTAAAGACCTACTGATCAGAAACAAGCGAACGGTCGAAATGCTGCGGCCGGACGCATCAACAGAGGAGGATTCTCGATGGCTTTAACCGGAGCGCTTTTCAGCGGAGTCAGCGGCATCAACGCCAACGGCAACGCGATGAACATCATCGGCGACAACATCGCCAACGTGAATACCGTCGGTTTCAAATCGAGCCGCGCGGTCTTTTTCGACCTGCTCAGCGCGGAAGTCGGCGGCGCGAAGGTCGGCACCGGCACGCGGCTCGCGGCCGCGACGCGCCTTTTCACTCAAGGCGGCGTCGAGACGACCAGCAGCCCGACCGACCTCGCCATCCAGGGCACCGGCCTGTTCGTGCTCAAAGACGCGACGGGCGCGACCTTCTACACCCGCGCCGGTCAGTTCAACCTAGATAAGGACGGCGTTCTTTCCAACGTCGAAGGACTCAAAGTTCAGGGCTTCCAGCTCGACGCCAACGGCAATCCCGTAAGCAGTCTAACGGACATCGTCATCAACAGTAACCTTTTGAGCCCGCCGGTCGTCACCAGCACGCTCGATATCGCCTTGAACCTCGACGCGACGTCGACGGTTCCGGGCTCCGCGCTGCCGGCCGACGTTGCGGGCACACAGGCCCTGCCGAGCGCCTGGTTCGCCGGCAGCAACTTCTCCACAGTCGTTACGGTCTACGATTCCCTCGGCAGCGCGCACGACCTGACCCTCGTATTCCGCAAGACCGCCACGGCGAATCAGTGGGCCTATCGCGTGCTCGCCGATTCCAGCGAGGTCACCGGCGGAACCGCAGGAGACTTGATGCAGGTAAGCGCCGCGGGCGGACTGATCGCCTTCAATCCCGACGGCAGCCTGAACACGGGCGCGCCGACGAGCATCACCGCGATCGGGCCGGTCGCGTGGAACGACGGCGCCAGCAGCCAGACGATCGCCGCGGCGAATGTCGACTTTACCGGCACGACTCAGTTCGCGCTGCCTTCGGCGGTGAGCCAGCTGGGCCAGAACGGGTCTCCGTCTGGCGCGGTAAGCAGCATCAGCATCGATACTCACGGAGTCGTCACGGGCTTTTTCAATTCCGGTCTGGTGGTGCCGCTTTATAGAATCGGGCTCGCAGATTTTACCAATCCGGAAGGATTGACTCACCTGGGCAAAACCCTGTTTCAGCAGTCGGCCGATTCCGGCAATCCCGTATTCGGCAATCCCGGCGACGGCGGTCTCGGCACCATTCTCCCGGGCTCATTGGAGCTTTCCAACGTCGACCTTGCGACGGAGTTCGTAAAAATGGTTACGACGCAGAGGGGTTTCCAGGCGAGCTCGAAAATCATTACGGTGACCGACACCCTGCTGGAGGAAGTCGTCAACCTGAAGAGATAACCCCCCGCCCGAAGACCTCCCCCTAACATCCCGCCGGTCGGGCGGGTGCTTTTGGACCCGCCCGACCCTCCCTTCCTTCTGCTGTCGTATTTCCTGACGAGATGAAAGGCGAAACGAAATTAAAGCGTTGCGGCTTTTTGCCGATCGAATGATAGGAGCGGAATGTTTCGCTTGCCAAAGGAGGGCTTTTATGGCCGGAGCGCGCGGCTCGAAAAATAACGGCGATCACAAGCTTGGTAAAGAGAATGGCGTCGCGTCTCCCGTCGGAGAGGTGTTGGAGATGGCCCGCGAGCTCTCCGAAGGCAATTTAGAGCGGCACGTAACGCGCGAGCTGCAAGGCGAACTGGGCGCGCTCGCCGGATATATCGAAAGTCTGCGGCAGAGATTGAAGGGCATCTCTTCCGCCGCCGACAGCTCGTCCTACCTGATTCCGCAAGCGTCTATGGGCGTGGCGGGGATTTCCCTGCAGGCGGAGGAAGGCATCAATTCTATTCTCGGACTCGTGGAAGAGATCCTGGCCGAACAGGAGCAGGTGCTCAAGATCGTCGCTGCGGCGAAGCAAAGCGGCGGCGCGCCCGACCTCGCGGTTTTTCAAACCATCGCCGAGAAGAGCCGTCGCAACCTCATGTCGCTCATGAGCCAGCTGTCCTTTCAAGACGTGATCCGCCAACGCGCCGAGGGCGTCCAGGAGACCTTGGAAGCGGTGGAGAAGCGTATCGTCGAGCTCTTGATCAAATTCAAGGTCGGTCTTTCGAGCGAGACGCTCAAGGAAGTCGACGGGCGCGATCGGGTGCGGGAGGAAGTCAAGAACATGACCGATGACATCGGCCTCGACCAATCGCTGGTCGACGAGCTGTTGGACAATATCAAGTAACCGGAGCTTCCGGTGGAGGTGAAACAGTGATCGATCCGAACATGGACATTCTGGTCGTGGACGATGCATCCACCATGCGGCGAATCGTTCGAGGCTTGCTCCGCGAGTTGAGTCTGAAGAACATCCGCGAAGCGGAAAACGGCAGCGACGCGCTCGAACAGCTTCGGCGTAAAAAGGCCGACCTCGTCATCTCGGATTGGAACATGCCGCAGATGACCGGCATCGAGCTCTTGCGCGCGATTCGATCGGACAACGGTTTGAAGGAAGTGCCGGTCCTGATGGTGACCGCGGAAGCCAAAAAAGAAAATATCATGGAGGCGGTGCAGGCGGGCGTGAGCAATTACATCGTGAAGCCGTTCAGCGCCGAGACCCTGCAGGAGAAACTCAACAAGATCTTTAAATGATCTGACCACGATCCGATGGCCTCGCGACAGAGTTCTGCGCCACACCGGCGCACCGCCGGCGTCACGCCGTCGGCCGCTGTGGGAAAGCTTAAAATGGAAGCGACAAAAAGCGCCAAGATCGAAGTTCTCGAAAAGGACGGCAAAACCCTGCTCGTGCTCGAAGGGGCGGTCGACATTTTCTTTGCCGCCGATCTACACGCCGCCGTCCTGGATGTCCTGCAACAAGGCCGGGATGCCGCGGTCTGCTGCGAAAAGCTCGAACGCCTGGACACTTCGGCGTTCCAAGTTCTCCTCGCACTTAAAAAAGAGCTCGGCCAAAGCGGCCGCAGCTTAGAGTGGAGCGGCCTCGCCGGAGCGCCGGCCGATCTCGCAGCGCTGGCCGGCCTCTCCGGGCATCTGCTTTAGGAGCGTGCATGTCGACTAAGGAAATAAACGCCCGGCTGATGGAGGGCTTGACTACGTGGCAGAGTTCTTCTGCCTGGCTTCTGGCCGCGACGGCTGGAGCCTTTGCCGCGTCGTTCGTCGCCGCGGCGCTTTGTTCGTGGCCAGCCGTAGCGCTGGTCGTGCCGCTTTGGGCTCTCCTCGCGCTCATCCATTGGCTCGAACACCGCCACGCCGCCGACGCCGAGGCGCAGCGGAGGCTTCTCCAGCGCCATCTGCGGACGCTCCCTGCGTTGGTCGGCGAGCTCCGCGAGACCGCCTATCAGTTGGAAGGCGCGGTGTTGCAGGCGTGCGATGGCTTCGACGGCATTCGAGTGCAAGCGCGCGCGGCAAAGGGCGACGAAAATCTGGAAGGCGAGATCCTGCGCGTCGTCATCGCGCTTCAATTCCAGGACATTGTCAATCAACGCATCGGTCATGCGATCGACGCGTTGAGCAGCCTCGGCGCCGATCTCGCCGCCTGTCTCAAGGGCGCGCCGGAGGCGGAAGCGATGACGCAAGGGTTACACCGCGTCGCCTCGTTCGATGCGAAGCTCCCGGCGCTGAGGGGAAACGATCGCGCGTTTAAAAAACACGCCCCGAGCTCGGCGAATGAGGCGAATGTGGAGCTTTTCCTGCCGGAGGTTGGTCCATGACAAAGACAGCGCTCATTGTAGACGATTCGACGACCATGCGACGAATGATCGGTCTCACTCTGCGCGAGGCGGGCTTTGCCGTTCTCGAAGGCGCGAACGGCAAAGAAGGTCTCGGGCAGCTCGATGCGGCTCCCGTTGATATCATCGTCACCGACGTGCATATGCCGTTGATGGATGGCCTCAGCATGGTTCAGGCAGTGCGTCAGCGGCAGGATCACCGCTTTACGCCGATTCTCATCCTCACGACGGAAAAGAGCGACGACATGAAGCAGCGCGGCAAACAGGCGGGCGCCAGCGGCTGGATCGTCAAGCCTTTCAATCCGCGGCAGCTCCACGAAGTGGTTTGCCGGTTGCTCCGTATGCCCTGCGCGCCTTCGGGTGAGACGCCGACGTTATGAATCTCGACCCCGTCATCCAGGGCTTCATCGACGAAGCCGGGGATCTCTTGAGTGACTTCGAGGCCGCCCTTCTCGAGCTCGAAGGCGATCCGGGCAATTCGGAGACGCTGAACCGCATCTTCCGCTGCGCGCATACGATCAAAGGCAACAGCGCGATGCTCGGGATGGACGGGGTCGCGGGGTTCACGCATGTGCTCGAAGACTTGCTCGATAAACTGAGAAAGCGCGAGCTCGGATTGACCCCGCCGTTGATGAATACGCTGCTCAGGTCGCTCGACGCGCTCAAAGAACTGTTGAACGACGCGAAGCAGGGCAAATTCATCGACCACGCCTGGCACGAGGAGCTTTTAAGAGATTTCCGATCTTTCGCCGCCTGCGACGACGTGACGCGCGCGGACATCGAACCGCAGTCGCCCGCCCCGCCGATCGCCGCCGAAACCCTGTACGAGATCTATTTCTCCCCGCCTGCGGAAGTCATGCGGCGCGGGCTCGATCCGCTGCAGTTTCTCCAGGCGCTGGCCGACAAGGGAGAGTTTCTGCAGGTCACCCCAGATCTCAGCCGCATTCCGCCGCTGGCGGAGATGAAAGTCGAGAATTGCTATCTCGCCTGGACGATCTGGCACTCGAGTAAACATTCGAAGCGCGAGCTCGAAGGCTGCTTTGAATTCATCGGCGACCCCGCCTCCGTCACGATCGAAGCGCTCTCCTTCGACGACGGGCAGAGCGAGTCCAGGACGCAGGCTTCGGCGCCGGCGACGAACAACGGCAAAGTCGAAAGCCGAAACTCGAAACCCGAAGTGCTGGAGGGCGGCAGCATCCGCGTCGCCATCGACAAGGTCGATAAGCTCATCAATTTGGTCGGCGAGCTGGTCATCACGCAATCGATCATCGCTCAAGTGGTGGCGAATTACAGCGCCGAGAAGCACGAGATCCTGGCGGAGGCGGTCGCGCAGATGGACCGCCACGCGCGCGATCTGCACGAGCGGGTGCTCACGGTGCGCATGATCCCGATCAAGACGCTCTTCTCGCGTTTTCCCCGTCTCGTGCGGGATCTCGCTGCGGCGGTGGACAAGCAGGTCGCCTTGGACATCCTCGGCGAGGAAACGGAACTCGACAAAACGGTCATCGAGAAAATCGGCGACCCGCTGACGCATCTGATCCGCAACGCCATCGATCACGGCATCGAACCGGTCGAGGACCGCGAGGCCGCGGGAAAACCCGCGAGCGGAACGATCCGCATCGAGGCCTATCAGCAGGGCGGGAACATTCATATCGACATCGCCGACGACGGCAAGGGGCTCGACCGCGACAAAATCGTCGCCAAAGCGATTCAGAACGGCCTCGTCTCTGCAGACCAGCCTTTGACGGACGAGGAAGTTCAGGGGCTCATTTTCCGGCCGGGATTTTCCACGGCCGCGAAAGTCACGGAGCTCTCCGGACGCGGCGTCGGCATGGATGTCGTGAAGCGTAACGTCGAGACATTGGGCGGCAGCATAACGATCCAAAGCGAGCCGCGCAAAGGCACGCGCTTCCGCATCAAACTGCCGCTCACGCTCGCGATCATGGACGGCCAGGCGCTCCAGGTCGGAGAGCAGATCTACATCCTTCCGCTGGTGGCGATCACCGAATCCATCTGTCCGACGCGCGGCAGCGTGCACCGGCTGACCAGCGGCGCGGAGGTGATCATGATCCGCGACAAAGCGCTGCCGCTGTTGCGATTGCACCGCATTTTCGGCGTCCGGCCGAAAAGCGAGGATCCGACGCAGGGTCTCGTTGTGATCGTGGAGTACGAAGGCCGGCAGGCGGCGCTTTTCGTCGACGAGCTGCTCGCACAGCAGCAGGTCGTGATCAAGAGCCTGGAAAGCAATTTTTCCAAAGTCGATGGCGTCGCCGGCGCGACGATCTTGGGTGACGGACGGGTCGCGCTGATATTGGACGTGCCCGGTCTGGTGCTTTTGAGCAAAACGCCGCCGAGGAGCGAAACGGCTGAACCGAGATACAAAACAACCCTGGAGGAGTCGAACAATGCAATGGTTCAATGATCTCAAGACGATCACGAAGCTGAGGGCGGCGTTCGCGATCGTCGCGCTGCTGACCGCGGCCGTCGGCCTGGTCGGCGTTTCCGGCCTGAAATCCATGGACGACATGCTGAACAAGATCTACGAAGACCACGCGCTCGCCGGACGCTATTTGAAGGAGGCGAGCAACGACATCCGGAACATTGCCCGCTTCATGCGCAATGCGATCGCCGCCACGGGCGAGGAGACCGACAAGATCAACAAAGAGATCGCCAACATCAACAAGGCGGATCAATCGGTCAGGGAGAATCTCGCGCGGCTCAAGCCGATGCTCTCGAGCGCCGAGAGCCGGGATATGTTCGCCGCTCTGGAAGGGGACTATTCCAGCTGGAAAAACACCGTAGACAAGGTGCTCTCCCTGGCGCTGGCGCAAAAAGACGATGAGACGAAGCCGCTTGTCGAAGAGGCGCGGACTAAAGGCGACAAGATGGAGGCCGCCCTCACGCAATTCGTCCAGCAGAAGACCGAAGACTCGGAAAATCTGAAGAAGGAAGCCGGCGCGCTTTATGCGCGCTTGCAGACCGGGCTCGTCGCGATGGCAATTCTCGGCGTGCTGCTCGGCGCCGCTGCGGGCTATTTCATCGCGCGGCGCATCAAAACGTCGATTGCCAAGGTTCTCGAGCTCGTTTCCGCGGCGAGCACCGGCGACCTGACGGTGCGCATCGATTTTAAATCGCAGGACGAAATGGGCGTCATGGGCCGGGCTCTGAACGATTTTTTACAGCACTTGGACACGAGCCTCGGGCAGGTTGCCGAAAGCAGCGAGTCGCTGGCGCTCGCATCGCGCCAGCTCTCGGCGGCGAGCGAACACATGTCGGCCGGCTCGCAGCAGCAGGCCTCCTCGCTGGAGGAGACCGCGGCGTCGCTCGAACAGATCACCGGCACGGTCAAACAGAATGCGGAAAACGCCAAGCAGGCGAATCAGCTCGCGATGGGGTCGCGCGAGGTCGCCGAACGCGGTGGCCAGGTCGTCACTGCGGCGGTCGAGGCGATGGACGAGATCAACCGCTCCTCGAAGAGGATCGCCGATATTATCACGACGATCGACGAGATCGCCTTCCAGACCAATCTCTTGGCCTTGAATGCGGCGGTCGAGGCGGCGCGCGCGGGCGAGCAGGGCAGAGGCTTCGCGGTCGTTGCGGCGGAGGTGCGAAATCTCGCCCAGCGGAGCGCCACCGCGGCCAAAGAAATCAAAGATCTCATCGGCGATTCCGTGGCGAAGGTCGACTCCGGCTCGCAGCTCGTCAACCGCTCGGGCGACACGCTGGGGGAAATCGTGACGTCGGTCAAGCGCGTCACGGACATTATCGGCGATATCGCGGCGGCATCCGGCGAGCAATCGAGCGGCATCGACCAGGTCAACAAGGCGGTGACGCAAATGGATCAGGTCGTGCAATCCAACGCCGCCCAGACCGAGGAGCTCACCTCGACCGCGCGGTCTCTCCGCAGCCAGGCGCAACAACTGCAGCAGCTTGTGACTAGATTCAAATTGAAAGAAAACCATTCGCGCCGTCACGCGCCGGAAACTCAGCCGCTCGCGCGCGAGATCCACGAAACGAAGCCGCTGGCGCCGCCCGAGCGCCGGGAATATGCGTCCGCCATCCGCCATGACGGCAACGGAGTGTCCCACCCGGCAGGCTTTGAAGAGTTCTGAAAGACGACGATTTCAAGACGGAGGAAAAATCATGAAACGATTCGGTTTGATATTGGGGTTGGCTTTTTTTACCGCCGCGGGAAACGTGCGGGCCGAGGAAAAACTCATCATCGGGGGCTCGGGCGGAATCTACGACGAGGTTAAAGAGATCGCCAAGCTATTCCAGGCGAAAGAGCCGACGGGGCACATCGAGATCATGAGCGAGAGCATGGCGACCGGAGCGACTCTCGATGCGCTCAAAGCCGGCCGGTTGAACCTCGGGCTCGTCGGCGGATCGTTGACCGACGAAGATAAAGCCAGATTCGCCTACCGTCCGATCGGACGTGTGCCGCTGGGAGTAGGCGTCAATAAAGCGCTCGCGGTCGCCAATTTGAGCGACGCTCAGGTCTGCGACATTTTCGCCGGGAAAATCAAATCCTGGAAAGAGGTCGGCGGCGGCGAGGGGAAGATCATGGTCCTCACGATCATCAAGAAGAACGACACGTTGATGGACAGCATGCGCAAACATATGGCTTGCCTCAAAGAACTCAACCTCACGCCGGATGCGGTCGTCTTGAATAGGTCGCAGGAATTGCAGGACGCCATCAACGTGCGCCCGGCGACGGTCGGCGTGGTCAGCGTTACTTCGAACATGCATGAGCTGCGCCCCAATCTCAAAGCGCTGGCCATCAACGGCGTGGTCCCTTCTCTGGAGACGGCGCAGAGCGGCAAGTACAAGTACTTTCACGAGTACGGGGTCGCGACCGTCGGTGAGCCCCCGGCCGTGTCGAAGCGCTTCCTGGATTTCGCCGCAGGCCCAGAAGGACAGAAAGTGTTCGCGCGCCGCGGCCTGATGACGGTTCGATAAACGCGTTGGGGGATTTATGCCGCCGACAACGGATGAAGCGGAGAATCGGAAAAACGCGTCATGGAATTCGCTCCGCTGGTGGGAGGGGCTGAGCTTTCGTTTTTCTCTGATTGTCGGCATTACTCTCATCCTTGCGACAACGGTCTCGACCTATATCGGCGCCAGGCTCGAGCGCGGCTCGCTCCTGAACGGACTCGAGGCTCAGGTCTCCCGTCTCGCCGACCTGCTGGTGGCCAATGCCGCTCCCCAGCTCTTCACCATCAATCACGAGAATCTCAACGCCATTGCGCACGCATTCAGCAGCGATCCGATGATTCGTCTGCTCGAAATCAAAGACCAATCCGGCAAGGTGGTCGCGCAGGCGGAACAAAGCGTCAAGGATTTCCGGCAGGTCGTAGTGGTCACGCGCCCGGTCAAAATGGGCGCCGAGACGATCGGTTCGGTGTCGATCGGCATGTCGGTCGAGACGGTCGATGAGGCGATCCGAAGCGCCTGGCGCGTTCTTTTACTGCGCGAGATCCTGACGCTCGTTTTACTCTTTGCCGTCTTGATCCTACTGGTTCGTCGCGAAGTGGCCGGGCCGCTCAAGCGTTTGAATGGCCTCTTTCTCAAGGTGCAGACGACGGGCGACCTTACGGTGCGAACGAATATTCAGCGTCGAGATGAAGTCGGGCTCATCGCGCGAAGATTCGACCGGCTGATGGAGACGCTGCAGCGGCTCCTGCTTCAAGTGAAGCAAGCGTCCGCGCGCGTCGCCGCCGCCTCGCGGCAACTCGCGTCGGCGGGCCAGGAATTGTCCGCGGGATCGCAGGAGCAGGCGAGCTCCCTGGAGGAGACCGCCGCCTCGCTCGAGGAAATCACCGGCACGGTCAAACAGAACGCGGACAACGCCAAGCAGGCGAACCAGCTTGCCATGCAATCCAGGAAGAACGCGGAGGCGGGGGGCGACGTGGTGACCTCGGCGGTCGAAGCGATGGGGAAAATCAACCGGTCGTCGAAAAAGATCGCCGACATCATCACGACGATCGATGAGATCGCCTTTCAGACGAATCTGCTCGCGCTCAACGCGGCGGTGGAGGCGGCGCGCGCGGGCGAACAGGGAAGGGGCTTTGCGGTCGTGGCGGCGGAAGTGCGGAATCTCGCACAGCGGAGCGCGTCGGCAGCCAAGGAAATCAAGGAATTGATCCAAGACAGCGTGTCCAAAGTCGAGAGCGGGTCCGAGTTGGTGACGAGATCGGGGCAGACCCTTGAGGAAATCGTCGCCTCGGTCAAACGCGTGACGGACATCATCGCGGAGATCGCCGCCGCATCGGCGGAGCAGACGACCGGAATCGACCAGGTGAACCGGGCGGTGACGCAGATGGACGGCGTCGTCCAGTCGAACGCCGCGCAGACCGAGGAATTGTCGTCCACGGCCCAATCGCTCCGCTCGCAGGCGCGGGAGCTCGAGACGTTGGTCGCCAAATTCGAGCTCGGCGACAAAGAGGCGACGCCGGCTATCGCGGCCGCGAGCGCCGAGCTTGGCGTGGAATCTGTCCTTGGTCCTACACCGCCGGCCTTTCATCAGCCCCGAAGCCGCCGGAGCCCGACCGTCCAACAGCCAGTTGAGGAATTCTGAAGCCCAGCCAGGCGTTCCGGCGTCATTATTGATTAAAGAAAATGACTTGCTGGACGATGATAACTCCGAGGGGCGTATTGCGCCGCTATCTCGTCTCTGGAGGTAAGCATGCGAAAATATTGGGTTTTAAAGCTGGCAGTGATTGCTTTCTTGACCCTGCCACTGCCGGTTGTGGCGGGCGATAAGTCGCCGGAGCTTTCTTGCGGTGTGGCTTATTCCGTCGACGAAGGGGGCAGCCTATTGCTCCAGCATCAGGGCAAATTCTCTCTGATCGACGTCGGCGCCAAAGCGACGATCCAGAACGGGAACGGCCAAGCGGTTGCGCTCGGCGATATCCATCGCGGCGATTGGATCGAGTATCGCGTGGAGAACGGCAGCCGGACGTTCTACGTCAACCTGCCCCAACGGGCCGACTGCTCGAAGCCGATGGTGCTGGGACAAAGCCGCTAACCGTCACAGAGACGTCAGACGACTTTAACGGAGAAGGACATGGAGCAATTAGACGCACTCAGCAACAACATCAGTTTCGCGACCGACGGGAACCAATATCTGACGTTCACGTTGGGCGAGGAGGAGTACGGCGTCGAGATTCTGAAGGTCCAGGAGATCAAGGGTTACTCGGCGATCACGCCGATCCCCAACACACCGTCGTATATCAAAGGTGTGATGAATCTCCGCGGCACGATCATTCCCGTCGTCGACCTGCGCTCCAAATTCGGCATGAACCAGGCGGAGTACAACCAGTTTACCGTCATCATCGTCGTGACCGTGGGGACCAAGGTCATGGGCCTCATCGTGGACGCCGTGTCCGATGTGCTCAATATCCCCCGCTCGGACATTCAGGAAACGCCGGATTTCGGCTCGCAGGTCGACGCGCAGTTCATCTGCGGCATGGCCAAGGCCGGCGATAAACTCGTCGTCCTCGTCGACATCGATAAGGTCATCAACAGCGGCGAGGTCGCGAGCTTTACCGGCGCCAATTAGGAAGGACAAGGATTCGCTTCATGAAGAAATGGTCGATTGCCGCGGCGTTGTTTTTGAGTTTCTTGGTCGGGCCGCTTCACGCGGACGAAAAGATCGCCGTCGGCGGCTCGGGAGGAATGCTGGAAGAAATGCAGGATCTCGCCCGCGCCTACATGGCGAAGCATCAGGGCGACAAGGTGGAAGTCATCGCGGACGCGATGAGCACGACCGGCGGTCTGGAGGGGCTGAAAAGCGGACGCCTCAGCATCGGCTTGGTCACGCGCGCCCCTAAAGACGATGAAAAGGCCGTCGTCGTGTACCGCGTTATGGGACGGGCGATCGTCGGTATCGGCGTCCACAAAAACATGCCGGTCACCGGCCTGAGCGAATCTCAGCTCTGCGATGTTTTCAGCGGCCGGATCAAATTGTGGAAAGAAGTCGGCGGAGCCGAAGGAAAGATCACCGTCATCGCGAGAAAAGCCGACGACAACAACGAGCAGAATCTCCGCTCAAAAGTAGCGTGCTTCAAGGATCTGAAGTTCACCGCAGACGCGATCATGCTGGTGCGCGGCAATGAGTTGATGGACGCGATCGATCGGCGCCCCGGCACGATCGGAATCGTCTCGAGCGGCTCGGTCCTATCGCAGCGGCCGAACATCAAGCTTTTGGCGGTGGGCGGAGTTGCGCCGTCGCCGGAAAACGTGCAGAGCGGGAAATATAAATTTTACAACGAAAGAGGAATCATCACCCTGGGCGCGCCGCAGGGGGCCGCCAAACGGCTGCTCGATTTCGCCGCGACGCCGGAAGGTCAAAAAATCCTCTCCGGCCGCGGAATGATACCGGTTCTGTAGGCGCTCTAGGGAAGGAGTGAAATCATGTCGACCTCGAATGTTGCCGGCTTCTGGAAGCGCTCCAGATCCAGCCTGACGGTCCGCTTCAGTCTGATCGTGGGCGCGGCGCTGATCGTTTTCTCTCTCATCTCCGCCTACGCCAGCACCGTTCTCGAGCGCCGTTCGCTGCGCGCCGGTCTGGAGGCGCAGGCGGCGCGGCTCGCGCAGGCCTTCGGCTCCAGCGTCGCCAACGCACTTTTTACATTCAACAGCGAAGTCATCAAATCGGCGGCTCAGGGCTTCGGCAACGATCCGTCGATTCGATTCCTCGAAGTCAAGGAACCAAGCGGCAAGGTGATAGCTTCGGCCGGCGATGCACAAAAAACCCAGGGACTCGTGGTTGCGAGTTATTCGGTGAAAATGGGCAGCGAAGCGGTGGGCACGGTGTCGCTCGGCATTTCGACGGATTCGGTCGATCAAGCGATGGTCGAAGTCATGCGCGTCCTGATCGCCCGCGAGATCGTCGTTCTGATTTTGCTCTTCTCTCTCATCGCCGTGCTAGTTCGCCGTCAGGTGACCCGGCCGCTGTCCGAACTCGACAAAGTCATGGAGCGGGCGCAAAAAACCGGCGACCTGACGGTCCGGCTCAACGTGACCCGCAACGACGAGATCGGCAAGCTCACCGAGCGTTTCAACAATTTCATGGAGACGCTCCAGGGGCTGCTGCTCGAAGTCAGCGGCGCCGCCCACCGGGTCTCGGCGGCGGCGCAGCAGTTGACCTCCGCCTCGCACCAGCTTTCTTCGGGATCGCAGGAACAGGCGAGCTCGCTCGAGGAGACGGCGGCGTCGCTTGAAGAGATCACCGGCACGGTCAAGCAGAACGCCGACAACGCCAAGCAGGCGAACCAGCTCGCGATGGGCTCGCGCGACGTGGCGGAGCGCGGCGGACAGGTCGTCGAGACCGCCGTGACCGCGATGGGCGAAATCAACAAATCTTCCAAGAAGATCGCCGATATCATCACCACGATCGACGAGATCGCCTTCCAGACCAACCTGCTCGCGCTCAACGCCGCGGTCGAGGCCGCGCGCGCCGGCGAGCAGGGGAGAGGCTTCGCGGTCGTCGCCGCCGAGGTCAGAAACCTCGCGCAGCGAAGCGCCACGGCGGCGAAAGAGATCAAAGCATTGATCCAGGACAGCGTCGGGAAAGTCGAGTCCGGCTCGGAGCTCGTCAACAAGTCCGGCCAGACGCTCCAGGAGATCGTCACATCGGTCAAGCGCGTGACCGATATCATCGGCGAGATCGCCGCCGCGAGCCAGGAGCAATCGACGGGCATCGACCAGGTGAACCGCGCCGTCACGCAGATGGACCAGGTCGTGCAGTCGAACGCGGCGCAGACCGAGGAGCTTTCGTCAACCGCCCAGTCGCTCACCGCGCAGGCGCGGCAGCTGCAGTCGCTCGTGGCGAAGTTCGTGCTCGGCGAGCGAAACGAGCGGCGCACTGCAATGGTAGAGGACCCGGCTCCGAAGCGCGAGGCGGCGCCGCACGCCGACTCCCTCAAAGGCGAGGCGAAGGTGGCCGAGAGACCGGCGGGCAACGGTCACTACGGCAACGGAACGGCCGCGCATCATCCGGCGGCTTTCGAGGAATTTTAACGGCGCAATGAAATCAACAACGATGAATGGAGGAAAAGCGATGAAAATCAGAATCTTGCTTACGCTTGTGTTTTTACTGAGCGCCGCCGCCGTGAAGGCGGAGGAAAAGCTCGTGATCGGTGGCTCAGGCTCTCTGACCGACGAGATCCAGGACGTCGCCAAGGCCTATATGGCGAAGAATCCGGGCGTCTCGATCCAGGTGCTGATGGACAGCATGAGCAGCTCGGGCGGAATGGAAGGCGTCAAGGTCGGGCGGCTGACGATCGGCCTGGTGACGCGCGAGCCGCGCGGCGAGGAAAAAGACAAGCTCGTCTATCGCGCCGTAGGGCGCACGCCGGTCGGCGTGGCGGTCCATAAATCGCTGCCCGTAACGAACCTGACGGAAGCTCAGGTGTGCGACATCTTCGGCGGCAAGATCAAATCTTGGAAAGATGTGGGCGGAAGCGATGCCAAAATCACCGTCCTCAGCCGCAACAAAGATGACGTCAATTTCGATACGATGAAATCCAGGATGGCGTGCTTCAAAGATACGCACATCACCGACGGCGCCGTCGTCTTGATCCGCGGCAGCGAAGTCTTGGATGCGCTCGATAGACGTCCCGGCATGATCGGCATCGTGAACGTCGCCGCCAGCCTGACGGAGCGGCAGAACGTCAAGGCGCTCTCGATCGGCGGCGTAGCGCCGACCGTCGAGACGGTGCGCAGCGGCAAGTACAAATTTTACGCGGAGCGAGGGGTCGTCACCTTGGGACAGCCGCAGGGAACTGTCAAAAAGTTTCTCGATTTCGCCGCCGGCCCGGAAGCGCAAAAGCTCCTGACTCAGCGCGGCCTGATCCCGGTGATGTAAAGAAGCTTTAATCCAGGGAGGGAAAGCGATGCGAAAATTCATGGTGAGTTTGGCTTTGGCGGTCGTCGCGCTGGCGGCGCCGTCAGCGGCCTGGTCCGAATCCTTCGATTCTTTCTACGGCTGGGGCGTCGTGCGGGCGGTCGGAGTCTCCGACCGACACTTGCTGCTGCAGAACAACGAGGGCTACGAGATGGTGATCGTCGACGAAGACGCCGCGATCCGTAACGGGCAGGGCGCGCCGATGCTCCTCGAGAATGTGCCCGTAGGCTCGGAGGTCGAATTCGCCGGCCGCTATTGGGAAGGAGCGACGTTCGCGTTCTCGCTGCGCATCAACTTCGGTTCGCTCGTTGTCGGCGCGCGATAATCGTCGGAGCTCGGTCATGAGCGCAAAGATCGCCCTATGGATAACCGTGCTTTCGGTGATCGCTATCTTCGTCGCCCTCACGGTTAAGATCGGCCGCGCGATCGATGCCGGGCTCAAACAGCAGAACCACGGCGAATCCGTGTGGGTGGCCAATACGGTCCGCGGCGCCGTCGGTGAGGATTAAGAAGATGCTCAACCGAGTTGCTTTCCTGCTCTTTCTGTTGCTCGCCGCCGCGCCGGCTCAAGCCGACGAAAAAATCGTGGTCGGCGGCTCCGGCGGTCTCATCGATGAGATGGAGGATCTCGCCAAGATCTATATG
>Ga0075434_100001305_pt1 | contig 20812 bp, 19 predicted proteins | sample RhiMethybrSRZTD3_FD_75298 | JGI IMG/M metagenome (GOLD analysis project Ga0075434, IMG submission 75298) | Populus rhizosphere microbial communities from Tennessee, USA - Rhizosphere MetaG P. TD hybrid SRZTD3 | ecosystem: Host-associated > Plants > Roots > Rhizosphere > Soil | place: USA... | reverse complement strand
GTCGTCATCTATATGGATATCTGGGGCGTGCGCGAGGAGCTGTTCGAGATTGCGCGCCGCGTCGGCACCGTCGGGTACTACTGCATGGTCCCGGATCTCTACTACCGCCAGGGCAAGGTGCGGCACGAGTTTCGCGACGCGGACAACCGGATGATCTCGCTGCACGCGCTCGACGAGGAGCGCAAGCAGCAGGTGATCGCGCCGGGGCGTCGGCTCTCGAACCAGATGGTCGTGGACGATACCGGCGCGATCCTGGACTTCATCGGGCGCGGCGAGCCGGCGCGTTCGGGCGGCGTTGGAGCAATCGGCTACTGCATGGGCGGCCGCCACGTGCTCTGCGTCGCCGGCCAATTTCCGGACCGCATGACGGCCTGCGCCAGCCTGCACGGCACCAGCCTCATCAGCGATGCGCCCGACTCGCCTCACCATCTGGCCAAGCAATTCCGGGGCGAGCTCTATTGCGGGTTCGCCGAGCACGACCCCTACGCGCCGATGTCGATGGTGAAGGAGCTCGAGGAGCTCTTGCGGCCGTGCCCGGTCGACTATCGCTACGCGATCCACAAGGGCGCGCAGCACGGCTACGCGCTGCCCAACCGCGACATCTTCGATCCGCGCGGCGCGGCGCGCGACTGGGAGCTGATCTTTGCGATGTTCAATCGGCGCATCCCGCCGTACAAGGCGTGAGCGCGCGCTCGCCGCGGCGCACGGAGGCCTACCGATGAGCTGGATCGAGGTCAATGGCGCGAGCCTTCGCTACGACCTGAGCGGTGCCGGCCGTGAGACGCTCGTGCTCATCCACGAGGTCGGCGGCTGCATCGAGAGCTGGGACGACACGCTTGCCGCCTTCCAGGGCGACTTCCGGGTCCTGCGCTACGATCAGCGCGGTTTCGGAATGTCGGAGCGCACGCGCACGATCACGATGGACGCGACGGTGGCCGATCTGGTCGCGCTGCTCGACGCGCTCCGGATCGCGGACCCGGTCCATCTGGCCGGCTGCGCGATGGGCGCCGCGGTCTCCCTCGCGTTCGCCGGCCGCCACCCGGCGCGTGTCGGCCGGATCGCGGTCGCCAGCCCAGCGACGTGGGCCAACGCCGATCCAGCCGCCGCGCGCAAGCGCATCGAGGAGACCGAGCGCGGCGGCGTGCGCGCCGTGGAACAGTCGAGCCTGGCGGCCTCCTATCCGGAGACCATGCGCTCGCTCGATCGCGCTCGCTTCGAGCGCTTTCGCCTGCGCTGGCTGGCGAACGATCCCGAGGCGATGGCGGCAATCTTGAGGATGTCGACCAATCCGTCCTTCGATCTGAGCGCGGATCTGGCGCGGATCACGGCGCCGACCCTGGTGATCGGGTGCCTGCACGACGGCATCCGTACGCCGGCGATGGTGGCCAAGGTCGCCGCGCAGATTCCCGGCGCGAAGTACGTCGAGGCGGGCTCGGGTCACTTCATGGCGGTCGAGACGCCCGAGCTATTCGTCGAGCTGGCACTGCCGTTCCTGCGCGGCGGGGCTTCGCAGGCGAGGTGATGGATTCCGGCGCCGGGTACCGCTGTCGTTCTTGATCTGAGCCCGGCCCGGAGTCTCAGTGACCGGCTTCCGGATTTCCGCCGGCAGCCGGCCGAATCTCGATCGCTCGAGGTGATACATTGACTGGGCCGACTTCCCCACGGATCGAACGCGTCGGAACGCCGAGGCCGAGAGGAGATACGAGATGGCGGTGACGACCGGGTTACGCACGATGACGGCAGAAGAGGTGATCGCGAAGCTCCGCGAGCTCCGGACCCGGCAGCCGGTGAAGTACTGGGCCTTCTACTCGAGCCAGCTCGGTGGGATCGTGACGGACCCGGCGCTGATGGTGCTGCCATTCGACGACCACATGGTGCATCGCGGTCACGGAATCTTCGACACCGCCGCGATCGAGGGCGGCAAGATCTACGACCTCGAGGCGCATCTGGATCGGTTCATCCGGTCCGCGAAGAACTCGAAGCTGACGCTGCCGACGCGTGAGGCGATGCGCGACATCATCGTGCGGACCACCGCTGCGAGCGGGCAGCGCACCGGCTCGATTCGCTACTGGGCTTCAGCGGGGCCGGGCAGTCTCGGTCTCACGCCGGCCGCGGGCGCCGAGCCCGGCTTCTTCGTGATGATCTCCGCTGGGCTCGGCTACCCGGACACCTGGTACACCCAGGGGCTCCGGATGATGACCACGACGTACCCGATCAAGCCACCGCTCTACGCCGTCACCAAGAGCGTCAACTATCTGCCCAACGTGCTGATGCAGATGGAGGCGCTCGAGCACGGCCTCGACAACGGCATCTTCGTCGACGAAGCGGGGAACGTGGGCGAGAGCTCGAACATGAACGTCGCGTTCATCACCACCGGCGGAATCCTCAAGCATCCGCAGTTCGACCACATCCTGTCGGGCTGCACGTCGCTGCGCCTGCTCGAGCTGGCGAGGACGCTGGTCGCGCGGGGCCGGCTCAAGGACGTCCAGGTGTGCGACGTCCCGGTGGCCGAGGCGCGCGCGGCGCGCGAGATGCTGCTGATCGGCAGCTCGGTCAAAGTGGCGCCGATCGTCGAGTGGGACGGCAAGCCCATCGGCGACGGCAAGCCCGGTCCGCTCGCGCGCGAGCTACTCGAGCTGCTTCAGGAGGACATGCGCTCCGGGCGCGACCGCCTGATCGACGTGCCCTACTGAGGCCGCGCGACGTCGGTCGCGAGCAGCCCGAGCGCGATCGCCACGACGACGAGCGCGCTCAACGCGAGTGAGAGCTCGACGCCGATCACCGCGCCGAGCACGCCGACGGTCAAGCCGCTGCCGGCCCGCAGCCCCAGCATCGACGTGTTGAACAGGCCGACCATGCGCCCTCGGAGATTGGGCGGCGCCAGGATCTGAACGACCGCCTGTGCCATCGAGGTGTAGGCGATGTTGAAGACGCCGCCCAGCACCAAGAGCGTCACCGCCGCCGCGTAGCCCTGGGCGAACGGGAAGACCGCCATCACCGCGCCCCAGATCGCCGCACACACGATCGCCGCCCGCCCACCTCCCTGCAGGACCGCGACGGATTCTAGAAGCACCGCGCCGATCACGGCGCCGGCCGCGTTGGCGCTGAACAGCACCGTGTACCAGACGTCGGCCTCGTCGGAGCCGTGGTGATGCGCGTACTCCGGCATCTGCGCCTGGAACGCGGTGCCGACGAAGAACGACGTCGCGCCGGCCAGCAGGATCATCCGGACGATGCGCGGCTCCGAGCGCACCTCGGCCAGCAGCGACCCCGCCTGCGCGAGGCCGAAGCGCGGCGCCCGTCGCGCCTCGATTCCCGCATGTCCGTGTCCCGTGTACGGCAGCCGGAACAGGTAGAGCGTGAGCGGCAGGTACAGAAGCACGTTGAGGAGCAGCGCGACGCCGGGGCCGAGCGCGAGCATGATCGCGCCGCCGACCGCGGGCCCGATCAGCATGGAGACGTACCGGCTGATCGCATTCAGGCGGATCGCGCTCGGCAGATGCTCGGGCCCGACGATGTCATGGACGATGAGCTGGATCGGCGGCGACACGATCACGCCCGCCATGCCGTGCACCATCAGCAGCAGCGCGGCATGCCAGCCCCGCAGCGCCCCCGTCAGGAAGAGCAGTCCCCATGCGAGCGAGGCGAGCATCAGGAGGCCCTGCGCGCCCTGGATGAGCCGGCGGCAATCGAAGCGATCCGCGAGCGCGCCGGCGTAGACGGAGAAAACCAGAAACGGAACCCAGTGGCTGATGACCGCGAAGCCACCGAGCGTCGGCGAGTGGAACGACTGGTAGATGACCCAGTAGCTGGCGACGTGCTCGATGCTCTCGGCCGTCATGCCGATGAGCGCCACGAGAAAGTAGTTGCGGTAGTGCCGGTGGTAGAGGGCTCCAAACTTGGTGGTGGTGGATCGCGCTGCGGCGGCGGCCGGCCGGCTCACGCGTCAGCGCCGCCAGAGCCGCTCGGAGGCGAGCCGCGCGCCGGCGACCAGCGCCTCGAATTTCGCCCACATCACCGACGGGTGCTGCCGCTGGTACAGGGCACCCTGCGCGAAGCCGCAATCGACCCCGGCGATGACCCGCTCGCGGCCGACGAGCCGCGCGAAGCCCGTGATGCGTTCCGCGACGGTCTCGGGATGCTCGACCACCGCGGTCGTGTGCGCGATCACGCCGGGAATGAGCAGCTTGCCGTCGGGCAGCTTGACGTCCTCCCACACGCGCCACTCGTACGAGTGACGCGGAGTGGCCGCCTCCACCGAATAGGCTTGCGCCTTGACCCGCAGCACGAGGTCGACGACGTCGCGCAGGCCGAGATCGTGAACGTGCGGGCCCTGCCAGCTGCCCCAGCAGAGGTGGTAGCGCACGCGGTCCTCGGGGATGCCGCCGAGCGCGTGATTGAGCGCCTCGATGTTTCGGGCCTGCGTGCGCCGGTACTCCTCGAGCGGCGGCGCCGGTATGATCATGTCCCACGTCTCGCCAAGGCCGGGGTCGTCGATCTGTAGGATGAAGCCCGCGTCGACGATCGCCCGGTACTCGGTCTTCAGCGCCTCAGCGAGCGCGAACACGTATTCCTCTTCGGTCTTGTAGTACTGATTCTGTCCGCGACCGACCATGGCCGGCGCGATCGCGGGCACGAACGCCTCCTGGACGCCGGCGCCGCGCAGCGCCTCTTTGAAGGTCTCGAGGTCGCGTTGCAATAGCGTCTGGCCCTTGTAGCCAATCGGCCCCTGGCACACGGTGGGCCGCGTCGAGGGCGGCATCGCGCGCGGCAGATACTCCTCGTAGTACTCGCGAAACGCGCGCCACTCGCGGCGCGTCTCGAGCCGGCGCGCCCACGAGCCGCCGGCGTTGCTCGACGGCACGCCCGGATCGTCCGTTTTCATCGTGACGAAGCCGGTGAGCCGCTCGTCAGTGTAGGCGAGGAAGCTCGTCTTCGACATCTCGCCGTCCGAGATCACGTCGAGACCGACGCGGGCCTGGCCGCGCACGGCCTCGCCGACCGCCTCCCGGACCCGCGCGGATAGCTCGGCCTCGTCGACGGCCTGGCCGGCCAGCCGCGCCCGGAGCAGCGATTTGACGCTCTCCGGCCGCGGCATGCTGCCGACGTGCGTGGTCAGGAAGCGGTCGGCGCTGGTCTTCATACCAACAGCACGATCTTCCCGGTCTGCGCGTCGCTCAGCATGTACTTGTGCGCATCGGTCAGACGCTCGAACGGGAACGTCCGGTCGAGCACGGGCTTGAGCGCGCCCTTCGTGACCGCGTCCATGAGATGCGCGGTGAACCGCTCGCTGCAGGCGAGCGATTCCTCGGGCGTGCGCGTCCGGAACGTCACACCGATGATCGCGGCGCGCTTGCGCGCGATCTCGTCGAGATCGCAATCGCCGACGCGACCGGCGTTGCGCCCCACGCTGACCAGGCGCGACTTGAGGGCCAGCACGCGAATGTTGTCGGCCAGCATCGGCCCGCCGACGTGGTCGATGATGACGTCCACGCCGCGCCCGCCTGTGGCGCGCATCACGGCGTCGACCCACTTGCCGGCGTCGCGCGTGTCGACGACCTCGTGCGCGCCGAGCGCGTGGAGCGCGGCGGCCTTGGCCGGCGTGCGCGTCGTTGCGATGACCGGATTCGCGCCGATGTGGCGCGCGATCTGGATGGCCGCGGTACCCACGCCCGAAGGGCCGGCGGTCACCATCACCGACTCGCCGGGCCGCGCGGCGGCGTTGGTTACGAGCGCGTCGTGCGCGGTGACGAACACGTTCGGGATCGCGGCGGCTTCGGCCCACGACATGGCGGGGGGAATCCGCATCAGCGAGCGCTGGTGCGCGACGACCGACTGAGCATAGCTGCCGACCGCACGGCCCATCACGCGATCGGCGGGCTGCCAGCCGTTCACGCCGTCACCGACCGCGGAGATCTCGCCCGCGAACTCCGTGCCCGCCCGCGCGGGGCTGGCGGGCGCGCTGCCGGCGCGAAGCGCCGCGCCGCGGATCAGCTCGCCTCGGTTGGTGCCGGCGGCGCGCACGGCGACGGCCACCTGGCCGGGACCCGGCGCGGCCACCTCGGCTTCACGGAGCTCGAATACCGCGCCTTCGGGACCAGGAACCGCGAACCACGCTTTCATCGTCTTGGCCATGGCGAACCTCCTCGACGGGCGCGCCCGCCCGCCCCTCAACGTGCCTTGAGCTTTAGATCCTCGTACGGCGACAGGTAAGGATGACCGGCGATCGTCGGCGGCTCGGCCAGCCGCGCGCCGATGCCGATCAGCAGCGCCGGCTCGACGATCGGCGCGAACATCGACCGCTCGTACATGAGCTGCTGGATCTTGTGCAGCATCGCCTCGCGGCGCTTCTTGTCCATCTCGGAGGCCTGATCGCGGAAGAGCGAATCGATGTCTGGGGAGCCGCCGTAGGCGCGGATGCCCGTGGAGATCACGAAGGCCTCGATCCGCGTGGCCGCGTTGCCGGCGGCGGCGCTGCCGACGCGGACGAGATGCTTGAACGACTTCTCCTGGTCGGCCTTGTAGAAGGCGGCGCGTTCCAGCGGCTGCAGGCGCGAGCGGATCCCGATGGCCTGAAAGCCGTTGATGACGGCCTCGGCCTCCGGCGCGTAGACGGCGTCGGTTGCCATGTCGACCGCATCGAAGCCCTTGGGGTAGCCGGCTTCGGCCAGGAGCTTTTTCGCCCGCGCCGGGTCGAACGGAATCGGCGGCGGCGCCCAGTGGAACTCGAAGTCGCGGGGGACGATCGAGAAGGCGAGCTTGCCGTAGCCGAGATACTCCGCCTCGTTGATCGCCTTGCGGTCGATCGCCAGATTCGCGGCGAGCCGCACGCGCTGGTCGGCCCACGGCGATTTCGGATCGAACTGCTCGGTGAACACGATCCATTCGGTGAAGGTCGGCGACGTGGGCTTGAGCGTGAGGCCGGAGGTTCGCTTCACTTCCTCGGCGTTCGCGCCGCGGATCGAGTAGGCGACGTCGGCCTCGGCGCGCTTGAGCATCGCCAGCCGCGTCGCCTCGTCCGGCACCGACTTGAAGACCAGGCGCTTCAGCGCCGGTGTCTTGCGCCAGAAGCCCTCGTACGCCTCCACGACCAGCTCGACGCCCGGATTGAACGAGACGAACCGGTAGGGCCCGGCGCCGACCGGCGCCTTCTTGAAGCCGTCCTCGCCGACCTTCTCCGTGTATTTCTTCGGGACGATCCAGGCCGCTCCGGAGGCCGGTGTGGCGTAGAACGTCATGAAGTCCGGCCACGGCTGCTTGAACCGGAACCGCACGCGCAGCGGGTCGACGACCTCGACCGCGGACACCCGCGCCTTCAAGGTGGTGGCTCCCGCACCCTTGTAACGCTCGAACGAGAACTTCACGTCCTCGGCGGTCAGCGGATCGCCGTTGTGAAACTTAACGCCCTTGCGTAGGACGAACTCGTACGTCAGCCCGTCCTTCGCAGCCGTCCACGACTCGGCGAGGCTCGGGGCCCAGGCGTTGCCGGGCATCGGCTTCACCATCGCGTCGTGGAGCGCGTAGAGCGTCAGGAACGGCGTGATGACGCCGGGCGTCTCGGCGGGATCGAACCACGTCGGCGCCAGCGAGACGTGGACCGCGATCGTGAGCTGACCCTCCGGGGTGGCCGCAGCCGATGACGCCGCCGGCGGCAACATCGCGACGGTCAGGGCGAGCAGGAGTACCAGCACCGGGACTGAGCGACGAACCCTCACGGTTTCCTCCGTTCTCCCTATCGAAAGCGTGGCTTGTTGGCGTGATCCGGGTGCACCTCGACGCCGCAGCATACACCGGTGGGCCGTTTATAATCCGCTCCATGAAGACCTCCGAGATCCTCGCCGACGCCAAGAGCATTCTCGACGACACGATCCAGCTTCGCCGCCGGATCCACCGGCATCCCGAGCTCGGGCTCGAGGTGCCGCGGACGCAGGGGGCCGTGCTCGAGGCACTCGACGGCCTGGGCCTGGACATCCGAACGGGTCAGCGCACGACGTCGGTGGTCGCGCGACTGACCGGCGCCCGCCCCGGCCCGACGATCTTGCTGCGGGCGGACATGGACGGGCTGCCGATGCCCGAGGAGACCGGGCTTCCGTTCGCCTCGGAAGTGAGCGGGACGATGCACGCCTGCGGCCACGACGCCCACACGGCGATGCTCGTCGGCGCCGCGCGCTTGCTGGCGCGCCGCCGCGAGTCGCTCGCCGGCTCGGTGCTCTTCATGCTGCAGCCGGGCGAGGAGGGCTACCACGGCGCGCGCGTGATGATCGAGGAGGGTTTGCTCGACGGAGCGGCAACGCCCACCGGCGCCTTCGCGCTGCACGTGACCCATCGGATGACGGCCGGCTCCATTTCCGCTCGTCCTGGCCCGGCCATGGCTTCCGGCGACACCTTGCAGATCGTCGTGCGCGGTAAAGGCGGCCACGCCTCGGCGCCACACGACTGCCTCGATCCGATCCCGATCGCCTGCGAGATGGTGCAGGCGTTCCAGACGCTCGTGACGCGCCGGGTCCACGTCTTCGATCCGGCGGTCGTGACCGTCGCCAAGATCGAGGCCGGGACGACGCGCAACGTCATTCCGGACACGGCGAGCCTGCTCGGCACGATCCGGACGGTCTCCGAGGACACGCGCGAGCGCGTGCTCGAGGGCGTGCGTCGCGTGGCCGAGGGCGTTGCCGCCGCGCACGGCGCGGCCGTCGACGTGGACCTGATCCGCGGCTATCCGGTGACCGTGAACAACGCGGAGTTCGCCGAGTTCGTGCTCGACACGGCGCGCGAGCTGCTGGGCCCCGAGGCGGTACACGCGACAAGCCATCCGATCATGGCCAGCGAGGACTTCTCGTACGTGCTCCAGAAGGTGCCGGGCACCATCGCGAACCTGAGCACGCGCCCGGATGGAAGCGCGGCGTACCCGAACCATTCGCCACGCATGCTCGTGAACGAGTCCGCGCTTGCCAACGGCATCGCGATGCACGTCGCGGTGGCGCTCAGGTTCCTGGAGAAAGGCAGCGTGCGCTAGCGGCGGCGACCTCCGAGCGCGGAGGCTTGAAGGGTCTGGTCGGATTTCGTGCTCGGTGCGACCCTCTCCGTCGATGGACGGGGCAGTACGCGAAGAGTTTTACTCGCAGGTATTCGCCGTTCAACCCCGCAAACTGCTGCTCGATGCCCACGCTCTGCGCGAGCGCAGCTGTCAACTCTACGCACAAGCTGATTCCATCGTCCGACGAAACCGGGCGCGCGTGACGCAGACGCATCGGTTACTGGAGACACAAGCGCAGCGCCGCGCGGGCAGACTGCTTCAAAACCGCATCTTCGACAGACTGGTCGCCGGACTCCTGCCAGATGTCGACGCGCCGGTGGTCTGGGGCGCTCCCGGCATCGGTGGTCGCTGCGATGCCTGCGGGGACGTCCTGCAACCGACCCAGATGATGATGTCCGTCCCGTGGCCGCGACAGAAGACCTACGCCCATCTTCACGCTGACTGCTTCATGGCGTGGAAGGCGGTGCGGTATTCGGTAACTGCGAGGAAATGGCGCGGGGGGGGGAGCGGAGATGCAGAGTAGGTCGGCGTAGGCACGCGAGAACTACAGATATGAAGCGCGCCCCGGCCAAATCGGCACCGGGGCGCCTCTAAGCTCCGACGATCACATCAGGCCGTAGAACTTCCCCGCGTTCTCGCAGGTGATCTTGCGCACGACGTCGGCCGGCAGGTGGCCGAACTGCTCTTCGATGTACTTCGACGATTCCGGCCACACCCCGTCGGTGTGCGGATAGTCCGAGGCCCACATCAGCGTCTCAGCGCCCATCTCGTGGATCATCTGGGTCCCGATGCGGTCGAACTGGAACGTCGCCTTGCACTGCCGCCGCCAGTAGTCGCTCGGCTTCATGGTCAGGCCGAGATCGCGGAAGCGGTCCTCCCACTCGAAGTCCATCCGGTCTAGCGCGTACGGGATCCAGCCGATGCCGCTCTCGCCGAAGGAGATCTTCAAGGTCGGATACCGCTCGAGCACGGCGGAGCCAACGATCGCTGAGAGGATGTTGACCAGGTTCATCTGGAAGCCGCAGACGCCCTGGAACAGCGCGGCCCGGCGGGCAAGGTTGGTGGTCGCCTTCTCGCGCACGCTGGCCGGCGTGCTCGGAAACGTGTGGAAGTGAAGCGGCAGGTTCACCTCGCTGACGGCCTGCCAGAGCGGCTCCCAGCACGGATGCCACATGGGATCCATGTCCCACGAGCACGACAGCTCGAGCCCCTTGATGCCCATCTTCGCCACGCGCCGGACCTCCTGCACGGCGGCGTCGATGTCGCCGTAGGGCAGGCAGGCCAGGCCGATCTGCCGATCGGGATAGTGCCGGCAGAAGTCTTTCAGCCAGTCGTTGTAGATCCGGAACATCTCCCTGGCCGCTTCGTGATCATTCAGGCGAGTGGCGGCGCCGAGGATGCCGAAGATGACCTCGGCCTGCACGCCGTCCATCTCCATGTCTTTCAGGCGCAGGTGCGGATCGGTCGGCCGCCGGATGCCCTTCTTGCCGTCGTCGTAGAGACCAACGGCGGCCATCTTGTCGACACGGTAGTTCTGGCCGGGCACCAGCTTCGCGCCGCCGGGACCGACGCCGCCGACCAGGCCGAACGACGTCCCGTTCTTGCAGGTCCAATGCGGACCATCCGGGCCGTCGGCGACGTACGGCATGCGATCGCGCAGCGCCGCGGACGCGTTGGCCGTGAACAGGTCGTTCGGGATCCAGGGCATATCGATATGGCAGTCGGCGGAGATCCGGTCGTAGCGCATCGTGGCCTCCTCTCGAGGATGGCCCGATGGTACGCCCTTGTCCCGTCGCGGTAAAGAACGACCGCCGTGGACCCCGACTCCCGGGCGCGCGGCCTAGGCGGGCGGCGCCGTCGAAGCCGGGGTCAGCTGGTAGAGCTGCATCCGCGCCTTGATCTGTTCGTCCCAGCCGCGCGCGCGGACGTCGATCATCACGCCGTCGGGCCCTTTGAATTTCCGGTTGACCTTGCTGCTGCCCGGGCACTCCATGCAGCTGGCCTCTTCCAGCGCCGCCGAAGTGCTCTCGATGTCGTCGACGTAGAAACCGATGTGGTGGATGCCCTTGACGGTCGAGGGGCCTTCGCCGAGGTTCGGCGTGTCCTCGTGGCCGAACTTGAGGATCGCGAAGTAGATGTAGCCGTCGCTCAGCCAGACCCCGCGGGCGCCGGTGTCGGCAGGCTCGCGGCGCAGCTCCTTCAAGCCGAACTGGCTCTTGTAGAACTCCGCGGTCTTCACCGGATCGTCGGTCGACAACGCGATGTGCTTGATCCGTGCCATGGCTCGCTCCTTTCGGGCTGTCCTCGACTACTCCTGCCGGCCCAGTGATCGTCGCGGCGAGACCTCCTCCGGCCCCGCCGCGGCCGGGACCGGATCCCTCGGCCCATGCAACCTGAACTCGATGGGTCCGTCGGCTCGCACGATGAGCACCCGATCGGGCTCGATGCGCTCCAGCCGTCTGCCTGCCAGTGTATCTCCGAGCTTGTAGCCGGCGATTCGATTCGTGCCCGGATCATAAATGAACGCGACTCGACTGTCATGGCGATCGCCACGCCGGCGAGCGCTAACTTCGGCGTCGGCGGCGGGATTGGCGCGCTCGCTCCGGAAGACGTGGCCTCGGCTGGATCGCGATTGCCGCCGAGTGGTTTCACTGCGCGCCGCCTGAACCACGCGCCGCTGGGCGGTGCTCAGTCGTAACGGGACGTCGGACGCGAACAGGGCGTGGCCGATGTGGATGAAGGAGAAGACCTAGACGCCGACCATGAGGACGTTGAGTGCGAGGAGGGGTCTGGAAACGACCAGGAGATCTGCATTGGACCGACGGCGAGGCCGGCCGGCGAGCAGAGGACACGACGCGAGGGAATGAAGCGCATTGCGCTTCATTCCCTCGCGGCACGGCGTCTCGATCGAGCCGGGATCCGGTTTACGGCGATGCTGCGATCCCGGCTTCGTCCTCGTCGCCATGCCAGTAGACCGCTATACACCCGGTCAAACAGCCAGGGAAGACGTTGTTCGCGCCGAGCGGGACGAAGATGCGATTGTTGCTGGCGTCGGCGGCGACGGAGTGCGCGGTGCTGGCGGGATGCGCGCCGGCACCGGTGACCGCTGGCACGTTGAATGTCGGTACCAGCTGAAGCACGCTTTCGTCCTTTGCGTCGATGACGCCAAGGATCGCCGCGCCCTGAGCGTCGGCGGGCACGCTTTGGTCGAGCGCCCGCAACGGGCTCGTGGAAGAGGCGGTGTAGTAGTTATTGTCGCCCGGATTGAACCAGACTTCGTCACCGACGCCGACGCCACCGATCGTGTCGACATCGCCGGTTTTGACGTTCAAGATCACCTGGATCGGTGCCGCGGTGTTGGGGTCGGTCGCGCTCCACAAGCCTCCCGCGGTATCAAACACGGTGTTGCATCCGACCAAAAAGTCGTTATTTGGGCCCTTGGTCAGGCCGGCTGGCTGGCAGAACGAGATCGGGAAGGTGTGGTCGACCGCCTGGGCGAACGGCTTGATGCGTACGACGCCGCCGGACGACGCGTTTGGCCCGATTTGCGGGATCGACAGAAAGAACCGTTGGGTGGCGGGATCCCACTGCGGTTGCTCAGCGCCGTTGGTCGCATCGACGCCACCCGCGCCGTTGAAGAGGATGCGGTCAGAGGCTGCGACTCCTGGCGCCGGCGCAGTTGGCTGAGTCAGGGCGCACGTCGTGGGGTTGACCTTGACCCACGTGCCAAAGGGTGGGCTGTCGGCGTTGTTGATCGCCAGAATCACGTTGTCATGGGGGTCAAACGCGAGCTCGTCGGCACGGTTGAGATCACCGGATGCGGTCGTAACCGCGTTAACCAGGGTCGGCGGGAAGGTCGAGGTGTCGAACGACACGACGCGGCTCGGGGCATCGGTCACGAACAGGCAGTGCCCTCCGGTGACGACACCGTTGGGACCGGAGGTGCCGTTGATTCCGGTGAAGCCTTTGAATCCCCCTGTCAGTTGAAACAGCAGCGTGTTCGTTCGGGTGTCGACAATATCGACCACCGCATTGGAACGATCGGCGAGATAGTAGGTGCGGCTTTTCTGATCGACCCAGCTGATGTCGAAGACGAACATTTTGCCGCCAGTAGTATTGTCCGCCGTCCCCGGGATCGGAACGGTTGTGAGCAGCCTGACGGCCCTGTCGTTCTTTTTGTCTTCGGCCCACGCGGCCCGCCCGCCGGTTACGAGGACCAAGCTCAGTAGAAGAGATGGCACGGCGAGGACGAACAGCAGGAGCAGCCTCCACGAGCCCTTTCGCATCATTGCGAGACCTCCTGTTGTGAGAGGAGCTATGAGTCGAGCGCCAAGCGTGAGGCGTCAACTGGCTGCACCTCACGGTGATGTGACACCCGCGCCCTCCGGGGGACACGGGCGAAACTGACGGCGCTAAGAGAACAGGGAGGGAGGCGCTCGAGTGGAGCGGGATCCGAGCGAACGGGCCGAAACGAACTGAGACTTACTCGACGCGATCAGTCCGACGCATACGGTGATCCGCCCGATAGGATCCGCAACGTGAGAGTCGACGGCGGTGACGGCGCCGGTGATGAGGAGGATGACGTCGTCGTAGTCGTTGTCATCGTAGAAGCCGGGAATCCATGTCGGGTCCGGCGGGCTGGCGTGAGCGAGGGGCGGAAGCGAAAGCAGGGCGCCCAGCAGGAGGACTACCAGAGACGCCCTGCGTTTCATGGTCCCGCGACCATACGCCGGTCCGACCTCGTCCGCAAGCGGCCCCCGGCGGCGTTCCGCGTGCCGGACCGGCTCAGGAGACCCCTTCGACGATGCGGATGTCACGCTCGGCGGCGTTGCCGAGCTCTTTCAACGCGGCCTGATACCCCGGGCTGTCGTGAGCCGCGGTCGCCTGCGCGACGCTGTCGAACTCGATCACGACCACACGCTGGCTGAGCCCGGCCTCGTAGGTTTTCGCCGGCACGCCGCGAGCCAGAAAACGCCCGCCGGCCGCCTGAATAGCCGGCCCTGCCAGCTTCGCATACGCGGCCAGTGCGTCGGGATTCTTGATGGCGTGATAACACGCGATCCAGTAGGCCTTTGCCATGACAAGCCTCCTTTACTTCTTGAACACGCCTTCGTGATCGAGCTGCATCAGCGCCTGCACGCCGCTGCTCAGGGTCGGCCCACCACCGGGCACCGCCGCCGCCTCGATGGCCTCGAGCAGCTCGCGCTTGGTCGCGCCGTGCTGGATCGCCCGACGCATATGCGTCACGACGCCGTCCTCGCGGCCGCGATAGGCGAGGATGCCGATGATGACCATCTCGCGATGCTTGATCGACAGCTCCTTGCCCTCGCCGACCGATAGCTGACTCAGCGGCCCCCGCGCGCGGACGTACTCCGGATCTTCCTTCGCCATCCAATCCCAGAACGGATATCCGTAAGGGCTCGCGGTTTTTCCGTCGACCTTGTCGCTCATCGTGTGTCCTCCCCGAGAGTCTTCGGCAACGCGCCGAAGGTATCACATTGCTCGAGGGAGGATTCCTGCATACCCTGTTGGCGATGGCGTCTGCCCCGCCTTCCACCGCGCCGGGCACTCCCGGCATCGCCCGGTCCTGGATCGATCGCAACGTCCTGGCGCTCGGCCGCGAAATGCGGCTGTCGTACCTGCCGCCGCTCATGGTCTACGTGGCGGCCGGCATCTCCGGTCTCACGTCGATCGTCGCGACGTTCTACATCAAGGAGCGGCTCGGCCTCTCGGCGGAGTTCCTTGCCGGGCTCGGGTTCTGGGCCGGGCTGCCGTGGGCGCTGAAGGTGCCGCTCGGGCACCTGGTCGATTTGATCTGGCGCTGGAAGGCCGCGCTCGTGTTCGTGGGCGCCGGCCTGATCACGCTGAGCCTGGTCATCATGATCGGCCTGCTCGGCGCGACCGATTCGATGCGCGGCTTTGCGAGTGTCGAGGCGTGGTTCGTGATCTCCACGTTGCTCGCGCCGATCGGCTACGTCGTGCAGGACGTCGTCGCCGACGCGATGACGGTCGAGGCGGTGCCGCGTGTCGACGCCGAGGGGCGCCCAACCAGCATGGCCGCGCGCAAATCGATGAACACGACGGTCCAGACCCTGGGCCGCGTGGCGATCATCGGCGGCACCGTGCTGGTGTCGCTCGCCAACGTGTACCTACTGCGTGGGGTCGGCGAGCTGCCCGAGGCCGACAAGGCGCTCGCGTATCTGCGCGTGTATCAGCTGGCGCTGGTGATCCCGGTGGTCTCGGTGCTCGGCGTCGTCTTCGGGCTGGTGCTCGGCTGGCGCGCCACCCGGCAGCTCATGGCCAGAGGCTTCGCGCGCGGCGAGGCGCGCCGGATGCTGAACCCGCACGTCGAGCGGCCGCCCGTCAACTGGTGGATCATCGGCGGCGGCCTCGTCTTCGCACTCGTCTCGCTGGGCGTGGGCATCGGCAACGTCACGGGCGGCCAGGAGATCGTGTTCGGCGTGTCGATGGCGATCGTGCTCTTCCTGATGTGGCGGATCTTGAACGAGCTCGAGCCCGACGCTCGCCACGTGCTGGTCGGGACGGCCGTGCTCGTGTTCGTGTTTCGCGCCATACCCGGGCCCGGCGCCGGCTCGACGTGGTGGATGATCGATCAGCTCGGCTTCGACCAGCAGTTCCTGGCCGAGCTGTCGGTGATCGGGAGCGTCCTCACCCTCGTCGGGCTCTTCGTCTTCCGCCGCTTCATGGCCGAACGCTCGATCGCCTACGTGGTCGGCTCGCTCACGATCGCCTCCACGATCATCGGCGCGCCGATCGTCGGCATGTACTACGGCCTGCACTACTGGACGGCGGCCCACACCGGCGGCATCGTCGACGCGCGCATGATCGTGCTAATCGACACCGCGATCGAATCGCCGCTCGGTCAGATCGCGATGGTGCCGATGCTGGCGTGGATCGCGAACTCCGCGCCCGATCGGCTGAAGGCGACATTCTTCGCGGTCATGGCGTCGTTCACGAACCTTGCGCTGGCCGCGGCGCAGCTCGGCACGAAGTATCTCAACCAGGCCTTCATCGTCACGCGAGAGGTGCGCGACGCGTCCGGCGCCATCACGACGCCGGCCGATTACAGCCAGCTCGGGACTCTGTTGGTGCTGGCGACCGTGATCGGATTCGTGGTGCCGATGCTGGCGGTCGTGTTCGTGAAGGCGACCCGCTTCCGCAGCGCGTGAGCGTCGGCGTCGCCGGCGCGTGACGCCTGGGCCGCGTGTCAGCGCGGCAGCAGCATGATGTCGGTGGAGGGCGTCCCGGCCACGCGGATCGTCAGGCGCCAGGGCGGCTGGCCCACCTGGTTGAGCGCGAAGTAGAGCACGGTGTTGCCGGCCACGCGGGTTTCGCCGCTACCGACCGGAATGCTGACACCGACCCCGGTCCCGACGCCCACGCTGCCGCCTCGACCGCCGCTGACGCTTCCCCCGCCGACTCCGAGGCCGATGCTGGGGCCGGGGGACGATGCCATCGGCGGCTGCTCGATCGTTTGGGGCCTGATCGAAACGTTGTCCATCCGGGTGAGCTGCGCATCCTCGAGCCGGTTACCGTCCGTGTCGACTTCGACCCGAAGCCGGTCGGCGAGCACCATGTAATCTGCGGAGAGCGTGGCGCCCGATGGTTGAGTCACCGGCTTGTACGGAAGGGTGGCGCGCGAGCATCCGGTCAGCGCGAGCAACAGCGCGATCACGCACGTCGCGACCCTCATCGCAGCCCTCCTATCCGGAGTGTAGAGGACTCGCGCTCTGCTTGGCCACTACTTCGAGCAATCCGGCACCGTAGCGCGCGGCCTTGTAGGGCCCCACGCCGTGCGCCCGCTCGAGCTCGGCCAGATCGCGCGGCCGGAGCGCGGCGATGTCGCGCAGGGTGCGGTCGCTCGCCACGATGAACGGCGCGACGCCCTCCGCGCGCGCCACCGTCAGCCGATGGCGGCGCAGCGCCTCGAAGAGCGCCGCCGCGGCGCCGTCGAGCTCGCCCGACTCGCGGGCCGCCGGCCGCATTGCCCCACGTTCCGCCGCCGGCTGGTCGCGGCGCGGTACGCCGGGCTCAGCAACCTGTCGCGCGGGCTTGGCGCTCGTGCGTCCGGACTCAGCCGGCAGCAGCAGGCGTGCCGGGCGCTCGCCGCGCATCACGGCGCGGCCGTCGTCGGTCAAGGTGACGACCGGACGCTCGCTGCCGGAGAAGCTCACCCAGCCGGCTGACACACAGCGGCGTAGCAGCGCGACCAGCCACGAGGCGGGGTGCTCCTTGAGGTTTCCGAACGTCTTCAGCGCGTTGAGTCCCGCGCGCTCGAGCCTTTCGTCGGGCTCGCCGCGGATCAGCTTGACCGCCAGCTGCAAACCGAAGCGCCCGTGGACGCGGGCCACGCCCGACAGGGCCTTGCGCACGATCAGGGTGACGCGCTCCGGGTCGCTCGCCTCCGGCGCCTGGTCGAGGGCCAGGCATACGTCGCAGCGACCGCAGCCCGCGAGCGTCTCGGCCTCGTCGCCGAAATAGCGCAAGATCGCATCGTGGCGGCAGCTGCCGCCCTCGACCCATCGAATCAGCTCGAGGAACATGCTCCACTTGTGCTCGATCACCGCGGCGTCCGCGGCGCTCTCGCCGCTGCCGCGCTCGAGCAATGCGCGGCGCAACGGCAGATCGCGCGCGCTGATCAGCAAGAGGCCGAGCGCGGGCGCGCCGTCGCGCCCCGCGCGCCCCACCTCCTGGTAGTACGCCTCGATCGATCCGGGCGGGCCGAGATGGATCACCGCGCGCACGTCCGGCCGGTCGATACCCATCCCGAACGCGTTCGTCGCCACCACGACCTCGATCCGGCCCTCGGCGAAGTCCCGTTGCGCCGTCTCGCGGGTCTTGCCGTCGAGCCCGGCGTGATACGCGCGCGCCCGCCAGCGGCGCCCGGCGAGCCGCAGGCTCTCGTCGTCGGCCTGCTTGCGGGTGGGCGCGTACACGATGGCGGTGCCGCGCGCGCGACCCGGGCCGCCGAGCGCCTCGACCAGGGCGCCGTCCACGAGGCTGTCGCGCTCCCGCCGGCCGGTGATCTCGACGGCGCGCAGCGCCAGGTTCGGCCGCGCGAAGCCCCGGACGATCTGCGGCGTGTCCGCCGGCAGGCCGAGCCGGACCAGGATCTCGTCGCGCACGATCGGCGTCGCGGTGGCGGTGCAGGCGAGCACGCGCGCGCGGGGCAGGTCGCTCAGGACCGAGCCGATCTCGAGATACTCCGGACGGAAGTCGTGACCCCACTCGCTGATGCAGTGGGCTTCGTCGATCGCGACCAGCGGACACTCGAGCTCGCGGACGAGCCCGCGGAAGCCCGGGAACACGAGCCGCTCGGGCGCGACGTAGACGAGCGAGAGCTCGCGGCGCGCGATGCGCGCCATCCGGCGCCGCATCTCCGCGGCCTCGAGCGTGGCCGCCAGATAGGTCGCGCGCACGCCGCGCGCCTCCAGCGCCTGCACCTGATCGGCCATCAGCGCGACGAGCGGCGAAACCACGAGGGTCGTGCCGGGCAGGATCGTGGCCGGCAGCTGATAGCTCAGGCTCTTGCCGCCGCCGGTCGGCGCCACCAGCAGGAGCCGCCCGCGGCCGAACAGGGTCTCGATGGCCTCACGCTGGCCGGGACGGAATTCGCTGTAGCCGAGTCGTGCCAGTGCCGCGTCGAGGTCGCTCACTGCTCACCCGCCACGCTCTGTGATATAGCAGAGCCGCCCGTGGCCAACAATGCGTCGATGAAAATGGTCATCAAGTTCGGCGGGTATCAGGAGCCCGCGTCGATCCACAATCGCGCGGCGACCCGATTCGGCGAGCGCCTGCGCGAGCGACTCGGTGACCGCGTCGAGTTCGAGCTCATCGGCAGCATCGTCAAGCTGGGCCGCCCGGCCGCCGATCTGGTGCCGATGGTCGAGCGCGGCGAGCTGTCGTTCTGCTACATGTCGACCGTGCGCTTCTCGCGCGCGGCACCCGAGCTCTCGCTCCTCGAGCTGCCGTTCGTGGTGGGCGATCGCGCGGTCGCGTTCCGGGCGCTCGATCGTGAGTACGGTGAGCTGGCGCGGCGGCAGGTGAACGCGAAGACCGGCTGCCGTCTGCTCGAGTACTGGGACAACGGCTTTCGGCACCTCACCAACAAGGTCCGTCCGATCCGTGTGCCCGACGATTGCCGTGGCCTGCGGATCCGGACGCAGACGAGCGAGCTACACGGCGAGGTGTTCAGGGCGCTCGGTTTCAAGCCGATCGCGACCGATATCAAGGAGTTCACCGAGCAGATCGGCGGCGACCGCTTCCAGGCCCACGACAATCCGCTCACCAACATCTACAACTTCGGCGTCCATCAGCATCACCGCTATCTCACGCTGAGCGCCCACTTCTGGGGCGCGTCGGCGCTCGTGTGCAACGCCGCCCACTACGCGAGCTGGCCGGCGGAGATCCGCGCGGCGGTCGACGCCGCGGCGGTCGAAGCCACCGCGGATCAGCGTCGGCTCGCGGCGGCGGAGGACGCCGAGATCATGGCGAAGCTCGATCCGGCGCGAAACGAGGTGATCCGGCTGACCGAGGACGAGCGCGCGGAATTCGTGCGCGCGGTGGAGCCGGTGGTGGCGAAGTACCGCCGCGAGCTCGGCCCGAGACTGTTCGCGTATCTCGACGCGTGAACGCGGCGCCGCGTGAGCGCAGCGGCGTGTCAGTACCCAGCGAGTCAGCGCAGCGGAATGTGAGCGAGCGCCGCGCGATGCGGCGAGGCGCCTAACGCGCGAGGTGCGTCGGCGACTGGTCGCCGTCGGCCCGCACGATGAAGTGCTTCTGAGCCGTCGGCATCTCGACGTCGATGGGCTTGGGATTCAGCGACGCGCAACCGAAGAGCAGGAGGACGAGTCCAAGAGACGCGTATCGCAGAGCCGCCATCTGTTCCTCCTGCTGCGGGAGCGAGTGCGCCGGAGGATACGAGCGGCACGAAAATCTGTCAAGGCCGATTCGGCCTTCCGAAAAAGAAAACGGCGCGGGGGAAGCCCCGCGCCGTCGTCCGAGCGACCGAGGGGGTGCGGCTTAGTCGCCGGCGCCCTGAACCTCGTTGTTCCGGTCGGGGAAGACTCGGTAGTTGAGGTTCAGCTCCTGCTGGTTGAAGTAGGCCCGGCCGTCACGGAACGTGACCTGGCTCGCCGGGTACTGGGGCTCCGTCGCCACGCTCTGGCTCTGGATACCCGAAGCCTGTCCGGCAACCTGCGCGCCGGCCTGCGCCGCCGGGCAGGGGCCGAAGTTCGTCCCCTCAGGACCATACGAACCGCCGCACCAGGCGGCCGGCGCCTGCGCGAAGACCATCGCCGGGATGGCCAAGGTCGCGACCGCAACCGCTACGACTCCCGTCCACCGCATGTCGCACTCCTCATCATGTTTGAGATTCACTGCACTAACATCACCGCATCCGCGCTGTTGCAATCGACGCTCGTAACAGCAACGGCGGTGCCAAGACGGGGAGGCTGTTCGAAGCGCGATGCGGTGTGCATTTAGCGAGCGGTGCCGCAGCGAGCGTGCGCAGAGCGGGGTTTGCGGCTGCCGGAAATTGGTCCCTATCGGTGCCGTGCTGACAACAAATCGGGCGCGAAATTCCTTGACTTGACACGCGGCCGCGGCTGGCGCAGCCTCGCGTGGGGCGCGACGCGCCCCACGGGAGACATTCAGATGACGACCCAGATGATCGAGCCGCGGATGGAGCTGGAGCAGCACCTCCATATGTACCGTCAGATGGCCAAGATCCGGGCGTTCGAGGAGCAGGTGAACGAG
>Ga0075434_100001304_pt1 | contig 20813 bp, 9 predicted proteins | sample RhiMethybrSRZTD3_FD_75298 | JGI IMG/M metagenome (GOLD analysis project Ga0075434, IMG submission 75298) | Populus rhizosphere microbial communities from Tennessee, USA - Rhizosphere MetaG P. TD hybrid SRZTD3 | ecosystem: Host-associated > Plants > Roots > Rhizosphere > Soil | place: USA... | reverse complement strand
ACTGAGATGGCGGCGGCGCTGGTGGAATACTGCAACGTAGAGAAGGGAACTCGCTGGAGTGATTTACGGCGCAAGCACGGAGTTGCCGAGCCGTACAAGGTGCGCCGCTGGTGCCTCGGCAATGAGATGGACGGGCCCTGGCAAATCGGCCACATGACGGCCACGGAATACGGCCTTAAGGCGCAGGATGCCGCGCGACAAATGCGCTACGTCGATCCGTCGCTGGAGTTGATTGCGTGCGGATCGAGTGGTCCGTTCATGCCTACTTATCTGGAATGGGATCGGGAAGTGCTGGAACAGTGCTACGACTATGTTGATGCACTCTCTCTGCATCGCTATTTCAGCAACAACCCAGAAGAGACCGGGAACGATAGCTCGAAATTCTTAGCGATGAACCTGAGCATGGAGAAGCAGATCGCCGAAACGCTAGCTGTCTGCGACATGGTGCGCGGGCACAAGCGGTCTCCCAAAAAACTCTGGCTTTCATTCGATGAATGGAATGTCTGGTATCGAGCGCGCTCCGGGGATGCGGTCAACGGACATGAACAGGAAGCGCCGCATTTGCTGGAAGAGGTCTACAACCTGGAAGACGCGCTGCTGGTCGGAGGGCTTATCAACTCGCTGCTTCGCAATGCCGATAGGGTAAAGCTGGCGTGCCTGGCGCAGTTGGTGAATGTAATCGCGCCTATCATGACGAGCTCGAAAGGTCTGATCCGGCAAACCATTTACTATCCCTATAGCTGGGCTCTTCAAATGGCACATGGCTCAGTGCTGAATATTCTGGTGGATTCGCCTACCTACGAAGTCTCAAAAATGGGCCAGGTGCCCTACGTGGATGTGGCTGGAACGATGAACCCGCAGGATGGGAAGACTTCTCTTTTTGTTCTCAATCGCCACTTGTTCAATCCTCACACGGTGGAGATCAATTGGCAGGATAAGGCGCCGACAGCAGTGCTGGTTTCGTCGGTCTTAACGGGTAGCGACTTGAAGGCTTCGAACACGTTTGACGCGCCGCAAAAAGTAGTTCCGCAGAACTTCGAAAAGCCCACCACGAGTGGCAGCCGAACGACATTCGAGTTGCCGGCTCGCTCCTATACTGCGATTCAATTTAAATTGTGAATTGGGGAATTCCGCTGTGGTGTGGTGGCCAGTTTTCTTCCGAACCCGAGCAGCGTGAGATCCAACCGGGGAAGCTCTCACCTATACCTTTTCCCTGCTTCCGTTACCAAAATGGTGTGGTATGGGGATGAGCAGTGGATTTACTTTGCCACCTGAGGAGGCTTCACTCGTTCGGTCAGCGCAGGCGCCAGAGCTGTGGAGCGCCTTAAAACCAGCGTTGTATTCAGGTGGTATTCGGTTCTCCCTGGGGCTGGGCTTTCGCGCTTGACGTCATTCATTAAGGCTTCGAAGGCAATCCTGGCAAGATCGGTCTGCGACATCTGCACGGTTGTCAACGGCGGAATCATGAATTGGGCGAGCCGGATATCGTCGAACCCAATTACGGAGAAATCGCTGGGGATCTTGATCCCGTGCTCATATGCTTCGCGCATGACTCCAATCGCGGTCATGTCATTCGAGCACAAGCCAGCGGTCGGAGGAGGGTGCAATCGCAGAAGCTCGACCAAGGCACGCATGCCTCCTTCCATGGTGTGGTCACCAACAACCATCAGTTCGGAAGAGAGCCCGATCTCCGACATACTTTGTTGAAAGGCTTCCCTCCTGGCCCACGCTGACTTTAAGTCGAGGGGGCCAGTGACAAAAGCGATGCGCGTGTGTCGAAGCGCTGCCAGATGTTGCACCGCTTGGCGAATTCCGTTCTGATAGTTGATGCGAATGTTGCTGACGCCCGGCACATCGGGGCCGACGTCCACAAACACCAGCGGGACTTTGCGGAATCGCAGGTGATCGAGCAGCGATTCTTCCATGCCGAAAGTCAGGATCGCAACCCCATCCACTCTGCGCTCGATCATGCGCCGGACAGACACTTCCATTCTTTTCGGATCGTGGACCGTGGAGGTTAAAAGGATCTCGTAATTGTTCTCGACCGCGAGATGCTCGAATGTCTGGACGATTTCTGGGAAAAATGGGTTGGTGATTTCTGAAACGATGAGCCCAAAGATACGGCTCCGTCCTGATACCAGCGCACGAGCCTGGGTATTCGGGTAGTAGCCAAGTTCATCCACTATTTTCCAGACTCGCTTTGCCAGTTGAGGATCAACCGTAGGAATGCGGTTAATCGCGCGTGACACAGTAGCGGTGGAGACTTTCGCTCTCCTAGCAATCTCTCGAATGTCCATAGGAATGAGCGAGGCGGAGCGACAACTGTGCCCGATGGTAGCACAGTTATTGTTTGTAGTATACGTTTGCCTTGCGATTCGCAGCCGGCTGCTACCACGAGAGACGGATCAGCGAAAGACTTTGCCTGGGCAGAGTCAGGTGCAAGTGAGCCGTACCCTGCTGCACTGAAATCCACGCCGGAGAAGTCAGGAGCTGCAGTTGCCCTGCAGCTTGCAACGCGTCGAGTTGAGCGGGCGAAGGCGATTGGGGAGAGCCCATCTCTTTCCATGCGGAAAAAGCGTTGCTGTGATTCGAGTCCACGCGGAAATGTTCCAGTAACGAGGTATTTGCTGGCAAGCTGTGGAGACTGACTTCGATTTGCGCCGGAGCCGAGGGCAGATCATCGTCGTGATAATTCCAGATCAACACCTCGATCTCACCATCTTTGCGAGTTGCGATGGCCTTGATGTCGGGCCGCTCTCGAACCCCCTCGCGCACAACCAAGTCGGTTGGTAAGGCCTGCGATACCGACACTTTTACTCGCTCGTTCCCAAGCAAACCGAGCATGCGGAATGTATTCAACACAGGTTTATCTAGGCCATTGCTGGCGAGCTCGCGAAATCCTGCGAAGTACGGTTGCTTCTCGAATTCGAAGGCCCAGGACACGGTGCCGAGAAGATTGACATGTTCACGGCGAGCCAGCACCAAAGTGTGCTGCAGGATTTCCGCCGTGTAGGCGGCGTAGAGCGGCCCATTGCGATATGAGTTCTCCGGGTGTTGCTGCGCCGAGCAGGCGGCACAACCTTCGGGATCGGATTCTCCCAAAATAACCGGAGCATCTCGCCACTGGGGAAATGAAGCGACAATCTTGAACCCTTGCTCGATGGAAGTAAGTTGGGCGGCAATCCCCATTTGCACGTGATCGCCGCGCCACGCGGGCGATCCCTTGGCGTGAAAGGCAATGAAGTCGAGACGCGAGCCGGTCTTGCCAGTCGCATAGTTGCGCTCATGGGCGCAATGTTCTAGAAAGGCTCGCAAAAATTCGGCGGCTTTAGCTTTTCCTGGTCCGGTGCTGTGGGGGCCGCCGACACGAGCTTGCGGCATCGCCCGTACTACAGCCTCAGAAGTGAGGTCATACAGCTTGAAATATTCGTCGCGCGTTCCCTGCCAGTAGCCAATGTCGGGCTCATTCCACACTTCCCAGAGCCAGGTCTTCACTTCGGGATCGCCGAAACGCTGCCGCAGATGGCGAACAAATTGGAAGACCAGTTCCGCCCACTTCGCATAATCCTTGGGCGGGTAGGCCCATCCGGTGAAGATCGAGCCCTGAGGAAAGCTGTGGCGGTAAGGCTCAGGATGCGGGGACAGCGCTTCCGGCATGAAACCGATCTCGACGAGTGGCTTGATTCCGGTTGCGTGCAGAGTGTCGAAGATGCGATCCACAATCGCCCAGTCGTATTTGGGTTTCCCGGAAGCGTCTTCCGTATAGACATTCGTGGATCCCCATTTCAAAGCAGATGATCCGTCGCCTGTGGTCAGCAGGTTGTGCATGCGTATGTAAACCGGAGTGGAACTCAATGCCGACAACTCGCCGAGCAGTTTCTTTCCGTTCGGCGCGTAAGTGTAATTCGGTTCGTCGTAGCCGAAGTAAGTCCAGACCGGCTTGAATTCGCCGTCGGGCTGATCGAAGTACGCATCGATCCGGGCGCTTGAAGGTTGCACCGTTCCGGCTCCGAAGTTCAGTAGCAGGCATGCGAGGATAACTGCCGCTCCATAGAGGGGAGATTTTATGCGCAGGCCATCTGGCATAACATAGAAAACGTTTGCGGCTGGCAAAACTAACCAACTTGGTTATTCCTGTCAACAAAGGCGCAAAGAACGCAGATACTGTTGGCACCACCTTCGAGGCGGGCCCACATCCTCGGACAGGTGTTACAATCCCGCCCCGCAAACAAAATCTAGTCGGAGGCTCACCCGTGCGCCGTTTTCGTCGGATCGCGGTTTTGTTCTTTGTAACCTCGCTTGCGGCCCACGTATCCGCCCAACGCTGGGACGAAAATAAGGCCAACGAGTGGTACAGGCACCAGCCGTGGCTTGTGGGCAGCAATTTTCTTCCCGCAACTACGATCAACGAACTGGAAATGTGGCAGGCCGAGACCTTTGACGCGCAGGAGATCGACAAAGAGTTAGGCTGGGCTGCGGCTCTGGGCATGAACACGATGCGAGTGTTCCTGCATGATCTGCTCTGGCAGCAGGACTCCGCCGGGTTCAGGAAACGAATCGACACCTTCCTTGCAATTTCATCCAAGCACAAGATCCGCCCCATCTTTGTGTTGTTCGATTCGTGCTGGGATCCGTTCCCCAAACTAGGGCCACAGCATCCGCCCATTCCCGGTGTTCACAATTCAGGATGGGTGCAGAGTCCTGGCGCAGAGGCGCTGAAAGATGCCGCCCAGGAACCTAGGCTGCGTGCCTATGTAGAGGGTGTGATCGGCACATTCGCAAACGATTCGCGCATTCTGGCGTGGGATATCTGGAACGAACCGTCAAACACGAACGGCGGAGCCTACGGACGTGTGGAACTCAAGGATAAGAAGGAGCGGGTGCTCGCTCTCGTACCAAAAGTATTTGCCTGGGCGCGATCTGCACACCCGTTACAACCGCTGACCAGCGGGTTATGGGAAGGAGACTGGTCCGCACCAGAGAAGCTGGACCCGATCGGGCGCGTGCAGTTCGAGCAATCGGACGTTATTTCGTTTCACAACTACAGCTGGCCCGAGGATTTCGAGCAGCACGTGCGCTGGCTGGAGAACTACCACCGTCCAATCATCTGTACGGAGTACATGGCGCGATCGGTGGGGAGCACCTTCGACACCGTTCTACCGATCGCAAAGAAGCACCACGTGGCGGCAATCAACTGGGGACTGGTCGCCGGTAAATCACAAACTTATTTGCCCTGGGACTCGTGGGAAAAACCTTATGTCGTTAATGCTCCACCCATATGGTTCCACGAGGTATTTCATGCTGATGGGCGCCCGTATCGCGAACGGGAAGCACAAATTATTCGAGAGCTTACATCAGCTGCTGGACAGTAAACGCCCTCTTTCTTCACTCTTACTCACTTGCTCCGAGCGCACGTTTGCTGAAGGAAATTCACAACCGTCATCGTCCCTCAAGAACAATGATTCTCAGATCGTTGGCGAGCCGTTGCGAGGCGGTACGAATAAGCAAGTCCAATTGCAACAGTATGTTGCTTCTGAAGGGCACCAAGTAGCAAGCCTGCCTCCCCTCTAATACAAAAAGATTAGATTTTTCTTGACAACGTTCTAAGACTCGGCGTAATTTGTCGAACCGCGGAGTAATCGTTTACTGATGCCACATCCTTCCACCTTCCAAACATCGGGGGCTGCGATGACCAGATTCTGCTTAGCAGTGTGTGCCCTTGCCGTTATTTGTGTTCTCTGCCTCAGCGTTCCGCTCGTGGCGCAGCGCGCCGACCGCGGCATCATCACCGGCGTGGTGACCGATCCCACAGGCTCGAGCCTTGCCGGAACGACTGTCAAAATTCGCAATGAAGGAACGGCTGTCGAGACGGTGCTGACTACTAACGCCGCAGGTGCGTACACAAGTCCACCGCTGGTGCTGGGCAGTTACGCGATCAAGGTGGACCATTCGGGATTTAAAACCGCAGTGCGCTCGGGCATTCTGCTTCAGGGAGCCGAAACCATTCGTCAGGACGTAACCCTGGCGGTTGGCTCTGTCACCGAATCCGTCGAGGTGAAGGCGCAGGCGGAAACACTCAACAGCACCACGCCGGACGTCAGCCACACGGTGGACGAGAAGTATTACCAGGATCTTCCCGTAATCACTGCCGCGGATGTGCGCCTTCCCGAGTCGTTGCTTCAGATTCAGCCAGGCTATCTTCCGATGAAGCCGAACGGTGACCCGATGTTCCGTGGCAGTCAATTCAACTCACGCATCAACGGTGGACAGACCATGGCGACGGAGAATTTCTTCGATGGAGCTGCCTTTGGCTACGCATCCGGACATCAGCAGAGCCATGAGAGCACACCGCCGCAGGAAAGCATTCAGGACATGAAAGTCATTACCACCACCTATTCCGCTCAATATGGCCACACCAGTGGTGGATTTATCGAATACACCTCCAAGTCCGGAACAAACAACATACACGGAAGCGCCTACGAATACTTCGCCAATGATGCCCTTAATGCGCGCGGATTCTTTGACGCAGACTGCGATGCCACCGGCCACTGTACGCCGCGCAAGAAGACTCCGGTGCGCAATAACAGTTTCGGGTTCACGCTGGGCGGACCGGTAGTGATTCCTAAGGTTTACAACGGCCGCAACAAGACCTTCTTCTTTACTAATATCGATTGGACTCGCTTGCGCTCCGGTGTGCTGCCAGGATTCGGCAATAGTACCCCGATTGATGCGTTCAAGGCAGGGGATTTCAGCGCTCTGCTAACTGGTAAACAGGCCACGGACTCAAAAGGCAATCCAGCGGTTGATGCTTTGGGCAGACCCGTCATGGAAGGCGCGATTTACAATCCTGCGACAACACAAGCAGTTGGCGGGACGCTAGTTCGTGATCCTTATCCTGGCAATATCATTCCTTCGACGGATCCAAACTTGAGCGTAGTTACATCCAGGATTGCTGGGTTGATGGTGCATCCGGATCGAGCGGGAGTATTTAACAATGTCGCTGGCAATCCGGCTGGGGACCAAACCTGGCTTCTGAATGCTCGCAATATCGAATTCCGCGTGGACCACAATTTCACTCCAAACTTCCGCATGAGTGAAACCTTTTACTGGAATCACCGGCCTTCGATCCGCAATTGTGGTGAAGTAGCCGGTTGCACCACAAAGTTTAGCGGCGAGACCGATCCGCAGAAAAACACCGATTATTATGGAAATGGCTTCTACCAACGCATCGTAACCCATCACACGCACACCCAATTTGACTGGATCATTCGCAACAACCTGCTGAACCATACCACTGTAGCGTGGGATCGCTGGTTTATGGGTGGAAACCCGCTCTCCGCTGGCGCGGGATGGCCGAACATTCTTTGGTCGGGAACTCCTGGCGCGAACCAGCCTCAGGGCGCCGGAGGACTGGTATCTCAGGAGTCCGGGCCGCCTCTGATTGATTTTACCGGCGATTATCACCCCGAATATAACTCTTTGGGCACCTATGGCTGGGGCAAGTTCGGCTTCGAGACCAACAATCGCTGGCAGTTCTCGGACGATTTGTCTTGGGTCAAGGGCAGACACACGCTGAAGGTAGGCTTCGAATATCGTTGGCATCAGTTCAACCACAGTGGTTGGGCGACCTTTGCCCAGGCGGGCGAGTTTCGCTTCGATCGCACAAACACCGCTGGATACGACAGTTCCGGAACCTTCGTCCCACTCACTGGAGAAGCTTTCGCATCCATGTTGCTGGGACAGGTGTTTTCTTCAACGCAGACTCTGCCCTTCCATCCACAGTTTTATGAGGGTTATCTTTCTCCGTGGATCAACGAGGAGTTCAAGGCGACCAGTAAGCTGACCCTGACATTAGGACTACGGTTCGACTACCAGCGCGCCCGCACGGAAAGTCAGAACCGTTATTCGACCTTTGATCCCAATACCCCGAATCCCGGGGCGGGTGGCCTGCCGGGAGCCGTCATCTTTGCCGGACACTGTTCGGGTTGCGTCGGCAGGAACACGTTTGAGGATCCGGACCACGATGCTTCGGGTCCACGGTTCGGGTTCGCGTACCGCGTTAACGACAAAACAGCGGTTCGAGGCGGCTACGGAATTTACTACTCCGGCATCTCCTTCTCTCAATTCCAAGGCGATCCGGTTATGGGCTACACCTCGAACCCGACGGTTCCCAACATTTCCAATGGGCAAAATCCAGCCTTCCTCTTCGACAACGGGTTCCCGGCAACGAACGCCGCCTGCCCGGGCGGGCTCTCCACGTCTCCGTGCATTCTGCAACCGCCGTTCATCGATCCAACCATAGCGAACAACGGTTCACCGCTTGCCGTGGCCAAGAACGGCCTGACGCTGCCCCGTTATCAGAACTGGTCGCTTACGTTTGAGCGCGAGCTTGCCAGAAATATGGTGCTCGACGTTTCGTATATCGCGAATCGCGGCAGCCGCTTGACTGCACCTTGGCAGGCGATGGGCGTTGATGCGAATATGAACGACCCCAGCGTTCTTGCGCTGGGCACTAACGTTTTGAACTCATCTTGCAACCTTACGGATCATCCTAACGGTATCTGCCAGGGTGGTGTCCCACTACCGTATGACAGCTTCAACGGCAACGTGGCCCAGGCGTTACGCAAGTATCCCCAATATCAGAACATCGTTTGGCGCGACGTTCCCCTCGGGAGCAGCGTATACAACGCCCTGGAAGTTGTCCTCGAACAGCGCGTTACTCGCGGCCTCCAGTTCCGCGTTGGCTACACCTACTCCAAGCTACACAATGATGGGTCCGAGACCGGACAATCCGGTGATGGCAGAAATGCCCATATACAGAACCCAGCGTGTACTCACAAGTGCGAATGGGGCCTGAGCGACGACGACACGCCTAACGTATTCCTGGTCGGTTACAGTTGGGAGATACCTGGAGCCAAGCACTTCAAGGGGGCTGCAGGGACATTGCTGGGCGGCTGGAACCTTGCAGGAGTTTTGCGATATGAGAGCGGACGTCCGCTCAACATAACCATGGACAACGGTGCGTTTGGAGGCTTGCTATTTAACCCCCAGAGGCGACCTGACCGGGCAAATGGAACTAGCGCCATAGCGAAGCGAGTAGGCTCCTTTTACAATCCGCTGAGGCAGAACTATTTCAATACGAGCGCATGGACCGATCCGGGAGCGAATCCATTCGGCAATGCACCCCGCGCAGACGGGACCGCTCGCGGCTTTCCCACCTATAACGAGGACATGAGCGTCTTCAAGACGTTCGCTCTCACTGAGCAGCTTAGGATGCGTTTCGATGCAGAGTTCGGCAACATCTTTAACCGCACCGATTTCTGCAACCCGAGTACGTTCTGGACTCCTGGTGCGGCGACCTTTGGCTCCATCGGTACCCAGTGCAACTACCCGCGCTCGGTTCAGTTTGGCTTGAAGCTTACTTACTAGGGGATAATAAAGCCAGGCTCCGCATTAAACGGAGCCTGGGGGCTCTCGGTGATTAGTTGGTGTAAGGGGAATGTAGCAGGTGGGAACAGCCGTCCCCCGCTGTCCAGCCGAGCGAAGCTTGGCAGACTTTCCTCTTCCCTGCTTTGCCTGACACTCGGTTGTACTTTCTCGCTCGCTGCCGATTCCCGCGAAGCGCTCCAAAAAGCGGCCGAGCTTGTCCAGCAAGGCCGACTCGAAGAAGCGGACCAGCAGGCACACTTAGCGCTTTCCGATCCCCAAACTCGCGCGGTGGCCTGCTCCGTCTTGGGCACTATTCGTTTTCAGCAGACGCTGCTGCCCGAGAGCGTGAAGTTTCTGGAGGAGGCAATCCAGCTCGAACCTCGTCTTCTTGGCGCTCGCCTAACGCTCGCCGAGGTTTATACGATTCAGGGTAAGACTGAGTCGGCGCTTGCGCTCTACCGCCACGTGTTGCAACTCGATGCTTCCAACCCAACTGCCAGAGTCGCCCTCGCGCGCGCTGAGGCCGACAAAGAGAATTATCAGAATTCTTTGTCGCTGGCTGCTCCGGTGCTTCCTGCTTTGAAGCAATCTCCCGACGGCTTGCTGCTGTTGGCGAGGGATTATTTGAAGACCGGTGACCGTGCTTCGGCAGCCGCCTTGGCCCAGGATTGGGAACGTCTTCCAAACCCCTTGGCGGACGCCTCGATGAAGTTCGCTCTGCTCCTCGCTAAAGAGGGTATCGTGCCGCAGGCCATCGAAATCATGGAACGTGCCAAGCAGAGTGGCACTCCGTCGTTTGAGCTTGCCTTCAATCTTGCCAGCGCCTACCTGCTGAACAAAGACAATAGGCACGCGCTCGAAAATTACGATCTCGCGCTGACCCAGAATCCGCAATCGCTTCCTGCACTCCTACAGGCGGCCACGACTGCCGAGAAAAATAGTGAACTCGAACGCTCCCTTTCCTACTGGATGAGGGCCAGGAAAGTTGAACCGGAGAATCCGGAGATCCTCCTCGGCTTCGGCCGCGTGTGTCTGAAGATGGATCTCCTCGAAGATGCGGAACCCGCGCTGGCAAAGGCATCCAGCTTGCGGCCGGATGACCTGTCGTATCAGTACACACTCGCTTCGGCCAAAGTGGGAAAGAAGCAGTTCGATGCGGCCCAGGCGATCTTGGAAAAACTGGTTGCGCAGCAGCCGCAGGATTCGCAGTTGCAGTACGCGCTCGGATCAGTCCTGTACCTCGAAGGCCATCTTGCCGACGCCGCGCGCCATTTGACCGAGAGCATTCGATTGCAGCCCAATCAGCTTGCATCCTACTATTACGTGGCGCTGGTCGAGAGAGATCAAGGCCACGACGCTGAGGCGATCCAAAGGCTGCAGAAGGTGCTCGAGCAGTATCCCGATCATGCTCCCTCCTGCGAAGCGCTTGGTGGGCTGCTCATGAATGCCCGCCGGTATGACGAGGCAGAGGTCAACCTGGAGAAAGCCGTCCGCCTGAATCCGAAATCCGTGAAGGCCAATTATCAACTCGGGCTGTTGCTGGCGCGCATGGGAAAGAAAGCGGACGCGGATAAGCAGCTTGAATTAGCGAAATCGCTCCGCGCCGAGGATGAGTCCAACTCGCGCCTGCAGCTACGTCTTCTGGATCCCGATCAATGACGAACCCTCGCTTCCATCGATTGCTCGCTTTAATCGTCCTCGGCCTTGGGCTCGCGCTTTTGTCCTACGCGCAAGAAAGGCCGCCGACGTCCCTGACTCAGATTCAGGCCGCCATCAAGCGCAATCCCTTTGACCCCAAACTCTACGTGGCGCTCGGGCTCGCCTACTGGGACGCGAATGATTCGCCACATGCGTTCGAAGCCTTCCAACAGGCGGTGAAGCTGGGCCCGGGTTCTGCCGAAGCGCACAACTGGCTGGGTGTGGCGTTGATGGATAAGTCCGATCTGCCGTCCGCAATTGCAGAGTTGCGTAGAGCGGTTTCGCTCGATCCAAAATTTGCGCGGGCGTACGCCAACCTGGGCTCGGCACTCTCGACGAGCGGAGATCTTGGCGAAGCCGTCGAAGTATTCAAGAAAGCGTTGGCGATCGAGCCAAACAGCCCGGCAGCACAGCTGAATCTCGGGATTGCTCTGCGACAAAAGGGAGACGCAGAGGGCGCGCTGGTCTATCTGCGGCGAGTGGTTAAGTCCGAGCCAGGCAATTTCCACTTTCAGTACGAACTGGGCCAGACACTGCGCCAGAGCGGGGATCTCCCGGGTGCAGTCGCTGCATTCGAAAAAGCGCTGGAAATCAATCCCGAGCTTCGCGAGGGCTACTACGGGCTTGGATTAGCGCTCAAGCAGCAGAGCGCCACAGCACAGAAGCCATTGGTGCCGGCATCAAGTCCCGGGGATGACCTCTATACACAGGGACAGGAAGCCGCCGCAAAGGGTAATCTCGATTCGGCGAAAGACATGCTCACCAAGGCGCTCCTGGCGGATGAACATCACGCCGAGGCGCACAACCTGCTCGGTTACATCCTCGGGCAGCAGGGTGACATGGAGTTCGCTCTCAATCATCTGCTGCGCGCGATACAGCTTCGCCCGGACTACGCCGATGCTCACTACAACTACGGTATCGCACTGTGGTATAGCGGGTCGAAAGAAAAAGCCGTAGCCGAGCTGCGCGAGAGTGTGCGGCTTGATCCCGCATCCGGCGCCGCCTACGCCTTTCTCGGAACTGCGCTGCGCGAAACCGGCGACCTCACAGGGGCGAGGACAAGTCTTCAGCGCGCGATTGCGCTCTTGCCACCTACAACCGCCACCTACATCGACCTCGGCATCATCTTCCTCTCCACCGGTGATCTCGATCACGCACTCGGACAATTCGAAGCCGGCCTGAACGCACCGGGAGCGGTACCCACTCCCGACTGGGATGCTGCGGTCTCGAAGTTGCGCGAAGTGCTCGCTAAGAATCACACGCGAGCGGATGCCCACAACGCGTTGGGACTCCTGCTCGGGAGAAAGGGAGCCGACAGCAAGGAAGTTCTTGCTGAATTTCGTGAAGCTATCCGGCTGCGTCCTGACTACGCGCAGGCGCATAACAATATCGGCCTGGTACTTGCGCAGTCCGATGACGACGAGAAAGCCATTGCTGAGTTCCGAGAGGCGATCCGGCTCAGTCCGGATTACGCCGACGCGCACGCCAACCTCGGTGCGACGCTCATCGCAACAGACGTAGAGCAGGCCATCATCGAACTCGAAAAAGCAGTTGCTCTGCAGCCAGCGTCGGTCAAGGCTCAGTTCAACCTGGCAGAGGCATATGGCAGAAGCGCGAGCCACGGTCCGGCCAGGCAGATCGAGCAATTGCGCAAGGTGGTCTCGATCTCACCAACGTTTGCAAGCGGCCGTTTGGCTTTAGGTAAGGCGCTGCTCCAGGACGGCAAAGTAACCGAGGCGCTCACGGAGCTCCGGGAAGCCGTGCGTCTCGACCCCCAGGGCGGGGAGGGTCACTACCAGCTCGGGCTCGCTCTGGCGAGGGCTGGAAGACAGCAGGAAGCCGCGGCTGAAGCGCAGAAGGGACGCGAGCTGTCAGCCACAGAGGAACGCAATCAGAACGCGACTCTGGATATTACAGAAGGCCGCTCGGCACTCGACCGCGGCGAACTGGAGCAGGCTGCCGCGAAATTCCGTCACGCCCTCAAGCTCCAGCCAGACTCGGCCGAAGCGCAACGTTATCTGGGGCTAGTGCTGCAAAAACAGGGAGACAACAGCAACACGTCTGCGATCCAGTCTGCCCGCCCCGCCACACAAGATCAGCTTCCCGAGAATCCGACGCTCATTCTAAAAGCTCCGAGTGGGGAGGACGACTCCTCAAAGCTCGCCGAGTTCGAAGCCTACATCCGCGAACAGAAATTTCGGGAAGTCGAGCCAATGCTGGCCGACTACGTCAGGGAACGGCCGAAATCTTCCTGGGGATGGTACGCGTACGGCTACACGCTCTTCGCGAACAAAAAACTGGGCGAGTCCATTAAGGCGTTATCAAAATCCCTGCAGCTCGACATCCGAAACGCCGAAGCTCACAAGATTCTTGGCCGGGATCTCATGATGATCGGCAGGTTCGACGCGGCTCAGACAGAGTTCGAACAAGGAATCCGTTACGACCCTCAATCCGCTGAGATGCACTACAACCTGGGAAAATTACTTTCTATACAGGACAACTGGCAGCCCGCGCGCAAGGAGTTTGAAGAGAGCCTCAGAATCGATCCCTCGTACCTGGAAGCGTTGGACGCGCTCGGGTTCGCGCAGGAGGCTTTGGGCGATAACGCTGGCGCGGTGGCGAGCTACCAGAAGGCGATCGCATTGAATGAAGAGAGGCACGGCAAGTTCGCCTCTGCGCACGTAAATCTCAGTGCTTACTACAACCGTACAGGCGATGCTGAAAAGGGCCTGCAATACGCTCAGAAAGCGCTGGAACTCGACTCTGAATCCGACCGCGCGTGGTTTCAAAAAGCCAAGGCCGAGGAACTTCAGGGTCACCTGGAAGATGCTGTCGATGCCTTGAATCACGCCATCGCCTACAACTCTCGCGCATCCTCTTATTACTATGTATTGGCGGGTCTTTACCGTCGGCTCGGCAAAATAGAAGACAGTAAGAAGGCACTCGATTCCTTCGCGCGCCTCGACCGCGAGAACAACGAACTCGAAAAGCTGCGCCGAAGCTCCGCAGCCCCGGCAAACGCGGCCGCCCCCGGAGGTAAGCGTGAATAGCGGCTCCGGCCGCCTGCCTTCGCGCCGTCAGTTTTTGAACATGCTGGGCCGGGCCGGACTTGCGCTGCCGTTCGGGCTCAGCCTGCTTCCGGCGCAGGCGGAATCCTTGCCTTCCGTTGCCTTCACCGATGTCACAGCGACCGCCGGTCTCTCCCGAGCCGTCAATATTTTTGGGGGCCCTGACAACAAACAACTTCTTCTCGAGGAAATGGGTTGTGGGGTAGCGTTCTTCGATTATGACAATGATGGTTGGCTCGACATCTTTCTGGTGAACGGCACAACTCTCGACCCCGCGGTGCGCGATGCCCACCCCACCAGCTATCTCTTTCACAATAACCGCGACGGAACTTTTACCGACGTAACCGCGAAAGCAGGCCTGACCCATTCCAGTTGGGGCCAGGGCTGCTGCGTGGGCGATTACGACAACGACGGCTTCGATGATCTTTTTGTCAGCTATTTCGGCCGCAATGTTCTGTATCACAACAACGGCGACGGCACGTTTACAGATGTTTCGGAAAAAGCTGGCGTTGCTGGATCAGAAAACCGCTGGGGTGCCGGCTGCTGTTTCTTGGATTATGACCGCGACGGCCATCTGGACCTGTTTGTTGCCAACTATGTGAACTTCGATCCGGCGCGCGCGCCCAAGCCAGGCGAGGCGCAGTATTGTTTCTACAACGACATTCCGGTGCCCTGTGGGCCACAAGGATTTTCGGGCGGCACGAACTTGTTATATCGAAACCGCGGAGATGGGACATTCGTTGACGTGTCCGATGAATCTGGCATCGCCCGTCCGCGCGGGCCATCCTCAATGGTTTTCGTCAACAAGAACTGGCAGGCGACGGGCTCCTACGGCATGGGAGCGGTTTCTGCGGATTTTGACAACGACGGCTGGCCGGACATCTACGTCGCTTGCGACAGCGCGCCGAGCCTCCTGTACCACAACAACCACGACGGTACATTCCGCGAAGTTGCGGTGCCCGCCGGCTGCGCGTTGGATGAGAATGGGGTTGCCCTCTCCGGCATGGGCGTTGGAGTGGCCGACTACGACGGCGATGGCTGGCTCGACCTCGCGCGCACGAATTTCTCCGAACAGGTGACTACCCTGTACCGTAACTTTGGCAATGGCGCGTTCGAGGATGCCAGCATCAAGGCCGGACTGGGAGTCAACCGAAAATATCTCGGCTTCGGCGTCGGTTTCCTGGATTTTGACAACGATGGCTGGAAAGATTTGTTTCTGGCGAACGGCCACGTCTATTCACAGATCGCCAATCGAAAACTGCACCTTTCCTATCGAGAGCCGAAGGTGATGTATCGCAACCTGGGTAATGGCCGTTTTGAAGATGTCTCATCAAAAGCGGGCACCGCAATTCGAAACGACAATCTGAGCCGCGGTTGTGCCTTCGGCGACTTCGACAACGACGGAGATGTAGATATCGTCATCAATAACCTGAACGGCCCTCCCACTCTGCTGCGCAACGACGGCGGGAACCAGAACAACTGGGTCATGATCAAGTGTGTTGGCACACGCTCGAACCGCTCGGGGATCGGGACACGCGTAACACTCACAAGTGCCGGCCACATTCAAATCGACGAAGTGATGAGCGGCTCCAGCTACTACTCGCAAAACGATCTGCGCCTGCACTTTGGATTGGCGAAGGCCGGAAAGGTGGAGAACATCGAGGTCGCATGGCCTTCGGGATTGAAGGAAAATTTCAAAAATATCCCTGCTAACCAGTTGCTCGTCATTCAGGAAAGCAAGGGGATTGTAGAGACCCGCAAATTTACAAATCACTAACCATGGGGAGAGTCCTAGCTTTCACGATCGCGTGCGCCTTAATTTTCTGCCTCATGGCCGCGACCACTTCCCCGGACGTGCACTTTAGCGACATCACCAAAGAAACCAAAATCAATTTCAAGCAAGAGAACTCCGCCACATCTAACAAGTACCTGATCGAAACCATGGGTGGCGGCGTGGCGCTTCTGGATTACGACAACGACGGCCGTCTCGACATCTTCTTCACCAATGGCGCCCGGCTTGAGGATCCCATGCCGGAGGGCAAATCCCCCGACAAGTCTGACCCGAAATTCTGGAACCGGCTTTATCACCAGAATTCTGACGGCACATTCACGGATGTAACCGAGAAGGCCGGCCTCAGCGGTATGCCCCAGAGCTACTACGGAATGGGCGTGGCTGTTAGTGACTATGATAACGATGGTTTCGACGACCTCTACGTGACTGGTTTCGGCGGCAACACGCTTTACCACAACAACGGCGACGGCACGTTCACAGATGTTACGAAGAAGGCGGGCGTAGAAGCGGGAGGCTGGAGCGCCAGCGCAGGTTTTTTTGATTACGACAATGATGGCAAGCTCGACCTATTTGTCACCCGTTATGTGGATTGGACGTTCAAGACCAACCGGTATTGCGGGGAGCAGAGGTCCGGTTATCGCGCCTACTGCCATCCCGACAATTACGACGGCGTGAGCAACATTCTCTATCACAATAATGGTGACGGCAGCTTCACCGACGTCTCAGCCAAGGCGGGCGTGGCCAATCCGAAGGGTAAAGGTCTTGGTGTTTCATTCGCCGATTATGATGGCGATGGCTTCACCGACATTTTCGTGGCCAATGACTCTGTGCAGTGTTTTCTTTATCACAACAATGGTAACGGGACCTTCACCGAAATTGGCTTGTTGGCGGGCGTGGGATACAACGAAGATGGGAAAACCTTCGCCGGGATGGGGGTTGATTTCAGCGACTATGACAATGACGGGCTTCCCGACGTTGTTGTAACGGATCTCTCCAACGAGCGCTACATGCTGTTCCGCAATAACGGCGACAGCAGCTTTCGGGATGTCACAAACCAGTCCGGTCTGGGAGCGGCTACCCTCGCCTTCTCCGGCTGGAGCACCCGCTTCTTTGACTACGACAACGACGGCTGGAAGGATCTGTTTGTCGCCCAGTCCCACGTAATGGACACCATTGGGAAGACTTCTCCGAACCTGAGATACCTCGAACCACCGCTTCTGTTGCGCAATGTGTCCGGGCACTTCGAGCGGGTGGTCGCTGGGGATGCGTTTCGCACCGAATGGGCCGGGCGCGGCGCGGCGTTCGGCGATCTCGATAACGACGGCGACACCGACATCGTGGTGAGCAACGTGGGCCAGTACGCCTACGTGCTACGCAACGACGGAGGCAATCGAAACAACTGGATCGGCATCGAGACGGTCGGAAAAAAGTCTAATCGCGACGGGATCGGCGCCCGGATCAAAGTGGTCTCAGCCTCGGGCTTGACTCAGTACTTCACCGTGAATACTGCTGTCGGGTACCAATCCGCCAGTGATAAGCGCGTGGTCGCCGGACTCGGTAACGACGCCACGGCGAAGCTCATCGAAATTCGCTGGCCCTCAGGAATCGTGCAGAAATTTGAGAACGTTAAGGCGCGTCAGTACTTGAGAGCATTCGAGCCTACCCAATGATCACCCGGCGCAGGACAATTATGCTCATGGCTGGCACTGTTGCCGCGGCTGTGGCTGGAAAACGGATTTCTGCCTTCGCCCAGGGCGTCTCCTCACGGGGAGTTAAACCCCAGCCGCGCGGCAAGCCGTCCGGACGCCCCTTCCACGCTCGCTTTACGGATATTGCAAAGCAGGCGGGGCTCACACAGCCGGTAGTCTACGGCGCCGTCGACAGCAAGAGTTACATCATCGAGGTCGTGGGTTGCGGCGCCGCCTTCATCGATTACGACAACGATGGCTGGATGGATCTGTTTGTTCTCAACGGTACCCGACTGGAAGGTGACCCGCCCGGCACTACGAACCGCCTCTACAAGAACAACCGCGATGGCACCTTCACCGATGTCACTGCGAAGTCGGGATTGCAGCACGCAGGTTGGGCGTCCGCAGTTACGGTTGGTGATTATGATAACGACGGCTTCGATGATCTCTTCATCACCTACTACGGTCACAACGTTCTTTATCACAACAACGGTAATGGCACGTTTTCCGATGTAACCGAGAAGGCGGGACTCGCGCAAGGCGTCCGCTATGGTTCCGGTTGCACCTGGCTCGATTACGATCGCGACGGTCGGCTCGACCTGTTCTTTGCTAGTTATCTCAACACCACACTCGAGAAGCTCCCCAAGCCGGGAGAAAATCCCGACTGCACATGGAAGGGCGTGGCGGTGAATTGTGGGCCGCGAGGCCTTCCTCCGGGCTCGGTTCAGCTGTTCCACAACGACGGGAATGGAAAGTTTACGGACGTAAGCAAAGCATCCGGTGTGGCGAGCGCGGCCGGCTCGTATCCCATGACCGCCGTTGCCGCCGATTACGACAACGACGGCTGGCCTGATATTTATGTCGCCTGCGATTCGACCCCGAGCTGGCTTTTCCGCAACCAGCACGACGGCAGCTTCCGCGAGGAGGCGCTTGAGCGCGGAGTTGCGCTGAGCGAAGATGGCATGGAGCAGGCTGGCATGGGCGTGGGAGTCGGCGATTACGATCTCGATGGCAACTTGGATATTTTCAAAACCAACTTCGCCGACGACACGAACGTTCTCTACCGCAACGATGGGAAGGGAAACTTCGATGACATGACTATCCGTTCCGGCCTCGGGGTTGAAACTCGCTACATCGGCTGGGGCGCAGGAATCGTTGATCTCGATAATGACGGTTTACCGGACCTGTTCGCCGTGACCGGCAGCGTCTATCCGGAAGTGGAGAAGAAGCTTCCATCGTATCCGTTTAAGACGCCCCGCTTAGTTTTCCGTAGCCTTGGCGACGGCAGGTTCGAGGAACTGATCGAGGAAGCCGGACCGGGCATCTCCGACGTTCACGCCAGCCGCGGCTGCGCCTTCGGTGACTTCGACAACGACGGCGACGTGGATGTGTTGGTCATGAACATGAACGAACCTCCTTCCCTGCTGCGCAACGACGTTTCCGGCGGAGGGCACTGGCTGAAAGTTCAGCTCATCGGAGTCCAGAGCAACCGCAGCGCAATCGGGACGCGCGTCACCATCCGCTACGGCACACGCCGTCAGGCCCAGGAAGTGCTCACACAGTCCAGCTTTTACTCCTGCAACGATCGTCGTCTTCATTTTGGGCTGGGCGCCGAGACTTCTGCTGATCTGGCGATACGCTGGACCAACGGCAACACCGAGTCGATTCCAAACGTCGCATCCGATCAGATCGTTGTCATTCGCGAAGGCAGAGGAATTATTCGAAAGCAAGAGTTCCGATAAGAACTAACATTGCTCTCGGCAACATCGAAGTGGTAGAAACCTGACGTCCATTACAAATCTCCTCTCCAAGGGATTCCAAAGTTGCAGAATAGCCGGCCGAAGACAGGATGTACACTCTCCTGAAAACGGGCTATTGTCGGCCGGGCACGGGATCGAGCAGTAATACCTGTCAAACCCTCAAATCCGATGGCCTTCGGACCCCAATTGCACCGTCAATAATCGGATCGCTGTTGGAGATGCGCTGCAAAGAACCGGTCGGCACGGCGCCAGGCGTCACGGAGCACGTGCTCCCGGCTGAAATAGTGGAATTCGCCCGGATACATCATGAAGGTCACCAGATCACCTTTGTGTTTCTTCAATGCCTCGTCCATCAGCCACACTGACTCTAGAAACGGAACATTTACGTCCGAGGTACCGTGCAGCACAAGGAGTGGTCGTGCAAGACGGTCGATATGGGATATCGGTGAGGCATTGGCATAGACCTTGGGATTCTCCTCGGGCGTGCCGATGCGGCTTTCGGTCCAGTCCCCGTGATAGGGATCGTTGTAGTACATCACGTAGTCCACGACGCCTGCGACGTCAATGCCGGCGCGGAAAAGGTTCGGCTGATCGGTCATGGCAATCAGCGTGAAGAACCCGCCATAACTCAACCCCCAAATCCCGATGCGCGCTGAATCGACATAGGACAGCGTCTTCAGATAGTTCGCGCCCATCCAGGCGTCCTTGGCGTCGTTGCCGCCGACGTCCATGTAGACGCCGTTGCGCCAGTCGCGTCCGTACCCGATGCTGCCGCGGTAATCCGGCGCGAGCACCACATAACCCTGCTGCAGCAGATATTGATGGAAGCTGTAGTAGACGGCATAGTTCCGCTGCACGTGCCAGCCATCGTAGTTCTGGTTAATGCCATCGCCGTGGACCCAGATGATGGCCGGGTTCTTCTTGCTGCGATCCAGATTTTTCGGAACGAACAGCCACGCGGGCACCGGCTGGCCGTCGGGGCCCGGGTAGTGGACGAGTTCCGGTTCGACAAATGCGGAATGATCAATGGTGGATGGCATGGAGTTGCTGAGACGGACTGGCTTCGCGCCGGAGTTGGCATCGATCGCGTACAGGTCGGCTGAATTGTGCGTGTCCGTGTGCTGATAGACGAGACGTTTGTCGTCGGCAGACCAGTGTGGCTCATCATTGGTGCCTTTGCCTGCGGTGACGTACGTGACTGTCGCGCGGGTTGGGTCGTCGCCGATAGTGGCGATGCCAATGCGGCGGTCGCCGGGGTGATCGGGTTCGTTGGCGTCGAAGGCGATGCGGGTGCTGTCGTGCGACCATGCGGGACGCCAGGCTTCGAATTTTCCCTTCGTGATTTGAATTGCCTGGCCACCTGAGGGGGCCACTACAT
>Ga0075434_100001302_pt1 | contig 20827 bp, 18 predicted proteins | sample RhiMethybrSRZTD3_FD_75298 | JGI IMG/M metagenome (GOLD analysis project Ga0075434, IMG submission 75298) | Populus rhizosphere microbial communities from Tennessee, USA - Rhizosphere MetaG P. TD hybrid SRZTD3 | ecosystem: Host-associated > Plants > Roots > Rhizosphere > Soil | place: USA... | reverse complement strand
AGGCCTGTGATTCGCTGTCCCCTTCCCCAAACCCCATCCCCTGCGAGCCCACACTCACAAGGGAAGAGTGTCACCTATGTGTCCGGTACGAAGTGTTACCTATGTCTCGGGCCGCTCACAACATCTTGCCGCATGAGGCTCCGGCAGATCTTCCCCTGTGGCGCAGGGGCTGCGGATCGAAGACTGGGTCGGCTCAGAGATATTTTCAGGTATGCGGTGAGCGCTGCTTCGAACTGCACTGCGATGATCATTTCTGCTACGTGCTTTCCCCCGGGGCGCCGACCAACCTGTCGGGGTACCGGTTCCACTCACGCGAACGATTGTTGCCAAAAACACGATCGTTTTGCACCAGGCCGACGATTAAACTTTTCAAGCGACCAGCGCTACTGCAGACGCTGGAGACGTTGACAAAGTTTTTACTTCCGTTTGACAGACGTCTGACAATTCAGACCTGCGTAGCCTCGCTTTCATCCATCATCCCGAGTTGTTTGTGATAAGCGCTTCCGCGCGACTCGGTGCAGTTCACGGTAAATCCTGGATTTGTGGAGGAAGAAATGAAAACTCGCGGTTTCAGCATAGTAGCTTCCCTAGTTCTCTTGAGCGTCGCCTCTGCATTTGCTCAGGATGACAAGAGCACTCAACTAACCATTCATATTCGCGACTACTGCGATCCTGCCACCTTCAATGCGGCCGTCGGGCCCGGCACCTGCATCCGCGACACTAACCTCGGGGCGATCACTTTCACAGGCTTTGTCACAGAATTGGGAGCCGACAAGTCCGTCGGGGCGTGGCGCTTCGCTCCTGCGCAAGTTCGTGTGTTCCACGGGGCAACGCTGCAACTCCAGAATTTGGGCGGCGAAACGCACACTTTCACCGAGGTAAAGAGATTTGGTGGGGTTTTCTTGATTTTCTGAATGCAGCATCGGGCAATCCGATTCCAGCACCGGAGTGCGCCCAGGTTGTCAATGGAAACCTCGTCCCACAGCCACCCAGCGAGCAAAACATCTTCATCCCAGCGGGCGGAAACGCCACCCTTCCCCTGGAACGCGGAGTGGTGGCTCGGTACCAATGCTGCATCCACCCATGGATGCGCATCACGATCAGCCCAAAAGATCAGCACCACGAGGAGGTGCACTGAGCGCAGAACTCGCCGTCTGAACTCAGATGTCGAGTGGTGTTCGGAACGCCCGTCCTGCCCGAACTAGGGATCATCTTGCTGCGAAGACGTCCATCCAAAGCTGGCCCGCCCGGGTATTTCTGAACCATCCGCTTCGCCAACGTTGGCTGACAACTGCGAGATGTAGTCAACAGCTACGATGATCGCTTTAATCTCGGGCTTACCGACCAAGAGAAGCATGATCTGGTTGAGTACTTGAAATCGCTGGAGCGCTACGCCAGAAATCGCCCACAACGCTTGGCCACGGCACGACCTGGAGACCTCAGCGTCGGTGGCCAGGGAGAGGGCCAAGTGGCAGACTTGGCCCTCTTTCCAGCCTCTGCCACCGCACGGGGTAATATCTTCAACTCCCAATCAAACTGAGATTTTTATGAGGGCGCGTGCCCGGGTGAGATAATCCGGCCCCCCGGCGGTGATTACTGCAACGAAATGGTTGCATTTTCCCTGGCGACAGGCGTAAGATGCACATTGAACGCGACAGTAGGCGTTCGATCTCGTCGCTGTACCGCCCTTTCTTCCAAAGGTTCAACAGAGTAGCCAACGTAGCATGCTCGAGGTGACCCAGTCTCGCCTCGCACAAGGTTCGGAGAAACCTATATGGCGTGGTACGCTTATTGCATTACTGAGCAGCAGACCCTAAACCACGGAATACGCACCCGCCGTCCCTTCCTTCTGGATGGCATTCAGGGGGTAAACGCCGCCGCTGTTTTCGGTTATCCCAGCGGAGAATTCAACGTCGTAGTCAGCGAGTACGAACACAACGGATCGCAACTCGGGGAGAAGCAGGTCCTTGAGCATGCGCACGTGGTGAGCGTCTGCTTCCGCCACGGCACGGTGTTGCCGTTTCGGTTCGGCACAGTTTTTGATTCGGACGACGCTCTGCGTCAGGCCGTGCGGACCAACCGCCGGGCGTTCGGACAGAGTGTTGCCCGGCTGCGGGGCAAGTCGGAGATGCACCTGAAGCTAGTGGTTCGCGACGGGTCTCTGCGAGAGGCGCTTATGAACGTCGAGCTGCCCGACACAGTCGGCGGCGAGTATCTTGTAAAGCTCCGGGAGAAGGCCTCCAAAGACCGTGAACGCCGGACCAAGGCGCGCGCCCTTTCCGTACAAGTTCACAAGATGTTCAACCCACTCGAGGAAGAGATAAGCTGCAAACGCGTGGATTCGGATGGCATGCTGATCGACATTGCCCATCTGATCGATTCCAAGTCGGTGGAAAAATATCAGAACCGCTACAGCAGTGCTGCCAAACAGTTGAAAAACTGTGAGTTGGCGATCAGCGGCCCATGGCCTCCGTACCACTTCTTGCCCGGGAAGCTGCGTACGGTAACGGGCAACTCATAGGCCTTGCATCGCTCGGCGCAATTCCTAACCCAACTTACTCGACCTACGTGCAGTGAATGTGCAGGATTCTGCACAATGGCGGACGCTGCAGGCTGCTGATAGTAACGCGTTACAGGGCCAAGAATTGTCGTAACCCATTGCTCTTGCGCCGTTTACGCAGGCAGGCTGCAAGGTACGCACTGCGTTAACTTTTTTGGTTCAGGAAGTGCATCTTTCGCAAGTAACAAAAGAGGCCACTGACTTCAGATGACCTTCACTCCAAGCTTTCCGACATCCTTGGCCGTTCTGGCTGGCAGAGCGGCGCATCGCCTTTCCTGACAACCCTCCAATAACCTTGCCTCTTTGACTCGTGGCCCCAGAAATGGGGCCACTTGATTTTTCGGGAACAATATTGCGTCGGTGGCAGGCAGTTCGGCGAAGGGTGAACGTGACTGGGGCGGAGGAGAGGGCGTCGTGCATAGACCGGGAGAGGCCGCCACAGCCAAGAGGTGCTCGAGCACGTCCAGGTTACTCAGGTCTTGAGTTTGGGCGTGAGTTCCACCGCAACCGGGGCGAACTGAGGGGGTACCTAGCTGGCGCAAATGAACGGAGCACGCACCGACCGCCGCCAATGTCCCCAGCTCAAAATCACCAACCACGGGAAACCGACGGGCTGGTGAGAAAACGGACCGTTGGAAACCAGAGTTGGAGTCCTGTGCGGTAAGACTGCGGCTCAGTGGTGCAACGACTGCGGCAGCGCTCTTTGTGGGATTCATCGGGATCCCTACGATTTCTGCCAACAGGTCTGCTGCTCAGTCTGTTTGTCATTCCACATGAGGGAAGCGCACGCCAATCCTCAACAGAGCGCAACTTCTGCACAAGTTGAGAAGCGTTCTGCCTAGCGTCGGTCTCCAATCTGACGGCGATGCGTCCAGACGTGAGGGGGTATCGGTTGTCCCGCACGGGATGGACGTTGTGACTCAATTGGGCGCCAAACTCTTGCCCAAATTTTGACCACAGATTCGGTGGGGTCACCTGCTGTCAAACCGGAACTCCCGACCAACATCGGTGCCGCGTCGCAACACATAATATTCGTTTATGGGGTGGTCGTCCTGTAAAGCAGGTGCCTGGAGGTCCTGTTCGATCAACCTGCTTAGAGACAGTTCGTGGTTGAGGATGGCAACAAAGTCGCCTTCCGCGGTCGAGGACGGATTGTCCCATTCCAGCAGGTCCCGCACAGCGCTTTGCGGCATGTGCCGGACCATTTGCTCCGCGGTCAGGGCGGGAATCGGCGTCTCGCTGGCCAAGAAGTGTAAGCCCTTATTCGACGGATTCTGATACACGCGAACGTGGCTAAACGATTCCTGCAATGCTCGCGCAACGGAGGCGTAGACAGCTGCGTCACCGTAAGGAAGCCATTGCTGCATCAGCCCATCTGGACGCAATCGCGGTTTCGCCACGGAGTAGAACTCTTTGGAATAGAGCAAGCTGGAACCGGCAGCCGCGACGGGTGGTGGCGGGTCGAGGGTGATTACGTCGTAGATTTCGTTCCTGCGCTCTAAATAGCGCCGACCATCGTCAATCACGACGTAGGACAAAGGGGATTGCAAGAGTGTCGGGCCATCTGCATGGTAGTAGCCGAATAGCCGAGGGACGCTAGGAACCAGCTCTACTGCAGTGGTCAGAATACCCCAGGACAGCAAAGACCGATAGGTGGTACCCATGCCGAAGCAGATCACGAGGGCACTTTGGGGAGCATGGTCCAGTGACGCGAGCGGCAGGTGAGCCATCATCTTGGTCACTGGACTCAGATAGCTAATTCCCACTCCGTTCACCAACAATTGCTTGTGCAATCCGTTTCCGGTCGCGATAACCGTAGCCGTGTGGTCGCGCAGCACCTCAGCGCCGCTGATGCTGTCCTCAAAGTCTTTGCTTACGATGACGGCAAAAGCGGCCAACGCCGCGAATGCATAAGCAGTTCTGCGTCGCCAGTTAGGTAACCGTTCCCTGCTAAAAAAAATTTCAGGGAAACAACCTAGTGCTAGCCAGGGCACTGCTAGAACAAATAGTGCCCAGCGCTCGCTCAGCAGCGGCAGGAGAACGAATCCGGACGAGAGTGGGCCGACAATGCAGCCTGCCACATTCACCGCATACGCAGTTCCGGCGCGGTCGGGGTCTCCTCCAGACCAGCGGTCTATCAGCATGGGCGTAACGAATCCCAGCACAGCAGAGAAAGGTGCAATACCCAACCACAGTCGCAAGGCGGGCTCCACATGAAATTTCGGCTCCGCCGTGACCACCGGCAGTAGCGCCAGCCCTCCCAGCATCACCCACAGGAATTCCAATTGCTGTTGCCGGGATTTGTGACTCCACGTGCGATACAAGCGAGAGCCGAAAAAAGTTGCTACCAAGTAGATCGCCAGAATGAGCGCAAAGGAGTAGACAACCGTGCCGACATATGGAGTGAATTGCCGGATCCAAACTACTTCCATCCCCATACTGGTTAAGCCCGTAGCGAAAAGGAGCACTAACCATTCCTTGCCGCGGGTCCAGTCAGGCTTGAATGTACTTGAAAGGGCAGCAGGTGACGGCAATCCGCGCCGAGCCAGCAGAAAGGTCATGGCAGAGAATGCCAGCAAGACATTCAACGTAGCACCGATGCGCAGAGTCCCATTGAAACCGTATTTCTCGATGAGAAGAAGCGGCAGGAATGAGCCCGCAACGGCTCCCAGAAGATTCGCCAGGTAAAGATAGCTAAAAGCGCGATGTGACTCTCGCTGAAAATCGTTGCGGATGGCCATCATTGCAACAGGTATAGTCGCCCCCATCAACGAGCACCACGGCGCCAATGTGAGCCCAATCCAGGAACCGGATGCGACGTAGTATCCCGCGGAAGAGAACGAAGGCACACGATGCAGGAATTCCCGGCCCCAGCGCAATTGGTACGGAACAGAAATGGCTGATACCCCGATCAGAAGCTCGCTTAAGGCATATAAACGGAGTACCGGAAAATAAATGCGGCTTCCGTACTTACGCAGGAGAACTCCAGTTGCCCAGGAACCTAATCCTAATCCGGCCATGAACATCGAAAGCACGAGCGATACCGAGGCACTGGTGACCCCGAATTGAGCCATTGCTAGGCGCAGCCACACGAGTTCATACAGGATGCTGCAAAATCCCGAAATGGCGAAAAAGATGAAAAGCCAAATCACACAGAGTTCCCAGAGCCGCAGCAGACGGGCGTTCCACCTTGCAAAGCAGAATTGGACATTGTAGTCACAACCAAGAAGCGTCGCCGACTGTCTCACGTGCGATTCGAGATCGCCGCAATTTTCTTTAGCTATTTTTTCCCCACGCGACCCGATGCTCGGCGGCTTTTTTGTGCGGAGTTGAAGCGACTGGGTCGGCGTTATCCATCGAGCTTGCAACTGCTGCCGGTCGTCATGTACAAGGCCCCTGCGCCGCCCGGCTTTGCTGCAAGCCGTGTTTCATCAGGCGATGGAGCTCACGTTTGTGGAAGTGAACTACTTTGCTGGGCGCATGCTCCATTCAGACTACGACTGGTCGACTTCCGCATGGAGATTCATTGAGACCTTAGATTCTCTTCTCGCCGACCGCCTTCCCTTGAGTAAAGAGGTAGAGATAGTCCGGGCCGCCGGATTTCGAATCAGTACCAGACATGTTGAAGCCGCCGAATGGATGGCAGCCTACAGTAGCGCCGGTGCATTTACGATTAATGTACAGGTTACCCACGTGGAACTGGCGGATGGCGCGGTCAATCTTTTCCTTGGATCTTGTGTAGACTGCGCCAGTCAATCCAAACTGGGTGTCGTTCGCGATCTCTAGCGCGTGGTCATAGTTGCTCGCCTTGATGATTGCCAGCACCGGCCCAAAGATCTCTTCCTGCTCAAGCTTGGAGCCGGGCTGGATATCAGCAATGACGGTTGGCTGGATGAAGTAACCTTCGCCGGCCTGGTCTGCCCGCGCACCCCCGGTGATCAGCCGTCCGTCTTTCGTGCCCTGTTCAATGTAGCGGAGGATCGACTGCATTGAGCCCTCGTTGACCACTGCCGCCATATCAGGGTTTTCTGTCGCATCGCCAATTTTGATCTTCTCGACGCGCCCCCTCAGCTTCTCCAGGAACTTGTCATAGATTCGCTCATCAACTATGGCCCGCGAGCAGGCCGAGCACTTCTGGCCCTGGAAACCAAAAGCAGAGCCGGCCACACCCTCGACCGCCGCGTCGAGATCGGCATCGGCATCAACAATGATCGCATCCTTGCCGCCCATCTCCAGGATTGTGCGTTTGATCCAAAGCTGCCCGGGAGCCTGATCCGCTGCGACCCGGTTAATTCGCAGTCCCACCTCGCGCGAGCCGGTGAAGGCGATATAGCGGGTTTTGGGATGAGCCACAATCGCATCCCCAAAGCTGGCGCCAGCCCCAGGACAAAAATTGACAATGCCCTCCGGCATTCCGGCCTCTTCAAGAAGCTCCACGAACTTGGCGGCTATTGTGGGCGAGTCGCTCGAGGGCTTTAGCACGACGGTGTTCCCGCACACAATTGACGCCAACGTCATGCCTGCCATGATGGCGCAAGGAAAATTCCATGGCGGGATTACAGCTCCCACCCCAAGCGGAATATAGAGAAGCCGGTCCCGTTCACCTGCCATCTGCACTGGCAGTGCGGTTCCTGCCAGCCGCAGCGCCTCCCGGCCGTAGTACTCACAAAAATCGATCGTTTCGGCAATGTCGGCGTCCGCTTCGCCCCAATTCTTGCTGACCTCGAAGACCAGCCAGGAGCTGAACTCGAATTTACGTTCGCGCAGCAGGTTGCCCACGCGAAATAAAAGACTGGCCCGCTCCTCAGCCGACGTCTGACCCCACCCCTCAAACGCGGCAAGCGCGGCGTGCATAGCGGGTTCCACGTGCTCTCTGCCGGCCTTCTGGTGTATACCGACGACTTGCGACGGTTTTGCCGGATTAATCGACTTGATTTTTTCGGCGGTCTTGAGCCTCCGGCCACCAATGATCAAGTCGTACTCGCGTCCCAGTTGTCCGCGCACTTTTTCAATGGCAGCGCGCATCTTGCGCGCGTTTTCTTCCCTGGTGAAATCAGTGAGGGGTTCGTTCGTGAATGAAGCTTCGTGCAGGCGGGTTTGTGGGCGGGTGGGAGCTTCGACGGTTGCCATGATTGCACCTCAGGATTACGGGTACGGATGAAGACCGCACCACAATTCTAGCATTCGAAACGCGTCAAAGCGGGTGGGCCTCTGCCGATATGAATGGCTTCTCTGAAGCTTACACCCGATGAATGTCGGATGTCGAAAGCACGATTCTGATGGACAGATTATAGAAGTAAGTAGCAGGATAGCCTGGAAGCAAAGTTCTCACTCCGTTGCAGACCTTTGCGGGGTGGCGCCAACACCGCAAGGAAAGGGTTCAGGCGCCAGCAAAGTGGAAACTCCAGAGCCGCAATGAGCTTGCAATCAGTTCAATCGGAAGTGATTTTCTGCAATCAGTTAACGTGAACTACCACGGCTTTCAATGGCCGTGCTCTGTATGTTGTTGAATGTACGCTCCCAGGCGGATTCCAGTCCTATTGCCCACGAAACGAGTTGATGTACTCGGCTAGTGAGTGACATTCGTGTACAAGCTCGAATCACCCGAGGTTTACGGGTTCGTGAATCCGACGGTGTTTCTTGAGCTTCCAAGCCGGGTGGAAGTCCGCACGAAGATGCCGATGGTAATGCCAGAGCAGGCTGATTCACAACCGAGTTCTGAGTGAAATCGCCTGATCTAAAAAGGGGAATGTCAAGAAAAATATTTCTCCCTCGACCGGAAGTGGAGAAACTTTTCTTGACTCCAGCCCCTGTCCGCCCTATCCGAGGCGCTGGGTTTTGCTCTTTTGCCCTGTGGTCCTTGGGTTCTTACACTGTTCCATCTCAGCAGCTTCATCTTCTTTAGTAGCGACGACGCCGAAAATCTGGTGGTACAAGTTTGATTTCGGGGGCGTCACCATCCGCGAATCCAGCGGACTCACCAACAAAGAGGCAGCCCGCGAAGTAGAGCAAGAGCAACACAACGCGCTACGCAAAAGACAGCGCGGCATTGCCCAAAATAAACGCGTTCCGGCATTCTCTGTTGCCGCTGAAGCGTATTTAACCGGCCCTTGAATGCTGCTTGCGGTACTCCGAGATCCGACTATTGCAATGGAGGCAAATCGATTTCGGAAGACGCGTTGCCACGGTAGGTGAATCCAAGACTGATGCTGGAGAGGGACGCGAGGTGCCACTCAACACGCTGGCGTATGGAACACTGCAAGCCTGGGCAGGCCAGTTCCCCGCAAGGAAGCTTAATCACTACGTATTTCCTTCTGAGAAGTACGGGCAGAACGGAAGTGTCTACGACATGGACGTAACCAAGCCGATCAGCACATGGAAGGAGGCATGGGAGCACGCTAAGAGGCGAGCTGGCGTCAGTTGTCGCTACCACGATTTGCGCCATACAGGTTGCACACGCATGCTGGATGCCGGAATCTCCCATCCGGTAGCCGCCGAGATCATGGGCTGGTCTGCATCAACCGCGATCCGCATGATCAAAGACGTGTACGGCCACACCAACCTTGCCACTCGCCAGCGGGCTGTTGCTCAGGTTGAGCGGTTCATGGAATCGCAAAAATCCCAAACACCTGCAGGGTGGGCACAAAATTCGGCACAATTCGATGAATTGGAAGATGGCATGGTGCAGTGAGGCGCGGAGCAAGCCAAAGGGAATCAGTGAAAAAGAATGGCTCCTCAGGTAGGACTCGAACCTACAACCCTCCGGTTAACAGCCGGATGCTCTGCCATTGAGCTACTGAGGAGTGTCGCGTGCGAATGTTGTGTGTTCATAATATCATTTGCATGGTCTCCGGAAAACAGCCTTGCTGCATAGCGGTCTCTCAGTTATTGGTGGTGTTGGGTTCGATCCCACAGAACTCAGACAACGGGTTAGTCATCAAATTAATGTGAGGTGGGTGTGCCAGGAAGGATGCGCTTGTCGGAAAGTCTATTCTTAATATTTCTCCTATCGTTGATCGCGTGTGCCTGGGCTGATGGCGGCGCTCTTTCTACAATGACTGCGAAATCGGGTCCGCCGAAGGCGAAAGTGGATTCTATTGAAGAGACTGTTCACGGGCGCAAGATTACGGATCGTTACCGCTGGCTGGAAGACACAAAAAGCCCGGGAACGAAGGCATTTGTTCGTGAAGAGTTGGCCTACACACGCAGCGTGCTCAATCCGCTACCTGGGCGTGGCAAGATTCATCAACGCCTAACCGAACTTCTAACTATCGGGACTATAGGCACGCCGCAACTGGGCGGCAAATACGTTTTCTATGTTCGGCGTGAAGGTACTCAAAATCAGCCGGTACTTCATGTCCGAGAAGGGGTTCACGCGAAAGATCGCGTGCTGGTCGATGTGAACCAAATGGCCGCGGACGGTACTGTCGCGCTGGACTGGTGGTTTGCATCCGAGGATGGAAAGTACGTGGCTTATGGTACTTCTCCCAGCGGCTCGGAAGAGAGCACCATGCGTGTGATCGAAGTAGCCACGGGAAAGCTGCTGCCGGACACGATCGAGCGCACTCGTTTCGCCAGCGTCGCCTGGAAGAAGGACAGCTCGGGCTTTTACTACAGCCGACATCCCAAGAAGGGTGACGTCCCGCCCGGTGAAGAGGTCTATCACGTAAAGATTTTTTACCATGCGCTGGGCAGCGATGTGGCGAAAGACCCGCTCATCTTCGGACAAGGACGGAAACCCCAGGATATCCCCCAGGTGCAGCTTGCCGATGACGACGACCGCTGGCTTCTGATCACAGTTTTTGAGGGGTGGGCAAAGAGTGAAATGTATCTGCAGGACCTCAAAGCTGGTACGCCGCCTGTCGAAGTTACGATGGGAAAGGATTTCCTTTACGGCGGGGAAATCCTGCAGGGGAAGCTGTACATCCTGACCAACGAAGATGCGCCGCGCTATCGCTTGTTCATCGTAGATACGTCGAGTCCCGCGAGGGAAAACTGGAAGGAAATCATTCCTCAGAGTGATGCTGTACTGCAGACTGCCAGCATTTTTGGCGGCAAGATGTTCGCTCAGTACGAAAAGAACGTCAGCTCGCAGTTGAAACTGTTCGAGCTATCGGGAAAACCGTTGGGACCGGTTGAACTGCCGGCCATCGGAACAGTTACAGGCTTAGGCGGCAGATGGGATCGTCCCGAAACCTTCTTTGGCTTCTACTCTTTCACCGTGCCACCTTCCGTTTACCAGGTTGATCTTGCCTCCCGCCGGGTTTCGCTTTGGGACAAAGTCGATGCGCCGGGAATTGATTCATCCGGCTATGAAGTGCGACAGGTGTGGTATCCCTCGAGAGATGGAACCAGCATTCCGATGTTTATTGTCCACAAGAAAGGCGTGGAGCCGAATGGCAAGAACCCGACACTACTGACCGGATATGGAGGCTTCAATGTGAGCCTCTCGCCAAATTTCGTCGCAGGGCGATTTCTGTGGCTTGAGCATGGAGGCGTCTTTGCGATAGCCAATCTGCGTGGCGGCGCGGAGTTCGGCGAGGAGTGGCACCGGGCCGGAATGCTGGAGAAGAAGCAAAACGTGTTCGACGACTTCATTTCTGCCGCGGAATTTCTGATTGCGGAAAAGATCACGGATAAAGATCATCTGGCGATTCAAGGGGGCTCTAACGGCGGATTGCTGATGGGGGCGGCATTCACGCAGCGTCCAGAACTTTTTCGCGCGGTGGTTTGCCAGGTTCCGCTGCTCGACATGTTGCGGTACCAGAACTTCCAGATCGCCAAGTTGTGGATTCCGGAGTACGGTTCCGCAGAAGATGCCAAACAATTCGAGTGGCTGTACGCTTATTCGCCTTATCACCACGTCAAGCCTGGGGCGGAATATCCGGCAATTCTGTTCATGACAGCTGAGAGCGATACCCGGGTCGACCCTATGCATGCCAAGAAGATGGCTGCTCTGATGCAGGCGCAAGCGGCCAATGGACAAAGCCGCGAGCGCCCCATTCTGCTGCGCATCGAGCCCAAGGCCGGCCACGGTGCCGGAAAGCCAATCACAAAACAGATCGAAGAAGCAACCGACGTCTATTCATTCTTGTTTTGGCAATTGGGAGTGTCGCTCTGAGTCGTCGAATAGTTTCAGCCAGCGGCCTAATAAAACAGATACTTCCGCCACTTGTCGTCAGAGCGGCCCATGAGGCGCATGATGTGACGGCTAGTGTGCAGATTGAAAGCACGCGGCTCTCGTAGAAGTTTCATGTCCGCTTCTCGCGGAAGCTGATTGCCTTTCTGGCGATTGCAGGGATGGCAGCACGCCACAAGATTCTCCCAGCTGGACGTACCTCCACGCGATCGCGGCACGACGTGGTCGAGCGTCAGTTCGCTCGACGACAAGACCTCTCCGCAGTATTGGCAAGTATTGCGATCCCGCAGAAGGATATTCTTGCGAGACAGAGCCCGCGATTGATGCGGAATGCGACGGTACTCCAGCAGCCTGATGACCGAAGGCACGCGAACCGCCAGCCGCGCCGCGTGAAGAAAATGGCCATTTTCTTCCTCGGTCATAGCCACACCTTTCAGAACGAGGACAATAGCCCGCCGTGCTGCGCACACATTAATAGGCTCATAGGAAGCATTCAGCACGAGCACAGGGGAGTGTAGTGAATGATTTCCACCATCGCTGCGTACGGGCACCGATAGAGAGAGGTGTGCCGTTGCGTGGCCGTTTCCCGAACTGTGCAAGTGGCCGGACATGTTATCTGCTACCCTGCAGCTGCCATAGTGCGAAGATCTCTGCTCTACGCTCCCCGCAAATATCACATACCGCGCCAGCCATAGGCCGCATTGCCTTGAGACAGGGATTGCACACAGGAAGCCGCGAAATGCCGACCAAAGGAGCGCCGCAAATTCGGCAATTCGAGGGGAATAAGGTGGCGAAGAGACTTTTCGCGATGCCACGCAGCGAAAGCGCCAGAATGGATTTCAGCCGCTTCTTCTCGCCGAAAAAACCGGCTTCGGCAGCTCGCATTGGCTCACTACTACTGCTGAAGACGAACCTCCCTGTAACGAGCGGACGAGTCTTTACCAGTATAAGGTTTCGATATTGAGCACGCAACGCGAGATGGTTAAGCAGCCACTCGATGGGTTACATCAGATCCGTGACGCTCGCGCACTTGAACGAATATCCACTGATAGGTTCGGCGAAAACAATCGGCACAGCGCACCGCGCGCATGAAGAGAGCGGGTAGTATGTACTTTTCCGTAAAATTTCGGGGACGCGACCGATAGCCTTCCAGGCTTCCACAGTCTTGACAGTGAAATTGCTTTCCCAGCATGGCAGGTAATCCTCGAAAGACCCGACGAGGCTTGCGGAACAATGATAGCAGAACTGCGGATCCCCGGCTGCGTCTGCGTAAATGCTAGTAAATACGCGGGTAGTTGCTGATTTGGCCTGCCACCGCCGCGGAGAGACTTGCTGTTTCCAGGGTATCCGCTGAGGATTTGACTGCCACCGACCGCCTGGGCTAGCCTCGAAATCTTTATGCGCGTTTTGGGCAAGCCATTCACCGGTATAGCAGCCGTGCTTTGGCTTCTCAACATCACCGCACCTTCGACCGCGTCCATACATCCGGTTCACGCCTCACATGCCATGGTGGCCAGTGCTCACGAATTGGCCTCCCGGGCGGGAGCACAGATTATGCAGGCTGGCGGAAATGCTGTAGATGCGGCCGTCGCCGTCGGCTTTGTGCTCGCGGTCGTGCATCCCCAGGCAGGGAATCTGGGTGGTGGTGGGTTCATGTTAATCCGCACGGTCGATGGCAACATCCATTTCATCGACTACCGGGAAACGGCGCCGGCAGCCGCAACTGTCAACATGTATCTCGACGCATATGGAGACGTGATCAAGGACGCGAGTTTGGTAGGTTACAAGTCGATCGGAGTGCCTGGGTCAGTTGCAGGGCTGGCTTATGCCGAGAAAAAATATGGAAAACTGGCGCTGTCGCAGGTGATGGCGCCCGCCGTCAAGCTTGCCCGGGAGGGCTTCAACCTAAGTTGGGAAGATGCGCAGGACTTACAAGACCGCCGCCTTGCCGACTTTCCTGTATCTCGTCAGACTTTTCAACGGAATGGGAAATTCTATAAGGCAGGGGAAAAGTTTCAGCAACCAGAATTGGCGCGCACACTGGAACGAATCGCGGCCCAGCCGGACGATTTCTATCACGGAGCGTTAGCACACGAACTAGCGGCTGCACTGCAGAAAGGCAGCGGCCTGGTCACCTCCGACGATCTCGCACAATATGAGGTCAAGGAGCGTGAACCGGTGCGGGGAACATATCGCGGATACGAAATTATCGGAGCACCGCCCCCTTCCTCTGGCGGTGTCGCGCTGATTGAACTCCTGAATATTTTGGAAGGGTATGATGTGCAAAAGCTCGGGAATCGATCAGCGAAATCAGTCCACCTGACAGCAGAGGCGTTCCGGCGAGCGTTCTTCGATCGAGCGGAATTTCTGGGAGATCCCGATTTCTCCAAAATTCCCGTAGCCCAGCTTATCGACAAGAAGTATGCGGCCGCCTGGCGCGAGACGATTGACCTTGCGCACGCGAGCAAGAGCACAGACTTAAAACGGCCGACAATCTTCAGCCAGCTGGAACAGTATGCGATGCTGCACCCTGGCACAGCCTTCACGCGTGAACCCGAGCACACGACGCACTACTCCGTCGTCGATCCTCAGGGGAACGCCGTTGCCGTAACGACGACGTTGAACGATAACTTTGGATCGCGAGTGACGGCTGAGGGTTTGGGCTTTCTGCTCAATGATGAAATGGACGATTTCGCCGCCAAGCAAGGCGTGCCGAACATGTTTGGACTGATCCAAGGGCCGGCGAACGCGATCGGTCCGGGCAAGCGGCCGCTTTCAGCCATGTCGCCAACGATTGTGCTTAACGATGGCAAACTGTTTCTGGTGCTGGGTTCGCCTGGCGGTCCGCGTATCATCACTACGGTCGCCAATATTCTTCTGGGCGTGATCGACTATGGCATGGATATGCAAGAGGCAGTGAACGCGCCGCGGTTCCACCATCAGTGGATGCCGGATGTGGTGCGGCTCGAACGCGGGTTTTCCCCTGACGCGATGAATATGATTCGGCAAATAGGACATAACGTAGACTTGGGCGGAGACGAGTCGTACTGGAGTGATGGCGAATGCATCATGATTGACGAAGCAACCGGAGAGCGGCTGGGCGCCAGCGACATGAGAAACAACGGCAAATCAGTGGGATTTTGAACCTCGATTACGCGGTGCAGAGGACAAGCGATGTTGAAAGCTGTATCCACCTATATCTACGTGAAAGAGCGATTGCATCCTGGGCTGCTCGATGGGCTAGTGCGCGGCGGAGCGCAAGCCATTGAAATCTTCGCGGCACGCCAGCACCTGGATTACGTCAATCGCAAGCAACACGTACGCGAGATTGCCGATTGGTTTCGTACGAGCGGCGTCCCTCTGCACTCGGTGCATTCACCGATGTATACCGATTACGAAATGGGGCGCACAGGAAGCCCGCCGGTGAACATCGCTGCGACTGATCGGCTACCGAGGGTCGAGGCGATGGATGAGATTAAGCGCGCGCTGGAACTGGCCGAGCACATTCCTTTTCGTTTTCTCGTACAGCACGTTGGGAGCGCAGACGAGTCGTTCAGCGAAAAGAAACTTGAAGCGGCTATGACTTCCGTCGAGCACCTCCGCGCTTTCGCGAAACCGCTCGGCGTGCGAATAGCAATGGAAAATATTCCCAACGAACTCAGCACTCCGGACCGGTTGGTCGAGTTCATTCAGACGACGCATTTTGACGACATCGGCATCTGCTTTGACGTCGGGCACGCGCACATCATGAGCAGCGTGGATCAGGCATTCGAGACCATGAAGGCTCACATTCGCTCCACTCACGTTCACGACAACGGTAAGGACCGCGATTCGCACCTGTGGCCGGGCAACGGATCCATCGACTGGAAACAGACAATGGAGCTGCTGCGCTCTGCTCCGCACACACCGCCCTTGTTGCTGGAGATCGAAGCCGATGAGAAAGTGAATCCGGTCGAGAAGATGAAAGAAACATTCGAGAAATTGGGTCATTGAAAGAGCTTAGCCGCACTCAATTTCGCAATTATCAAATTAAACAATTACTCAATGTCTCCTATCACTACGATCGCAGAAATCGGCAAGCACGAGGGGCAGCTTGTTACTATCCGGGGCTGGCTCTACAACCTGCGTGAGAGCGGCAAGCTGCTGTTCCCGCAGTTTCGCGACGGGTCGGGCGTGATCCAGGGAGTCGTGCCCAAGAGCGCTGTTCCGCCCGAAGTCTTTGACGCGGTGAAAGGTCTCACGCAGGAATCAAGTGTGATCGTTGAAGGCAAGGTTCGCGCCGATAAGCGTGCACCTGGAGGCTATGAACTCGATGTCTCAAATGTTCAGGTGCTTCAGCGCGTGTCCGAGAATGATCCCTATCCCATCTCGCTCAAGGAGCATGGTATCGACTTTCTGATGGAGCACCGGCACTTGTGGGTGCGCACGCCGCGTCAGGCTGCAATCCTCAGAGTGCGTGCAGAAATCATCAAAGCCGCGCGTGATTTCTTCGACGAGCGAGGATTTACCCTTACCGACCCCCCAATCCTCACACCAGCTGCTTGTGAAGGCACAACGACGCTGTTTCCGGTCGACTACTTCGATGAGCAGGCGTTCCTGACCCAATCCGGCCAGCTCTATATCGAAGCTACGGCCATGGCGCTGGGCAAGGTGTATTCGTTTGGGCCGACATTTCGTGCTGAGAAATCAAAAACTCGCCGCCACTTGACCGAATTCTGGATGGTCGAACCCGAGATCGCCTACGCAACCCTTGAAGACCTGATGGAACTGGCGGAAGGACTGATTGCGTTCGTTGTGAAACGCTGTCTGGAGCGGCGGCGTACCGACCTGCAGACCGTTGGGCGCGATGTTTCCAAGCTGGAGAGAATCAAGGCGCCATATCCGCGGATCAGGTATGACGAAGCCGTGAAGCTGCTGCAGGAAGGGCATGCCAAGGGTGCGCTTGAAAATAGGTTCGAATGGGGAGGAGATCTGGGATCGCCGGATGAGACCTACATTTCTTCGCAGTTCGACACGCCGGTGATGGTGCATCGTTATCCGGCGAAGGTAAAAGCGTTCTACATGGAGCCCGATCCGCAGCGGCCCGACCTGGCGCTATGCGTAGACGTATTAGCGCCGGAAGGTTATGGCGAGATCATTGGCGGTTCGCAACGCACGGCGTCCCATGATTTGTTGGTGAAACGCATTCACGAACACAACTTGCCGGAAGAAGCCTTTCAGTGGTATCTCGACCTCCGCAAATATGGCAGCGTACCCCACAGCGGCTTCGGAATGGGAATCGAGCGCGTGGTTTCGTGGATTTGTAGCCTTGAGCACGTGCGGGAGACGATACCATTTCCGCGGATGTTGTACCGGCTGTATCCATAGGGGATTTGCGATTGTCGATTGTTGATTGATGATTTACTCTCAAGCGCCCTCACATGACCCACCTAGCCACATCGCCCACCAGCATCTCTCCCAGGAAGATCCGCGTCATCGGTGTTCCACTTGATCTCGGACAGTCTCGTCGAGGTGTGGACATGGGGCCGTCGGCCGTGCGCGTGGCCGGCCTGGAAGCCCGCCTGGAAGCGCTTGGACACGTAGTTGAAGATGCCGGCAACGTGGCGGTTTCCATTCCCGAGCAGAAGAAAGAGGGCGATCCGCACGCGAAGTACTTGAAGGAGATCACAGCGACCTGCACGAAGCACGCTGAGCTGGTGCTTAAGACCCTGGAAGGGGGAAAAGTTCCCGTCGTTCTGGGAGGCGATCACTCTGTGGCGGCGGGAACGGTGGCTGGAGTGGCCGAGTTTTATCGTCGCCAAAACCAGAAAATTGGCCTGCTCTGGATTGACGCGCACACGGATGTCAACACTCCTGATTCCTCGCCGAGCGGCAATGTGCATGGGATGCCGCTGGCCGCCATCATGGGATTGGGCCCTTCCGGACTGGCTGACATTTTCAGTTTTTCTCCAAAAGTGCAGCCCGAGAACTGCGTGCTGGTAGGTGTGCGCGATATCGACGCGATCGAGAAGGAAAACGTCCGCCGCGCCGGAATTGAGGTCTTCACGATGCGCGATATCGACGAGCGCGGCATGCGTACGGTTATGGAAGAAGCCCTGCGCATGGCCGGACGCGGTACGGCCGGCTACCACGTTTCTCTCGACATGGACTGGGTCGACCCCGAAGACGCGCCTGGAGTCGGCACGCCAGTGCGCGGCGGCGCGACGTATCGTGAAGCTCACTTGGCGATGGAGATCATCGCCGACCACGGACGGATGCTGAGTTTTGAGATCGTGGAGGTAAATCCTGTGATCGATGAGCACAATCGCACGGCAGACCTGGCGGTCGAGCTTACGCTCTCAGCGTTTGGAAAGAAGATCCTCTGACGCCTACTTGATTTCCTGCAGCTTTGCTGAAGCCATCTGCGCCGCTTCCGTGGCAGGGTTTTCCTTTTGCACTTGCTCGTATACGCGCTTGGCTTCGAGCGGGAGCTGCGCCGCCTGGTAGGTCGCAGCCAGTTCCAGTTGGGCGGTTACTTTGGCGACGGTGCGTGTCGGCTTGCTGATCAACTGGTTGTAGAGATCGATCGCCTCTTTGTTGCGTTTGCTATTGCGATAGACGGAAGCCAGGGCGAATTTGGCCAGAGCGGCGAGATCAGCATTACGCGATGCAGCTACTTGCTTCAACTCGCGTTCCGCCGCCGCAGTGTCACCTAGTTGCGACGAAGTCAGGCCCAGAAAATAGCGCGCGAACGCGGCAGAATGGGTATGCGGATAGTGCGCTACGATTTCCTCGAACTGCTTGTGCGCCTGAGTGGCTCGTTCCTTGGAAGAGGTGAAGCTCGGAAGATCAGGTTGGGCGGGACTGCCTTCTGGCCGGATTGGCGTATCCAGCGTGCGAACCGCCTGGCTGAGCTTGGCGCTCGCTTCCTGATCCTGTTGGTTGAGGTAATACAAGACGCCTAAAACTGCAGCTGCCAGGACGATCACGACGACGCTGCCGATAATCAGCTTCGTCTTGTGTTCTACAGTCCAGTGGACTGTGGCTTCCGCGGCTTCGATTGTGGCTCGGCTGAATCTATCCTGTTTGAGTTGATGGCGGGTTTCTGCGCGCACGAACTTCCCTTCTGAGCAGGCTGCGTGCTGTTGAGAGGTCAGTCTAACAGGCGCAAAACAAGAGCGTCAAAATCGGCAATGCTCTGATAAGATTTTTCTTCGTGACGTTCAGAGCGTCATGCTTTTTGCCAAAGTCGGGTGTCGCGCACTATTTGATCCACAGCTATGACACGCCGCAACTGGCTGAATTGGGACTGCCTGCCGCACGCCGCTATGCGAAGATCGCGCCGGCTTCTCCGCATGCATTGCATATGCCCTCGCACATATTTGCCCGCCTTGCCTGTGGCAAGATGATATCGATTCGAATGTAGCTTCCATCGCGGCAACCCGCAAAACAGCTCGAGGCCATCCAGAAGTCGTTGCAGTCGGACCATAACAAGTATGAAGCGGAAGCGATGAAAGACACGCTGCAGCAAACTCGGCCGTGGATCGCACACTGTTGAGGGTAACGACCAGCAGGCAGGGAAGGTGCTTCGCGCCCTTGCCGAGCAGCACGATGCATCGGGCGAATCCAGCAACCACGAGAAGTTGGGCGATCTCTTACTCGAAATGAACCGTCCCGAGCAGGCGCTCACCGAATACGAAGCGGACCTGAAAACGAATCCCAATCGCTTTAACGGACTCTACGGCGCTGCTCGCGCGGCCGAGATGGCTGGTAAGAGTGAAAAGGCAAATGGCTATTACACACAGCTTGTCAAGGTGTGCGACGGACCTACTTCAGAATCGCCCAGAGCTCAGCCAGGCGAAGGCGCTGCTGGCTCAGAAATAGACTTTTCAAACACAGAAAAACAATCCTTTACGGCAGAAAACACACGCGTATTGCGGCACTTGTCGCCTAGCTCGACGATTAAGCCCCCCAAAAAAGGCGCGTGAAATCGGCTGAATGCACATGCGTCAAAACCCACCTCCTCTAGGTGCAATGGCTGACCGCGGAATCGCGATGAGCAGTTCCATTCTCTGCAAACGTTTTGGCCATTGTTGCTTTGCTGTACGCCACGCGAAAACCCAGGCGTTCGGCGTTGCGCTGCGAGGTTGTTCCGCCTTGTGTAACTATCACCGCATATTCGCAGCCGGCGCTCGCGGCTGCGGCCATGCGGGTCTGCAGGATGGCAGTCTGCAGGCCGCGGCGGCGGAATTCGGGGAGTGTACCTGCCCCGAATAGCGCGAAGATGCGGTGTTCGGGGATGATTAGTCCTGCTCCGCAGGAGACGCAACGACCATCCATTTCGGCGATGAAGGGCAGAGCGCTTTCCATCCGAAACAGCGCAGTAAGCGCTTCGCGAATGTTCTCTGGCGCATTCCCATCCGGGAAGAAGCTACGTACTACAACATCAGCGAACAGCTCTGCTTCCTCTGGCTTTCCGGGGCGAATATGTGCATTACGCAGTCCAAAGTTGTTCGTTCCCATATCGTCGAGTTTGCGGTACAGCACCTGGTTCAACTCCCAGATCGCGTATCCTCGCTGCTTCAGCAGTTCGAGCAGTGAGAGATCGTTCAACGGACACACATCCACTTGCGCGGGTGCGCCTCGCGAGCGGTAGAACTCTTCGACGCGGTCAAGGTCTGTGGCGAAAACTTTGCCATCGAACCCCAGCGCGATCGCGCGCCCGATGGGCGATCCAAGCCCCGCGAAGACCATGTGACCACCGCAAATTTGCTCGTACGCGGCGCCAATCTCGGGACGAAGCTTTTGGTAAAGCTGAGCGTAACGAACCTGCGGAATTTCCTCTGCCGACTCGGTTCGACGCGCGAATTCCGTATCCACGAATTGCATGTGAATTTTCCTTTCCGTTTTTTTTAAGGAGGAACGTTGACGCGCACACACTTCGGCGCAGCTTCAGAGCAGAGATTCAGCGGATTAAAGGACGGCGGTCATAAGCATACATTAGCATACATTAGCGCACCTGCATCTAGTCTCCTGAGTCAGTGATTTCTTACATATTGTTTGCAGCATGCTCAGCCAAAGTGCGGGAGGCAAAGCGACCGATGCTGCTGAGGATGGTATCGGCAGTCTTGGTCCATACAAAAGGCTTG
>Ga0075434_100001301_pt1 | contig 20828 bp, 15 predicted proteins | sample RhiMethybrSRZTD3_FD_75298 | JGI IMG/M metagenome (GOLD analysis project Ga0075434, IMG submission 75298) | Populus rhizosphere microbial communities from Tennessee, USA - Rhizosphere MetaG P. TD hybrid SRZTD3 | ecosystem: Host-associated > Plants > Roots > Rhizosphere > Soil | place: USA... | reverse complement strand
GATCCGGTGACGGTGTTGGCCGCGGGGGCATCGCATGGCGGCAGTCCGACGGAGAACATCGCCTACGTCACGGTGCGCTACGCGGGACAGCTGCTCGGCCACATCCACGTCAACTGGCTCGCGCCCGCCAAGGTGCGCCGCACGATCGTGGGTGGCTCGAAGCGCATGCTGATCTACGACGACATGGAGGCGAGCGAAAAGCTCAAGGTGTACGACAAGGGCTTCTCCGTGTCGTCGTCGCCCGAGAACGAGTATCACCTGTTGATCAACTATCGCACCGGCGACATGCACGCGCCGCAGCTCGAGACCCGCGAGGCGCTTGCGATCGAGGTCGACAACATCGCGCGCGCGCTCGAGGGGAAGGAGCCGCTCGTGGCGGACGGGCGGGCCGGGTGGCGCGTGGTGCGCATTCTCGAAGCGGCGCAGCGGTCGATTGCCGAGGGCGGATCGGCGATGGCGGTCGCGCCGCCCCAACAGGTACCGGCGCGCGACGCATGAGTGAGCGGCCGGACGGCGATGGCCGGTGGCTGCGGATCGCGCCCGACGTCCGGCTCGGTCGCGACGTGCGCATTCATGGGTTCGTGAATCTCTACGGGTGCGAGATCGGCGACGAGACGTCGATCGGCACGTTCGTGGAAATCCAGAAAGGGGTGAAGGTCGGCGCGCGCTGCAAGATTCAGAGTCACACCTTCATTTGCGAAGGGGTGACGATCGAAGACGAAGTGTTCATCGGGCACAACGTGAATTTTCTGAACGATCGCTATCCTGCCGCGACGACCGGCGACGGCCGGCGCAAGAACGATTCCGACTGGCAGCTCGAGCGCACACTGGTGAAGCGCAGGGCCGCGGTCGGGACAGGGGCGATCGTGCTCCCCGGGGTGACCATCGGCGCAGGGGCCATGGTTGGCGCTGGGTCGGTGGTAACGGCGGATGTGCCTGATGGCGTGACGGTCCTTGGAAATCCTGCCCGGGTAGTGCCGCAGCGGAGTGCCATCCTGCCGTAGCAGTCCCATATAGGTATTGCGTTTTTCGTCGGTTTTATAAGATTAGTGTGTCGTTTACGGAGACGGTGCAATCTGTAACTCGTTGTCCTGAAAATCATTAACAACTAAGCGAATCACTGTAGGGAAAAGGCTCACTTCTTGCCATAGGGCCGGGTCCGCGGCGTCTACCGCCGCATTGAACCGGGGGGGCGCCGCCTCCCCACCACGATCACTCGAGGATCGATTGAGTCGGGCCGGATCCTAACGTGCCGGCTGGCGACTTCGTCTGCGAAACGCTCGATGACCTGGGGACGATGCACTGGTCTGGCAGCCGCGGTGGTGGCGACGGCGTGCCTGAATGACCCGGCGGCGCCGGCGGCGTACCGGCTGGAGGTGAGGCCGGATACGATCCGCTTCGTGGCGCTGCGCGACACGCTGCGTCCGTTGGTCCTGGAGCATCGTGGCAGCACCGGTCCCTCTCCGCTGTTCATCGGTAGTTATCACATTCTCGACACCACGATCGCCACGGTCAGCACGACGGGACTCATCACGTCCCGCGCAGCGGGATCGACTCGCCTCCTCGTTCGTTCTCCCTACGGGGCCAGCGATACGGCTGTGGTGCTCGTCTCTCAGGCCGTCGCCCAGGTTCGAGCGCTCCGGGACACGCTGTTGCTCCACGCCATCAATGCAGTCGCTGCGATCCCGGCGGTGGCCGAGGACCCACTGGGTTCACCGATCCAGGGCTATGCGTTCAGCTACGCGATTGCGGACACCTCCATCGCCACAGTATCCAGTATCGGGGAGGTGCGCGCGCGAGCGAACGGCAGCACGACGGTGACAGTATCGGGAGATCAACAGTCCAGTGCGGTCGTGGTCAACGTGGCGCAGCAGGTTACTCAGATCGCGTCCGACATCGACACGTTGAACTTCACCGCCCTCGGCCAAACTCGCTCGATTGTCGTCGAGTCGCTGGACTCGCTTGGTAATTCTGTACCCAACCCACATTACCACGTGACGATCGGCGATACCACCGTCCTTCAACTTGTGGATTCACTCACCGTGCGGTCCATCCGCTACGGCACGAGTTCGCTCCGGGTCGAGGCCAGTGGAAAGTTTGTGGAGCAAGTCGCGCAGGTCACCCGTACGCCGACTCGCGTCGAAGCGACGCTGAACGATACGAACGGCATTCTCTCTGTTGCGATGGATTCCGCGATTCCCCTGACGTGCCGGGTGCTGGACGGCGAGGGGGGTGTCATGGCGATCGACCCGCAGGTCCTTCCTTCGAGCAGCGGTCGTTGGACTGGCTCCACGTGCGGCGCCGTTGTGGCGAGCGCGTCGGGGCTGGACACCCTGCGTGTCGTGGCCGGGGCAGACACCGCTGTGGTCCCAGTCGTCTTGGCGATTCCACCAGTGGTTCGGTCGGTAGTCCCCATCGTAGTCGACAGCCTGCCGTCTCAGGTTCTCGTCTGGGCACCTACGGTCCGGCGGAACACGAGTGGTCAGGTGGAGTTGTATTTCGCCGGTTATCTCCCGATCGCCGACTCTGCTGGCTACATGCAGGCCAATCTGTTTCGATTGGTGTCGTCGGATGGCAATCAGTTCACGTTCGACGGAATGGTTATGGCCCACGATCCCAGTTACTGCGATGCCGTCGGGTCCGGCATCGAGAACATCGATATCGTCCCGCGCGCCGACGGTCCGGGATGGCGGATGTTCTTTGCGGGCGGGAGCTTCGCTTGTTACGGGTGGCAGGTATTTTCCGCGGTCTCGACCGACGAGCGCACCTGGACCAGGGAGCCAGGTGTCCGGATCAGCAACGGCAGCCCTCTGCCGCCGGATCCGCCCAACGGTGCTCCGTATCCTACCGGAGAGGGGATTGTGACGGAGGCACTGCCGGATGGCACGTGGCGGATGACGGTCGGCGGATACGAACCGGTCACACCTTCAGAAGACAAATTTCAGATCGTCGAGTGGCGCTCGAGCGACCAGCTGCATTGGACCTATTCGCGGAGTCTGCTTACCACGCACCAGTTACCGCCGGAAGGCCAGCGCTCCACCTACAGCCCGACCATCAGTCAGATCGCACCCGGGTTGTGGCGCATGTTCTTCACCGCGGATGACCGGAATCAACCAGGTGGCCGCAGTCGAGTCTGGAGCGCGGTGAGTGTGGACCGCGTGTCGTGGCAGCTCGAGGGGGAGATACTTGGGGCTCCCGGCGTGGAGTACATCTACAGCACGCTGTTGGGCGACCACCTCTATACGATCGAAACCTCGCAAGCGGTGAACATCGGCGGTCGACAACTCGTGGTCGCCACGATCGAGACGCACTAGCAAGGCTCCCACCACTCGCGTCTTGAGGCCCGTCTCGAGACGTGCAATCTTCCTTCGCAACATCCGCCGGCATGACCGAACAACGCTGCCTTTCGGATCTGTGGGGTCTCTCCCCGCTGCCCCCGGCTGAGCCTTCGCCGTCGCTGCCCACGCGCGAGGACGACGGTGCCATCGTGCTCGGCGATGGTCCGATGTTCCACGCCCGGTCCGGCGTCGTCGTCCGACTCCCGGCCAGCCCCACAGAGCGCCGTGCCTTGGTCCCGGTCCTGGAAGGCTGGGCCAGGGCCGTGCTATCCGAGCGATACCGTTCGGGAGGGGCAGGCGAGTCCAGTGCCGTGATGCGGGGCTATTATCTCATCCGCCCACTCCTCCCGCGGTTCCTTCAGATCGCTATGCGGAGGTGGCATGCGCGGCTGCGTGCGGACCGTTCGTATCTCCGCTGGCCGTTCGACGGAATTTTCGTTGCGTTGGCCGAGTCCTACCTCGCCCTCCGGATCGAACTCGATGCGGCTGACGGATCAGTCCTGCGCTTCTGGCCGGAGGGTTTCTCCGCCGCAGCGGTGCTGACCCACGACGTCGAAGGACTGGAAGGACAGGCCCGTTGTGAGCAGGTTGCGTCGCTCGAGGCGACCTACGGCTTCCGGTCCTGCTTCAATTTCGTAGCAGAGCGGTATCCACTCGACCACGCGTTGATGGGCGAGCTGCGGCAACGCGGCTGTGAAATCGGCGTCCACGGCATCAAGCACGATGGGAAAAAATTCAGCTCACGGGCGACGTTCGAGGCCCGGCTCGCCGCGCTGCGCCACTACCAGCAGGAATGGCAGGCGGATGGATTCCGGTCGCCTGCCACGCACCGAAAATGGGAATGGATGCCCGAGCTGCCGTTCACCTACGACAGCTCGTATCCCGATACGGATCCCTATGAGCCGATTCCCGGCGGCTGCGGCAGTCCCTGGCCGTTCCACATCGGTCGGCTCGTCGAGCTGCCGATCACCCTGCCGCAAGACCATACGCTGTGGGAGATCCTCCGGCTGCGTGCGGGCGACATCTGGCGGGAGAAAGCGATGCGGCTGCGTGATTGCCAGGGGCTGATCAATATCATCGTGCACCCCGATTACCTTTCCACGGCCCGTCGATGGGAAGAGTACGAGACGTTTTTGACGTGGCTGCGAGCCGAGGCGGGGATCTGGTCGGCGCTGCCTCGGGAGGTGGCCGCTTGGTGGTCGGCGCGCGGCGCGCGCTCGCAACAGGTGACCCTGTCTACTGAAAGCGACGTCTGGCGTCTCACCTTTTCATTGACGTGAGGCCATGCGCACCGAGTACCTGATTCCGAAACAGCGAATGCCGTGGCGGCATTTGTTGCTTTTCGGATGGATGCCGGGCTGGCTGAAAGTGTGGTGCTATCGCGTCCTGCTGCGCTATCGCATCGGTCCGGGAGTCCGCATCGGGTGGGGTGCTGTGATCGTCGCGGAGCACGTCGAGATCGGCGAGGCGGTCGACATCGGGTTCCTCACCATCATCCGTGCCCGCCGATTGACAATCGGCCGCCATACGCAGATCGGGTCGACGAGCTACCTCCTGTGCGAAACGATCGAGATTGGCGAGGACGCCAAGATCAATGAGCAGGTGTTCGTCGGCGGTCCCATGCTCCCCGATTCGCTGTTTCGGCTCGGCAGCCGCACGATCGTGATGCAGATGTCCTTCTTGAATCCGACGCGGCCGCTCGTGATTGGGGATGACACCGGAATTGGTGGCCATTGCCTCATCTTTACGCACGGCTCCTGGCTCAATGTCCTCGACGGCTACCCGGTCACGTTCGAGCCGGTCACTCTGGGGTCGAGCGTGTGGCTGCCGTGGCGGGTATTCGTCATGCCCGGGGCGCGCATCGGCGATGGATCGGTGATCGGCGCGAACTCGCTGGTGCAGGGCGAAATCCCGCCCTCCAGTCTCGCAGTCGGGGCTCCCGCTAAGGTCATCCGGTCGGCACCGGACTTCCCGCGACCGTTGACCGCGGCCGATCGCCATCGGCTCGTGGAGCAGATGGTGATCGGATTCGACGAGTACGTCACGGGATTCGGTGTCGAGCGCCTCCCGGACGGATATCGCGTGCGCGGACGAACGTATGGGTTGATTCGTTGCGACGGAGCCGGTGCGCTTCCCGACCGCGTCGGCCCCGAAGACGTCGTCGTGAGTGAACGAGCGTTGAGCGAGCCTGAGCGGGAGCGGTTGCGCGCGAACGGGACGAGCTGGCTCGACCTGGGCGGCCGATCGCGCAGCCGGTCGGGCAATGCCTTGTGTGAAGAAATGGCCTTATTCCTGTCGCGTTACGGGATCCGTCTCGCTCGCGATCACTGATCTCGTCAGCCGGAGCCGCCGCATGACGGTTGTAGAACAGCACACCCCGATACCGTTCCTCGACCTGCGTCAGCCGCATGCGGCGCTGGAAGCCGAGCTGCTCGAGGGATTCCGACGGGCGCTGCGCTCGGCGCAATTCGTCGGTGGCCCGGAAGTGACCGCGTTCGAAAAGGAATTCGCGGCGTTCGTCGGCACCGAGGCGGCCGTCGCCGTGAACAGCGGCACCGATGCTCTGCGATTTGCCTACCAGGCTCTCGGCGTCCGCTCGGGAGACGAGGTCATCACCGTTCCCAACACTTTCATCGCGACCACCGAAGCCCTGACGCAAGCCGGCGCCACCATACGGTTCGTGGACGTCCGGGCGGACACGCTCACCATCGATCCGGACGCCGCGGCCGCGGCCGTAGGGCCGCGCACGGTCGGGATCGTTCCCGTTCATCTCTATGGCCAGATGGCCGACATGGACTCGCTGCTCGAGCTCGCCGCACGCCACGGGCTGTGGATCGTGGAAGATGCAGCCCAGGCGCACGGGGCGAGCCACAAGGGACGCGCGGCGGGAACGCTGGGGTCGGTCGGGGCTTTCAGTTTCTACCCGGGGAAGAATCTCGGCGCCTGCGGAGAAGGTGGCGCCGTCACGGGCCGACCGGGAGCTGTTCTCGAGACCATTCGCCGGCTGCGGGAACACGGTCAGTCCAGCAAGTACGTCCATGAAGTCGAGGGATACAACGGACGGATGCACGCCATCCAGGCGGCGTTTCTGCGCATCAAGCTGCCGCATCTGGAGGGATGGAACGCGAGTCGGCGGCGGGCGGCCACCCTCTACCGCCAGGCCCTGGCCGATATCGCGGAGATCCGGCTGCCGGTCGAGGCGCCGGGAGCAATACCCGTGTACCACTTGTTCGTGATCCGAGCGCAGCGCCGCGATGCGTTGCAGGCGTATCTCTCGGAGCGTGGCATCGGCACTGGACTGCATTATCCCGTTCCGCTGCACCTGCAGACCGCCTATCGCCATCTCGGACTCGGGCGAGGTGCGTTTCCAGTGACGGAGCTCGCGGCGGCCGAGGTGTTGTCGCTTCCCATGTTTCCGGAGCTGAGCGCCGAGCAGGTCGGTATAGTGGCCGACGCCATCCGCGCATTCTACAAGTGACCGGCGCGCCGATCGCGTTGTTCTTCGGGACACGACCGCAGGTGATCAAGGCCAGCGTGTTGCGGGAAGCGCTGTCGCAGGTGGGGCCGATGCTCGCCGTCGACTCCGGACAACACTACGACTACCAGATGCACCGCGTCCACTACGATCAGCTTGGCGTCCAGCCGCCGGACGCATTTCTCGGCGTAGGCGCCGGATCGCACGCCGAGCAAACCGCGGCGATGCTCACGGCGTGCGAGCAGTGGCTGGCGGCGCACCCGGTGCGGTTGGCCGTGGTGATCGGCGATACCAACACGACGCTGGCCTGCGCGTTGGCGGCGGTGAAGCATCGCATTCGCGTCGCGCATGTAGAAGCGGGGCTGCGAGCCGCGGATGCCCTCATGGCGGAAGAGATCAATCGTCGCGTCGTCGACGCCGTGGCCCACTGGCTCTGCGCACCCTGCCAACGCGTTGCAACGGTTCTGCGGCAGGAGCATCCGGCGGCCGTGGTTGCGGATACCGGTGACGTGGCGTATGACGTGCTGCGCCGTTCGATCCCCCTCGTGTCGCATGTTCCAGCGATCCCGGACCTCGAGTGGGCCGGAGAACGCCCGTTCGTGTACTGCACGCTGCATCGCGCCGAGCTGGTGGGTTCGCCGGAGCGGTTGCGGGCCGTGCTCGACGCGCTCGCCATCGTGTCGCTCCCAGTGCTGTTTGTCGCTCACCCACGCACCACGGCAGCCCTGGAACGATCGGGCGTGACACTCGGATCGAACGTGCGCCGCCTGGATCCCGTCGGATACCTCGAATCCCTCGCGTTGCTGCAGCGCGCCGCTGTAGTCGTTACGGACAGCGGGGGACTGCAGCGAGAGGCCTATTGGCTCGGTCGCCCGTGCGTCACCGTGCGCGATGAAACGGAATGGGTGGAAACGATCGATTGCGGGGCGAACCGTCTGGTCCCACCAGAGATGGCGTCTCGTCTCCCGGAGGCCGTCGCCGCCGCATGTGCAGCGCCGGCCGCCTGGAACGTAAGAGCATACGGGGACGGCCAGGCCGCGACGGGCATCGCCACGATGCTGGCACACGACTAAGGATCGTTCAGCAGGCTCCTGTAGGTCTCGATCAGTCTCGCGCGCTCCTCGCCCCACGCAACGTCCCGCAACGCCCACTGGGCCTGGCTTGGCCGCGCGCGGCGTTCCTCCGGCGTGGTTGCTGCGAACTCGGCGATCGCGGCCGCGAGCTGCTCGGGATCCTCTGGATTCCAGAACCAGGCGGCGTCGTCCGCTAAATAATCAGCGTAACTCGGCAGCCGGGCGGCGAGAACGGGAATCCCCAGATGGACATAATCCAGCAACTTATTGGACAAGGAATAGCGGGTCATGCCGTCGAGTCGCGTGGGGACGATGCCGCCGTCAGCCCGCGTCAACCGTTCCCGCAGGGCGCTTTGCGGGATGTGTGCTTCGAAGGTCACTTGCTCGCTCGCGTGCAGGTCGTTGACGAGGCGCGCGAGTGCATCACGTTCCTGTCCGTCGCCGAGAATCGTGAGATGCACCGCCGTTCCCCGCGCCACCGCCAGTGCCACTCCCCGGATGGCGATGTCCATGCCGTAGAGGTGCGTTAACGTGCCATGATAGACGAGCTCCAGGGGAACGCCGGGCTGGGGTCGAGCGTGGACTTCCGGAACGCGCACCGGACCGTAGTCCGCAGGGTCCGCAGAGTTATGAATGAGGACGAGCCGTTCCGGGCGGCCGATGCCGCGTGAGCTGAGGAGCGCCGCGATCGGCCGGTTGACTGTGATTGTCACATCGGCACGGCGCCGCGCCTGGCGCTCGAGCAGCTTGGCGACCGCGCCGGCCACGCGGCCGGCGGCGCCGGGGAATTTGGACGCCGTGAATTCCGGAAAGATCTCGTGCAAGTCGAGAATGATGCGCGCGCCGCGCCGGCGTGCGGGTGTCGCGGCCCAGACCAGGAAGTCCGGCAGCGCGTGCACGTGCACGATCCGCACCTGTCGAAATCGCGGATCCCGCGCAAGAAGGCGGCGGCAGCGCCAGATGAACGCCAGATACTCGCCTACGTAGGTGAGCGGGCCACCGCGGGATTTGGTGCCCGGCAGACGGAGCACCTGCAACCCATCCATCTCTTCTTCGCCGGCTTGCCCAGGACCCCTCAGCACTACGACGCACACCGTGAGGCCAGTGGCGGCGGCAGCGAGCGCCTCCCGCTTGACCCGTGTGTCAGCCGGGAAAAAGGAGTGTGCCAAGTGAATGATGTCCACTGTCGCCGAGCGGGTCATGGGCCGGAAACATAAGGGGGCGGACCAATTCCACTCCACGGCGCTGGAGGCTGGTGGTGCGATCGGGTAAGTTCAGCGCGTCATGAATCATCCTCGAGGAGCACGAGCGTGTGCGGCATCGCCGGGGCTATAAGCGCCCGGCCGGAGGCGCGGGTCTCCGATGTCGTGAAGCGCCTCACCACCGCGCTGCGGCACCGTGGGCCGGATGGCGAGGCGTTCTGGGCCGACACGCTCACGCGCTCGACGCGGTGCCTCCGCGAGGAGCTTCCCCCGGTCGCCGCGGTGGTGCTGGGGCACCGACGCCTGAGCATCGTGGACCTGGCGACCGGCGATCAGCCGATCACCAATGAGGACGGCTCGGTCTGGGTCGCGTTCAACGGCGAGATCTATAACCACCTCGACCTGCGGCGCGAGCTCGAAACGCGTGGGCATCGATTTACGACACGGGCCGATACTGAAGTGTTGGTCCATGGATGGGAAGAATGGCGCGAGGGGTTGTTCCCCAGGCTCAACGGCATTTTCGCTTTTGCGTTGAGTGACCGCCGTCAGGGTGTCACGGTGCTCATGCGGGATCCGGTTGGGGTCAAGCCACTCTATGTCGGCGTGACGGATGGTATCACGTGGTGGGCATCGGAGCTGGGAGCAGCCCGGGCGGCGAACCTCATTGTCGACGACGTGTCGCGGGACGCCTTGAAACTCTATCTGCTGTTTCGATTCATCCCATCACCCAATGCGATTTACCGCAATGTGTGGAAGGTGCCGCCTGGACACTACGTCGAGCTTCGCTCAGCAGACGCCGGACGCGAACCGGTATTTCGGCGGTTCGAGACCGCGGTACGCTCGAGCGCGTCACCGCGCGGGCAGGCAGAGTGGCGCGATGCCTTGATCGCCGCGCTCGAGGCAGCCGTGACGCGACAGCTGATGAGCGATGTTCCGGTCGGATCGCTGCTCTCGGGTGGAGTGGACTCGACGCTCGTGACGCTGATGATGGATCGGCACTTGCCCTCTCACCCGCAAGCCTTTGGTATCGGGTTTCGGTCGCACGATTCGGAGAGCGAGGTGCACGCCGCCGAACGGTCTGCCTCCGAGCTCGGGGTTCCCTTCGCGGCCACCTGGGTCGACGATGCGGAATACCTCGCGGCGTGGCCCGGAGCGTTCGCGCAGGTGGGTGAGCCGATCAGCAACTCCGGTGGCCTGCTCGTCTACCTCCTCTGTCAAAACGTAGCTCGCACGCACAAAGTTGTGCTCTCCGGACAGGGCGCTGATGAGCCGCTTGGGGGATACCCGCGACACATGGCCGAGCGGCTGCGGCACGTCGGGGCGCTGGCCCCGCGGCTCAGCGCGTGGGTGGCGGAGCGCATCCTGGGCGCCGGGGCCGGTGGCCGGCTTACTCGGGTACTACGTGCGGGCGACCGCATCGACCGCTATCTCGAGATCTTCGCCGTGCTGGAGCCAGAGTCGATCGATGCCCTCGTTCCCGGGGGCGCGCCTGCTCGCGCGTTGGGCCGAGCGGCGATCGGGGCGTGGGTGGGGGAACCATCCGGCGACGATCTCAACGACCTGCTCCGCGCCGATGCGCGGCTGTCCCTCGCCGACGATCTGCTGACGATCGCCGATCATTTCTCCATGCGGGCTTCGGTGGAGCTGCGCGTGCCGTTTCTGGATCTCGAATTCCTCGAGCTCGCCGAGCGCATGCCGAGCCGGTATAAGGTGTCGCGCATTGGGGAGCGGAAGTGGCTGTACCGGAAGGGGGCTGCACGCTACCTCCCGCAGCAACTCTCACGGCGACTGTGCGGCGTCCGGGCTGGCCTGGGGCGTAAGGCCGGATTTACAGTTCGCCTGGAGCCGTGGTTCACCGCTCGGAACGGGGCACTGGTGGAGACAGGGCACTGGCTTGAACCGTTGACTCGACGTGGCCTCGTTGCGCCGGAGGTGCTCGCGAGAGCCACCGCCGAGGCCCGACACGCTGGATCGATGCAACGTGAGCTGTTGGCTCTGTATACGTTGTCGCGATGGATGGAGGTCGCTACCACATGAACGCGCGCAACCTGGCCGTTTTGGTGCTGCTGTCCGTGGCTGGCGTGGGCGATCGGGTTCGACAGACGCCGCCCCACCCGGCAACCCGGTGGATCCTCGCCTATCCGGGGACTGCGAAGGGGGGAATCGGCACCTCGTACACCGCGGATGACTTCGTACGGCTCATCGGGGTCGTCGATTCGACGGGGCGCGTCCAGTCCTGGCTCTGTACCGGCGTCATCTTCCTGCAACTCTACGCGCCGTCTGGACGCGTTTTTACCACGTGGGGTGGAGGAACGCCCGCCACCGGGGCTGACTGGGCGGAGTATCTCGATTCGATTGCAGGTCCGCATGGTGCACTGCAACGCCTCGATTCTGCGGTAACGATCGTCGAAGCCGCAGCAGGGAAGCTGGGGGCGAAGCTGCCTGCGACCCTGATGATCCCGTACCCGGAGCCCAACGAGGATAGCGTCGCGTTTCTCGGACACTGGTATTCGACTCGCTCCGCCGAGGGCCGGGCTGCAGCGGTCGGTGCGTACGTTCGTGCCGCGACGGCGCAGTTCGAGCGCATGCGGTTCGCCCACCTGAGGCTGGATGGGTTCTACTGGCTCGCCGAAAATGTGGGAACGAGAGATACGGCGGCGGTCATCGGTGCCGCGAAGGAAGTCCACCGCGCCCATATGCGCATGCTGTGGATTCCCTACTACTTCGCGCTTGGACAGGATCGGTGGCGGCACCTCGGGTTCGATGAGGGTTGGCTGCAGCCCAACTATTTCTTCAAAGTCGACGTCCCACCCGGCCGGCTCGATTCAGCAGCGATCCATGCGCAACGTGAGGACCTGGGTGTCGAAATCGAGTTCAACTCCAAGATGTTCTCCGACCCGCGCTTCGCCGGCAGGCTCGATCCTTACCTCGACATGTTGAGAGCGTACCCGGCACTGCGGCGTCGAACCATAGCGATCTACGACGGCCAGGGGGCCTTGATCCGCCTGTCCCGCTCGACCGCACCCGAGGATCGGGCTCAATACGCTCGACTGGTTCGCGCATTGACGGCGCGTGACGAGCGCTAGCGATCCTGCGGGGCTTCAGACCGAGGCCCCGGTCGCTCCACGCCTCCTCGCCCGCCCCATGATCCAGGCGGCCGTGGCGATCGGCGTCGCCGGGCTGGGCCGGATCGCGCTGAACAGTCTCGTGAGCTTCCGCTTCGGGACCACATTGTTCAGTCAATACGCCGCTGCCATTTCGACCGTGATCCTGATCGGTGGGTTGGCGGCCGCAGGCCCCGTTGCGGCCACGACACTCGGGGTCGCCCGTCGCTGGGCGAGCCAGCCTGGTATCCTGCCATCCGGCCTCGCCCGTTTTCTCTCGGGGATGATCGCGCTCTTTCTCCTGTCAGCGGTCGTAGCGGGCATCGCATGGCCGCCCCTGCGCGGCGCGATGCCGCTCCTCCTCTGGCTGATCGGCGTCGCTGTCTATGTGTCGTACCAAGTGGCTCGAACGTTCGGATACGCCGTGCAGCGCGCCACAGCCGTGACGACGGCGGAGATCGCGGGCGCCGTCACACCCCTCGGTGCAGTGATTGCCATTTCCCTTGCGGGTGTGAGACAGCCGCTCGAGCCGCTCTTCGCCGTATATCTCGCCGGACCGGCACTCTACCTCCTCACGTTCTGGGCGTTGATTCGACGGCACGTCCGTGTGCAGCAGGGCGCGCTCTCCGAAGTCGAGCGCCGTGCGGGGATTCGAGAAGGGGTCGTTTTCTTCGTCGGTGCCGGGAGTTCCACCGCGATGCAGTATCTGCCAGTCATCCTGGCCGCTCGCATGCAGGCGACAACCATCACCGCGGTGCTGTTTGGCGCCGTTCAGGCGACGGCGCCCCTGCTGTTGTTGTCTCGCGTGTATGGTGCGATCATGATGCCCGCGTTTGCAGGGGATGCCGACGAGACGCACGCTCGAGTGCACCTTGATCTGGCCCGGCCGCTCTTCTTGCCGAGTCTCGCGGTCGCGCTCGGTCTTGCCCCCATGGTCGCGGTGAGCCTCGGCCTGCGGCCCACCGGCGAAGCGCTGAGCGTCGCCGCGCTCGTGGCCTTGATCACGTTGATGCAAGTTTGGTCGACTCCGGCAGTAACGATCTTGAGCGCCAGAAAGCGGGAGCTCGTTCCAGCACTGGCCAGCGTTGCAGGGCTGGCCATCGCGGCGGTGTCGTGGGCCTGGGGGATGCGACGCGGCATAGCGCTATGGCTGCCAGCCGGGCTGGCGGTGGGCGCTGTTGTCCGCAGCCTCGTGCCCATGTGGGTCATCAGCGGATGGCAGTGGGGTCGACTGGAGGGCCCGATGCTCGGCACGCTGGTCGGGGCGATCGGCATCGCGGGCGCGATCATCGTGTTGGGAACCGTGTCGACGGCGGCGGCACTCGGCGGCGGTGTCAGTCTGGTGCTCGGAGGTCTGGCGTGGGGGTATGTGTTGTGGCGCCGGGTCCAGCAACGCGATGCGCATTCTCCACGTTAACGACGTCGCCCAGGTAGGGGCTGCCCTGGTCCGTGCGTCCGGCGGACGGGATCGCCTGTTCCAGCCGACGCTGCGCCGCGATGTCGGCGACGGCGCCTTTGCGACCGTGCGCCTAGCGGTGCGTCGAGTCCAAGACGTTCTACATTTGCGTCGCGCGTTCCGGAGTGAAGCGTTTACCCACGTGCACGTGCATTACGCCACGTTCGCCCATCTTGCGGAGCTGGGCGGCCTGTCGTTCTCGCTCCATCTCCACGGTGGAGACCTCCTGGGTGACATGAAAGGAGGAGCGAAGGCCGTTCTAGTTCGCCGTGCACTCGGTCGCGCCAGCCGAGTGCTCGTGAGCACACCGGACCTCGTCGCGCGAGCCCGGACGTTTCGTCCGGATGCGGAGTACATTCCCAATCCTGTTGAGCGAGCCACGACCTCCCCCCGTCCCGCACACGATCAACCGCACGTGATGATGTTGAGTAAGATGGACTACCTGAAAGGGTGGGACCGCCAAGTGCGGATCATGGCCGAGCTGCGGTCGGTCTGGCCGTCGATGTCGTTCTCGTTCCTGTCTGATGGACAGCTGGCGCCAACCGAAAAGCGCCGGCTTGTCGATCGGCTCAGGGCGCTCGGAGGGATGCCACTGCCACTGCTGTCACGCGATGCCTTTCTCGAACACGTCGCGGCCGCGGATTTCGCCATCGGACAAATGGAAGTCGGGGCTCTCGGCATGTCGGAGTTCGAAGCCCTCGCGCGCGGCGTGATAACCGTGGCCGATGCCAGCGCGTACGGGAACGACCATGTCGTCCCACCCGTCGTGCCTCCCGCCGAAGCTGCGCGGGCGCTGGCTGGACTGTGGACTGGAGGAGGCGCGGCTCGCGCGGCGTGGGTTGCTCGGGCAGACGAATACCTGCGTACGCAACACGACCCACAGGGCTGCCTCCAACTCCTCGAGCACGTCCTCGAGGGCCACTCCGCATGACTGTCGCACTCAGTAAGTGGCTCGCGGTGGCGGCATGCGCGGTCGCGGTCGTAGGGTGGGCGCGGAGCCGCTCCATCCTGCGCCATGACGCAATCATCTTGACGGGGATTCTCGTCTATTTCCTCGTTGGCACCTTGGATCTCATCGCGGGCACCGGCGAGTGGAGCCCGCGCGTCGAAGTGACGCAGCGGGTCTGGCAAGTCGTGGCGCTGGGGGCGTGGGGGTACCTGGTCGGCGCGTGGCTCGGTCGTTCGCACAGTCGGCGCAGAGGAGAACGTGGCACGGTCGCCCCGGTCGATCGGCTCGTCGCGGACAGTCGGAAACTGGAAGTCGTCGGGTGGTTGGGGCTCGCGCTTCTGCTTCTGATCTATCGCGCGCCCGCGCTCACGGGCTCGAATCGCGAAATCGAGAGTGGCTACCTCACGAGCATCTCTCAGCTTCTGCTGCCGGCGTATTTCATCCGGTTTGCAGCGCAACGCTCGGCACCGCCACGGGCGGTGTGGGCGCGAGCGGTGCTTGCGGGACTCGGCTTGCTGGTCTCGGGCTATCGATCGTACACACTGGTGTTGTGGTTTGGGATCCTGTTGTTGTGGTTTATCCAGCCTCGTTCGACGCTGCAGCGGATCCGGGCCATGGGACTCGGCGGAGCGTTGATGCTGACGGTCGGGATCGGCTTCGGGTACTTGCGATTCCTGCGCGAAGGAACGGAGAGCGGCTGGGAGCTGGTCAACTCGGTATTCGAGTCCGACGCCGTTTCATCGGCGCAGCTCATCGCCGGGTTTACGTACGTGAGCTTCTTCCGAGAGGGTCCCGCCCTCCTCGGGTTCATGGTCGAGCGCTATCCGGGTCTCGAGCCCTTTGAACACGGCCAGGCGATGTGGGGAATGGTCACCTCGCCGCTGCCGGGGAAGCAACTCGATGCCCGCACCATCCTCTCGAAGGAGGTGTACGGCATTGCGCAGACCTCTCTCGTGTCCACGATTTTTGGGCCGTGGTATCTCGACTTCGGGTACGCGGGAGTGTGGTTCGGATTACTACTGATGGGCTACGTGATGAGTCGTCTGGAGGCCGGAGCCGTGTGGCACCGCAGGCCCGCTGCGCAGGCGGGATACGCGTACGCGTTCGTCGTCATGGCACTCTCGATTCACACCGGTCTGTCGGATTTCACTTTCGCCCTGCTGCTTCCGGCGGTCCTGCTCTGGGCCGGTCGGTCAGCCTTGCCGATGCAGGGCGGTCCACATTCCGAGCCGAGCGAGCACGATCAGCAACACGCCCGCGATCAGGGCCGCATTCCGTAATGGCCTGGCTGGCCTGGGGTCGACGCTGACAGGAACCACCAGCTGGATGACCTGGACTCCACCTCGTGTCTGCAGCTCACTCGTCGCCAATTGTTCGCGCACCGTTTCGAGCAAGTGCAGCTGCGAGTCAAACTGGCCGCGGAGCCGTTGCTCCCGGAATCGGAGGGCCGGACTGTTCTCGAACGAACGATTCGACACGTAGAAGGCCTCCAGCGAGTCCTGAATCGCCTGCAGTTGCCGCTGCAGGAACGGCAACTGACTGGAGAGGAATGCGACCTTGGCATCCGCGGTCTGTGCGGTGAGGGTCTTGTTGACGGCGTCGAGGAGTGTGACGGCCGTTCCGACCAGCGCCCGTGCCAGTGCGCTGTCCGGGTTCTGGTAACTGATCGTGATTACGCGGCTGCGTTCGTCTCGCTCGACGTCCCATTCCCGGTTCAAGAGCCGTCGGCCGCGCGCCAAGCGGTGGGGCGCATCCCCCGACAGAGGAACCAGGCGATCGAGCAATGCACAGGCGGTCGTCTGTGGACAGGAGACGCCGCTCGGGGCGTGGGCCAGCAGCACGCTGTCCTGGAACGGTGCAGATGCGAGAATATCGGTCTGGAAGGCGAGCGGTAGCTGGGTCCCACCCAATCGCAGCCCGGCCGTCGCAGCGAGGGAGGTGAGGGCAGAGGGGAGCTCGGTGCCCTGATTGGAAGAAACGCTGACGCCCGCCGCCGCCACGAATTGGCGCGGTCCTACCAAAACGTTGACGCCCAATCCCAGAACAGCCCCTGCAGCCACGGCGATGCCGGCGATAACCGGTTCGGCGGTTACCCATGTCACCGCGGCGCGCCAGAACGTCGACGCGCGACGCTGCCACTCACCCACGTCGGCGGAGAAGAACCGGGGGAGCGCCACCTACAGTTTGGTCGCTACCACGGCGATCGTCACCGCGCTGACGAGAATCTGTGCGATGGCACCGAGCAAGGCGACGTAATCCGTCTTGTGCACCGTCGGGTCCTCGGCCGGGACGAACACCTCAGAGCCTGGTCCTGGCTTCGGATCGCCATGAAACAGCCCGTGCCCGCGTGTGCGCACCTCTCCGTTCGCGAACCGCACACTCACCCCGCCTTTGTCGGCCCGTTGCGCGAAGCCACCGGCGGCACTGAGGTAGTAGTTCAAGTCCGCCCCACGCCGCCACAGCACGCTGCCCGGCGAATTCACGGCGCCACTGACTTTCACACTGGGCTGGTATTCGGGGAGGTAGATCGAATCCCCCGGCTGGAGCACCACATTCGCCGACGAGGCGGTGTCGCGCAGCGCACGGGCCAAGTCGATGTTGATACGTCCTACGTCGTTTTGCGTCCGAATGAATCGGATGCCGTCGGGGTACGCCTGCTGCGTAAGACCACCCGCGCGACTGATCACCTGGGAGACGCGGTCGTTCTTGGTTTGGAGCGAGTACACGCCCGGGTAGCGTACCTCTCCCAGCACTGTCACCGTCCGCTGATAATCGAAGTCGGGCTGGCGCAGAACCAGGACGTTATCGTACGGCTCGAGCAGAACCTCGGCGGCCCCACTCGCCGCGAAGGGCAGGCCCGGTGGTCCGATGTACCGGCCGAGCGAATCGCGATCGATCAGGTACGACGAATCGAGGGGGACGCGAACCGTCGTCGCCAGCTGGCCGGCCGATCGATCGTTTGGCAGCCGCGCGACTTCGGCCTCCTTTAGGTACGCGCCGATCCGCGGACCACGTGCCAGCAGCATCAACTCTCGCAGCGTCATTCTCGGATGCCAGGGAAACATGCCGGGCTTGTTGACCATGCCGGCGATGCTCACGGTATACTGCGCCGAGAGCGGTGGCAGGGAATCGACGACCACCGAGTCCCCGTCTTCCAGCCCGACCGACGGCACGGCGACATCACCGACGGAGGCGTTGGCGGCGCCGGCGGGTGCGAGGGCGACGTCCACGGCGCCGCGCGCGAGCGGCGGCTGGCGCCGTTCGGCGGCCGGGAGGTACCGGAAAATGGTGACGCGCTGCAACGCCGCATCCGGCCGGAACCCACCTGCAGCGCGCAGCAAGTCGGCCAGCGTTTCGCCGGGCTTGATCGCGTAGATCGCCGGTCGGCTGACGGCGCCGATGACCTGTGCTCGCTCCCCGTGCTCGGGCACGAACACCACGTCCCCAGTCTCGAGTCGCTTATCGCGCTTCGTATCGCCCCGGAGCAGGTAATCGTAAAGATCGAGCGTATCGACGACTTGTCCGGTGCGACGGATCAGCACTTGACGCATGTCGGCCCGGTCCGTCACGCCTCCTGCGGCATACAGCGCGGTGAGGGCTGTGCCGAGCGAGCTGATCTGATAGGCGCCGGGCTGGTTCACTTCACCGGTCACGTACACCTGATTGGCGCGGACATTCGCGACGGAGACGTCGAAGTGCGTCGTCGCGTTCGTACGGCGGACACCGGAGTAGACGCGCCCCAGGCGGGTGTACAAGGCGGCGCGCAGTTGGTCGAGCGTAAGGTTCGAAACGAACAGCTGCCCGACCTGCGGTATCAGAACAAATCCTTCCCGCGTAACGACCAGCGTGTGGGTCAGCTCCACGTCGCCGGTGAGAATTAGCACCAGCTGATCGCCTGGGCCGAGCTTGTAGTCCGGGGGAACGGGACCAGACAGGAGCGGGAGGAATTGGGTGGTGGTGCGCCGGAACGCATCGACGCCGAATACCTGGTTTGCCGATTCGGGCCGTGCGCGCGCGGCCCGCACGGCGCGGATGAACCCCGTGTCGATCGGCAGGTTCACCAGACTGACGGAAAGCGGTTGCAGGCCTATCGCTTGGATCGCCGCGACCTGATCGACGGAGATGCGCGACGGGGTCCCTACGAGCGTGTCGCCGCCCATAAACGCATCGAGGAGATTCGGCGGATACCCCGAAGCCTGGAGCCGCGCGCGCACCTGATCGGGCGTCATTCCCGATTGCAGCAAGCGATTGCGGATCTGACCCGCCAGGGCGGGGTTTTGCTGCAGCGCCTGCTCGAGCGCGGCCTGCGCCTGAGACGGGGGAGGTAGCGCGATGGGAGGATTCTGGCCGTGGGCCGAATCCGACACCGTGGCGACCAGCGACATCGTCAGCAGGGGGACTACTCCCCAGCCGGGAAATCTCAAAGACGGGACCTCCACCAAGGGCGTGTGAGGGTCGGGGCCGATAAGATGCGTCCTAACTAGAGGCGCGTCAAGATGTTAGGTTGCAGCGTGCGTTTGACCAATCGGCTGCGCGCTTTCCTCGCTGCGAGTACAGCAGTGCCGGTGTGTGCCTGCCTGGATACCTCGAGCGCGCCAGAGCCACACCTACCGGGGAAGTCCGCTGCGATGTGGAGCGAGAACCAGAAGCCGGCTTCGTCGGGATGGGATTACGGCCCCAACGGAGCGGCAAACTCCGATTCAATGCTCGGAGGGTACGGGTTGCCGTTCAGCCTCCGCTCGGGTGACACGCTCCACTTGTTCGTCATGGCAAGACGGCCACCCCTGTCGACCGCCATTTACCGGTTGGGATGGTACGGTGGTGAGGGCGCTCGGCTCGTGGCGAAGCACAGCGGTACGCTCACCGGGGATCAAGCGCCCTGCACACAGCCCTCGGCGGGACCAATCCTGTGCAACTGGACGGAGACCGACCGCTTCATCGTCGGTCCTGAGTGGTTTCCAGGTGTGTATTTCGCTGAGTTCAAGGATGCAGCTGGAAGCACACGATCCTTTCCGTTCGTCGTTCGCTCCGAAGTCCACGCGGCGTTCACCGTCGTGTTGCCGTTTGCCACCTATCAGGCCTATAACGGATGGGGCGGAGCGAGCCTGTACGGGGGACCGGGCGCGACCCACCAGGAGTCTTACGCCAACCGTTCGGTCAAAGTCGCTTTCGCTCGCCCGCTAAGCGAAGTGGTCATTCAAAACCACTTTCTCGGAGTTGACTATCCGCTGGCTCGCTGGCTCGAGCAGAACGCGTACGACGTGAACTACATCACCGATTACGACTTTCATTTGGGCGTTGGCGTCGATCAGGCGACGCGTGGCTGGCTGTTCGCGGGCCACTCGGAGTATTGGACGTGGCAGATGTGGCTGCGCGCCAACGCCGCGCGCGATCAGGGCATCAATCTGGGATTTCTCGGCGGGAACGACATCTACTGGCTGTCTCGGTTCGAGACCGTGTCCATCGACGGACTCGATGCACCGGTCCTGGTGTGCTATCGGGACGCGACGCGGGATCCTCTGGGCACCACACCCGGCCTCGCCACCGTGCTGTTCCGGTCGCCTCCCAACAACACGTCGGAGAACTCTCTAGTCGGCGTCATGAGCAGTCAGCCGAGCCTTGTGAAGGGCTCGCCGATCGATCTCGTCGTTGACGACGCCGCCGATTCGCTCATGGCGGGCACCGGATTGACCGCAGGGGAGCACATTCCCAGGGTAGCCGGGTGGGAAGCCGATCGCACCATCGAGAACGGCTTCGCGCCTCCCGGAATCCGCGTGCTGTTCCACAGCCCGTTCGTCTCGGCCGCGGACTCTCTCACACCAGGGCTGATGGAGTCCACGGTGTACCGGTGGCAACCTTCCGGGGCGCTGGTCTTCGCGGGTGGGGAGCCAGGCTTTTCGTGGGGATTGGAAACATTTCGAAATCGGACCGCGCGACCACCGCTGCAACGGCTGCTGGCAAACATCCTGCAGGCCTTCATCGCCAATCGCAACTAACCCTGACTCACCGGGTGGTGATGAACTTCCGGTACACCTCGGCCGTCTGCTCCGCTGTCCGCCGCCACGTGAACCCCTCGGCGCGGTGCATCCCGAGCGCGATCAACGCCTCGCGCCGGTCCTGATCCTCCGACAACTCCACTAACGCCTGCACGTACGCCGCCGGGTCGCGCCCCTCGACGATGACCGCCGCGTCTCCCGCGACTTCCTTCAAGCCGCCGGCGTCGGACGTCAC
>Ga0075434_100001300_pt1 | contig 20831 bp, 9 predicted proteins | sample RhiMethybrSRZTD3_FD_75298 | JGI IMG/M metagenome (GOLD analysis project Ga0075434, IMG submission 75298) | Populus rhizosphere microbial communities from Tennessee, USA - Rhizosphere MetaG P. TD hybrid SRZTD3 | ecosystem: Host-associated > Plants > Roots > Rhizosphere > Soil | place: USA... | reverse complement strand
CTGATCTTGGGCTTGCCATCGAGGTCGTACGCCTCCGTAATGACGGTCACGCCGCCGGGGGATCGCGTTCTTTGCAATCTGCCTGGCGCGCCGCGCCACGTCCGGATCGAACCTCGTATAGGCATCGTCCATCAGGATGGTCACGATGCGGCGGTTCTCGGATTCATTATTCGTCACCACGTCGAGCGGCGCCTCGCGCAGCCAAGGGGCCGCTGCAGGGACGGGCGTCGGCACGTCGATCGCGGCGAACGCGACGATCGGCTGCGGGTTGCCGTGCTCCAGAATGGAAAAGTCCGCCGCCGTCAGCCCCCGGACGGGACGGCGGTCTTTGTCCAACACCGTGACGTCCAGTTCCACGACGTCGATGCCGGTCCGGAACGTCGGGAGCTGGGGCGGCGCGGGCGACTAGCCGACCAACACCGCGACCGAGAGGAGTGTGAGGGCGAATGCGAGGCGGAAGCAAGCATCGCGTGACACGGCGACAATCATACGTGTTACATCGACTGCACACTCGAATGAAAACGGTACACACCAGTCGGCACTGCGGAGCCCGGGGCTGCTCGATCTCCTCGTTGGAATCGATGGAAGTCTACGAGTTTTCGCGCGACACTTCGCGTTCCGCTGGGCTGGCCCCGTTTGTGCTCTAGGCGAGGGCGGGAACTTCTCCCGGGTTCCCCTTGCAGTGTGTGTGTGCGTGATGGAGTCTTTCGACAGCAGCTCGGGAGCCGCCAGTCCGTCGAACCTCGCGGCGTCTGACTTTCACGTCGTCGCTATCGGGGCATCGGCTGGCGGCCTCGAGTCACTCGAGCGGTTATTCACCAACCTCCCCACCGACACGGGGATGGCCTTCGTCGTCCTCCAGCATCTTTCGCCGGACTTCAAGAGCCTCATGGATGAGCTGCTTGCGCGGCGTACGTCCATGCCGATCCGTCAGGCCGAGCACGAGACGCTCGTCGAGCCGAATACCGTCTATCTGCTCCCGGCCAACAAGGAAATGGTCATTCGCGATCGGCAGCTGCTGCTGAGCAACCGGGATCCGAGGCACGGACTCCTGATGCCGATCGACCTGTTCTTCAGGTCGCTCGCGCAGGACGTCGGCGAGAAGGGCGTCGCGGTCGTCCTGTCCGGGAGCGGCAGCGACGGCTCGCGCGGCGTGCAGGACGTGCGGAAGGCCGGGGGCGTCGTGTTCAGCGAGAGCCCCGACACGGCGGCGTTCAACGGCATGCCGGTCAGTGCGATCGCGACCGGCGTGGTCGACCAGGTGCTGCCGCCCGAAGAGATCGCGGCTGCGATCACGGCGCTTGCGCGCCGCGGCCTCCCACTTCCGCCGCCGGATGAGGATCAGGGAGCAGCCGAGGACGCGAGCATAAACGCGATACTGCGTCTGCTGCGAGACGAGTACGCGATCGATTTCTCGCACTACAAGGCCAGCACGGTCACGCGAAGAATCGAGCGGCGGCTGGCGCTGAACCGCTCGATCGATATCGAAACGTACGTCGACCAGCTGCGCTCCGATCCACGCGAGCTGAACTCGCTGTACGAGGATCTCCTCATCGGCGTCACGCGGTTTTTCCGCGACGACGAAGGGTTCGAGATTCTGGAGCAGCGAATCATCCCCGACATCATCGAGCGTACGATCACGGAGGATCCGGAGAATCAGATTCGCGTCTGGGTCGCGGGCTGCGCGACGGGCCAGGAAGCCTATTCGATCGCGATGCTGCTCTACGAGCAGCTGGCGGCGCACCGCCGGCCGTTCAACGTCAAGATTCTCGCGACCGACGTGCACAAGACGTCGCTCGAAGCCGCGAGCGCCGGGCTGTACACGGCGCAGCAGGTCGCCGGGATCGATCCACACCGGCTGGAGCGATTCTTCACGCTCAAGCCCAACGGCTACCAGATCGCGCAGGCGTTGCGGGAAAGCATCGTGTTCGCGCCGCACAACGTCATACGCGATGCCCCGTTCACGAAGCTCGATCTCATCACGTGCCGCAACCTCCTGATCTATTTCCAGCCGCACGCGCAGAAGACGGTGCTGACACTGTTTCACTTCGCGTTGAAGACGGGCGGCTATCTGTTTCTCGGATCGAGCGAGAGTCCCGGCGGGCTCGTCGACGACTTCGACACGATCGACGAGCACAACAAGATCTATCGGAAGCGGCGCGACATCGGGCTGCCGCGGGACCTGAAGCTGCCGCTGCCGCGCGGCGGCGCAGCAGCCCGGCTGCCGATGCCGTCGATGGGCCGCACGGTCGTGCACCCGCAGCTGCTCGCGGTTTACGACCGTCTCCTCGAGCGGTTCATGCCGCCGAGTCTCCTCGTCGACGAGCACGGTCATCTGATCGACAGTTACGGAGGGGCCGAGTCGCTCCTTCGCGTCAAGAAGCGGCGGCCGTCGCAGAATGTCGCCGAGATGGTCAGCGACGAGCTGCGTACGGTGATCACCGGTGCGCTGCATCGCGTCCGCCGCGGCGCCGAGACCATCCGCTACGAAGGCGTGCCGATGCCGGAGCTCGCCGGCCGATTCTCGCTCGTCGCCGAGCCGATCAAGGATTCGCGCGGGACGACAACGCACGTGCTCCTCTCCATCGCCAACGCCGAGGAATCGGCGGCGCCGTTGGCGCCGCAGGCGCAGTCGAAGATCGCAGCCGTCGAGCCGGTGCCCGCCTTCTCGGACACCGTCGATCTCGTCGGCCTCTCGAGAGATCAGATGCAGGCGCTGCAGGACGAGCTCTCGTACACCAAGGAGAACCTGCAGTCCGCCATCCAGGAGCTCGAGACGACGAACGAGGAGCTGCAGGCGACCAACGAGGAGCTCGTCGCATCGAACGAGGAGCTGCAGAGCACGAACGAGGAGCTGCACTCGGTCAACGAAGAGCTCTACACGGTCAACGCGGAATACCAGAAGAAGAACACCGAGCTTCAGGAATTGAACGACGACGTCGAGCACCTGCTGGATGGGACCGACGTCGGCACGCTGTTCCTCGACCGGCAGCTGTGCATCCGCAAGTTCACGCGCCGGATTGCGGAAACGTTCCACATCATCGCCAGCGATGTCGGCCGGCCGCTTGGCGCGTTCACGCACGACCTCCGGTGGCCGACGCTCGTCGCCGACACCGAGCGCGCGCTCTCGGAGGGGGTGACGGTCGAAGCTCAGACGTGGGATGCCCGCGGACGCTGCCTGTTCCTGCGCATCCTTCCGTACCGGGGCCGGGCGAAGGATGGGGACGCGGATCGCGCACGCGCCGACGGCGTGGTCGTGACGCTCACGGATATCTCGGCGCTCGAACAGGCCCGGGAGCGGCTCGCGCAGCTCTCGGCGATCGTCGAGTCATCCGAAGACGCGATCATCAGCCACACCCTCGACGGGATCGTCAGCAGCTGGAACAACGGCGCCTGCCGTCTCTATGGCTACACCGCGGAGGAAGCTGTCGGCCGCCACATCGGCTTTCTGTCGCCTGCCGACCAGCGGGTCGAGATCGACGCCATCCTCGCGGACGTCCGTGGCAGGCGGCCCGTCGAACGTCTCGAGACGACTCGGGTCCGGAAGGACGGCTCGCGCGTCCATGTCGCGGTCACCTTCTCGCCAATCTTCGACGGCGGCAACACGGTCGTCGGCGTCTCGGTGATCTCGCGGGACATCGGCCAGCTGGTTCGTGCGCGCGAGGAAAACGCGGAGCGCGAGGAACAGATTCGTCTGCTGCTCGATTCGACCGCCGAGGCGATCTACGGCGTCGATCTGAGCGGCAAGTGCACGTTCTGCAATCCGGTCTGCGCCCGGCTCCTCGGGTACGACTCACCGGCGGCACTGATCGGCCGGCAGATGCATTCGCTGATTCATCACACCAAGGTAGACGGCACGCCGTACCCGCCGGAGCAGTCGGTCATCTATGAAGCCATGCGGCACCGCGGGGCGGCCCACGTCGACAATGAGGTTCTCTGGCGCGCCGACGGCACGAGCTTTCCTGCGGAGTACTGGAGCCACCCGATCGTCCGCGACGGCGAGGTCATCGGCGCCGTGGTCACGTTCGTGGACATCACGGAGCGCCGGAGGACGGAAGAAGAGATCCGCGACGGCGTCCGCCGGCGCGAACAGTTCCTCGCGATGCTCTCGCACGAGCTGCGCAACCCGCTGGCCGCGATCCTCAGCGCCACGCGGCTGCTCGACAGCGCGGGATGGGACGACCCACGGTGCGAGGAAGCCGGGCGCGTCGTCGAACGTCAGGCGAAGCACATGACCCGGCTGCTCGACGACCTCCTGGACGTCTCGCGCATCACCCGCGGCCGAATCACGCTCCGCAACGAGCTGATCGATCTCCGCGATACCGCGCGGTCGGCGATCGAGTCGCTCGCGCCGCTCATGGCGGAGCACGATACGCATCTCACCGTCGAGATGAGCCAGGAACCGGTGACCGTCATCGGCGATCCGACGCGGCTGCAGCAGGTGCAGGCAAATCTTCTCAGCAACGCGACGAAGTACTCGCATCGCGGCGCGCACGTCCGGTTCGAGCTGCGCCGCGAAGGCGGCGAGGCGGTCATCCGCGTGACCGACAACGGCCGCGGCATCGAGCGCGAGCTGCTGCCGAAGATCTTCGACCTGTTCGTCCAGGGGAATCAGTCGATCGCGCGCTCCGAGGGAGGACTCGGGATCGGGCTGACGCTCCTCCGCTCGCTCGTCGAGCTGCACAACGGGCGTGTCGAGGTCCACAGCGATGGCCCCGGAACCGGCAGCACGTTCACGGTGAGGCTGCCGCTGGCGGCCGTCCAGACGCCCGGAGCCGGCGCGCCAAATCCCCGGCCGCGGCCGGCGGTCCGCAGCGTCGTCCTCGTCGAAGACCAGGCCGATGCGCGCCGCATGCTGCAGCTGCTTCTCGAATCGGAAGGCCTCAGCGTTGCGATTGCGGAGAACGGTCAGGACGGCGTGGAACTGATCGAGCGGATCCATCCGGATCTGGCGCTGGTCGATCTGGGCCTGCCGGTGTTGAGCGGCTTCGACCTCGCTCGGCGCATCCGCCGCAACCCCGCCCACGACTCGATCAGATTGATAGCGCTGAGCGGATACGGCCAGGAGTCCGATATTCAGGCGGCGCTCGACGCCGGATTCGACGAGCACCTCACGAAGCCGCCCGACCCCGAGCGCCTCGAGCGGGTGCTCGCGGGCGCGGATGCCGAGGCGCGGTCCCAGCTCGCGGATGGGCCGTTATCGGCGAATGAATGACGAGCGGGGTGGCGGGGTCTGAAGACCCCGCCCTACGATCCGGTGGTTATGCGATGCGTTGTAGGGCGGGGTCTTTAGACCCCGCCACCGGCGTAACGATCGGCTCGAATACCCTCACGCGGCGCAGCAGAATATCCACGAACCACGAGATCAACGCGATGACCGTCAGCGCCGGCCACAGCGGACGACGTTTGCTGTGACGATCGCCGGGGGCCGCGGCGAGCGCGGTGGCCGGCGGCCGCAATGCACCGCCCGTCGATGCCGCGATCGACTTCAGCTGCTCCTCATCCAGCGGCGCGAACCGGTATTCCGCCGCCAGGTCCGGCACGATCACGCGCTCGACAGCGGTTCCGGAGAGATCGGCCGTCGATATCGCGACGCGCCGCGTGGCGTCGGCGATCAGCGACGCTTCGTAGCGACCGGGCGCGACCTGGCGCAGCGGCAGCGTCGTGGATCGCCCTTCCCCGTTCACGCGCACGGACGGCCGGAGCAGATTTCTGTAACCCCCGCTCTCGTCGCGCGCCTCCAGCTCGATCGCGATCGTCCTCGTCCCCCCGCGAATCGGCCCGGCCGAGACTGACAAGTCGACCGGCGGCGTCCGCTGCCGCTGCACGGAGCGCACGACCGTCGCGAAGAATGGTCCATATCCGCGCCACCTGATCCAGGGGGCGGCCCATCGATCTTTGACGTCCGAAGCGAACACCGCCGTGCGGCCGAGGCCGACGGGCCAGAACGCGAGCACGGGATCCCCTTCGTCGGTCGCGAGCACCTCGAGCGCCGGGTCCTTCATCACCGTCGCGGTCAGGCCCTTCAGGTGCGGCATGTGCGTCACGTCGACGCTGCCGAGAAACGCCGGCGCCTTCACGACCGGCACGATGTCTTTCTCGTCGAACGACGGCGTCGCGGCGTTCTTGGCTTCCTTCACAAATACTTCCGGCAGCTCGCGAGCGTTCTGCACCGTGTAGTCGCGTCCTTTGCCCCAGACCGCGATGTTGTGCAGCAGCTCCCGATCCGCCGCGGGGCCCACCGCAATGGACGACACGGTAATGTGGGCTGCCGTCATTTTCTTCACGAGCGATTCGTGATCGTCGGGCAGCGACCGCCCGTCGGAGAGAACCACCACGTGCTTCGCGCGTGCGTGAGTGTTGCGCAGCGAGAAAAAGGCCTGCTCGAGGGCCGGATAGATCCGCGTCGGGCCCGATGGCGTGATCGCCGCGATCTGCTCGCGGATCTTCGTGCGGTTCTCGCCGACCGTGCTGAGCGGCACGTTCCACTCGTACTGATCGTTGAACGTGATGACGCCGACCGCCTGCTTGTCGGTCATCACGTCGACCGCCGCCTGCGCCGCGGCCTTGCAGAGATCGATCGACGATCCGGCCATGCTCCACGAGCGGTCGAGCACGAGGATGAGCGCGACGTCGGGCTCGTCGCGGCGTTCGTACGTCACGGGCGAGACGCGCTCGATCGCCGTCTTCTGATAGCCTCCTTCGCCGTAGACGGCCTCGCCTCCCGCGATCAGAAGTCCGCCGCCTCGACGCTCGACCCATTCCGTGAGCGCTCCCATCGCGGCGTCGCGAATCGCGGTGCGCGGCACGTCGCTGATGACGACGGCGTCCCACGGTTCGAAGGCGGCGGGCGCGGATGGCAGAGCGGCAGGCGGTCTGACGGTGACGTCGAAGCCCGCGGCGGTGAGCGCGCCCGAAAGATAGTGCGCGCTCGACGGGCTGCCCTCGACGTACAGCACGCGGCCGCGGGGCTCGGCCGTCACAGCGCGTTCCAGCGTGTTGTTGGCCGCAAGCGGATCTCCCGGCATGGAAACGGACGCCTGCAGCACCTGCGTGCCAGGCGCGTCGAGCCGGCCCTCGAGAGGAACGATCGTGACGCCTGGCAGAACCGCCGTCTCGCGGCGCGCGACTGTCTTTCCCTGCGATTTGAGCTCGACGACCGCGTTGCCCCTGCGCTGACTCCCGAGCGTGACACGGACCGCGAACGTCGCTCCCGCACCGATGCGATCCGGAACGTCGAGCGCGGTGAGCCAGACGTCCGCGATCGATCGCTCCGCCATGGGCTCGACGAAGACCGGCACCTGCGAACCACCGAGCCGCAGCACGGCGCGGCGGGCGTCACCCTCGGTCTGGTGTCCGTCGGTGAACAGCACAATCCGGGGCGTCGAATCCGGCGCAAGCTCCGCCCGTGCGGCGGCCAGAGCCGCTTCGACATCGGTCCCGGTTCGATCGATCGCCGCAGAGGCACTGGCCTCGATGTCCGAGAAGCGGCGCAGGGCCGCGACGCCGTCGACACGCGCAGCGGTCCGGCCGAACGCCACGATTCGCGCCTGCGTGGGACGGACCGCGCGGTCGAGCTCTTCGATCCGGGCCGCCGCACTTTCGATGGCGTGCCCCGATACGCTGTGCGAGACGTCGACGAGGTAGACGATCGATAACCGCGCCGAGCTCGTGGACAGAATCGGGCGCGCGAGCGCGAGCGCCAGCGCCGCGAGCAGCACGGATCGGACGAGCGCCTGCAGCGTCCGCTGCCGCCGATTGAACGTCGTCCTGGCGACGACGTGCGCGATCCAGACGAGCGGCAGCAGCGCCAGCAGCCACAACGCCGCGGGGGCGGTCCAGTTCACCATGGCGCTACACCGTGATCCGCCGCTGCCACGTCCACCATTCGGCGAGCGCCAGCAGCAATGCCGCCAGCGCGCACACGATCCACCACGGACGATCGAGGCCTCCCTCGCCGACGTTCGACGGCGTCCGTGCGGTCGTTCGTGCGATGTTCGATCGCTGCGGATCGGCGGCGTTGACGGCGATCACGCTGCGCGCGCCACCCCCTTCCGCCGTGTAGAGGCCGGGCGTTCTGAGCATCGCGTACTCGGAACCGGCGGCGCGCACGAAGGGCAGCGAGGATCCATCCGGCGCCGCAACCTTCGTGATCGCCGGGCTGAACGACGCCAGGCCAGGGTGCCGCGAGCCATCCTGCGCGGCTGGATGCGTCAGCCATTCGAGCGCGTTCCCGACGAGAATGGGAAAGCCGGGCGCCGTGGACAGGTTCGACTCCGCGGCGCTGAACGTCACGATGACGGCGCGGCGCGCCGGAGACTCCTCGACGTAGACGATCGGCGTGCCCTGCCTCGATTGCGCGATCGGCATGAGCTCCGTTGACGCATAGCTCCGCGCACGATCGATCCGCAGCGTCGCAGGGTCGACGCCACGGACGACGGGGTGCGTACCGGGAGTCTCCCACAGGGGCTTCAACTCGTCGCGCTCGGCACCGAGCCATCCGCCGTTCCCCGGCGGCGCGAAATACAGGGCCGGCTCGCGCGGGGGCTCCGGCGGCGCCCACCGATCGAAGATTGTCAGGTCCTGTCCGGCGGCGCGGTACGCCGAAGGCGCGACATAGCCGACACGGACGTCGGGGTTCTCGGCAAGCACTCTCCGCACCCACTCGGCCTGCGCACCAACGACGAGCACGGACAACGGGCGTGCCCGATCGACCCACGCATACGCATCGTCGTCGATCGCAAGCGCGTTGGCCGGACCCTCGACATGCAGGTGAAGGGCCGCGTCGCCGCGGCCGGCGATCGGGACCGTTTCGCGATACGCCTCTCCGGCGCCCATCTGAATCTCATGGGTCGTGAGAACCGAGCTCCCTCGCGACAGCGAAATCCGCACCTTCTGCGGCTGCGGCGCGAAGTTCGCCACCTCCGCATAGGCTTCCGCGAGCACCAGCGGCTTGCCGCGCTCCCCTCCGAGAACGGCCGGACGGACATCGAACGCCGTCACGGCGACGTTGGACGCCGGCTCGAAGACGGAATGCACCACGACGCGCCGGTCGAGCGGCCGCACGACCGCGCCGTCGGTGATGAAGTGGATCGTCTGGGTGCCCGCAACGTCTGGCCAGGCGGTGTCGTCCTCACCGGACGGCGTCAGGCGGCGCAGCGCGGCGTCGAGCAGCACGACATCGTCGGTCGGGCCCTCCACGAGGCCGTCGGCCGTCGTGGCAATCGCGGCCTGGTCGCTCGACAGAGCGATACGGCGCGCTTCGGCGAGGGCGCGGTCCCATCGCGTTTCCCCGGTTCGCGTACGCGCCAGCATCGACCACGACGAATCCAGCACGATGAGCGCGCGGCCATAACCGGTCGACTGGCTGCCGGCGGAGCCAGACGGCCGCGTCACCGCGAGCCCGAGCAGCACTGCCAGGACGATCGTTGCCAGCAGCGAGACGGCACGGCGAATGCGCTCCCATCGCGTCAAATCGGGGGACGCGTCGAGGACCCGCTGCCAGAGCACGAGCGAGGGTACGAGGATCCGCGGCGGACGCAGCTTGATCAGGAACAGTCCCGCCGCAATCGCGCCAGCCGCGATCAGCAGGACCCACGCCTGCCATGCCGACATCGCCGCGAACGTCATGCGAGAAAGCGCCCCTGGCGGAAAGTTCTGAGGACAACGTCCTCGAACGGCCGCTCGGCATCCGCCCGGACGTAGCCGATGTCGTACCGGCCGCAGAAGTGCGCGAGCGACTCGGCATGCGCCTGCGACGCCTTGACGTATGCCGACGCGAGACGCGGGGTCACTTCCACCTCGCGCAGCGTTCCCGTCTCCGAATCGACGAACCGCACGAGCCCGTACACGCCAGGATCGCGGTCGCGCTCCGACGTAATCTGCACCGCGAACACGTCGTGGCCGAGCGTGCGCAGGATCTTGAGGCCGTGCTCGAACCCGCCGGGATCGAGGAAGTCGGAGATGATGACGACGAGACCGAGCTGCCGCGGCCGCGAAGCGAACGCCTTGCACGATTCGCGAAGGTCGGTGGGACCCGAGGTCTCGAGCTGCTCGAGCGCGTCGAACACCCGGAAGATCTTCCCTTTTCCTCGGCCCGGCGATGATTCGTGCCGCAGCCCGCTGCCGAACGGAATGATCGTCAGCCGATCGAGGTGGACGAGCCCGATGTAGCACAACGCCGCCGCGATCCGGCGCGCCATGTCGAACTTCGCCGGCTCCGCCATCGACTGGCTCACGTCGAGCATCAGATAGATTGAGAGGTCCCGCTCCTCGTCGAATAGCCGCAGCAGCAGCCGGTTCAGGCGCTGATATGCCTTCCAGTCGATGTGGCGATAATCGTCGCCCGCCGAATACGGCCGGTGATCGGCGAATTCGAGGCCTCGTCCCCGTTTCGGCGACAGCCGATCCGCCCGGTTCTGCCCCGCAAGCGCCCGCTTCGACACGACATGGAGGTACTCGAGTTTCTTGAGGAAGTCGTTATCGAAACGGAGAGGCATGGGAAATGCGGAATTGCTGATTGATGATTTCTGATTGCTGATTGATTGTCGATTGACGGATTGGGGATTGGAGATTGGGGATTGATCCTTACTCTCCCTCCCGCACCGTAGTCAGCATTTCAGCAACGATAGTGTCTGTACTGACCTCGTCGGCCTCCCCCTCGAAGTTCAGCAGGATCCGGTGGCGAAGCGCGGGCAGCGCGAATGCGCGGATGTCGTCGACCGAGACGAACGCCTGTCCGCGGTTCAGCGCGTGGATCTTGCCGGCGAGTACCAGCGCCTGCGCGGCGCGCGGGCTCGCGCCGTAGCGGACGTACTTGTTCACGAGCGCCGTCGCGTACGGAGAACCGGGATGCGAGGCGAGCGTCAAACGAATCGCGTACGCCTGCACGGGCCTGGCGATCGGCACCGAACGCGCGACGCGGCGCATCTCCAGAATCTCGGGGCCGTCGACGACCCGCGCGATCTCCGCCTCCGTCTCGCGCGTGGTGCGCTCGAGGATCTGATGCAGCGCCTCCTCCCCCGGATACCCGACCTTCAACTTGAAGAAGAACCGATCGAGCTGCGCTTCGGGGAGCGGATACGTCCCCTCCATTTCGATCGGGTTCTGCGTCGCCATCACGAGGAACGGCTGCTCCAGCGGATACGTCGTCTTGCCCACCGAGACGCTGACGTCCTGCATCGCCTCGAGGAGCGCCGACTGCGTCTTGGGCGTGGCGCGGTTGATCTCGTCCGCCAGTACGACGTTGGCGAAGATCGGACCGGGCTGGAACTCGAAGAACGTTCCCCCGTGCGAGTGTTCCTGCACGATGTTCGTGCCGACGATGTCGGCCGGCATCAGGTCGGGGGTGAACTGGATGCGCGAGAACTTCAGGTGCAAGGCGTCGGCAAGCGTGTGCACGAGGCTCGTCTTCCCGACGCCCGGAATGCCCTCGAGCAGCACGTGGCCGCCCGCCAGCAGGCTCGTGACGGTGCCGGTCACGACGTCGTCGTGTCCGACGATCCGCCGGCCGACCTCCTGCATGATTCGGCTGAAGCGCTCGCGGAACTGATCGATGGATTGTGCGACGGCGGCGGTGGACGTCATTGTTTGCGGGCGAAGTACGTCTGCATGCCGGCGCGGCGGCTCTCGGGGATGGCTGGAGGAACCGCGGCGCGCCCGTTCTCGAACGCGGCGGCCGACCCGCGCGTGAACTGGGTGGCGGCGGTCCCGCGCTCCGTCTTGCGGCGCTCCTCCGTGTGAACGCCCCCTGTCACGTCGTCTTCATTCGCCTCGATCGTCTCCTGACGCAGCGCCTTCGCGATGTCGGGCATCGTGCCCCTGCCGGTCGTCGGCGACGATCCTCCGCCGACGCCCATTCCGGGCGGCGCGTCGGAGCCGGCCATTTCCTCGTTCGACATCGTCATCATGCCGAGGCCGGCGATCGCGTTCGTGTCTCGTGTCGACTCCGATGTCGTCGTCGAGAGACTCGCGCTGTCGCCCGCCTGCATGTCGTCGCTCGATTCGAAACCAGCAGAATCCTTGTCGCTATCGGGAGGCGACAGCTTGCTCGCCAGATCCTCGAGCGCGTTCTTGACGTCCTGCTGGGGTGCGAGATCGGCATCGCGTTTCGCGCGCTCCGCGAGCATCTTCATCGCCGCCGCGGGGTCTTTCTGCGCCGCCAGGGCCTTGGCGAGCGCAGCGAGCGCGGCCGGGTCGTTGATCATGGCGAGCTTGGCAAGCGCGTCCTGCAGCGCTGGATTCCCGGCGGCGAGTTGCGCCGCGAGCGTCCCGTTTTCAATCGCCGCGAGCAGCGCCTCGAGCTCCTTCGGAAGATCCTGGGGAACTACATCGGGCGCGGCCGTCCCCGCGGCCCCTGATTTCACGGCGGTCGCCGTTCCGCTGCTTGCGCGCACGAGCGCGTGCCTCGGCAGGGTTGCGAGGAGCGCGACGGCGGCGATCGTCAGCAGCGAGGTGGCGACGCGGGCGCGCCGGGCGCGAACCGGCGGATAGACGGAGCCGAACTCAATCGACGCGACCCGCTCCGCCGCCTGCGCGACATGGAACGAGGCCCACGGCTCGTCGCTGCCGCGCGCGGCAAACCACGCCGCGCTCCGCAGCTCGCCGCCCAGCCGGGCATCGCGATCGATCGCGGCCGCCAGCGTGTCGGAGACGCGCGGCTGCCTGCGCATCATCAACACATAAACCACCAGGACGACGGCGGCGCCGACCGGGATGGCAAGGGACCAGAGCGCCGGCACCCCGCGCCAGCGGACCAACAAGGCCGCCACCACCGCGATCGCCGACACGCCGGGAGCAATGCGCCACACCTGCCGGCTGGCGTCTCTTTCGCGCCGTAGGCGCGCGGCAACCGCCGTGGCCTCGATCACGCGTTCTTCAGGGGTGCCCAGCTGCTGACTCCTTTACTAATTCTATGCGAACCACCCTGAGCACCCTCGACACCCTCGCACCCTCGGCACCTTAGGCACCTTCGGACCCTATGCACCTCATTTCGATGACTGATCGGTCGTGGGATGCTGCAATTTCGGCGGCGGATACGGCAGCGTATCCGGCAGCACGCGGATGCCGCTCGTCTCCTTGAATGGATACTTGCCGCCGCTCGCGAACGTCAGCTCGACGAAAAAGGCCGTCCAGCCCTTCGCAGGAGGGTTGACGCGCGCCACCCACGTGTTGGGCCCGGATGGTGTGAGCGGCGTGCTCGTATATGCGTTGCCAATCGCATCCTGGCGGAAGCTGCGAGCGTCAGGATTGGTCGCCTGCCACAGCAGGACGTTGTCGGGGCGGTCCTTCGCAACGACCTTGATCGATCCGTCTTTCTCGAAGCTCCACTTGATCTGCGGGCGCGGCTTGTCGGCGACGATCTCGGTGTAGAACGCGATCAGATTCTCCTGTGCGTCCGACTTGTCGAGCGAGTGCGACGCGTTGGGAACGTAGCGGACGTGCTTCTCGCCTTTCAACTCGTCGAAGTAGAACTGCGACGAGTCCGGCAGGAAGAACTGATCCCCCGACGCGTTCACGAGGAACTTCGGCAGCGTCAGACGATCGCGATACTCGTAGGGCTCCTCGATCTTCATGAGGGCACGGAACTCCTTCGTGCCCATCCAGTTCATGATGCCCTGCTGCTCGTAATCCTTGACCGCGTCCGACCACTTGCCGTACGCGCGGTAGTGATGGATGAACGAGGGCTCCACGTTCAGCATGTCGATGACCGCGGGAGCGATCGCGATCACGCGGGTGTCGACCGCGGCGGTCGTCCACGTCGTCCAGCCCCGCTTGGATGCGCCGGTCACGACGAAGCGCGTAATCTTGCTGCCGCCGCCGTCCGGCGACGCGGCAAACTGCGTGACCGCATCCATCGCGCGGACGGCGCTCTTCGTCATCGGCAGACGCGCGGGCCATTTCTCGTCGCCGGTGCGGAGAAACTTGTTCCACGTGTAGGCGATGAAGTCGTCTTCGCTGCGCTTCTTGTGCTCCGGATCGTCCTTGAAGACGACCGGCTGGTTCGGCACGAGCCGCAGTTCGGCCGTGACGGTGCCGGTTGTTTTCGCGGCATCCACCAGCCATGCCGACGGTGCGGCAGGCGGTTGGCGATCGAGGCTGCCTCCGGTTATGTAAAGGAGGGCCACGTCACTCGTTACCTTCTCCGGCGAGACCACCGTGATCCAGTGCGTCCAGAGCGGTCGCTCGACTTCCTGTTCGGTCAGCCACTTCTGCGACGTCATGTCGAGGAGGGTCGCCGTCACGCCTTCTGCGGGCAGCTGCCGCGAGATCTTCCACGTGAAGTTCGGATCGGGCGCCGCGACATATCGATCGAGCGCGGTCTGTGCCGACGCCTTTGCGCGCGCCGTCGACTGCTGCGGCGACGCCCCGATGACGGCCGACATCATCGCGGCCGCGACGGCAAGGAGCGGAATGCGGGCCCGGGTCATGAAGCCTCCAGACAAAGAAAAGCCCGGCGTGGAGTCTACCCCACGCCGGGCTCGGTGTCGTCAGGTCCGCCTGAAGGCGGACGCTACGGGCGTAGAGTCCGCCTTCAGGCGGACGCCATCTTGCTCAGAACAGGAACCGCAACGCCAGCTGGATGTCGCGCCGGTCCCCTGACTTGCCCGTCGAGCGCCCGAAGTTCGCGTTCGTGATGTCGGTGTTCGGGCCGCTCAAGTTCGGGTGGTTCGGGAAGTTGAAGATCTCGGTCCTGAACTGCACCTTGCGCGTGCCGCCCAGCGCGAAGTTCTTGAACAGCGCGATATCCCATTCCTGGTCGCCTGGACCATAGATCAGATCGCGCGGCGCGTTGCCGAACCGGCCTGCACCCGCTGGCACCTGAGCGAAGGCCGCCGGATTGAACCAGAAATTCTGGTCCGCCGCGACGCCGTTGTTGACCCCGCCCGAGAACCGCCCGTTCGCGTTCGCGTGGACGTCGCCGACGAGGTCGACAGGCTGTCCGTTCGATCCCTCGCCGACGCCCGCTTTATCGTCCGACCTCGTAATGGAGAACGGCGTCCCGGTGCGCGCGAACGTGGCGCCGGAGATCTGCCAGCCGCCCAGCGCGCTCTTCAGCACCGAGCCGCCATTCCGCCAGAACGGGAGGTCGTAGATGTAATACACCGACACCACGTGCCGGCGGTCGAAGCTCGACGGTCCCCAGAAGGACGTGTCGTTGTACGTGTTCCAGATGATGTTGCGCTTGTCGCTGGCGTTGTCCACGGACTTGCCCAGCGTGTAGGCGAAGCCGACCTTCAGCCCCTTCGTGTAGCGACGATCCGCGCTGATCTGCAGGCTGTTGTACTTCGAGTAGCCGGCGTTCTCAGACAGACGGATCGCGCCGTAGCCCTTATACGGACGCAGCGCAGCAATATTGACGTCCTTGTTCGCCGGGTTGGTCAGCGTGCCCTCCGGCAGCTGGTTGATGTTGCGCTCGCGCTGCAGATACAACCCGCGGCGTCCTACGTAGGTCACGTCGACGACGAACGCCCACGGCAGCTCGCGCTGCACGCCGGCCGACCACATGTAGGCCGTCGGGTGCTTGAAGACGACGTCCTGGCCCTGCATGCCGAACGGCAGATCCGCCGCGCCGCCCGAACCGGCCGGGTTATCGACGCTGCCATTCGAGACGGTGACCATCGGCTGAAATGGCGGGTTGCCGCCGAGCAGCGTCGAATCGTTCAGCGTGACGCGGTTGTGGAAGATGCCGCCGCTGACGCGTGCGACCGTCTTCTGATTGACCGAGTACGACACGCCGAGCCGCGGCTCGAACGCGTTGTAATGGGTGTCCGAAAAACCACGAGGCTCGCTGCGGAACAGTGCGAGCACCCGCGGATCCTTCGCGACTTCCAGATCCTTCGCATCGCCAATGAACCCGGCGCCCGCCAGCACGACGCCGTTGTAGCGCGGGCCGCTGACAAGCCGGCCCGTCGTCGGGCTCATCACCGCCTCGTTGGCCTTGTCGTAGAACTGGGTTTCGAAATTCGCGATGTTGTTAGTCTGCGAGTACCACGGCGGCCAGAACGGCATCCGCAGCCCACCCTCTACGGTGAGGTTCGGGCGCGGCTTCCAGGAATCCTGGATGAACACGTCGGTCGCCAGCGCGCGCCACTTCGTAAAGGCGCGCTGCCCGAGCTCCGCGTAATCCGTGAAGATGCCGAGCGCCATATCGGAGATCCCGAGATGCGTTCTTGCGCTCGAGCTGTCGCGGAAGGCGAACTGGCCGTTCTGATTGTTCGTTCCGCCCGGAATCGCGCTGACGTTGATCTGATCGAAGTCGTCTTCGCCGGAGTACTCAATCGCCACGCCGCCCTTGAACGTGTGGCGCCCCCTGATATATGTCGTCGCGTTCGAGACGAGGTGGATCGGGCCCTGTGAGGAGGACGGATACGGCCCACCGTCGAAGCCGGTGAACGTGTCGATGTTGACCGTCGGGATCTTGTCCTCGATTTCCTTGTGCTCGGGGAAGATGTAGGAGTAATTGATCCCGGTCCTGCTCCGCTTGTAGAGGCCGGTCTCCTTGAAGACCCCGATGAAGACCTGATCGAGCGAGTGCGAGTAGCTGAACTCGTTGATCAGGTTGTTCGTCAGCGTCGTCGTCCAGTTGAAGTTCTGCGTCGAGTTCGGTCGGTCCCAGTCGGTTCGCGCAAACGGGAACGTCCCGCGGAATGCGTCAACTGCTTTCCAGCTGAACTTCGAATACCGGTAGGTGATCTGGTTCTTGTCGTTGATCCGGTAGTCGATCCGGACGTTGTCCTTGCGCTGATCCTGCGGGTTCTCGCTCGAGAAAATCGAGTTCGCGGATGACGTGCGGAAGCCCGGCGTCGCATCCGGGTACAACTTCATGATCGCCATGCCATTCGGCGACAGACGCCCGGTCGGAATGATATTGCCGGCGAACGGCTGTCCCGTCGTCGGGTCGTAGATCTGCTGCGCCGTCTTGAAGAACCCCGTGGACGGATCCAGCAGCTCGCTGAAGTCGCCGGTGCGCATCTTCGCCGTCGGCACCAGGGCGGTGTTCGTCTGCACCTGGAAGAAGTTCACCCATTCCTGCGCGGTGAAGAAGAACAGGCGGTCCTTGAGATTCGCGCCTGGAACCGGGCCGCCGAACGAGTAGCCGTACTGTTTGTAATCGAATGGCGCCGGGCCGGCATTCTCGAGCGCGTTGGGACTCTTGTTCCGCGTCCACGTGTTCGCCTGCAGCTTGTCGTCGCGATAGAAGTCCGACACGCTGCCAGTGTACCGGCTGCTGCCGCCCTTCGTGATGATGCGGATCTGGCCGCCGCTCGCGCGTCCGTATTCCGGCATGTAGTTCGCGGTCAGCACTTGGACTTCCTGGACGACATCGACGTTCTGCACGCCGATGATCGCGCCAGTCGACCGAGTGCGGACGCCGACGGCGCCGTCGATGAAAATCGTGTTCTCGTCGGATCGGCTCCCGTTGATGTTGAAGCCGCCCGTCGTCAGCGACGAGAAGCCGGCGTTGTTGAACCCGCCGCCGATGACGCCCGCCTTGAGCGCCGGCACGCCGATCGGGTTGCGGCCCGAGAACGAGAGCAGCTCGATGTCCTTCGCTTCGACCGTCTTGCGCACGGCCACGTCGGTCTGGAGCGGTGTGGCTTCAGCCGTGACCGTCACGGCCTCGGTGATCGCGCCGGTCTCGAGCGTCAGGTTCAGCGTCTGGGAGCTCGCCGCGTCGAGCGTGACGTTCTGGCGGAGCGCCTTCTTGAAGCCCTGCAGTTCGGCTGAGACGTCGTACTTCCCGGGGGGAAGGTTGGGGAATGTGTAGAAGCCCGTCGCGTCCGTCACGGTCGTGCGGACGTTCTGGGTATCGAGCTGGGTGACGCTAACCGTCACGCCGGGAACGACCGCGCCCTGCGCGTCCTTGATCGTGCCGGAGATCTGGCCTCGGTCGAACTGCGCCGCCGCAGGCAGCGCCGTGAGCAGCACGTACGCGAGTACGGCGGCCCCGTACCGAAGGAACCCTCTCATCAACTGTCCTCCATGGTTTCTTGTGACAAATACTGCCGCCGCAAACTACCCCTGCTGTTGGTCCCTGTCAAGCACTGGAGGGAACGGAGGGAAGCGGAGGGAACGGGGAAAGGCGCTGTCGCGCACCACAGAGGAACGGAGAAAACGGAGGTTATTGTTTGGGAGAAAACCTCTTCCCGCAGAACCGTACCTCCGCCAGCGTCCAGTGCCTCCAGTCAGCGGAAGCGTTTTTGTAGCTTTTCCAATTCCGCGCTGCCGGGGCATAGGGCCTCGTACGGGAGCTCCATCAAGGGGGTGTCGACGGTTTCGAGCTGATCCTGCATTTCGACCGAATCGGGCGAGATGTAGAGGAGGCCTGTGGCAATTTCGCCGGCCATCTGACGCTCGCGGACGAAGGCGTAGCTGCGATCGCGATCGGTGGGGTCGTAGTCCTCCGCGATCTTGCGCAGGCGCACCCAGCTGCCGTCGTGCAGCATGACGTTGCGGACGGCGCCGGGCTCGTACTCCGCGGTGATCGCGGCGGCCGGTGGGACGAAATCCGCCTGGACGACCTCGACGTTCTTCTCGCGCGTGTACGCGTAGCTCTTCGTCGACCCCTCGTGGTCGTTGAACGTGACGCACGGCGAAATGACGTCGATGAACGCAAACCCCTTGTGCGCGAGACCAGCCTTGACCATCGGCACCAGCTGGGCCTTGTCGCCGGAGAACCCGCGCGCGACGAACGTCGCGCCGAGCGTGAGCGCGAGCAGACACCCGTCGATCGCGCCCATCGTGTTCGCCTCCCCTTTCTTGTTCAGCGAACCCGGGTCGGCCGACGCGGAGAATTGCCCCTTCGTCAGGCCGTAGACGCCGTTGTTCTCGAGCAGGTAGAGGACGTTGACGTTGCGGCGGATTGCATGGCACAGCTGCCCGAGGCCGATAGACAACGAATCGCCGTCTCCCGACACGCCGATGTACATCAGGTCGCGGTTCGCGGCGTTCGCGCCGGTCACGAGCGCCGGCATCCGGCCGTGGACGCCGTTGAAACCGTGCGCCTCGCGCAGGAAATACGCCGGCGTCTTCGACGAGCAGCCGATCCCCGACAGCTTCGCGACCCTGTGCGGCGCGATCGAGAGGTCCCAGAACGCCTGGGTGATTGCGGCGGTGATCGAATCGTGGCCGCATCCCGCGCACAGCGTCGTGATCGCGCCTTCGTAGTCGCGCCGCGTGAGCCCGATGGCGTTCTTCTGCAGCGCGGGGTGACGGACCGGTGGTTTTGCGATGTAGGTCATGCCGCGCGCTCCAGTTTCGCCTTCACGCCGGCAATCACGTGATGGGCGCTCATCGGGAAGCCGCCGTAATAACGAACCGATTCGAGCTTCTCGACCGCCACGCCGGTGTCGAGCTGCAGCAGGCTTCGCAGCTGCCCGTCGCGGTTCTGCTCGACGACGAAGTTGACGTCGTGCGCCTCGAGGAAGGCGCGGACCTCGGCCGAGAACGGAAATCCGCGCACGCGCATGTAATCGAGGTGGATACCCTCAGCGCGCAGCAGATCGAGCGCTTCGATACACGCCGCGTGGCAGCCGCCGACGGTGACGAGCGCGACCTTCGTGCCGGACGCCGATTTGATGATGGGCGCAGGCAGTGCGTTCGCCGCGTGCTGGATCTTGCGATCGATGCGGTCGACGACCTCGACGTACTCCTCGCCGTCTTCCGTGTAGTGACCCAGGCGGTTGTGTCCCGAGCCGCGCGTGAAATACGCGCCCTTCGGGTGGACGCCCGGCAGCGTGCGATACGGAATCCCGTCGCCGTCTACGTCGAGGTAACGATAGAACGTCTGCGCCTGCTCCAGCTCCTCCGCGGACAGCACCTTGCCGCGATCGGGACGGTAGCTGTCGTCCCACGCCAGCTTCGGCACCATCCAGTCGTTCATGCCGATGTCGAGATCGCTCAGCATGAACACCGGCGTCTGATAGCGCTCGGCGAGGTCGAACGCAGCCACGGCGAGCTCGAACGCTTCGCGCGGATCCGATGGATAGAGGCAGATGTGACGCGTGTCTCCGTGCGACGCGTACGCGCACAGCAGCAGGTCGCCTTGCTGCGTGCGGGTCGGCATACCGGTGGATGGCCCGGTGCGCTGCACGTCGATGATGACGGCCGGAACTTCGGCGTAGTACGCGAGGCCGATGAACTCGGTCATCAGCGAGATGCCGGGACCGGCCGTTGGGGTGAATGCGCGCGCGCCCGCCCACGATGCGCCAATTACCATCCCGACGGCGGCAAGCTCGTCCTCGGCCTGCAGGATGGCAAACCGATTCCTGTTCGTCTCGGGATCGCGCCGGTATTTCTGACAGAACCCCTTGAACGCCTCCATCACCGACGTCGCGGGCGTAATGGGATACCAGGCGCCCACTGTGGCGCCCGCATACACGCACCCGAGCGCGGCGGCGGTGTTGCCATCGATGAGGATCGCGTCCTTCGTCTTGTCCATGGACTCGAGCCGGATCGGCAGCGGACACGGAAAGTTGGCTTTCGCGTACTCGTACCCCAGATCGATCGCCTGCTTGTTGGACGCCACCAGCGCCGGCTTCCGCGAGAACTTCTCGGTCAGCAGCTCGCGGATGATCGACATGTCGATCTGCAGCAGCGCGCTGAGCGCCCCCGCGTACGCGATGTTCTTCATCAGGATGCGTTCGCGCACGCCGGCGAACGCCGCGTTGCACATCTCGGCGAGCGGGATGCCGAGGTAGGTGACGTCAGGCCGCGACAGCCGCGGGTCGAGCGGCCACGTCGAGTCGTACAGCAGCCATCCGCCGCTCCGCACTTCCGCGATGTCCTTCTGATAGGTCGCAGGGTTCATCGCGACCATGAGATCGAAG
>Ga0075434_100001299_pt1 | contig 20838 bp, 9 predicted proteins | sample RhiMethybrSRZTD3_FD_75298 | JGI IMG/M metagenome (GOLD analysis project Ga0075434, IMG submission 75298) | Populus rhizosphere microbial communities from Tennessee, USA - Rhizosphere MetaG P. TD hybrid SRZTD3 | ecosystem: Host-associated > Plants > Roots > Rhizosphere > Soil | place: USA... | reverse complement strand
CCGGATCGGCTTGGACACGGAGGCGTTCCCCATCGGTGTCTGGGGTGAGCCTAACGCATCGCCGGTTCCCGGCATCCCTCAGGGCGATGTGATCTTCGCGCTGAACCGGCTGCGCTTCGACCTGCGCACGCGCGGGCTCGTCACGCCGATTCCCCCGATTCCGTTCCGGCGCGTGACGTTCGGGCGCGATCTCCTCCCGCTTCAGGCGCAGGGCGGCCAGCGGCCCGTGCTGTTCACGACGGCCGGCGGCGTTAACGTGCCGACGCCGGCCACGACGGCGGCGTCGATGGTCGAGGCGAAGACGCGGCTGTTCACGAGGCGCACCGACGCGCCACCGGAAGGGCTGCTCGCGCGGGGCAATCCCGGTGCGATGGCGGCGGCCGCGTTCCGAGGCGACCGTGTGGCGCCGCCGTTGTTCGGGACGCTTGCCGATGGTCTCCGGCGCACGAACGCCGCGGACGGTGCCTCGAGCGTGGTGCCCACACCTGAACCAGTCGCCCCGCCGGGGACGCGGGCACCGAAGTTCGCGGGTGTGCTGGCGGGCGGTGCCGGCGTGATCGAACGGGGCCCACGGACCTCCGTGAGCGGCGGGCGGCTCAAGCGACGGCCGGCGCCGACCATCGACTCGGTGCGCTCACGCCTAACGCGGCAACTCGCCGTGCAGCTGACGCGCACGGCACGACCGGGCGTGAGTGAAGCCGGGACCATCATCGCCGCCGGCGTGGTGCCATTCACCGCGGCGCCGGGCACGGCGCGCAGTCTGGCGGCAGGGCGCACGGCGAGCGCGCGTGCGTTCGCGGGTATCGTCGGCGGGCTGGATAGCGGACCGAATGGACAACTGGGCGCCCGGCGAACGCGCGCAGCGGCAGCACCCGCGGCTGGCGCGCCGACGCTCTATGCCGGCGACCTGGTGGTGCTGCACTGCCCTGACGCGAGCAGTGATCTCGAAGCGACGAATCGCCCGCGGTTCACGCTCACCGGACAGGCGCGCGTCACGATGGCCGCGAGCGATGGGACGGTGTTGTTGGACGCGACGGTGAAAGACGCGGTCGCGATTCCGCCGCGCACGGCCATGATCGGCGTGCAGGCCGGTGGCGACACGGGCGTACGCGACGGACTTGCGGGCTGGCACGAGGCGTCGCGGCTCGCGCGGATGAATGCGCGCGTGGCGGTTGGGCCGGGGTGCACGTTGCAGATCGAAGGGGTCGTGAGCGAGGCGCCGCCGACGTGGCTCGGCGCCAGCGAGATCATCGCGCAGGCAACGGCAGTGACGACGCGCTTCACGAGCTCTGCCCGAACGATTGCGGTGGTCCTGGCGGGGAGCGAGACACCGTCGATCGACAGTATCCTGCTGGAGCTCGATGGCGCGACGCGCGTCGCGCCGAAGGGAGGCGAGCCGCGAGCTCCACGCGTGGTGATGGCCGGCCGCCGTGCCGTGCTCCTCTACGACGTGAAACCGGCGCGCGATGCCGCGATCGCCGTGCGTGTACAGTCGGGTGGTCCGTGGCGCCTGTCAGGCGTGATGGCCGGCGATGCGGATTCGGAGACGCTGGCGCGCACCATCGCGACGAAGGGCGTGGAGGCAGTGGCGGGTCGGCTGCTGCTCGCGGCCGACGGTGCGCCGATATCGGTGACGTGGGAGCCGCCGGAACGCGGTCCGAGCGACGCGCCCAGGAAGAAGAGCAGCGGGCGAAAATCAATTGCGAAGTCGAAAGTCGCGAAAAAGTCGCAAGTCGCGAAGAAATCCGCGAAGAAGGTCATAAAGAAGACCGCGAAAAAGAAGGCCGCGAAGAAGGCCACGAAGCGGACGTCGGCGAGCCGCACGACGACCAGAACTCGTAGCAGAGGTAAGCGCCATGCCCGTTGATCAGGTCCCCGGCAACGGGGAGTTCCTTCTCTATCCCAACATTCCGCCCAAGCTGCTGGCCGGGAAATACACGCTCACCGCTGAGCAGACGATCACGGCGAACGGCCGGACGGCGGATCAACTCCCGGTCGACGCGCTCGACGTTCATCTCGACGTGCGCTCACCGCGACTCGTGCTTCCGCCAGACCAGGTGCTGTCGACGTTCCCGCCAGCGGAGAGTGAAGGCGCCTACGGATCTCGGTTGCCACAGGTCGTCATCCGGCGTCGCACGTTGCCGTGGGAGCGCAAGGTCGTGGGCGCGCCGTCCACGCCCCTCACGCCGTGGCTGGCGCTGGTCGTCGTGGCCGAGGGCGAGGCGACGCTGCTGCCTAACGTGCCGGCGGCGCAGACCGTGACGTCCGGTGTGACGCTGGCCGGTGCCATCGATGCCGATGTCGGCAACTGCCTCGAGATCCGGCAGTCGATGGTCCGCACGATCTTCCCGACGCGGAAGGATGTCCCGCTGCTCGCGCACGCGCGGCACGTGGACATCAACGACACGGAGCTCATGATGGGCGATGACGACGGCTTCCTGGCCGTCGTGGTCGCGAACCGCCTCCCCATGGCCGGCCGTGATGCCGACGGTGCCGAAACGCCGGTGAAGTACACCGCGTGCCTCGTGAACCTCGAAGGGCAGTGGGATCGGCTGCTGCCTACCGCGCCGACACCGGTGCTGACGAGCGTGCTGATCGGGCTTCAGACGAACGTCGTGCTGTCGGCCGCGACGATGGACAAGCACGTCATGGGTGGGCCGACGAACGTCAGGAACGTGACCGACGTGCCGTTGAGCGGTGGCCTGGTGAGAGCCACAAAACCCGTCGACACCATGCGCTACATCGCCGACGTGTCGCGCGACGCCGCCGCTGCCGCACAGACGAGGACGAGCGCCGGCTTCAGCCTAACGCCGACCGCGAAGGGCGTGTCCAAGGGTGAAGTCTCCGGCGTGCTCGCGACCGAGAAGCTCCGCGATCCGGGCATCTTCGATCTCGATCCCCTGCTGCGGTTTCCGGTGCTTCTGCACTGGCGCTTCACCACGATCGGCAGCGTCACCTTCGAGTTGCTGATGCGCAACCTCGACTCGGGGCTGCTCGGCACGGTGGCGCGCCGCCCGCCGGCGGACGACGCGGGGCGGTTACCGCTCGAGCTCGTGGACACGGGCCACGTGGGTATCGAGCAGAAGACACGGCGCGGTGACAGTGTGCGTGCGTGGTATCGCGGGCCGTTCGTGCCGCATCCCACCGATGACTCGCCGTCGCGGCGCCTGCCGCTCGCCCACGCCTCCGATCAGCTGCGTGTGGTCATCCCGGACGGACGTGAGGACCTCTCACTCGCGAGCGCGTTCGAGATCGGGCGACTCCTCGCACTTGCCAACCCGAACATGGTCGCGGCGCTGTTGCGCTGGCGGCAGCTCCATTACGCCACGGTGCGGCGAACCAGCGCGTGGCAGGTGAACGCCGCGCTCCTTGGGGCCATCGACGGATTCGTCCTCACGAAACGCATCGGATCGGGTGCGGCCACGGAACTGACACGCGCGATGATGCGCGCGGTCACCAACGCGCCGTCGCAATTCCTTGGGTCCCCGCGCCCGCTCGTGGACCCGGGGCTCAAGCTGCCGTTCGCCGGCGACGCGACCACGCTCATGGCGAACGCGTTCGGGCTCCCGGCGCTGCGCGGCGACCCGGGGCGCGTGCTGGAGACGCTGCAGAAGACGCCGGTGCGTGTCGCAAAGATCACGGAACGCGTGGGCCGCGTGCCGGGCGAAGCGTTCACCGAGCTCGATGCGACGGTGCTCGGCCGCACGCTCGAGACGCGCGTCGAACGGCTCGTGAGCGACGCCGTTCCACAGCTGCGGGACGTGCAGCCGACTCGCGGCGGCACGTCCCGCCGAACCCGTGGACCATCTCGCGACGCGCTCGACGAGGCGATCGATCGCCTCTCGCGGTCTCGATCAACGGAGCCAGACGAATGAACATCACCGCGCCGCTGCTGCTACAGTCGCTGAAGGTGTCCGGGATGAAGCTCGCGCCGCCGGCACCCGGCACGAGCCCCGAAGCGACGGACCTCATTCCCGAGGAGCTGCGCGACTGGCTCGTGCGTCTCAGACTGCTGCACGACGTGCCGTTCGCGTACTTCGTGGCCGACACGCAGCTCCTGCCCGAGGAATCGATCCGCTGGTTCTACGTCGACCGACGGTGGACCGACGCACTCGTGCAGGGAGCGCTGAGCGTCGGAACGGTGAACACCGACGACCGGCTCCAGCTCACCGAGCGCTACCCCGAGATCCGTGACGCGCTCGACACGGCCGAGCGGAACGTGCGCCGTCGCGAGGGCGATCCGCTGATGCAGGGCGCTGCGGGACCGATCAGTGGCTTCATCCTGCGTTCGCGCGCCGTGTCCGGATGGCCAGGGCTGCACGTGCGTGCATTCAAGGATGAGCCGACGGAAGGCGATGGCTTCGATTATCCCGACGACCATCCGCTGCGCATGCGCCTGTTGCGACTCGAGCGACTCGCGCCAGCGGTGCTGCTGTGCCTCTTCGACGGCATCCCGAAGGAGGTGCACATCCAGGAGCCGCGGCAGGGCGTACAGTTCGGCGTTATCCAGACGCTCACGGACTCCGGCATGACCGCGACACTGCCGGTCCGCAATCCAACAGCCGGCATCGACGAGACGAGCCAGAGCGTGTCCGTGCGCTTCCGGCCTAACGCCGCCGGCGTCGTGGACATCCAGCGGCTGGAACGAGACCTCGCGGCCAAGGGAGGCGCCGGAGCCGATAGCACACTCGATAGCGCGGAGTACGCGCTGCAATTGATCCGCTTCCCGTATCGCCAGATCTACGGCCAGCCCGACACGCCGCGGCCAAACACCGACGTGGTGCTGCGGCCGACGGTGCGCTACGTGACGCTCGCGACCGTGCTCTTTCAGGACGGAGTCACCCCGCCATGACCGGGCCCATCGATCCACGTCGTCTCAATCTCGATCTTCTCACGGCGGCGATTGCCAATCCGCGCTGGAACGTACTCGCGCGCACGGGGCTCGACGTCGCGACGATCGGCACCTGGGACAAGCGCCTCTACCGCCGAAAGCGCATCTGCGTGCCGGTGGACGTCCAGGCGTTCGTCGTGCCGGCGTCGGGTGGCGAAGCGACGGTCACGGTGCGCGGTGATGCGCGGGATCCGGCACCCTTTGCCGCGGGCGCCGTGCGTCCCGCCGGGGTGCACCTGCACTGGGCGCTGCCCGACTCGCTGCTGCGCGGCGAGCCCACTGCGCGCGACGCACGCGGGCGGAGCGAGAGACTCGCGCTCCCGGCACTCCCCGACCGCTGGGTGGTGCTGCGGCTGCTGCGTCCGCGTGGTGTGAACCGTCCGCTCGTACGCGGATGGGTGATCGATGCACGAACCAGGACGAGCGCGGCGCTGGAAACATTCTCCGGGACCTTTCCCGCCGGAGCGCCCGAAGATGTATTCACGCGCCTCGACGCGGGCGTCGGCGGGTCGCTGATCTGGACGGCGTCGTACAGCGCGAGCGAGGGGCGCTTCGGGTTCCACGACCCGCTGAGCGACGTGCCGCCGCCGGCAAGCCTGGCGCCTAACGGGCTTGCCGATTCGAGCGCCGCCTACCTCGTGGCAGGCTGGTGGAGTGACCTCGCGCTCGATCCGCTCGGCGCGAATGCCGGCGTGCGGGCGTTGGCATCGAAGCTCGACGAGTTGAACTGGCTCCTGGACGATGATGCGGTCAAGGCAGTGACCAACAGCGAGCGTGCGCAACGCGACACGACGAACGCATCGATCGGGCTCGAGTCGCCGAAGGATGCGACAACGATCGAGTACGCGCCCGAGGTTGGGTCATCGCTCGTCCGGAAGGTGTACGGGGCGTCAGCGGGTGTGGCCATGCCCGTGAAGGATGCCGCGCAGATGATCCTCGCCACGCCGCAGCCCGAGTTCGCGACGCTCCTTCACGGCGCCGTGTTCGGCGTGCCGGTAGTCGGTGCTGCGGGAGGAGCCGACGACCGACCCGCCGTGAGCGACGTGACGACGGCGCTGGGCCAGGACACCGACGACGTGGTGGCGGCGTTCGGCGCCAGCGTGCTGGGCGTTGGTGATGCGAGCCGCGATGCCGCAGAGCGACTGACGGCGGCGTTCACATCCGACCTGCTGGACCGCCTAACGACCGCGGATGGCATCCCGGACCTCGCCGAGCGCGAGCACGCCGACGGCTTCGACTCGCGCCCCGGACCGGCGCTTCCCGGCGCACGCCCGGACCGCTTCCTGGCGTCGGACGCCGCCTCGGCCAACCCGCTCTCGATCGGACGGAAAGGCCGCGGCAGCAGCGCGGGGCAGGGAGGTGGAAAGGACGTCTCCACCGTGCTGACGTGGGCGGACCGCGTCGATCTCGTTGCCAGGCATACCAAGACGAAGCGACGTACGGGAGTCCGTTCCGCTGATGCCGGCGCGGGCTCCGAGGTGCCGCCCGTGCGAGAGGTCGTGCGACCAGCGCCGCGCGAGTTCTTCGCGCAGCCACCAATGCTCGCGTTGCGGGGCGTGAAGCCGAACCTGCGGCACCATGGCGACAACCGGTTCGAAGGCGGCAAGGGACTGCGGTGCCGATACGCCGAGGAATGTGTGACCGAGCTCGCGGGCGCGATCCGCGCCGCCGACGTGCTTCCCTCCCTCGGCAGCGGTGCAATCCCCGAAGAAGTGCTGTCGGTAGCGCGTGAGGCAGTGCTCCTCGACCCGTACGGGGTGAACTGGCTACATGCGACGATCACCACCGGATTGCCGGACAATTACGCGAAGGCCGTGTCGGTCCGTCTCGTTGGCGAGATGGCACGCCTGTACGGTGTCGACGCCACGTACGACGGCAAGAGTCACATCACGAGCACGACCACCGGGAAGGCGCCTAACGACCCGTGGCTGAGCCGCCCGGCCGGCGGCCTCCGCACCGATCGCGAGCTGGCCGCGCAGCTCGCGGCGCACTCCATCGTGAAGGGAACCCCACCGAGTCCGGTCGCGATCACCACGTGGCGACAGCCCTGGGTGCCACTGTGGGCCGAGTGGCGAGTGGTGGCCGAGGGTACGTCGTCACTCGACGGATGGCGGCTCGACAGCCTCGATTATACGCTCGACGGCACCGCGCCGGCTCCGACCGTATCACGCACCATCGCGGGTCGCGCTCCGCTCGGGACCGGCGTCGCCGAGGCGCTGCATTCGGGCATCCAACGATGGTTGTTGGCGGAGGAGCAGCGCGACCAGGCGGGCACGGGCGTGCTCGCGGCTCAGGACCAGGCGGCGCTCGAGAAGCTGGGTGACTTCCTCGAGCCGCTCGACATGGCGTCGGCCTCGCTCGACGGCATCCGTGAGCAGCTCCTGGGCATCGCCTACGTGGGACAGATGCCGCTGGACACGCCGATCGCGGGAGTGGAGCGAAAGCCGGTTGCCTCCGCGCTGCCGGTGCCGTTCTTCGGGGGCACACTGCGCCTCGACGCGCTGCGCATGGTGGATGCGTTCGGGCGCACGCTCGACCTCGACGTGTCGCGCATAACGACGACGCGCTCACTGGAGGTCTCGAGCGCGCCATCATCGATCCTGCTCCGCCCGCGGATGCAGCACGTGGCGCGCTGGGTCGTTCGGTTCGTCGGCGCGCCGGACCCCGCGGCTGCCGATCCGTCCGCGCGACCCGACGCGTTCGTGGACCAGGTTGCTCCCGACGCGATGGTCAATCCGGTCGCCGGGTTCCTGCTGCCCGACCACATCGACGAGTCGCTGGAGGTGTTCGCTGCCGATGGCACGCCCATCGGAGAGCTGGCTCACGACCCGATCACGGGAGCCGTCACGTGGGAGTCGGCGCCGGGCCGGCCGGTGCCGCCCGATGCGGGCCCGTTGATCGGCCTAACGACGTCCCAGTCGCCGATCGCCGACGTCGCGGCCGGAGTGCTGCTGGCGGACGTGGCCGCACGCAACTTGCCCGCGCCGCCGGCGTCGAGCGCGCTCTCGTCGATGCTGCGCGCGATCGACACCACGCTGTGGACGGTTGACACCTACGCCGCGATCGGCTCGCCGAGCATCGCCGGCCTGGTGGGCCGGCCGGTCGCCGTGGTGCGCGCCACCATCAAGCTCGAGACGCCCGACGACACGGCCGAGGTGACGATCACGGAAGCCGGCGGCGCGGCCGCGCGTCGCGCGATATTCGCGGCGCTGTCGGAGCTCGAGGTGCCGTTCAGGGTTGGTGCACTGGAGCGCTCGGACGATGCGTTGCTGGGGTTCTATGTCGGCGACGACTTCACGCATCTGCATCTCGTCGACAAGGTCGTGCAGAGCCTCGCGCCGGCATCCGGTCGCCTGCAGGGTGCGCTCGGCCAACTCGGTTCGGCGATCGATACGACGTCGGTGCCGATCGAGCATCCGTACGTGGTGGCGGAGGACGAGCTCCGGCTGCGGCCCGGGCAGGAGATCGTGCTCACGCTGCTGATGCTGCCGGCGGGCAAGATGCACGTCACGAGCGGGCTGTTGCCGCGAAAGGCACTGTCGTTGGCGGAGGACTGGGTCGGCCCGGGCCTCAAGGCGATGAGCCCGAGCGTGCGCGTCGGGCCGGTACTGGTGGACCCATCGGAGATTCGACTCCCGCTGATCCGGGCGATGGGCCCACGTCAACGTTTCACGCGTCGCACGGGACCACTCACGTGGCGCGATGACCCGATCAAAGCAGCGACGATGACGGCCTATCTCCCGCGCATGCCGCACGAGGCACAGGAAGGGTGGATCCGCGTACAGCCGGACGACGAGTCCGCAGCCGACGGAGAGGCGACGTGAGTCCGGCGAAGAAGAAAAAGTCCGCGCGGCGGAAGTCCGCACCTGTGGGCAAGAAAGCGGCGCCGAAGACGCGGGCGAAGCAGGTCGGCAGCCGTAAAGTGCCGAAGGCGGCGAAGAAGGGATCGAAGAAGCCGGCTCCGAAGGCGTCGAAGAAGGCAGCCAAAAAGCCGTCTCCGAAGCCGACGAGAAAGCCCGCCAGGAAGCGCGTGACACAACCCGCGCCGCCGCCAGTCGATGCACAGGTGGCAGCGCGTGCGGCGGCGAAAGCCGAGCGGCGAGGCCGTGCGCTGAGGCGGCAGGCATACGTCGCGGAGCGCATGGGCAGCACGGATCTCGTCGCCCTGACCGAGGCGATGACCGCAGCAGTGGCACGGACGGCGGACCGACCAACGGAACGGGCCGCATCCACAATGCGCCGCGCGTTCGCGACGCAGAACCAAAACCGCTGGGTTCCGATCGGTCCGTCGGTTGTTAGGCGAGGCCAGGCCGATGGGCGGCCCCGAGTGACCGGTCGCGTGCGCGACCTTGCGCTAGACTCGACCGGCAGACGTGCCTACGCCGCCAGCGGCAAGGCGGGTGTGTGGTACACGGAGGACGCAGGGATCTCGTGGCAACCGGTCGGCGGCTGGGTCGCGACGCCGGGCCGCGTCGGCGGCGCGAGCACGGACCTCTCGTGCGGTTGCCTGCTGGTGCAGTTCGGCGCGACTGCCGACCAGGACTATGTGATGGTCGGTACGGGCGAGGATACGGCCGCCAACGTCACGAGGGTCAGAACGTCCACACATCTTGATTTCGGCGGACGTGGGGTGCTCGCGGGCCGCGGCCCGCACCTCGCGGCCCCGACGGCGTCACCGTTCGAGGCGGAGAGCGGGCTCGCGTTGTTCGAGAACTTCGCGATCTTCAAACTGGCGCGAGATCCGGCGATCACTCCGCCTAACGTGGGCGCCGCCGGTGACCGCGTCGTCGCGGCAACCACCGGCGGGCTCTTTCTCGGTACTCGCACGAACGTGGGTGGCACGCTCACGTGGCAGTGGAGTCAGATCGCCGACCTTAATCCGCTGCGCCCCGGCAACCAGTCGATCATCGACGTGCAATGGATACCGGTGGCCGGAAACGCCAACGGCAGGATCGTCGTGGCGATCTCAGATCGGGGTGTGGCGTGGAGCGACAATCTCGGCGCCGCGGGCTCGTGGACGTGGGTCGGTCAGATGAATCGCCCCACCGACAACATCCGCATCAGTGGTGAGCACAAGCTGTCGACGGTCGTCGGCGACCGGATGTATGTGTTGTACGGGAGGCAGCGCACGACGGCCATCGACGGGCGCGACGATGATGCGTTCCTGAACCGGATCCCGAACATCACGCGGCCTGTTGCGACCGGTGGGCCGAGCGCTGCGGAACGCGTGCGTGGCGTGCCTGACGCGCTGTGGGGAGCGCAGCGCTCGTGGGACCAGGTCATCTTTGCAGAGCGCGTCGGGGCGGTGGATCGAGTGTGGGTGGGTGGAAGCGCGATCACGCCCTATGTGGGTGCCGACTGGTCGGCAGCGCTCTACTGCTACGACGTTGCCGAAACGGGGCCGAATGCTCCGCGCCTCGTGCCGGCCGTTGGCGTGTCGCGCACCGCCGCGCCGCCGGGCGGCGAGGGGGCGAACACGGGGGGGCTCGTGGGCAACGGCATCCACGCCGACGTGCACGCAATAACCGTCGTCACGCTCGCCGACGGTTCGCGGCACGTCTGGGTCGGCTGCGATGGCGGTGTGTACGTATCGGACCGCGGCGGACGCGTCAACACGTTCCAGTCCCGCGTAACGGGGCTGGCCGTGATCGAGGCCGGCTTCGTGGCCGTGCATCCGACCTCGAGCCAGTATTGCGCGTTAGGCGCGCAGGACAATGGCGTGCAGGCGCGCACCGGTGACACCGTGTGGGAGATGGTCCAGATGGGCGACGGCGGCGGCGTGATGTTCCACCCGGTCGCCTCGCAATACCTCGTGTCGCAATACACGAACGGGACGTGGAACTCGACGCCAGCCGCCGGCTTCGTCGACCCGATCGGACGCGGCGTGGGCGGAAGTGCCAACAATGACGGCGATCGCGAGGCCGATCTGGCGATGTTCTACTCGGGGTGCGACGCCATCGCGAGCACGACACCCGGGCGCGGCCGTATAGCGCTCGGCACGAACCGGGTGTGGATCTCCGACAACCTGGGCGCAACCGCGGCCGGCGCGAACTGCACATGGCGCGTGATCCGGTTCGACACCACGCAAGCGCTGGCGGCTACCGACCCGCGCCCGGGCGGCGCCGACTCGCAGCAGGCGCGCGGGGTCCCCACGCCAGCGCTCGGCCCGGTCGCGCAGATCCGGTGGGAGTCCGCGACGCGTCTCTACGTCGTGTATCGAGAAGGGATTGTGCGCCACGATGAAGGCCCGCCGGGCACCTGGACGACGACGCTCGTCCTCGGGCCCGGACAGGCGGGGGCGCCTAACACCGCGGCGATGCGCATCAGCGACCTGGCTCCGATTCCCGGCACGACCGACTTCTACTTCACGACGCTCGGTGACCGTGCGGCGACAGCGGCCGCGCAGACCGACACCTGCTGGCTGTTCACGGGCGGCGCGTTCGTGCCCACGCTGCTGCGCCGGCAGCTCGATACTCCCGGCACCCCACCGACGCCCGGGCCTAACGATCCGGCGCACGCCGTGTGTCTCGACCCCGACGACAACACGATCGTGTTCGTCGGGACGTTGGGGGGCGTCTGGCGTGGCGAGCGCGCTGCCGGCAACTCGCATAACTGGACGACATTCATGGAGGGGATGCCGGTCACCTGTGTCTCCGACCTCAAGATCTGGCGAGAACCGGGCGCAGCACCCGTGGGGCTCAAGCTGCTGCGCGCCGCGACGCAGAGCCGCGGCGTGTGGGAGGTGAACCTCGCAGCCGACGAGCCACGCAGGACGTACCTTCGCGTGCATCTGAACGACGATCGGCGCCGGCTCCCGTCGCCACTCGCGAACCCGCGCCTGCGAACGACGGCCGCTGCCTTGGTGCCGTATGCGAGTCCCGACATCGTGATTCGTCCCGCGCCACGGCCAGCGGCCGCTGCGGCGGTGCCGTTTCCGCTGGCGCCCGCGCAGTCGATCGGACCGGCGCAGAGCGGCTCGTATCATCTCTGGACGTTCCAGACCGCGTTCCGCTGGCACTTTCCGGCGGTCCGCGCTGACGGCGTCTGGAGCGACCAGCTCGCCGATCTCGTTAGGCTCCATCGAAGCGGCACCGCCGGCCTCGGCAACGGTGACAGGATCACGCTCGCGACGTGGAATGCCGTAGTCGGTGGCACGCGCCTCGACGCCTCACGTGCGGTGTCGACAGCCCCGGGGGATCGCTGGGCAGTGTACGAGACACCATGGCAGACCGGCGGCACGACCCCGGTCGTCGCCACCGAAGTCGACGTGATGGAGCTGGTGCAGCCGCTCGAGTCCCGCAACGGCATCTGGCGCGTCTACGCCGAGCCGTGCACGGTGGACGTGCTGCTCCATCATCGTGATACCCGGCCGATCGCGGCGAACGGTGCGTACGTGGCGTTGTTCTGGCGATCCGCACCGAGTGACGCGACGCTGCTGGCCGAGCTCGCGGAGACGTTTGCGTCGCTCCATCCGTGGAGCGGTGGCGCGGTCGTGCCGACGCCGGCCGGATGGAACCTCGTGTCGGTGTCAGGGAGCGCGGTGCATCGGCTCCCGGTCGCACTCGACGCGTTCATGCCGCGCGCGGTCTCGATCGACGTGGACTTGAGCACGGTGGCCGCGGGTGATCACGTGCTATTCGTCGCCGTGTGCGGCGGCAGCACTGAAACGCCTCCGGCGCCAACCGGCATGCAGAATGGGGTGTCGACGGTGGCCGACATGGTGCGGGCGTGGCCGCGCGCGGCGATGCGGCTCGTGCAGGTGACGGGGGCGCGGCCGGGGCCGTAAGACACCGTACCGCGATTCCGCTGTAGAGGCGGCGCCATCTCGGACGTCGTTCCGTCAGTCATGCCTGCACACGTCCGACCGACCGGAGGTCCCGCCCTAATGCGCACAACCCGACTCGCCGTCGCGGTACTGACGATCGCGCCGGCAGCCGCGCTGCCGGCGCAGATCCCGAAGGCGCTCATCGAGCACACACCCGTCGTCGCGACGACCAGTGACGCGGGCACGCTCGATGAGGTGTGGCCGCATCGTCGAACGTTCGGCCCGTATCCGTGGGTGCGGCCGGAGGTGTATCGCGCCGCCGACCGCCCAACGACCTACTACGATCGTAAGTGACGTTAGGCTGCCCTATGAAACCCATGCGGACAACGATTGCCCTGGCTGGCCGGCGCTGGCATCGCCTGATCGTCGGATGCGTCGTCGCGAGTCAGTTGACCTCTGCGGCCACGAGCGCCAGCGCCGCGGCGCAAGCACCAGCGACGCCACAAACGTCGACCGCGCCGCACGCGAGCGTGGTCACGAAACACCAGGGGGTGTTCAACGGCAAGAAGGTGGCATACACGGCGACGGTCGGAGAGACCGTCGTGCCTAACGCCGCCGGAAAACCCGCCGCGCGCATCGTGAGCACGGCGTACACTGCCGATGACGTGGACCGCGCGACGCGCCCTGTGCTCTTCGTGTGCAACGGCGGGCCGATCGGCCCGTCGAATCCGCTCCACATGCTGGCGCTCGGGCCGCGACGGCTGGCCATCCCGCCCGACCTCAAGGCCGACCCGTCCACCTTCCGCGTCGTCGATAACGTCTACACGGTGCTCGACCTGGCCGACATCGTGTTCTTCGACCCGGCGAGCACCGGGTGGAGCCGCGTCCTCGACGGTGTTAAGCCCGAGGAGTACTACAGCGTCGACGCTGACGCCCAGCAGATGGCAGCGTTCGTCGAGCGCTGGCTCGACGAGAACGGCCGGACGGCCTCGCCGATCTACTTGTTAGGCGAGAGCTACGCGACGATCCGCGTCCCCGAAGCGGCGAAGCAGCTCGCACGACTCCCGAAGCCGATCCTCGTGGACGGCATGTTCCTCATGGGACAGGCCGCCAACCAGCTCGAGGTCAATACACGACCGTACAACATTCTCGCGCCCGTGGTCGGTCTGCCATCGGTCGCGGCGACGGCGTGGTACCACAACAAGATCGATCGGAAGGGACGAACCGTGTACCAGGTGATGGACGAAGCCATGCGCTTCGGCGAGACCGAGTACCTCCAAGCGCTCTTCCGGGGCAACGGGGCGCTCGACGAGGCGACGCGTACGAAGATCGCGAACCGGCTGGAGTCCCTTACGGGCGTGAGCGCGTCGTACTTCCTCGCGAACAACCTTCGCATCACGCGGCCAACGTTCCAGGCCGAGCTGTTCAGGAAGGAGGGACTGAAGCTCGGCTCCGATGATGCTCGCTACATCGGTTCAGCGAGCGGTCCCGAGCCCGACGCGCCGCCGGCGACCGAGTCGTACAAGGCGATCCTCACGTACTTTCGCGACGAGCTGAAGGTGGATCGGTCGGACGAATACCGCCGGCGGCAATTCCCGGCCAGTGGCGAGAGCCCGGGCGGTGGCGGCGCGTGGGCCTACGCTGCGATGGCGTCGCCGTTCGGCGATTTCCCGTACACGTCATCGATCACCGAGGTGATGAACAAGAACCCGAAGTTCCGGGTCGTCGTGGGCTCGGGGATCTATGACATGAAGACGACGACCGGTGCTGCCGAATACCTGGTCGCACAGTCGGGCTGGCCGAAGGATCGAGTGCGAATCTCGCGCTACGAGGGCGGACACATGGCGTACACGAACGAGAGCGCGCTCAAGAAGTTCACTGATGACGTGCGAAGTCTCGTGCAGGGCAAGTAGCTGGAGAAGCCCATGAAATTGACCCGTCGCTTCTGGCACCCGTGAGCGCAGGGTCAGTCAAGGACGACACGGAGCCCACGAGGCCTAACCCCTCTCCCGGTCTCGATGTCCGCCGCTGCGTCTCCTGAGAAGTGAGTCGGGTAGGCGACCCCCAAGGGCGAAACGGGACAATTCTGGACATTCGCTCGCCCGCGCTCCACTGTGGGGTGCGATCGTCCACACGGGCCGGCGATGACATTTCCACTCCCGCAGACGACACAGCCGTCAGAGGCGTCGCACGCTCGGGCCGAGTCCGCGAGTGACCTCGTGGCGCGGATCAGGGCTGGCGACGAACACGCGTTCGCCGCGCTCTTCCTCGAGCACTACAGCGCGCTCTGCCAGTTCGTGGACAGCTTCGTGCGCGCGCCGGACATCGCGGAGGAGATCGTGCAGGCGGTGTTCCTGCGCATCTGGGAGCACCGGCGCTCCTGGGACCCGCGAGCCGGCCCGCGCGCCTACCTCTTCGCCTCCTGCCGCAACCAGGCAGTCGACGCACTGCGCCACGAACAGATCGTCGCCCAATCCATCGGTCGTGACGCATATCTCGGCGTTGGCCGCTCGAGCGCACCTCGCCTCGCCGATACCGAGCTCGAGGCGGCGGAGCTCGCCGAAAAACTCCGCAGCGTCGTCGCCGAGCTCCCGGAGCGGCGACGGCTCGTCGTCATCCTGCGGTGGCAGCATCAGCTCTCGAACCCCGAGATCGCGCGCATCCTCGGGATCTCGGTGAAGGGCGTCGAGATGCACTTCAGCCGCGCGCTCGCCGATCTGCGGCGCCATCTCGGGAGCAGGTTGCTCGATTTCGCCTGAGGCATCCTCGGCGTCCCCTGTGAGGTTGTCATCCCGAGCGCAGCGAGGGATCCTCAGCTGCCCGGCAGAGGGCTCTATCGGGACCCTGAGGATCCTTCGCCTGACGGCTCAGGATGACAAAGTCCGGCGTGTAGGGCACGCGAGGGCTCATCCGTCGTTCGGCATATATGGACGACGACCAGATCGACTGGCACCGACTCGACCGGTTCGTCCGCGCCGAAGGTACGCCTGCCGAGCGTGCCGAGCTCGCACGCTGGGTTGACGAGGACCCGAAGCGCCGCGCGCTCGTTGACGCGATGCGGACGGTCGGCGGGCCGAGGCCGAGTCGCGAGCCTCGGTTCGATGCGGCTCGCGCGCTGCGGCGTGTACAGGCGAAGAGCACGCCGACGCAGCGGACGAAGAAGCTGCAGCTGACACCTCCCCACGAAACCCGGCGTTCCCGCTTCTTCCGCCGGTCGATGATGGCGTTAGGTGTTGCCGCTTCAGTCGTGGCGGCAAATGCCCTGTCGCGGCTCGCGACCGATGCACGACCCAAGGCGGGCCCGCCGCGCGAGATCATCACCGCCGCGGGCCAGCGGGCGACGCTGGATTTGGGCGACGGCACTCGCGTGTCACTGTCGCCGGAAACACGCCTCCGATACCCGGCGGATCTGGGAAACGCAGGAGCGACTCGCGAGCTGTGGCTGGACGGCGAAGCGACGTTCACCGTACATCATGACACGGCGCGGGCCTTTGTGGTCCACACGCCATATGGTTCCGCGGAGGATCTCGGAACGGAGTTCGTGGTGAGCACCTACCCCGAGGTTTCCGGGATGAGACTCGCGGTGCGGGAAGGGCGTGTGGCGATCCGCCCGGCACGCGACTCGGGCGGAGCTCAGGGGTTGAGCCGCGAGTCGGACACGCTCGCCATCCTCGAGCCGGGCGCCGTCGCCTGGCTGAGCGGGAGCGGGGCGCTCGAGCTATCACGCGGCCGGGACGTGGAAGGACTGTTCGCGGGCTCTCGTGGTGCGCTCGTGTTTACCTCGATGCCGCTGCGCGATGCCATCCCGCAGCTCGAGCGCTGGTACGCCATCCGGGTCCGAGTCTCGGATCGCACGATGATGACGCGGCGGTTCTCCGGAACGTTCCGCGCCGAGTCGGCAACGGAGGCACTCGGCATCATCGCGATTGCACTAGGTGGTAGGGCAGAGTGGCGGGACAATCAGGTGACCCTCATAGCGGGTCACGAACGAGGAGACGATCAATGACTTATGGGAGTCAACCATTCCGGAGCGGCGTGTCGAGACGCGTGTCGGGCCTTCGGTTCCTGGCATTGCTCGTCGTCGCATTCGCCCCGACCGCGACCTCGTTAGGCGCACAGATGACACTGAGCGCGCAGGAGACGCGGCGGCCGCGGTTCCTGCTCGATGCGGGCAGCACGCGCGTGCCGGTTGACATGGCCAAATCACCGAGCCTGGAGCGGCCGGTAACGCTCGAGCTTCGGAACGTCCCACTCCCCGACGCGCTCGCCGAAATCTCGCGACAGTCCGGCATCGCGATCGTGTATAGCGATGGCGTGATCCCGCGCGACGCACGCGTCGACGTCACAGCGCGTGAGCAGAGTGTCGTCGCGGTGCTGAGCGATCTGCTGCTCGATAGGGGGCTCGATGTCGTTATGCGGTCCGACGGTAGTGCAGCGCTCGTCCGCCGCCCACCGCCACGATTGACGATGGAGGGCACGATCGTCGGCACGGTGAGGGATGCGCGTGGTAACGGCCCAATCGGCTCCGTGACCGTGTTCATTGAAGGGTTGACCGTCGGCACGACGACACGGGACGACGGAACCTACCGTCTCCCCCAGGTGCCGGCGGGGCCGCGGACCGTCGTCGCGCGTCGAGTGGGCTACACACTCGCGCGTCAATCGGTGACCGTGGTCGACGGCCAGGAAGCCACGGTCGACTTCCAGTTGACAGCCGCGCCGACATCGCTCGAGGCCGTGGTGACGACCGCCACGGGTGAACAGCGTCGCATCGAGCTCGGGAACACCGTCGCCACGCTCGACGTGGCACTGCGCGGCGAGACCGCACCAGTAAAGAGCATTGGGGATCTGCTGAACGCGCAGGCGACGGGCGTGACTGTCACCCCCGGAACGCAGACAGGGGCAGCGACCCGCGTGCGCATCCGCGGCCAGAGCTCCACGACGCTCAGCAACGATCCCATCTACGTGATCGACGGCATTCGAATGACCGCCGTCTCAGGTGGGATCACGGCGGGGTGTACGGGCACGTGCACCACCGTGAGCCGCGTCAACGACCTCAACCCCGCCGACATCGAGACGATGGAGATCGTGAAGGGGCCCTCCGCGGCGACGCTGTACGGAACCGATGCAGCGAACGGCGTCATCGTCATCACGACGAAGCGCGGGAAAGCGGGGCCGCCACGGTGGAACTTCTATGGGGAAGGGGGCCGCGTCGACGATCGCAACCCGTACCCGGCGAACTACGCGCTGCGCGGTCACACTCCCGCCACGCCTAACGTCCGGCGCGACTGCCGATCGTACGAGATCGAAGCGGGAGGCTGCGTTCTCGACAGCACCTACTCGCAGAACATCTGGAAGGATTCAAACCTCACCCCGCTCGATCCGGGTCTTCGAACCGTGTTTGGCGGGCAGCTCTCGGGCGGCACGAACGAGTTGCGGTATTTCGTCGCGGCAGACCGTCAGTCGGACGATGGGGCGTGGGGCCTCCCGACGTTCGATCGCCAGCGGTTCGACTCGATGAAGGTCAAGATCGAGGATTACTACGACCGACCGAACTACCTGAAGCAGTACTCCGCGCGCGCTAACGTGAACGCGGTAGTGACGCCGAAGCTCGACCTCGCCCTGTCGACCGGCTACACGTACAACAACGTGCGACTGGTCCGCGACAACCCGAGTGGCAACGGCATCTGGCAGGTCACCGCTGTCGGTCCCGGGTACGACAACGGCACGACCAATAGTCGTGGGTGGCCCCTCAAGGGCTTCCTCGGCGAAACGCCCGGTGGATTGTTCCAGAATCTGAATCAGGAGACGGTGAACCGCTTCATTGGCAGCGGCAGCGCCAACTGGCGTCCTCTGTCGTGGCTCCGGGCGAGTGGCGACATCGGGATCGATTTCACCGACCGGCGGGACCTGAGCCGGGCCCGCGCCGGCGAGACCGACCCGACCCCAACTGCGCCGTACTCGCAGGATGGGCGCACGCGGCTCACGAGCTTCTCGACAAACCTCCGCGCAACCGCCACGTGGCAGGCCGCGACGGCAGTCGAAGTGCGATCGACGTTAGGCGTGCAGACCGTGGCCACCGACCAGAGCGGCGTCACCTCGCGAGGCGCGGGGCTGCCGCCCGGCGCGGACCTCCCGAGCCAGGGGACGACGCTCACCATCACCACGGCCTCGACTCCGACGCGAACGTTAGGCGCCTATGTCGAGGAACAGGTTGCGTTCCGCGACCGCCTGTTCGTCACCGGCGCGGTCCGGACCGATCAGAACAACGCCTTCGGCACGAACTTCCAGAGCGTCTGGTACCCCAAGGCGTCGATCTCGTGGGTCGCGTCCGACGAGAGCTTTTTCCCCAAGCTCGGGGTGCTCAATCAGCTTCGCCTGCGCGCCTCGTACGGTGCCTCGGGCGTGCAGCCGGGACCGAACCAGGCGATCAAGACCTACAGTACGAGCAACGTGTTCTTCCAGGGCACGCAGGCCGTTGGGATCCAGCTGGCGAATCCCGGTAACCCGGACCTGAAGCCGGAACGGTCGTCGGAGTTCGAGGGCGGGTTCGACAGCCGCTGGTGGAACGACCGGATCTCCTTCGACTTCACCTACTATCGCAAGCAAACCACTGACGCGCTGATCACTCAGCCGGTGGCCGGATCCGCGGGGATCTCCGGCTTCCTCGCGAACCTCGGCGGCATGCGCAACGAGGGGATCGAGTACCGCCTGTTCGCGCAGCCTGTGGACGCGCGAAACTTCGGGTTCGACTTCACGTTCTCCGGCTCGAACAACAAGAATGAGGTCACGTCGCTCGGCGGCTTCGTTTCGAGCATCGTCCCCGCCGCGTCGGCGACCGTCGTCGGTAGGCCGGTCAACTCGCTGTTCGTGCGAGCGGTCAAATACACGGACCCGAACAGCAACGGCGTGCTCGCCGTGAGCGACCTGACGCTCGGGACCGACACGACGTATCGCGGTCCGCAGCTCGACCCGATCCAGCTGTCCCTGGCCGCGAACGTGTACACCCTCAGTCGACGGCTCAAGTTCTACACACTCTTCGACCGGAAGTCCGGGGCGTTCGCCGTGGACGGCGAGCTGCAGTTCAACTGCTTCGTGCAGGTGCAGTGCAAGCCGGTGAGCCGGCTCGACGCACCGCTCTACCTTCAGGCGGCAGCGATCGCACGCCTAACGCGCGCCGCGAACGACGGCTTCGTCGAGAGCACGGCGTTCACCAAGTGGCGTGAGGTGTCCGCCACGTATGACTTTGGCCCACAGCTCGCGGGCCGGCTGCTCCGAGCCAAAGGAGCGAGCGTCACGGTGGGGATGCGCAACATCAGGATCTGGAAGGACAAGTGGAGCGGCATCGACCCCGAGGCCGTTGCGTCGACGAACACGAACACGTTCCAGAACGGTCTCACCAGCGGCGCGCCATCGTACTACATGCTGCGGTTCAACCTCTCCTACTGACGAATCGAGGAATCGAGTATGAACCTCAGTCTCCACTGTGCTCGCTCGACCGTCGCGATCGCGCTCATCGTAGCGGCGACGGCGGGCTGCAACGACTACCTCGATGCCACGGTCGAGGGGCAGATCTCGTCGGAGAGCGTCAACTCGCCCGCGGCCGCCGACGCGCTGCGGATGGGTGTCCTTGGGTCGTTCCACGGGCTCACATCCGGCCAGTCGAACGGCACGCTTGCCGGAAGCCTCGCGTCGCGGGGCCTCTGGAACTACAGCGGAATTCTCGCGGATGAGTGGAAGGCATCCTCATCCAACGCCGAGATTCCGGAGCTCGACCGCCGCCAGGCGACGTCGGGCAACGCGGCAGTCGCCGCGTCGTACAACGTCATCCACCAGACGCGCGCCAAGGCGCGCGAGGCCATCAGCGCGCTCACGACGTACCTGCCGACACCGCTCTACCTCGGGCAGATGTACGTGGCGCAGGCGCTGGCCGAGGTCATGCTCGGGGAGCTGTTCTGCAATGGGACGCCTCTGAGCGGGCAGCAGAACGGTCAGATCGTGTACGGTACGCCGCTCACGAACGCAGAGGTTTTCGCCGTCGCGAGCGCGCATCTCGACACCTCGATGACGTACCTCAGCGCCACCGACAACGCTACAGTGTCGTGGAACCGGGCAGCCCGCATCCTCAAGGCGCGGGCACTGATCGACATCGGCGGCGCCGCGAACTTCACCGCCGCTGTGGCGC
>Ga0075434_100001298_pt1 | contig 20846 bp, 13 predicted proteins | sample RhiMethybrSRZTD3_FD_75298 | JGI IMG/M metagenome (GOLD analysis project Ga0075434, IMG submission 75298) | Populus rhizosphere microbial communities from Tennessee, USA - Rhizosphere MetaG P. TD hybrid SRZTD3 | ecosystem: Host-associated > Plants > Roots > Rhizosphere > Soil | place: USA... | reverse complement strand
GGCCTGACGCTGTCGCGCACGGGCATGTGGTACGCGTATGTGAGTTTGCCGTTGTACCAGTTCCTTCTCGTGCGCTGGTACTACCGCATGTTCATATGGGCGCGGTTTCTCTTCCAGGTCTCGCGGATGAAATTGAGTCTGATTCCCACGCATCCGGATCGCGTCGGCGGCCTCGGGTTCGTTTCAAACGTTGCGTTCGCCTTCACACCGCTTGCCGTTGCTCACGGCGTCATGCTGGCGGGACCGATCGGGAACCGGATTTTCTACGCCGGCGCCGCGCTGCCCAACTTCAAGGTCGAGATCGTCGTTCTGATTCTTTTCGTGATCTGCATCGTGCTCGGGCCGTTTCTGGTGTTCGCGCCGCAGCTTGCGGCCGCGAAGCGTACGGGCCTTCGCGAGTACGGCACGCTGGCGGAGCGATACGTCCGGGAGTTCGACGCAAAGTGGTTGCGCGGCGGCGCGCCGCCAGACGAGCCGTTCGTCGGCAGCGGCGACGTCCAGTCGCTCGCAGATCTCGCGAACAGTTTCGACGTAGTGAAGACGATGCATGTGGCGCCGGTGACGAGAGACGCGTTGCTGCGCCTGGTCGGCGCCACGGTCGCACCCATCGTCCCGCTCGCGCTGACGATGATGTCGCTCGAGGAGTTGTTGAGGAAACTGCTCGGCATGATCTTCTGAGTCATCGCGGAAGGAACCGCTGCGCCGCGCCGGCGATCATGGCGAGCGTCAGCAGCGCGATCGCGCACTCGCCGGCGACGCCGACCACGAGCGGCCGCCATCCCTGTCGCGCGATGGCGCGAAGGTTCGTGCGCAGACCGATCCCCGCGAACGTCAACAGGAACGCCCAGCGCGAAAGATTGGCGATGTCGGCGGACTGCGCTTTCGTGAACGCACCGACCGTCGCGAGCGCCGAGATGACGAGGAATCCGAGGACGAACTTCGGAAACTTCTCCCACAGGAACGCGGCCTTGTTCGTGACGCGCGACGCGCCACCCCTCCGCACCCAGTAGAGCGCGTAGCCAAGTACGACGAATCCGATCGTGGCATTGCGCGTCGTCTTCGCGAGCACGGCGAAGCGCCCCGCGGTTTCCGAGTAGAGCGCGCCGGCCGCCGTCGCTTCGGCGGTGTTGTCGACCGCAAGACCGACCCACAACCCGTACGCGTGATCGCTCATGGCGAGCGCGTGGCCGATGATGGGAAACACGAACAGGCTGACGGCGCCGAGCGCCAGGATCGCCGCGATCGCGTACGACGCGTCCTCGTCATCGGCGTCGATGGCGCCCTTCGCGGCGATGATCGCGGAGACGCCGCAGATGGACGCGCCGATCGCGAGCAGGCTCGTCAGCTTCGGCGACAGCTTGAACGCGCGGCCGAGCGCGGTCATCACGGCGATCGAGACCGCGAGCTCGAGCACGACGCACGCGAGGCTGACGCCGCCGAGCCGCACGACGTCGCCGAGCACGAAGCGGACGCCGAGCAGCACGATGCCCGCCTTCAGCCAGAACTCGTACGTGTCGATGCCGACCCGGCAGATCGACGGCACGCCGATCGTGTTCGAGATGACGAGGCCGAAGACGATCGCCCACAGCACGTACTCGATGTTGGGCAGCGTCAGGTGGTGCGCGCGGCCGTACGCCGCGATCGACTGCTCCGCGACCTTGCCCGCGTAGCCGACGAGCGCGAGAGCGACGAGGCCGGGAACCATGGCGACGAAGCGGCGAGGCGGCGACAGGACGGCCGGTGGATTGGATACTACGGCAACGGTCATCGGCGCACCTCCGCTTACCACGGAACGCCTGCCACGATTCCCAGCTTGACGAGCGCAACCAGGAGCGCGGCGGCGAGAACGGCCAGCCAGTCACGAGTGAGCTTCATGAACAACCCCCCGAAAATGAAAAAGGCCCGGAAAGCATCTGAGCCTTCCGGGCCTTCGGAGCTGCTGACGGGTTCGTTCCGGCTTACGTCGATTCGGTTGCGTTCCGTCTGCACACAGCGCGGCGTCGGAGGCTCGAGCACCGAGCCCTGGTGCGACAACAACACGTGCAGGTGAACGCCGCGAACATTACCGAGTTCTTATGACACGCGCGCGCCGGCACTGTCAAGCTGTCGACGCCGACTCATGTGCGCCCGCTGCGGCAATCTAAGGATGCCGCTCAAGCATCGGTTCAACGTGAAGCAGAATTCGTACGCATCGACACGGTGCCCTGGCGTGCCGTGTGCTAAGCTCGCTTCCTCATGGGTTGGATACGACCTCGGCTTGCGTGTGTGGCCGCCGGCTGGCTCGTGTTCAGGGTTGCCCTGCTCGTGTGGGTGCCGGCCACATTGTGTACGAATGTGGCGTCAACCACCGCCGTCGCCGAATGCACCTGCAATCACGGCGACGGTCAAATGTGTCCCATGCACCACCTGCGGACGAAGGCTCACGGAGCCGCATCGTCTGCATTATCTCCAGGGTCTCCAGCGTCGCCGTCGTGTTCGTGCCGCAGTACCGCCGATCCGCTGGGAGCCATGGCAGCGACGTTGATAGGGTCGCCCGCCGTGCTCGCCGTCGCAACCGTCTCCGTCGTTTCACTCGAGCCCACCACGACCGTGCAGGCAATCGCGTCGGAGCCGCTGCACTGGGCATCCGTCCCTGACTCGCCGCCGCCCCGCAGCTAGTGGACCGTATCCCAGCGAACGGTACTAGCAGCAACAGTCTCTCGAGGTCGAGTTTCGGGCCGCGACAACGGAGCGGCCCGGCGGTAAACCCGAAGAGGCGCTCCAGCTAGCTCCGTTCCACCGCCACCGGGATCTGATCGTCCGCTCGACGGATCTCCCACATCACTGAGACGGGCGTCCTCCGACGTTGCGTCTGCATTGGTTCTGGTTCCGATTCATGTGGTGGTTTCATCGCGGAGGGGCAATGCGGCTGCATGTGATGGGCAGCGTCGTCGTGCTGGCATGCTGTGCCATGGCATCGGCGCGTACTGTGTGCGCGCAAGAAACGATCAACTACGCCAGCCTGAGCGGGCGTGTCACCGACGCCCAGGGGGCCGTCGTTCCGGGCGCGCAGGTCAGCGCGCGCCAGACGGAAACGAACGTCACATCCGAAACGGTGACGGATGCGGAAGGACGCTTTCGATTCCCGTATCTCAAGGTCGGACCGTACGAAGTGAAGGCGCATCTCGAGGGATTCGCGGAGAGCACGCGCGCGTTGCGGCTCACGATCGGCTCGGCGTTCGACGTGCCGATCAGGCTCGCAGTGGCCGGAGTCGAAACAGCAATCAACGTAACGGGCGACGCGACAATCCTCGAAGCCGCGCGCAGTCAGATCGCCGGAACCATCCTGCAGGCCGAGGTGCAGAGCCTGCCGATGAACGGCCGCAATTTTCTGGATCTGGCGCTGCTCATTCCCGGCGTGTCTCCGACCAACATCGGCAGCACGCAACTGTTCGCGGAGACGTCGGCCGTTCCCGGCCAGGGAATATCCATTGCCAGCCAGCGCAATCTGTCGAACAGCTTCATCGTCGACGGCCTCTCAGCCAACGACGACGCGGCCGGACTGAGCGGGATTCCGTACGGCATCGACGCGGTCGAACAATTCCAGGTCGTGACGTCGGGCGGGCAGGCGGAACTCGGCCGCGCGCTCGGCGGATACATCAGCGTGGTGACCAGGAGCGGCACGAACACACTCCACGGCACCGCCTACGACTTCATCCGCGACGACGCCTTCAACGCGCCGAATGCGCTGTCCGGCACGACGCTGCCGATGCATCAGCAGCAGTACGGCGGCAGCGTGGGTGGTCCGATCGTGCACGGCCGGACGTTTTACTTCTCGAATTTCGAGCAGCGGCTGCTCGATCAGTCGGGACTCGTCACCATCCTTCCGCAGAACATCCCGCTCATCAACGCACGACTCGCCGCAGTCGGGTATCCCGGTGCGGCGATCAGTACCGGCACGTATCCGAATCCGGTACACAGCGCCAACCTGCTGGGCAAGATCGATCATCAGATCAGCGGATCCGATCAGTTCAGCGCCCGATACACTTTGTACGACGTCACATCCGACAATTCACGTGGCGCCGGCGCGCTGAATGCCTCAACCGCGTCCGCAGGTCTCGACAACATCGATCACTCGTTCGCCGTCGGCAACACATGGACGATCTCGTCGCGCACGGTCAACGAAACGCGTGCGCAGATCGCGTACGGGGATCTCAAGGCGCCGCCGACCGATCCAATCGGACCGGCGGTGAGTATCGCGGGCGTCGCGTCGTTCGGAACGTTGTCGGGCAGCCCCACGCGGCGCGTCAACAAGATGTATCAGGTGGTCGACAACCTCTCGCATCAGGCGGGTGCGCACGCGTTGCGAGGCGGCGTCGACTTCGTGTTCAACGACGATGCGATCACGTTTCCGCGATCGTCGCGCGGCAGCTATACGTTCCCGTCGCTGCCGGCGTTCCTCACGGGCGCGTACAGCGGATTCACGCAGACGTTCGGCGACCCGGTGGTGTCGCAAACGAACCCGAACGTCGGCTTGTACGCGCAGGACGAATGGAGCGCGGGATCGGGTCTGACGCTCAATCTTGGCCTTCGATACGACCTGCAGTTCCTCGACACGATCAGCACCGACACCAGCAACGTCTCGCCTCGCGTCGGCTTCGCGTGGTCGCCGTCGCGCGCGCACGGCGTGATCGTGCGCGGAAGCGCCGGTTTGTTCTTCGATCGCGTGCCGCTTCGCGCCGTCGCAAACGCCATTCTCTCGGCGGGCAACACGACGGAACTGAGCAATCTGCGCCAGCCCGGCGTGTCGGGCCTCATTCCGACGCAGGACGGCGCACCGGTTTTCCCGAACATTCTTCCCGCGCGCCTGCTCACCACGACCCTCGTCGATTTCACGACGATGAATCCGAATCTGCAGAACGGGTACTCGAAGCAGGCCAGCGTGGAAGTCGAGCGGTCGCTCGGCGCGCGGCGCACCGTCAGCATCGGTTATCAATATTTGCGCGGCGACGATCTGGTGATGTCGGTCAACCAGAACGTACCGACCTGCGTGGCTGCAGGCACGAACAACGGCTGCCGCCCGATTTCCGCGTATCGCAACAACAATCAGTATTCGGCCGCCGGCGAATCCACCTATCACGGACTGCACGTGTCGTTCGTGCAGCGGCCGTCGACGTGGTCCAGCCTGCGTCTGACGTATACGTTGTCGAAGTCGATGAACGATCTCGGAGAAGCGTTCTTCAGCTCGCCCGTCGATCCGACGAACATCATGCGGGACTGGGGCCGCTCCGACGACGATCAGCGGCATCGCCTGGTGATTAACGGCACCGTGAACACGTCGATGGCGCCGGCGACGAGCGCGTGGCAGCAGCTCAGTCACGGCTTCCAGGTGAGCGGCATGCTGCAGTATTACTCGGCGCTGCCGTTCAACATCACGTCCGGCGTCGCGAACCTGCAGGGCACCGCGAGCCGTCCGCTCGCGGACGGCGCGACCGCACCGGCGAATTTCGACGTGACGGCCGTATCGCTCATTCCTCGCAATGCCGGAGTGGGCGGCGATTTCTTCAGCCTCAACCTGCGTGTGAGCCGCGCGTTCCCAATCACCAGGGGCATGCGCATCGAAGGGCTCGTCGAAGCGTTCAACCTCACGAACCGTGTCAACACGCTGACGCGGAATGCGACGTTCGGACCGGGCGCGTATCCGACGAACTCGAATCCGACGTTCAATCAGATCACGGCGGTTGGAGATCCGCGAACCTTCCAGTTCGGACTGCGCATGACGTTTTGAAGCGCTCACGGTCGCTGGTCATTGGTCGCGAACGATCAATGACCAGCCGACCATTCGGATTCCATTGACATCGCGCGGAGAGCGCGGTACTTTCGCGTCCGGCCAAAGTCCTGCGCAGGCAGGGCACGGGGGATCCTCATGTGGGGCGCATCGGCTGCAATCGCCGAGGGACAGTCCGAGTCCTAGCCCGTCAGCTAACCCCGTCGGCGAGACACGGAAGCACGCCGTGAAACTGACATTCGAGCGCGCGGATGGCTGAAGACTCCGCGTTCTCGCTCAAACGCGTCCTCGTCGGCAAACCGATCCCGTCGCACCTGGCGCACCACGAGCGCCTGTCGCGCGTCACCGGTCTCGCGGTGCTGTCGTCCGACGCGCTGTCGTCGGTCGCGTATGCCACCGACTTCATCCTCGCAACGCTCGTCGTCGCCGGGGTTGGCGCGTTCAAGTACGCGGTGCCGATCAGCACGATCATCGCCCTGCTGCTCGCGATCGTCGCGTTTTCATACCGACAGACAATCCACGCCTATCCGACCGGCGGCGGCGCGTACATTGTCGCCAAGGAAAACATCGGCTCGATGGCCGGCCTCATCGCGGCCGCGTCTCTGCTCGTCGACTACACGCTGACCGTCTCGGTGAGTATTTCAGCAGGCGTCCTCGCCATCACGTCGGCGTTCCCGCGCTTCGATACCTACCGCGTCGAAATGTGTCTCGGGTTTCTCGCCATCCTGATGATCGGCAACCTGCGCGGCATCCGCGAGTCGGGACGTATCTTCGCGATCCCGACGTATTTCTTCGTCGTCAGCGTGATGGTGTTGCTCGCCGCCGGCTTGTATCGGTACCTCACGGGCTCGATCGCGCCTGTCGACGTGCCGCTGCCGCCCAACGCCGGACACGAACCGGTGACGACCCTTCTTCTGCTCACCGCATTCGCGAACGGGTGCACCGCGATGACGGGCGTGGAGGCCGTATCGAACGGCGTGCCGGCGTTTCACCCTCCAGAATCGAAGAACGCCTCGGACACGCTCGTCATGATGGCGACGCTGGCGATCGTGATGTTCGTCGGGATCACGGTGCTCGCGCACGTGTATCAGGTCGTGCCGAGCAGCGCGGAGTCCGGCATCTCGCAGCTTGGACGCGCAATCTTCGGCGGTCCGAATTTCCTGTACTACATGCTGCAGGCCGGGACCACGCTCATCCTCGTCCTTGCGGCGAACACCGCGTACGCCGACTTCCCGCGGCTCGCGTCGATCGTGTCGCGCGACCGCTATCTGCCGCGCCAGTTCATGAACCAGGGCGATCGCCTCGCGTTCTCCAACGGCATCATCGTCCTCTCGGTGTTCGCCGCCATTCTCATCGTCGCGTTCCGCGGCGACACGCAATCGCTGCTGCCGTTGTACATGATCGGCGTCTTCGTCTCGTTCACGCTGTCTCAGGCGGGCATGGTGGTTCACTGGCGAAAGACGCGCGAGCCCGGCTGGCAGACCAGCGCGTTGATCAACGGGTTTGGCGCGGTCGTGACCGGCGTCGTGCTGATCATCGTCGCGGTCACCAAGACGCTCGAGGGCGCGTGGATTGTGCTCTTGCTCATTCCCGTGATCGTGCTCGTGTTCAACGCAACGCGCCGTCATTACGATCACGTCGCATCCGAGCTCACGCTACGCGGCTACGTTCCACAAAAGCGGGTACACAACACGGTGGTGGTTCCAATCGGGGGCCTGCAGCGCGCGGTAGTCGATGCGCTGCGCTACGCGGAAACGTTGTCGGACGATGTGCGCGCCGTGTACGTCGACGTGAATCCGGCCGCGACCGAGCAGCTTCGAAATGACTGGTCGACGTGGGGTGGAGGCGTGAAGCTCGTCGTGCTGCCCTCACCGTATCGATCGTTGATGGAGCCGCTGCTCGAATACATCGAGGGCGTGACGAAGGAACGGACGAACGACTACACGACCGTGATCCTGCCGGAGTTCGTGCCGAAGCGCTGGTGGCAGCACTTGCTCCACAATCAAACGTCGCTGCTCATCAAAGGCGCACTGCTCTTCCAGCCGAACACCGTCGTCACCAGCGTGCCGTATCACTTGTCGAAGTAAAGCACCCTTCAGCGTCAGCGCAAAGCACCCTGCAGCGAAGGGATCGCATTAGTGCAGTTTCGGTAGCGCGGCCCTTTCAGGGCCGCGTCTCGCGGGCTGAAAGCCCCGCGCTGCATCAATATCGAAAACGCATTAGTTTGATGCCCAGCTCGCGGCGATGTCCAGGTCGTCGCGCGAGACGTCCTTGACCGTGAGCAATCCGCCCGGCGGAATCTTTCCTTCGCTCCACAAGTAGCCGGACAACAGGCGCTCGGCCTGATTTCTCCAGAACGCGCCGTCCGGCGCGAGACGGCGTCGCGTCAGCCGTTCGACGCGGCTGACCGCCTCCGGATCGATCGCGACGGTGACGACCGCTTCGCTGCCGTCCTTGTAATGCTTCACGCGGAACGCGTGCTGCGATCCCGATCCGCGCGCCGGCTCCGCGCGAAGTATCTGGAAACCGTTCAGCGTCAGCGTTTGAATCTCCGGCAACGTTGCGACCGCCGACGCGCGCGCCGTACCCGATCGAGCGGGTCCAACGTTCGCCGCGGCTGCTTCCACCGCGCCGCGCAGCGCTTCCGGCGTCATCGGCTTCCTCAGGAAGTCGGTCGCGCCAAGCTTCATCGCATCGACTGCAAGATCGATCGATCCAAACGCGGTGACCATGAGCACCGGTGTTCGCGGCGCGAGCTTCTTGATCCGGCGCAGCGTTTCGAGGCCGTCGATGCCCGGCATCTTCTGGTCCAGCACGACGACGTCGAAGCCGCGGCCGTCACCGAACAGGGAGAGGGCGTCTTCTCCAGTCCCCGCTTCGACGATCTCGTGACCGGAGCTCTCGAGCGTCATCCGCATCATGTCGCGGATGTGAGGTTCGTCGTCGACGACGAGCAGTTTCATGTGTGGGCCTCTTCCGAGATTGGTACGGTGAACGTGAACGTCGAACCTTTTCCAGGCTCCGAGTCGACGCGCAGCTCCCCGCCGTGCGCCTCGACGATGCGCCGCGAGATCGCGAGACCGAGTCCCGTTCCGCCGCTCGAGGCGCCGGGAACCTGCGCGAACGGCTCGAAGATCTTCGTCAGGTAATCGCGCGGGATTCCGATGCCCGTGTCGGACACGGAAATGGAGACGTCACCATCGCGCTGCGCCGCCGAGACCGTGATCGATCCATGAGATGGGGTGACGCGGATCGCGTTCGTGACGAGATTCGTCACGACGCGTTCGATCTGCCCGCGATCGACCGACACAGACGGCAGTTCCGCGGGCGCGTCGATGCTGAAATGAATCCCGGCCGCTTCGGCCTGACGGCGCAGCGGCTCCGACGCATCGCGTACGAGCACTGAGGTCGCGACCGGCGCTCGCACGAGCGCCGCCTTGCCGGACTCGATCTTCGACAAATCCAGAAGCTCGCGCATGAGACGATCGAGCCGATCGGTGTCGTCACGGCAGACCTGCACGATGCGCTGCTGCCGCTCGTTGAGCGGGCCCGTCGATGCTTCGAGCAGCAGGTGAATGCCCATCTGCACGCTCGTGAGGGGCGTGCGGAGCTCGTGTGACGCGGACGCGATGAACTCGGACTTCAGACGGCTGACCTCGCTCAGATGCGTGATGTCTTCGAGCAGCGTCACCGCGCCGACGAGTTGACCGTCGGCATCGACCATCGGCGTCGATCGCAGTCGAAAGGCGCGGCGCGCGCCGTCGACCGACCACGGGAGCACGGCAGCGGCGCTCTCCGACGCGACGGTCCGCCGCGACGCGAGCACGTCGCCGACCGCCTGAACGATCCGCGGATCTCGCACGACGTCCCGAATCGGCTTACCGGTGATGTCCGACCGCGCGCCGAACAACCGTTCGGCTGCGGCGTTGATACGCGTCACCCTGCCCTCGCTGTCCGCGACGATCACCGGGTCGTAGAGCGAGTCGACGGCGGCCTCGGTCGTCTGCTGCGCAACCAGCAGTTTTCCGAGATCCGACCGGCGCAACTCGCGGATTCGTTCCGCCATCCGATTGAACCCGTCCGCGAGCACTCCGATTTCGTCGCTCGACGTCACCGATACCGTTGCATCGAGATCGCCGGCGGCCATGCGCGTTGTCGTCTCGGTGAGCTGTCGCACCGGGCCGAGCACGGATCGCGACAGCCGCATCTGGACGACGACGCCGATGGCCATGAGACCGAACGCAAGCGTCAGGGTGATGGCGAACCACCTGCGGGCGATGCGCGACGCGTTATCGGCCTTGCGCCGCATCGCCTCCTGGTTCAGGCGAAGCAGGCGATCGGATTCGCCGCGGACTGCGTCGAACGTCGGCTCGAGCGATTGGAAATACACGGCGGTGCGATTCCCCGTGGCATCGAGGAAGGCGTCGAAGCGGCGGTAGTAGTCGTCGCGATCGCGTCGAATTGCGTCGACTACGTCGGCCTCGCCGATCTCGGTGATGTTCGCCGCCGCCTTCGCGAGCGCCGCATCGAAGCGAATCCGATGTTCGGCGGCCTGCCGGCGCGCGCGCGCGCGCTGGCCGAGCAGATCGAAGAGCGCCGCGGAGTCCTGCCGCTCGAGACTCTCCTTCATCTGCTGCGCGGCGACGACCGAGTCGTAGTTTTCGGAAATGATGCGCCCCGACACCGCGCTCATCTGCAGGAGCGTGCGCGCGCTCCACGCGCCGAGGACGCCGAGCGCGAGCACGAACTCGAGATACCCGATGAGCAGCTTCGTTCGCAGCTTCATGTCGACACGTTCCCGTCACCGTCGAACCGACCGATCGGCGACGATCGTCACCTGCATGTCGCGCGCGAGGTTCACCAGCCGCTGAGCGAGCGCGCCGCCGAGCCGCGATCGCAGTGCGCTCTCCTGCTGCCGCGTGATGAAGATCTGCGTGACGCCCGCGGCCCGCGCGAACTCCACGACGGTTTCGGCGACGTCGCTGCCTTCCAGAATCCGCGTACCGATCTGAAGTCCGCGTGCGAAGTTCAACTGCCGCTGCACGTTGTCCCGCTCGTCCGGCGTCAGCGATTGCAGGCCGCCGTTTTTGGAGACATAGACGGCCAGACAATCGGCGCGAAGGTAATCGGCGACGCGCCGTCCGCGGCGGATGAGCGCGGCGCTCGCAGGCTCCGGTCCGATGACGAGCAGCACGCGATCCGGCGGATGGTGCGAGGCGGGCGACGCGGCGTCGCCTGCCGCGGACGCCGGCGCGTCGTCGTACGGATGGCGGCTCTCGACGGCATGCGCCGTCTGCCGCATCGCGAGCTCGCGCAATGCGACCAGCGTCGGCTCGCGGAAGAAGTTCTGCAGCGCCGCCTGCGCCCGCTCGGGCGCGTACACGACGCCGCGCTCCAGCCGGTTGAGCAGCGCGCGCGGCGTGAGATCCACCATCACGACTTCGTCGGCCTGTTGCACCACCCAGTCGGGAATCGTCTCCCGCACGCGCACGCCGGTGCTCTGCCAGATCTGATCGTTCAGGCTCTCGAGATGCTGAACGTTCATCGTCGTCATCACGTCGATGCCGGCGTCGAGCACGAGATGGACGTCTTCCCATCGTTTCGCACGCGCCGATCCCGGTACGTTCGTGTGCGGCAGCTCGTCGATCACGGCGACCTGCGGATGTCTGTCGATGACGGCGTTCGTGTCCATCTCCTCGAAACGCGATCCGCGGTACTCGACGACCTGCCTGGGGATCGTCTCGAGCCCTCCGGTCAGCGCAATGGTGTCCTTGCGGCCGTGCGGTTCGAAGTAGCCGATGACGACGTCGACGCCGCGCTGCCGGAGCTCGTGCGCCTCGGTCAACATCTGATAGGTCTTGCCGACACCCGCGGCGTACCCCAGGAAGATCGTGAGGCGGCCGCGCGTTCGTTCAGTGCCAGTCACGTTCAGTGCGGGAATACCCGGACGTCCATCCCTTCGGCGCCGCGGATGAGTTGATCGAGCGGGCTGCCGCCGAGCCGCGCGCGCCAGTTCCGCTTCAGGTTGTGCCCCACGAAGATCTGCGTGATGCCGTGGCTTCTCGCGTAATCGAGAATGGTCGCAATCGCGTCGCGGCCGTCGAGGATCTCCACGCGCGCGTCCTGCGCGCGCGCGAGCGTCGCGTTCCGCTCGTTCGCCATGCGATCTTCGACGGTGAGATTCGACTGGTTCACGTAGACGGCGAAGAGCTCGCCGTGGAACCGATCGGCGTTCCGCCGTCCGCTCGCGAGCATCACCGCCGCGGGAGCGCGCGGCGTCATGCAGACGAGAATCCGCTCCTGCGTGCCCCACGACGATTGGATGCCGTTGAGCTCGAGGTACGCTTCGAGCTGATGATCGACAACGTCTGCAGCGAGCAGCAGCGCGCGCTCGCGAAGGCGGGAGAGTTGCTGAGCGACGTTCCCTCCGTTCCGTGTGGCGGCGGAGATGGCCACACACTCGTCCGGCGGCGCGTCGACGACGACGATTTCGTCCGCGCCCGTGACGAAGGCCTGAGGCACCGTCGCCGCCTTCGATTCGCCCGTGATGCTGCGAACGAACTCCTGCTGCTCCTCGATGTACTCGAGGTTGATTGACGTCAGCACCGAGACGCCGCCCTCGAGCAACTCCTCGACATCCTGATAGCGCTTCGGATGACGGCTGCCGGGCGGGTTCTCGTACGCCAGGCCGTCGACCAGGCACACGGCCGGGCGGCGCGCGAGCACCGCGGGAACGTCGATGATCGGCACGCCGTCGAATGTCCGCGTCCCAATCAGTTCCAGACCGCGGACGGCGGCGATCACGTCGGAGTCGCTGTGCGGTTGCATCGCGGCCACGACGACGTCTTCGCCGCGGTCGTGACGTCGTCGACCTTCGTCGAACAGCTTGAACGACTTGCCGACGCCCGACGCGTATCCGAGAAAGATCTTCAGCTGCCCGCGACGCTCCGCGCGCTCGATCGCCTGAGCGTGGCGCAGCAGCGTCTCTGGATCTCTGCGTCCAGCGCGAGCGGCGTGATCCAATGGGGTGCGCACGCTATCGGCCTCCGAACTCCCGGTCCAGCGCCAGATTCAGTCGAAGCACGTTCACGCGCGGCTCGCCGTTGAAGCCGAGCCACGGCGCCTCGATCGCCTGGGTCACCAGCCGCTTCACCGCAGCCTCGCCGACTCCGCGCGCGTGTGCGACGCGCGTCGATTGAATCTCGGCGTTCGCAGGACTGATGTGCGGATCGAGCCCGCTGCCGGATGCCGTCACCGCGTCGGCCGGGATCGGTCCTGCGTACCCCGGATTCTCTTTCCGATACTGCTCCACCGACGCTTTCACGCGTTCGATCAGCTTCAGGTTCGTCGGTCCGTAGTTCGAGCCGCTCGACGCAGTCGCATCGTATCCGTCTTTTCCGGCGGCAGACGGTCTCGGGTGGAAATACTCGGGCCTGCTGAAATTCTGTCCGAGCAGTTCAGAACCGACGACGGTCCCTCGGACGGTCACGAGCGATCCATGCGCCTGCTTCGGAAAAATCGCTTGCGCGATGCCGGTGACGACGGCGGGATAGATGAGGCCGGTGAGGATCGTGAGCACCAGCGTGATTCGGAATGCGGGAACGATCTGCGACCACATGACGGCACCTCAGGCGAGACGGAACAGCGCGAGCAGCCGGTCGATCGCCCAGATTCCCGGAAACGGCGCGATGATGCCGCCGGCTCCATACACCAACAGATTGCGCCGCAGCATCGCGGCGGCGCTCTGCGGCCGATACTTGACGCCGCGCAGCGCGAGCGGCACGAGCGCGATGATGATGAGCGCGTTGAAGATGACCGCGGCGAGCACGGCGCTCTGCGGCGTGTGGAGCCGCATGACGTTCAACACGCCGAGCGCCGGATAGGTCGTCATGAACATCGCGGGAATGATCGCGAAGTACTTCGCCACATCGTTCGCGATCGAGAACGTCGTGAGCGCGCCGCGCGTGATCAACAACTGCTTCCCAATCGCGACCACCTCAATCAGCTTCGTCGGGTTGCTGTCGAGATCGACCATGTTGCCGGCTTCCTTCGCGGCCATCGTCCCCGTGTTCATGGCCACGCCGACATCCGCCTGCGCGAGGGCCGGCGCGTCGTTCGTGCCGTCGCCGGTCATCGCGACGAGCCGACCCGCGGCCTGCTCCTTCCTGATGTATTCGAGCTTGTCTTTCGGCGTCGCCTGCGCGAGGAAGTCGTCGACGCCGGCCTCGCTCGCGATCGCCGCCGCTGTGAGCGGATTGTCGCCGGTGATCATCACCGACCTGATGCCCATCAGACGCAGCTGCGCAATGCGATCCTTCATGCCGCCTTTGACGACGTCTTTCAGGTGAATGACGCCGAGCGGGCGCCGTCCGTCCGCGACGGCGAGCGGCGTGCCCCCCGTTCTGGCGATTCGCTCCGTCGCCTGGGCGAAGTCGCTCGGAATCGTACCGCCTCGCTCCCGCACGAACGCCGCAATCGAATCGGCCGCGCCCTTGCGAAACTCGCGGCCGTCGAGATCCACGCCGCTCATGCGCGTATGGGCCGAGAACGGAATGAAGGTGGCGGCCTTGTCGGACACTTCCCTTCCGCGCATCTGAAACCGCTCCTTCGCGAGCACGACAATCGATCGCCCTTCCGGTGTTTCGTCGGCAAGGCTCGACAGCTGCGCCGCGTCGGCGAGCTCCCGCTCCTGCACGCCGTGGAACGGAATGAATTCGACCGCCTGCCGATTGCCGAGCGTGATCGTACCGGTCTTGTCCAGCAGCAGCGTGTGAACGTCGCCGGAGGCTTCGACGGCGCGTCCGCTCATCGCGAGCACGTTGTGTTGCATCACGCGATCCATGCCGGCAATGCCGATTGCGGACAGCAGTCCGCCGATCGTCGTCGGAATGAGGCACACGAGGAGCGACACGAGCACGGCGACGCTCGGAACGGTGCCGGCTCTGGCCGACGAGACGCTGTAGGCGGCAAACGGCTGCAATGTCGCAACGGCCAGCAGGAAAATCAGCGTCAGTCCTGCAATCAGAATGTTGAGCGCGATCTCATTGGGCGTCTTCTGGCGCTGCGCGCCTTCGACGAGCGCGATCATTCGATCGAGGAACGTCTCGCCGGGGTTCGAGGTAATTCGAACTCGGATCCAGTCCGAGAGGACGCGTGTGCCGCCGGTCACGGCGCTGCGATCGCCGCCCGATTCGCGGATGACCGGCGCGCTCTCGCCCGTGATGACCGATTCGTCGACCGACGCGACGCCTTCGATCACCTCGCCGTCGCCGGGAATGACGTCGTTCGCCTCGCAGATGACGACATCCCCGGCGCGCAGCTTCGACGCCGGCACTCGCTCGACGCGTCCGCCCGCCACTTCGCGTGTGGCCACGGTGTCCGTCTTCGTCTTGCGAAGCGTGTCGGCCTGCGCGCGGCCGCGGGCTTCCGCCATCGCTTCGGCAAAATTCGCGAACAGGACCGTGAACCACAGCCACAACGAGATCTGCGCGCCGAATCCGACGCCGGCCGCGCCGACGATCACATCGCGAATGAGGAACACTGTCGTCAGCGCTGCCCCCACCTCGACGACGAACATGACCGGGTTCTTGAGCAGCGTGGCCGGATTCAGCTTCACGAACGACTGCTGAATCGCACGCGACACGATCTCTCGATCGAAGAGAGGACGCGCTCTCGCCAGCTTCCTCGGAAGAAGGGACGTCAGCTCCTCGCCGCCGCTCGGCGGCGCGACGGCCGGCGCCGATGTCGTCGGAGTGGTCACAGCCATGGCACTGACCCGCTCAACAAAATGAGAGAGAACTGCCGCCCTTGATTCATGAGGAAGTGCTCGACGATCGGTCCGAGCGACAGGACCGGGAAGAAGGTCAGCGCGCCGACGATCAACACGGTTCCCATCAACAGGCCGACGAACAATGCGCCGTGTGTCGGCAGCGTGCCGCTGGTCACGGGAATGGCTTTTTTCGCCGCGAGACTTCCGGCTGCCGCGAGAAGCGGCAACAGGAACAGGAACCGGCCGGCGAGCATCGCCAGTCCGATCGTCAGGTCGTACCACGGCGTGTTCACCGTCAGGCCGGCGAACGCGCTGCCGTTATTGCCGGTGCCGCTGGTGTAGGCGTAGAGAATCTCGCTGAGACCGTGCGGCCCGCCGTTGGCGACGTTCGCGATCGCAGCACCCGGCGGATTCCAGTAACCGTCCTTCGCGAACGGGATCGCGGCAGTGATGCCCGTGAAGACGAGAATGCTGAACGCCGTCGCGATCAGCGCGAGCATCGCCATCTTCACTTCCTTTTGTTCGATCTTCTTGCGGACGTATTCGGGCGTGCGTCCAACCATGAGCCCGGCGATGAAGACCGCCAGGATCGCGTAGAGCAGCATCCCGTACAGACCGGCGCCAACGCCGCCGAAGATCACCTCACCGGTCTGAATGTTGAAGAGCGGGACGAGACCTCCGAGCGGCGTGAAGCTGTCGTGCATGCCGTTCACGGCGCCGCAACTGGCATCGGTCGTCACCGTCGCGAACAATGCCGACTGGACGATGCCGAAGCGGACTTCCTTTCCTTCCATGTTGCCGCCGGGCTGACCGGTGGTCGCCTCGGTCTCGACGCCTTGCGACCCGATGATTGGATTGCCCCGCTGCTCGAACCCGTACGCGACGAACACGCCGATCAGGAACATGGCGCTCATCGCGGCAAAGAGCGACCATCCCTGCCGCGGGTCGCGAACCATGTGACCGAACGTGTAGGTGAGGCCCGCCGGAATCAGGAAGATCAGAAAGACCTGAAAAAACGTGGAGAACGGCGTCGGGTTCTCGAACGGGTGCGCCGAGTTCGCGTTGAAGAAGCCGCCGCCGTTCGTGCCGAGCTCCTTGATCGCTTCCTGCGATGCGACAGGGCCCTGCGCGATCGTCTGCGTCGCGCCTTCGACGGTCGTCGCCTTCGTGTAGGGATCCCAGTTCTGAATGACGCCCTGCGACACGAATACCAGGCTCGCGACGATTGCCAGCGGCAGGAGGATGTAGACAATCGCGCGCGTCATGTCGACCCAGAAGTTGCCGATCGTTTTCGATTCCTGGCGTGCGAATCCCCGGACGAGCGCGATCGCGACCGCGATGCCCGCAGCGGCCGACGTGAAGTTCTGGACCGTGAGCGCGGTCATCTGGACGAAGTAGCTCAGCGTCGATTCGCCGCTGTACGCCTGCCAGTTCGTGTTCGTCATGAAGCTGACGGCGGTGTTGAACGCAAGATCCGGAGTCACCTGTGATACGCCAAAGCCTTGCGGGTTCAGCGGCAGCGCGCCCTGCAATCGCTGAATGAGATACGTGAAGAGGAACTTCGCGATGCTGAAGGCGAGCAGCGCTCCGGCGTACTGCGTCCAGCTCTGCTCGATGTCCTCGCGAACTCCGCCGAGGCGATAAATCAGCCGCTCGAGCGGACCAAGCAGCGGATGGAGGAACGTCCGCTCGCCGCCGAAGATCCGCGCCATGAACAATCCGATCGGCCGGATCGCGGCGAGAATTACCGCGAAAAAGAAAAGGATCTCGTAGAAACCGATGGCGGTCACAGTGAACCTCAGAACCGCTCCGGCCTGAGGAGCGCGTAAATCAAGTAGGCGAAGAGCAGCACCGTCGCGACGGCAGCAATGAGGTAATCCATTTGCGTTACAACCGATCGCACGCTTCGACGAAGAGCCAGCACAACACCAGCGACGCGATGCCGACCGTCAGATAGAACACATCGAGAAGCATGAGATTCACCACCAGGACCCAGTCTAGAAAGCGGCGAATTACGAAGTCATTAGCCGCTGCTTAGGATTTCGTGACGGCGTGACGGCGTTCCCCGGGGCTACCAGACGCCGTCCTTGTTGCCAATCCACCATACGAGTCCGACCGTGAACGTCGTCTGTGATGGATCGCGAACGCCGGGTACGTCCGTGAGGAAGAAAGCAACGTCGCTGCGATCGCGACGGACTTCGCCTCGAATCATGAACCTGGAATCGGCGAGCCACGTGACGGTTCCCGTGAGATCGTGGAGACTCTGCCTGACGCCGCTGAACAAGCCGTCGTGATCCGACATGTACGTCGTCCGGCCGCCGAGATAAACAGCGCGCGCGATCCGATACTGTGCATACGCGGCGCCGCCGGACAGCCTCGGAGACGCAGCCGCGCCTCCACGCACTGTGACGTAATCGCCCTCCGCCATCAGCGTCAGCTTTTCGGTCGCAGTCCACGCCACGTACGTGTCGAAGATGTGCAGCCGCGAGCGATCCGGAGTGACGATCGGATCCGTTGAAAGTCCGGGTTGTGTCGGCAGCGCCGGCAGTTCCGGGTTGAGATCGGGCGCGAGGTCGCGACCCTCGTGACCTGTGTAGTAATTGATGTTCCAGCTGATCGACGGAACAGGCTTCAGCGTGACGATCGCCGCCTGTGACTTGAAGTTGTTGAAGTCTTCGGTCTGCTGCACGCCGTTCACCAGCCAGTAGCTCAGACTCACCCTTGTGCCGGGCGAGTACGTCGTCCGCAGTCCCATGTGGTAGAACGGCAGGAAATTGAAGAAATAGGATCGCGAGTAGTTGATCTGATCCTTCGTGTAGTTGTTTTCGACGCCAAGCGCGCTGGCGAATTTCCCGAAGTCCACCTGCAATCCGGATCCGAGCGGAAACACATACGATCCGTACGCCTGAAAGACCGGTCGGTACACCTGCGGCCTCGGTTCGTTCTGCGCGCTGCCCTGGAGCGTCTCGGTCGCCTGGCCATACATCAAATCGAATCGAAGACCCGCACGCTGTCCTTTACCTGGATCTGGCGCGTGATCGACGATCAATCCGGCCTGGTTGAGGCTGAAGCTGTTGGAGGTGACGTCGTACGCGCGCAGGAGATTCACGCGGCCGATCGGCTGATTCGTGTTCCACGCGTAGTAGCCGTCGATGTCGACGGCGACTTTCGTCGCGGCGAGAAAGTCGAGGAGCGCAGCAGCGCTTCCCTGCGTGGACTGGTCCGGAGGATCGCTGGATGAAGGCGTCTGAGCGCCGACGTTGCGCGTCGATCCGATGCTGCAGCCGGCCAACAATACGAGCACGAGCAGTTCACGGCGGCACGACGCCATCGCTGGCTCCTTGGCCATCGACCGTACGATGGCGAAAGCCTTCGACGGTATCCCAGCTGGATTAAGGAGTTATGCGGAAAGCATTAGAAAGTGTCTACGTGTCGGCTGACAGCTGTAACCGATAGCCGACCCACGGCTCGGTCAGCAGATACGCCGGCTTCGACGGCTGGACTTCGATCTTCTTTCTGAGCTGATTGATCACCACGCGGAGATGATCGACTTCGTCGCCGTAATCCGGGCCCCAGACTGCCTGCAGCAGCTCCCGGTGTGTGACGACTTTGTTGGGGTGAGAGACGAGGTACCGGAGCAGATCGAATTCCTTCGGCGTCAGACGCACGCGCTGATTCCCGCGCGTCACCTGTCGTGTATCGAAATCGATCGCGATCTTCCCGAGCGCGATCCTTCCGATGGCGCCCTGCGCGGCCGGCGTGCGGCGGAGCGCGGCACGAATTCGCGCCAGCAGTTCCGGCGGATTGAACGGCTTGGTGACGTAGTCGTCTGCGCCGGCGTCGAGCGCGCTCACCTTGTCCGCTTCGGTGTCGCGCACGGTCAGCATGATGATGCCGATTTCGGAGTTCTCGCGAAGCAGCCGGCAGGTTTCGAGGCCGCCCATCCCGGGCATGTTCATATCGAGCAGCACCAGATCGAACCGGTCTTCCCTTACTCGCTCGAGCGCCTCCTCGCCGGTCTTCGCATCGTCCACCTCGTAGCTCTGGCCGGTCAGCGTGACGCGCATCACGCGCCGAATCTGCGGGTCGTCGTCGACGATGAGAATGCGGCCGTTGCTCATGAGACGCCGGCGCCGACCGGCAGCGAAATGCGGAACTCGGTGCCGGCGGCGGCGGAGCTCGACACCGTGACGATGCCGCCATGCGCGCGCGCAATCTGCTGCACGATCGAGAGCCCCATGCCGGTGCCGGGAATCCGGCGCGCGTCGGCGCCGCGATAGAAGCGGTCGAAGATGCGCCGCTGTTCATGCTCGGGAATCACCGAGCCCGAGTTCCGAACGACAATGGCCTGGGCGTCGCCGTTCTCGGCCTCGATCTCAATCACGGAGCTCGACGGCGAGTATTTCACCGCGTTGTTCAACAGTTGACGCAACGCGAGTTGCAGCAGCTCGCCGTCCGCATCGATGATCAGATCCGGCGGTATCCTGTTCACGACGCGGTGGCCCTGGAGCGCGCCCCCAAGATCGGTGAGCGTTGCGGCCACGAGGCGCGGGAGCGCGTGGCTCTCGCGGTGAACCACGAAGCCGCCGGATTCGACGCGCAGCATCTGAACCGCGTCGCTGACGAGCCCCTGCAGGCGGCTCGATTCCTCGACCACGATTTCGGCCAGTTCGTGCTCGCGCTTCTCGCGCGGAATCGACAGCTGCAGGTCGCTCGCGGCCGCCTTGATTGACGTGAGCGGCGTCTTGAATTCGTGGGCGAGTGCGTCGAGGACGGTCGCGCGCAGCTCGCCGCTCTGACGCGCGGCTTCCGCTCTCGTCGCGAGCTCCTGACTGCGCGCCCGCTCCAATCCAATCGACGCAAGATTGGCAATCGACTGGAAGACGGTATCGTCGAGCGCGCCGCCGGCAATCGCCAGGCTGCCGATCGGTTCGGCGCCGAGCCGGAGTGGAACGACGGTGAGCGTTGGATTCACCATGATTGGCGCGCCGCGACGCACGACGTCGCGGAGCAGTTCGTCGATGCCGGGCACCTCCGAGGGTCCGGCTGTCGAGATGACGCCCGACTGCCGATCGTAGATCGCAACCGCCGGCACATCGAACGAGTCGGCGACGTGACGGGCAATCTCGGACGGCAGCAGTGTGGTGCTCGGCGTGAGCAGCAGCGCGCGGCTCAAGGCGTAGAGCCGCTCGAGATCCCGCTGACGGATCAGCGCCTCGCGCGTGCGGTTTCGCGCGCGCCCCGACATCTGGCTCGCGACGATCGCCGTGACGAGGAAGGCGATGAGCGCGACCCAGTTCTGAGGGTCCG
>Ga0075434_100001297_pt1 | contig 20847 bp, 17 predicted proteins | sample RhiMethybrSRZTD3_FD_75298 | JGI IMG/M metagenome (GOLD analysis project Ga0075434, IMG submission 75298) | Populus rhizosphere microbial communities from Tennessee, USA - Rhizosphere MetaG P. TD hybrid SRZTD3 | ecosystem: Host-associated > Plants > Roots > Rhizosphere > Soil | place: USA... | reverse complement strand
GCGGGACGTTGCGGCGCTCGCGGAGGATCTGCTGCTCGCCGGCGACTATGCGTCCGCGCTCACCGCCGCGGCCGCGCTCAGCGAGCAGGCCGCAACACCGGGCGCGGTGACGCAGTCCGGCAGCCGCGCCGCGCTCGACGGTCTCGTGGACACGATCGCCTTCCGGGAGACCGCCGACATTCTCGGCGACATGACGGCGGAGGACGCGGAGGTTTTCGCGCGCCTCTGCGCGGCAATCGGGCCGGCGGCCACCGACGCGCTGCGCGATCTGATTGCGGTCGAAGCCGAAACAGTCGCGCGCGACCGCGCCGCTGGCATCATCGTGAAGTACGGCGCCGCCGCCGTCACACGGCTGGCGGCCCTGATCGATCATCGCGACTGGTTCGCGCGGCGGAACGCCGCGGAGCTGCTCGGGCGGATTCGCATGGCGGCGGCGGTGCCGCTCCTGCAACCGCTGGTACGTGGCGGGGACCCGCGCGTCATGCGCGCGGCCGTGCGGGCCCTGTCGCACATCGACGACCCCGCCGCGGCGCGCGCCGTTCACACCGTGCTGCGGTCCGCCGGCGGCGAACACCGTCGGGCTGTCGTGGCGGCGCTCGTCGAGGAGCGCGATCCGCGCGTGGCACCGGTCCTCGCGTGCATCCTCAACGAAAGCGACCCGTTCGGCGCCGATCATCCGCTCGTGCTCGAAACACTTGGCGCCATCGCGGATCTGGGACGCGACGAAGCCGTCCCGCACGTGGCGCGCGTGATGCGGCGGCGGAGCTGGTTCGCGCGCCGGAAAACGCGCGCGCTGAAAGAGACGTCGATTGACGCGCTGAGACGCATCGGATCTCCCGCCGCCGCGCAGGCGCTCGCGGACGCCGCCGTCCAGGGCGATCGGCTGCTCCGCAAGCTGGCGCGTGCCGCCGGGGTGGCTCATGCCTGACACACAGGCGTACGACGAGATCGTGCGGCGGCTCGCGGCGGTCGTGCGCGGCGCGGCGCTCTATACTCCCGATCACCCGCTGGTCGTTCGCGGCGTCGAGTCCCTGGCGTCGCTGGCGACGACCGCGCTGCAGCGCGACGACAGCCTCGTGATCGGCATCATCGGCGACGAGGTCGTCGTCAACGGCCAGCGGCTGCTGCGGTCGGCCGCGATGCTCATCGGCTTCGCGCGCGATCTGCACGAACGCGAAATCGAGAAGATCACGATCGCGCGCGGCGTCACGCGCGAGGAGCTGCGCGGGTTCGTGTGCGAGCTCGCAGACCGGCGCGCGGGCCTGCCGTTCGCGACGCGGCTGGAGCAGCGCGGCGTACGGCGAATCACGATCGGCCGCATCAACCTCGAACAGGAGGACGAGGGAGCAACCGGAATCGCCGCGGCGCGGCAGCTGTATGGGTCGGCGGTCGAGACGGCGGAAGCGCTGTGGCAGGCGGCGAAGGCGGGCGACAAGCCGGATCCGAACGCGGCACGGCGAATCATCGACAGCCTCGCGAAGCTCGTTTCGCAGGATCGCACGTCGCTGATGGCGCTCACGGCGATGAAGCGATACGACAACTACACGTTTACCCACATGGTGAACGTCGCGGTGCTCTCGATGGCGCAGGCGCGCTCGCTCAATCTCGACGGTCCGCTGCTGCGCGAGTTCGGGTTCGCGGCGCTGATGCACGATATCGGGAAGGTGAATACGCCGACGGACGTGCTGAACAAGCCTGACAGGCTCACGAAGGAAGAATTCGACGTCATGAAGCAGCACGTCGTCGACGGGGCCCACATTCTCCGGCGAACGCCCGAAATGCCCGCGCTCGCCCCGGTCGTCGCGTTCGAGCATCATCTTCGCCAGGATCTCTCCGGGTACCCGGAAAATGTCGGGCACCGCGATCTGAATCTCTGCACGCAGATCGTCACCATCGCCGACGTATACGATGCACTTCGAAGCAACCGCGTGTATCGGGAGGGATTACCGAGCGAGCGGGTCCGTGCGATCATGACCGAGAAGGACAGCCCGGCGTTCAACACGAAGCTGCTGCGCCGTTTCATCAATCTGGTCGGCCTCTTCCCCGTCGGCACGCTGGTCCGCCTCAACACCGACGAGGTCGGGGTCGTCACGCGAGAACACCCTGCGGATCCCTTCCGGCCGCAGGTCAAGGTCGTGCTGGATCGCGTCGGCGGCCCAATCGAAGAACCGCTGCTCGTCAACACGTGGGAGCCCGACAGCCGCGGCGACTTCAAGTACGCCGTCGTCGAAGCGGTCGATCCGGATGCCGTCCAGATCGAGCCGCTGACTTATATGTAGCCATGGCCGAAGCCGCGAAGATGCCCACGCTTTCGCCGGACGCCAGCGCCGCATTCGCGGAATTCGCGCGTGCGTGCAAGGCGGCTGCGCGCGCGGTCGCGCTGTATCCGGGCAGCCATCCGGCGATCGGCGCGACGCTCACGCGGCTCGCGCAGTCGACCGCGCGCCTCGCGGAGAACGGGCCTTTCCAGCTGCAGGTCCGCGGAGCCTCGCTCCTGCTCGACGGGGTCGTCGCGCAGCGGCCGGATCCGGCAATCGGCGAGCTCGCCGAGGTCCTCAGCCGCCACACGATCGGATCGCTGACGGTGAATGCGGCGGCGGATGCCGAATCGTGGCGCACGCTGCTTCTGCTGCTGGCGCGGACGCCCGAGGAAGTCCGCGCCGACGGCGGCATCGCGCGCCTCTGGGCGACGGCTGGCGGACCGAGCCTCGAGATCGTCGAGATCGACTACGCGGAGGTGCTCCGGGAAAAGGAAGGAGAAGCCGCGACCATCGATCAAGTGATCGCCGCCGCGCTGGCGGGGCCACAGCTCGAGCTCGACGATGAGACGTTCGAAGCGCTCGTGCGTCTCGTCAATGATCCGGAAAAGCTGCAGCAGCTCATGACGCAGCTCGAGACGGCCGCGGGCAAGGGCGGGGCCGAAGCGAAGGCCGCCGCGATCATGAACCTGCTCCGCGGTCTCGTCGAGTACGTCAGCCGCACGCGGCCCGATAAGCTCGATCAGATCTTCAAGAAGGTGGCGACGGCCGCCGGCGGGTTCTCCGCCGAGACGATGTCGGAACTGCTCGCGCAGGCGGACAAGCCGGACGCGATGACGGGCACGACGAACGTCGTCCGCGCCATGACGTCGCGCATGAGCGACACCACGATTGCGCAGTTCGTCTCCAGTTCCGTCGTCGCGGAGCGCGGTGCCACCGGCCGGCTCAAGGCCGCGTTTCAGGCGCTCGTGCCGGAGCGCGATCGGCAGCGGCAGCTGCTGGCGCTGGCGCAAGACGAAGCCTCCGCGTCAGAGCTCGGCCGCGAGGCGTCGTTTTCGGAGCTGTGGGAGCGCGTCGAGGGCATGCTCACGACGTACTCCGACGAGGATTTCGTCTCCACGGCGTACGGCCGCGAGCTGAGCAACGCGCGGACCCGCGCCGTCGACGTCGAACAGATCAGCGATGATCCGCCGGAGCGCATCGGCGGATGGCTGGGCACCGTCAGCGACAGCGCGCTCCATGGGCTCGACGATCGGCTGCTGCTCGACTTGCTCGTGATCGAAAAGGATCCGCTGCGCTGGCGCGACATGGCACAGACCGTCATCGGACACGCCGACGATCTGATCCGGGTCGGCCACTTCGAGCGTGCGTGGCAGCTCGCCGATGCCGTGCTCGAGGAGGGGGAACGCGTCGCCGAGCGCAAGCCGCATGCGCGTGCGGCGCTCGAACAGCTGGGCCGCGGGTCGATGATCAAGCACGTGGCTACCTACCTGCGGAGCGCGGATGACGAAACGGTCGCACGTTTCCAGAAGCTCGTGCTGGCCATGGGGACGGCGGTGATTCCTCCGCTCGCCGAGGTCTTGTCCACCGAGCAGGACTCGCGCTCGCGCCGGCGGCTGCGCGATGCGCTCCTCGGCTTCGGCGCGCAGGGGCGCGAATCAGTCCAGAAGCTGATGAGCGCGTCCAACTGGGAGGTGCGCCGCACGGCGGCTTTCCTCCTGCGCGAATTCGGCGGCTCGGAAGGACTCAAGGAGCTGATCCCGCTGCTCACCGACAGCGAGCCGCTCGTCCAGCGCGAAGCGGTGCAGGGACTGGTCATGAACGGCACCGAGGAAGCGTCCGCGATTCTGCTGCGCGCGGTGACGACCGCGAGCGGGCGCACGCGCGCGACGCTGGTCGCCGAGCTGATGTCGATTCGCGACGAACGCGTCGTGCCGGCCTTCTCGTACTTCCTGCGGCACATGGACGCGCGGGTCGCCGAGAAGATCTACGACGGCGCCGTCGAAGCGCTCGGCAACCACGGCGGACCCGAGGCCGTGGAGGCGCTCGCCTTCGCGCTCCATCAGGGTGTCTGGTGGGCGCCGCTTCGCACGCGCCGCCGGCGTACGGCTGCCGCCGCCGCATTGCGAACCATCGGATCGGAGCCCGCACTCGCGGCACTGCGCGCCGCGTCGCACCGCGGTCCGCGCGGGGTGCGTACGATCGCCCGGGGGGAACTTGCGAGGCTGGAAAGCTGATGAGTGACGTTCACACGCGCGTTGCACAGTACGACGAGCTGCTCCGTCGTTTCGCGTCCGGCGTGCGCGCCGCGCAGCTCTACGCGTCCGACCATCCGCTCATCGCCCGGAACGTCGAAGGGCTGCTCGCGGTCCTGAAGCCCCTTCACACGCTCCAGCATTCCGTCACCGTCGGCATCGTCGGAGAGCAGCTCGTCGTCGCGGACACGCCGATGACGAAGGCGAGCGTCGGTATGGGCGAGCTGATCCGGAAGCTCAAAGATCACAAGATCGAGCGGATCGCCTTCGAGCGCGGCATCACGGCGAAAGAGACCGCGGACTTCATGCACGCGGTCGCCGGCCTTGGCAAAGCGGAAGTGGCGGAAGGCACCTTCGCGTTTCCGCACATCAAGGTCGGCCGCCTCAAGGCGGAAGACCGCCGCCAGGATGGGATCGGCAGCGACATGGCCGCCATCCGTCAGCTGTATTCGAACGCGGTGGCCGCCGCGCAGACGGCGTGGGAGGCGGCCGAGACCGAGGGGCGGCCGGATCTTCCCGCCGCGCTGCAGGCGGTCGAAGGGCTCGCCGACGCCGTCACCGGAAACCGCACGGCGCTCGTGGCGCTCACCGCGATGCGCACGTACGACAACTACACGTTCACGCACATGGTGAACGTGTCGATTCTGACGATGGGCCAGGCGCGCGCGCTCGGCATCGACGGCCGGCTGCTGCGCGAGTTCGGGCTCTCGGCGCTCATGCACGATATCGGCAAGGTGCGAACGCCGAAGGAGATCCTGAACAAGCCGGACAAGCTGACCGACCCGGAGTTCGACATCATGCGCCGGCACGTCGTCGACGGCGCCGAGATCCTGCGGCGCACGCCGGAGATGCCGATTCTCGCGCCGGTCGTGGCGTTCGAGCACCACCTGCGCAATGACGGCACCGGCTACCCGTTCGGCGTCAAGCGGCCGACGCTGAACCTCGGCACGATGATGTGCGGCATCGCCGACGTCTACGATGCGATGCGTTCGCAGCGCGCCTACCAGCAGGCCTTTCCGACGGACCGGATTCTCGCCGTGTTGAAGCGCAACGATGGAACCCAGTTCGATCAAAACCTCGTGCGCCGGTTCGTGCAGCTCCTCGGCATCTACCCTCCGGGCAACCTCGTAAAGCTGTCGTCGGGCGAGATTGCGGTCGTCGTCCAGGTCCACGCGCCCGATCCGCATCGGCCGCGCGTGCGCGTCATCATCGACAAGAACGGCACGCGACTCGATTTGCCATACGATCGAAATCTGTGGGAAGCGCCGCCTGGTGGTCAGCAGGATTCGATTGTCTCGCCGCTGAACCAGGCGGACTACGGCGTGGATCCTTTGAACTTCCTGCAGACGGAGTCGAATTGAGCGACAGCCGCGCCGTCGATGGGAACTGAAGCGCTCCGCACGACGGCCATCGCATTCGCGGGGCTCGCCGCTGGGCTGACGGTTCTTTCGGTCCGGACCGCGGCGATCCCCGTCAGTGCGCCGGAGCGCCTCATTGCGGAGCTGCGGCTCGCGCAGATTGCGGCGCTGCTGCTCTCGATGGCCGCGGGCGCCTCGATCGGCCTCGCGGTCGCGCACGAAGCGCGACAGGGGGTCGGTCTCGATATCGCGCTTGCGGTAGGATTCTTCGTCGTCGCGGCGGCGACGCTCGTGCGCGATCCGCGCCAGGCGCTGACGATCCTGGCGCTTGGCTTCGCCGCGCACGCGATCGTCGACGTGGCGCACCGCCCGGGGTGGCCACTCCCCGATGGGGTCGCGCCGCCCTGGTACTCCATCGGGTGCGCCGTGTACGACGCGTACGTCGGGGCCCTCTGCTACTGGCCGATCCTGAGACGATGATGAGCAACCGTTTTCGAATCGTTCCCGCAGTTGTCGGCGCTGCCCTGGTTGTGCTGACGATCGCCACTTCCGTCCGCACGGCGCCGCAGCAGTCCGCGGGCGCCCGCATGCCCAAACTGATCGTGATCCTCGTCGCGGATCAGATGCGGTTCGATTACCTCGAGCGCTATTCGGGCCGATTCACGGGCGGCCTCAAGCGGCTGATGCAGGACGGCGCCTGGTTCCAGCACGCTGCCTATCCGTACCTCAATACCGTGACGTGCCCCGGCCACTCGACGATCGGCACAGGCACGCTGCCGTATCAGCACGGGATGATTCTGAACACGTGGTTCGATCGGAAGACGAGGGCGGCGACCGACTGCACCGACGATGAGAGGACGAAGGAAATCAGCTACAACAGCGCGCTTTCAGGCCCGGGTGACAGCGGCCGCCGACAGCTGAAGCCGACGCTGGCCGACCACGTGCGTCAACAGGCGCACGGCCGTGTCGTCACGATGTCCATGAAGGCCCGCTCCGCGATCGGTCTCGCGGGGCACGGGGGCGATCTCGTTCTCTGGTTCGATACGCGTGGCGCCTTCACGACGTCCACCGCATACGCACACGCGTTAACCCCGTTCGTCCGGAAATACATCGACGACAACCCGGTCACCGCCGCATACGGCCGCCAGTGGGAGCGGCTCTACGATCCGGCGCTCTACCAGTACAGAGATGACAATCCGTCCGAGAAGGCGCCGAGTGGCTGGACGCGGACGTTCCCCCACGTCATCGCCTCGAAATCAGGAAAGCCGGACGCCGAATTCTACGGACACTGGATGCGTTCGCCGCTGTCGGACGAGTACCTCGGCAAACTCGCCGCGACGGCTGTTGAGACGATGCAGCTCGGGAAAGGGAATGGCGTCGATTTTCTCGGCGTCAGCTTCTCCGCGCTGGATCTCGTCGGCCACGCGTTCGGGCCGAACAGCCACGAAGTGCAGGACGTGGTCGCACGACTGGACGTGACGATCGGCGAGCTGCTGAACCACCTCGACGCGTCGGTCGGCGCCGGCAACTACGTGCTCGCGTTCAGCGCCGATCACGGCGTGGGCGATATCCCCGAAGAAGTCCACGGCGGGCGTTATACGTCGGCCGTCACCTCGGGCGTCGTCGACAAGGCGCTCGAGCCCTTCCTTGGCGTTCGCAAGAACATCGCGTATGCCGCCTACACCGACCTCTATCTGCAGGACCAGGCGCTCAAGCGAATCAGGAAGGATCCGGCGGCGCGTACCGCGGTGCTCGATGCGCTGAGAGCGCTTCCCGGAATTGCGGCCGCATTCACGGCCGACGAAGTTGCGGCGCCGGCCGCGCGGAGCGCCGCGGATCCGATCAAGCGCGCCGCCGCGCTCAGTTATCACGAGGGGCGCAGCGGCGACGTAATCATCGTGCCGCGCGAGAACTGGCTGCTGACGACGAGCGCGACCTCGCACGGTACGCTGTATCCGTACGATCAGCGCGTCCCGATCATCCTGTACGGCGCGGGCGTCCGCAAAGGCATCTACCACGCGCAGATCACTCCGGCCGATATCGCCCCGTCGCTCGGGGCGCTCGCGGAGATCCAGATGACCGGCACGGACGGACATCCTGTGACGGAGGCGTTCGCCCATCAGATGTCCACACGGTAGAATTGACTCCGGCCACCCGCCTGAACCCCACGGTCCCGAGGAGTCCCCTATGTCCGTTCGTCGTCGCATCCTGCCCGTGAGCGCGCTCGCCGTCTGTCTGTTCCTCAGCGCCACGCGTGCTCAGCCAGTTCGCGGACAGGGCGATCCGCCGCAGGGCCGTGTCACGATTGCCTCGTCGGCGGCGACGCGCCGGGACTGGACCACGCGCGTCGACGCGATGCTTCGGACCGGCGACCTGCGCGTGCGCAGGCGCACCGACGACACCCTGCTCGCCGGCCGCGTGCACGAGCGTGCCGACCAGTTCTACCGCGGCGTGCGCGTGTTCGGCGCCGACGTCGCGCGCCAGCTTCGGAACGGCGCAACCGAATCGGTGTTCGGGACGCTGTACGAGGGCATCGACATCGAGGCCTCGCCCGAGATCGACGCGGACGAGGCGCGAAGCCGGCTTGCCGCGCGGATTGGCGTCGAGATCGACTCCTCGATCGAGCCCGAGCTCGTCGTCCTGCCGCGCGGCGATGGTTCGTATGCGCTCACCTGGCGGATGCGCGTGGCCATGCGCCGCGACTCGCGGCAGTACTTCGTCGACGCGCGATCGGGCGAGACCGTATTCGAGTACAGCGATCGGGAGACGCAGAGCGCGGTCGGCAAAGCGCTCGGCGTGCTCGGCGACACGAAGAAGATCAGCGTGCGGTCGGCGACGGGACAGTTCCTCACGAGCGACGAGCTGCGGCCGCCCGACATCCAGACCTACGACCTCAAGGGCAATCCATTTCGCGCGGACAACTTTCTTCTCCGCCGCATCACGCTCGGCACATCCGACCTCGGGTCCGACTCCGACAACGACTGGACCGACACGGCGATCGACGACGCGCACGTCTACGCGGGGTACACGTACGACTACTACTTCAAGCGGTTCGGGCGGAAGGGGCTGAACGACGCGGACATCCGCGTGCAGACGATCGTCCATCCGGTCCACCGATCCGACTTCTCGCTCTACATCGACGACTTCGAGGACTACTTCATCAATGCGTTCTACGCCGGCGACGGCGTCGTCGTCTTCGGCGAAGGGCTTCCCGGCAACGTCACACTCGGCGGCCAGAACTGGGACTATCTCGCTGGCGGGCTCGACGTCGTCGCGCACGAGCTGTCGCACGGCGTCACGCAGTACACATCGAACCTGATTTACCTCAACGAGTCCGGCGCGCTCAACGAGGCGTTCTCGGACGTCATGGGGACGTCGGTCGAGTTCTTCTTCCAGCCGGCCGGCGACGGCGCCCTCAAAGCCGACTACACCATCGGCGAGGACGTGGTCCGGCCCGGAGGCATCCGGAACATGGCGAACCCCCGCGCCCTCGGCGATCCCGATCACTATTCGAAGCGATTCACCGGCGGCCAGGACAACGGCGGCGTGCACATCAACGCGACGATCGTGACGCAGGCGTTCTACCTGGCGATCGAAGGGGGCACGAACCGGACGTCAGGGCTCGCGGTGCAGGGCGTCGGCGGCGCGAATCGCGAGCAGATCGAGAAGACGTTCTATCGCGCGTTCACGCAGCTGCTGCCGTCGAACGCGACGTTCTCGGTCGCGCGGGCGGCGACGATTCAGGCCGCGCAGGACCTGTACGGCGGCAGCAGCGCGGCGGTGCGCGCGGTCACGCAGGCGTGGACCGCCGTGGGGGTCGAATGATGGCGGCGCGCGAGACGGTGATCGCCTGCTGCATCGCGGGCGCGGTCGGGTGGGCGGCTCCCGCGTACGCGCAAGGCACGGTACGGCGGCCGGCACCCCGCAAGCTGGGAGAGCCCCGCGTGACGGTGACGGTGAGCGGCGGCGTGCAGTCCCCGGCGGGCAGCGTGTCGGATCACATCACGTTCGATCGCAACGTCGAAACGGAAACGATCGACGTCACGTACCCGAAGAGGCCGGGCGTGCTGCTCGACATCGGCGGGCGCGTGCGCGTATGGAAGCGACTGGGCTTCGGCGTGTCGGTGGGTCACGTGACCGGCGATGGAACGGCCGACGTCACGGCGAGCGTGCCGCATCCGTTCTTCTTCAACCAGGCCCGGACGGTCACCGGCAAGCAGGCGGGGATCGCCCGCGAGGAAACGGGCATCCACCTGCAGGTGCAGTACGCGGTTCCCGCATCCAGGAAAGTGCGGGTCGTCCTCGGCGCGGGGCCGTCGCGCATCAAGCTCACGCAGGACGTCATCACCGACGTGAACATCACCGAGACGTATCCGTACGACACGGCGGCGTTTCGCGACGCCGCGACAAAGGGAGCGAGCGCATCGGTCAGCGGGTACAACGCGGGCGTCGACGTGACGTGGAGTTTGACCCGCAACGTGGGCGTTGGCGGCCTCGTGCGCTACACCCGCGCAGACGCCGACCTCGATGTTCGCAGCGGCCACACGTTGAGCATGAAGGCGGGCGGGGTTCACGCGGCCGCCGGGGTGCGGTTCGCGTTCTAATTGCTGATTGATGATTGCTGAGTGCTGATTTATTGCGGATTGACGATTGAAAATCCGCAATCGACAATCAATCAGCAATCAGCAATCGAACATCAGCAATGTCAGATTTCACCTCCCGCGTCATCGCTGCCGTGCGGCGCATTCCGCCAGGGCGTGTCGCCACCTACGGCGACGTCGCGGCGGCAGCGGGGCGACCGCGTGCCGCGCGCGCCGTCGGCAACATCATGCGCGAGTGCCGCAGGCACGACGTCCCCTGCCATCGCGTCATCGCCGCCGCGGGCAAGCTTGGGGGCTACGGCGGCAACCTGGCCTTGAAGCGCGCCCTGCTGCGCGCCGAGGGCCTTCAGGTCAGCGGCTCGACCATTCGCGAGTTCCGGGCCAAGAGACACAAATACTCCCGAACCTGACGGCTGGTTTTCTCGTTTAGATTCAAGTGCATACCGAACGGCCCTTCCACTCGCAGCAGCTACCCGCCCGCTCAGGGGAGGCAACGCAGCCCCTTCATGGTTACGTCTAAGGTGATAGTGAGCCCGGTTGCCTCCTCCGCGCGTGCGGAGGACATGGCGCTCGTCGAGCGATGCCGCCGCGGCGATCTCGGGGCGTTCGAAGAGCTCTACCGGGCGCACGCGGGCAGACTGTTCAGCGTGGCCTGCCGGATGCTGGGCAACCCGGCCGATGCGGAGGACCTGCTGCAGGAGATTTTCCTGTCGGCGCACCGGAAACTCGAGAGCTTCCGCGGCGAATCGGCGCTCGGCACGTGGCTGTACCGGCTCGCGACGAACCACTGCCTCGATTACCTGCGCAGCCGCGCCGCGCGCACGAACCAGGTGACCGACGCGCTGGACGACGAGGCGGGTCAGTTCGAGCCGGGAGGCCGCACGCTGGCGGAACAGACGGTGACGAAGATGGACCTGGAACGAGCGCTTGCGGGACTGCCCGAAGGCTGCCGGGCCGCGTTCGTGCTCCACGACGTGCAGGGGCTCGAGCACCGGGAAGTGGCCGAAGCGCTCGGCATCGCCGAAGGAACGTCGAAGTCGCAGGTGCACAAGGCGCGCCTGCGTTTGCGTACATTATTACGCGGATGACTTGCACCCAATATCGGGAGTGGATCGACGAGCTCGTCGACGGCACGATCGTCCCGATCCGCCGCGCGGAGCTCGAACGGCACCTGGCCTTGTGCAGCGCGTGCCGGGGCCTCGCCGCCGATCTGCAGACGATCCGCGACACCGCGGCGTCGCTCGATCCGCTCGAGCCCCCGGCTGGCGCGTGGCTTCAGATCGCGGGACGGCTGCGGCAACAGGGCCGCGTCGCGCCGCCGACGCAGGCGGACGCGAAACCGGCCACGCGCCACACCGCGCTCCTCGCAATCGCCGCGGCGCTCGTGCTGCTCGTCGGCGGATCGATCGCGCTGATCTGGACCGACTTCCGCGGCCGGAACACGGCGGCCCCGCCGATGGCCGCCGCTCCGACGTCGCCGGCGCCGGCGCCGGCGAGCAACGCGCAGACGGACGTCGCCGTCGAAAGTGTTGAAGCGGAATTCCGTGAAGCCGAGCGGCATTACCAGAATGCAATCGCGAAGCTGGAACAGGCGGCGCGGCTCGATCAGGCTGCGTCCGGCGGCCCGCAGGCGGCGCTCGATCCGCAGACCGCGGCGATGCTGCAGAAGAACCTGCAGGTCCTCGATCAGGCGATCGCGGAAAGCCGCTCGGCCCTCCGCGCCGAGCCGCAGAGCGCGGCGGCGGCCGGCACCCTCTTCGAGGCGCTGCGCCGCAAGGTGGCGCTGCTGCAGGACACGATCGCGCTGATGAACGAGATGCGCAAGGGGAACGCGGCGGGCGCCGCACAGATCGTCGACGGTGCGAACAAGTCGTAACGGTAGGCGACAAGCGACAGGCGATAGGCCACAAAGAACCCGAAACCCGAGACCCAGATAGAGACCATGATGCGAAAGAGAGAGCTCCTCGTTGCGGTTGCCGCCTTGAGCGTCGCCCTGCCGGCTGCCGCGCAGCCTTCGCGTGAACGGCTGCGGGCTTCGGTCCGCGACGTCGTCGAGAACTTCCGCGCCAGCTACCAGCAGGGACGCGAGGAGCAGACCGACCGTCAGACGCGCACGCTGAAGCTCGGCGCCAACGGCGAGCTCTCGCTGCAGAACATCGCCGGCGACATCACGGTCACGAAGGGCAACGGCAGCGACACGACGATCGAGATCGTGAAGACCGCGCGCGCGAGGACCGCCGAGGAGGCGAAGGCGCAGCTCGGCCTCGTCAACGTGTCGATCACCGAGCGCAACGGGCGCGCGGAGGTCAAGACGGAATACCCGCAGAACGAGAACAGCTTTGGCTGGGGCCGGCGTGGCATCAACGTGTCGGTGTCGTACACCGTGACCACGCCCGTGGGTACGCGTCTCACGCTCAATTCCATCTCGGGAAACATCCGCGCGTCCGACGTGAAAGGGGATCTCAGCGTCAACACGATCAGCGGCGGCGTGCGGCTTGCCAACGCGGGGCGGATCGCCTCGGCCAAGTCCGTCTCCGGCAGCGTCGAGATCCTCGATACACAGATTGACGGCGCGCTCGAGGCGCAAAGCGTCAGCGGCGGCGTCGTGCTCCGCAACGTCGCCGCGCGGCGTGTGAACGTCGGCAGCGTCAGCGGCGCGGTGCAGATCGACGACCTGCAGTGCGACCGCGTGGAGGCCCATTCGATCAGCGGGGACGTGCAGTACTCGGGATCGCTCTCCAAAGGGGGCCGCTACGAGCTGACGTCTCACTCCGGCAGCGTGCGCGTCGGCGTCGCGGGCAATACCGGGTTCGAGCTCGAGGCGAACTCGTTCAGCGGCTCCGTCCGATCCGATCTGACGTTGACCAACACGTCGACAGGCGGCGAGGGCGGCCCGATGCGGCGCCGCGCCCTCCGCGGCGTCTACGGCGACGGCAGTGCGGTCCTCGAAGTCACGACCTTCTCGGGCAGCGTCGTCATTTCCAAGCGGTAACTCTTCTATACGGCACTGTCGGGAAATACGACAGCGCAACTTTCTTAATTTGTAAGGTTCCCCCATCATTTCTCACTGCTCGCGGGGCCCCACCCCCCTCGCTCTCGCTCGGCGGCTGCGCACCTCGCTCGGGCCGCAGGCGCTTCTCAATGCGCGTGGGGCCCCACCCCCACGCGCTCGGCTCGTCTCGCTTTGCTCGCTCGCCGGGGCGCAGGCGCTGCTGGCACTCGCCTTGCTCATTTCTGCGGTTGAGCCAAAACGTCCACAAGCGCCTATAATCGCGACTGTGACGATTTGTCAGGAGATTGCGTTATGAGAAATCAGTGGGTTCTGGTGGGGATCCTGGCGGGCGCGCTGACGGCGTCGCCGGCGTTCGCGCAGCACAAAGTGCCGAACGATCAGCCAAAGACTGACGGAGCCCCGACCGCCCCGGCCGGCGAGCTGGTGCTCGGGAGCGTTCACCTTCCCAAGGCGATGACGGCCGACGGCAAGCCGCTGCCGGCTGGGACCTACCAGGTCAAGCTGACCGCGCAGGAGTCGAAGCCTGACGCGAAGGGTCAGAGCGAGAACCTGGAGCGCTGGGTCGAGTTCCTCCAGAAGGGCGCCGTAAAGGGACGCGAAGTCGTCACGATCGTGCCCCAGGCCGAAGTCAAGAACGTCGTCAAGGACGCGCCGCCGCGCCCCGGCGGAGTCCCGAAAGTACAGACTCTCCGGGGGAATGAATACGTGCGGGTGTGGTTCAACAAGGGTGGCAACCACTACTTGATCTATTTCCCGACGGGCGGCTCGGCGAAACCTTAAGCGTACGGTCGGGCGGGGTCTTCAGACCCCGCCTAGGTCGCCATCAGATCGAACTGCTCGTGGTGCAGGTGTGAATCCGGTTTGATCATCACCGGCTTCCCCAGCGTCTGCTGCATGTCGCGCAGCACGGCGCTCTCCTCCTCCTTCAGCGCGCGCGCGATGTCCGGGTTCACGCGCAGGATCACGCCCTTCCCTTCGATCTCGCTCCCGATCTTCTTCATCTCCATCAGAATCTCGTAGCAGATCGTCGACGCCGACTTGATCGATCCGGAGCCGGAGCAGTACGGGCACGGATCGGTGAGTTGCCGCTCGATGCTCTGCTTCACGCGCTTGCGCGTAACGATCACCAGGCCGAAGTCGGACACCTGCAGCGCCTTCGACGGCGAGCGATCCTTGCGCAGCTCCTTCTCGACTTCCTGAAAGACCTTCTGGCGGTTCTTCTTCTCCTCCATGTCGATCAGGTCGAGCACGATGATGCCGCCGAGATCGCGCAGGCGGATCTGCCTCACGATCTCCTTCACCGCTTCGAGGTTCGTCTTGACGATCGTGTCCTCGAGCCGGCCCGTGCGCTTGCCGACGTATCGCCCCGTGTTCACGTCGATCGCCACCAGCGCCTCGGTCTGATTGATCACGAGGTATCCGCCTGACTTCAGCCACACCTTGCTGCGGAGCGCCTTGTCGATCTCCGCCTGGACGCCGTACTCCTCGAAGATTGGAAACTCTTTGGTGTACAGCTTCACGCGCGGCACGAGCGCCGGCATGATCCGCTCGACGAGCGAGACGACGCGGCGGTGTTCCTGCTCGTGATCGATGCGGATGGCGGTGTAGTCGTCGGTCAGCAGATCGCGGAGCAGCTTCGTGACGAGGCTCTGTTCCTGAAACAGCACCGCGGGCGGACGCCGGGTCTCCATCTTCTGGCGGATCTCGGTCCACACCTGGTGGAAGTACGACAGGTCGCTGACGATGTCTTCCTTCGAGCGGCCGCCTGCCGCGGTGCGGATGATGACGCCTCCGGTGAACCCGTGCTCCTCGCGGAATTCCCGGACGATGCCGCGCAGCCGCCCGCGCTCGTCGCGCGACTCGATCTTGCGGGAGACGCCGACGTGGTCGACCGTCGGCATGAACACGAGAAAGCGGCCTGGCATCGTCACGTGCGACGTGAGGCGCGCGCCCTTCGTGCCGAGCGGTTCCTTGACGACCTGGACGAGGACTTCCTGCCCTTCCTTCAGCAGGTCCTCGATCTTGGGCTGGGGACGATCGTCGCGCGCGTGCCCGGCGCGCGCATCCTGGACGCGGGGAGCCGCGCGGCGCTCGGGCGGACGGCCGTTGACGACGCCCGCTTCGACGCCAATCTCGGCGGGCGCCGGTTCGGGCGATTCGCCGTCGCTGACCGGAGGCTCCGCGACGGCGGCGACCGCCGGCTCGTCATCGTCGCCAGATTCGAGGCGGTCGAACTCCTCGACGGTGTTGACGACTTCGGAGACGTAGAGGAACGCGTCGCGCTCGAGGCCGATGTCAACGAAGGAGGACTGCATGCCGGGCAGGACTTTGGAGACCCGGCCCTTGTAGATGTTCCCGACCACGCCGCGCTGACGCTCGCGCTCGATGAAGATCTCGACGACCTGATCGTCCTCGAGGATCGCGACGCGCGTATCGTGCGCACCCGAGGAGATGATCATCTCCTTGTTCATGTACGAAACTCCAGAATTCCTGCGAACGTGACGCCCGGCGTGCACACGCGTGCGCCACGGCCGCGACGGACAGCACCTGTCCGGCGAGCCCGCACGCGAACAACACGAGAAGCAGCGTCATGTTCTGTGTCCGTGCCGGGATTCGGGATCCGCGATGCGGGATCCGATCGGATCCCGCATCACGCGTCCCGCAACCCGGCTAATTCGTAAACCTCCGCATCCGGACGTTGAGAATCAGCCCGAACGCGGCCAATGTCGCAATCATCGACGAGCCGCCGTAGCTCATGAGAGGCAGCGTGAGCCCCTTCACGGGCGCGAGCCCGGCCGACATCGTGATGTTGTAAATCACCTGGAATGCGAAGCCGGAAATGATGCCTCCGACGAGATACGCGCCGAGGCGGTCCTTGGCCAGGCGGGCCGCCTCGATCGATCTGAGAATCACGAACAGGTACAGGCCCATCGCGGCGAGGACGCCGATGAAACCCTGCTCCTCTGCGAGGACCGAGAAGATGAAATCGTTGTCGGCGACCGGCAGGAACTTGTACTGTCCCTGGGTCCCCTTCCGGAAACCTTTGCCGGTGAGCCCGCCGGAGCCGACGGTGACGCGCGCCTGGATCTGCTGGTAGCCTTTGTTGCGTGGATCCTTTTCCGGATCGATGAACGTCTCGATCCGTGACTTCTGGTAATCCTTCAGCGCGACCTTCCAGGCCACGGCCGCGAGCGGCAGCGCCGCGATCGCGACGATCGCGATGAGCCGGAGCCGCAGTCCCGCGAGATACGCGATGCCGAACGCGACGGGCACCAGCGTCACGGCAGTGCCGAGATCCGGCTGCTTCGCGATCAGCACGAACGGGACGATGAAGAAGAGGCCGGCGACGATCAAGTCGCTGTAGTTCTTGGCGCCGCGGCGGTTCTCGCCGAAGTACATGCCCAGCGTCAGCGCCAGCGCCAGGCGCCCGAACTCCGATGGCTGCAGGTTGAAGACCCCGAGCGAGATCCAGCGCGTCGACCCGCCGGCGTTCTTGCCGCCGATGAGCACGTACACGAGGAGCAGGACCAGACCGACGTAGAGCGCCAGCGAATGTTCCGCGAGGAAGCGGTAGTCGAGGGCCAGGCAGATCAGCATGGCGACGACCCCGAGCCCGACGGCGTACATCTGTACCCAGAACCGCGCGCCCGCGTGGCCCGATCCGTCCGGCAGCGTGACGTAGGTCGTGCTGTAAATCATCGACACGCCAATCGCCGCGAGCAGCAGCACCGCGCCGAGCAGCAGCCAGTCGATGTGGAAATACAGCCGTCGTTCGAACATCGCCCTAGTTGTTCCCTTCCACCACGACGCCGCCACGCGCAAACGGGTCCCGAAGATCGAGGTGCATGTCGTCGCGCGTGGGGGCTGGCGGCAACGGCTTCCCTTCCTTCTTCGCGAAATACGTCAGCAGAACGTGCTTCGCGATCGATGCCGCGTTCACACTGTGAATGCCGTGCTCGAGGAAGACCGCACCCGCGATTTCGGGATTGTCACGCGGCGCAAAGAAGACGAACCAGCCGTGGTCCCTGAGGTTCTTGCTCGTGCGCGCCGCGGCCCGCCCCTGGTTCGAGATGACCTGCGCCGTTCCGGTCTTGCCGCAGACGTCCTTGCCGGGGATCGCGGCGCGTCGCGCGGTGCCGTGCTCTCCGTTGACGACAAGCCACATCCCGTCACGAATCGCCTGCAGTTTCTCCGGCGACACCTCGACCTGCGATTGCGGCGCCGGCTCCGGAACCGGTTTCAGCTCGTGTCCGTCGTCGATTGCCTTCATCAGATGTGGCGTCACGCGCGTGCCCCCGTTGCCCAGCGTCGCCGCATACACGGCGAGTGAAATGGGAGTGACCGACACCTGCCCCTGGCCGATCGCAACCGAGATGGTCTCGCCGGCGTACCACTTCTTCTCTTTCGTGTACTGCGCCTTCCACGCGGTCGAGGGCACGAGGCCCTGCACTTCGTTCGGCAGGTCGATGCCCGATCTCACGCCGAGGCCGAAGAGCGTCGCCCACTTGTTGATCTTGTCGACGCCGAGCATGTTGCCGACGGTGTAGAAGAACACGTCGCACGACTGCTCGATCGCATGCCGCAGATCGATGGTCCCGTGGCCGCCCCTTTCCCAGCACTTGAAAAAGCGTCCGTAGAACGTCGCCCCTCCGGAGCAGTGGACCGTGAAGTTCGGCGTGATGACTCCCTCTTCAAGCCCGGCGAGTCCGACCGCCATCTTGAAGGTCGATCCGGGTGAATAGCGGCCCTGCAGCGCGCGGTTCTGCAGCGGATGCAGATCGTCGGAGTTCAGCTGCGCCCATGTCGCGCGGTCGATGCCGCCGGCGAACGCGTTCGGGTCGTATGCCGGGCGGCTGGTGAACGCGAGCACCTCGCCGTTGCGCGGGTCGAGCACCACCGCGGCGCCGTTGAACCCCGTCGCTTCGAAGCCGTCCTCGGCCGCCTTCTGCACGTCGGCGTCGATCGTCAGCTGAACGCGCTTGCCTTCCTTCGGAAGCTGCTCGCCGTCTGGAGGAGCGCCAATCTCGCGTCCGACGCTGTTCACGACGACCAGTTTGCTGCCATCCTCGCCCATCAGCAGCTTGTTGTAGGCGAGCTCGACGCCCGCCTGGCCTACGAGCGTTCCGGGCTCCGCACCGGCATATTCCGGCTTCTGCAGCTGCGTGTCGGCGATCTCACTGACGTAGCCGAACAGGTGCGCGGCCATCTCGCTCGCGGGGTAGTGCCGCGACGGCACGTGCTGCACGATGATGCCGGGCAGCTCCCACCGCCGCGCGCCGACCGCGATGACCTGCGGAATGCTGGCGTTCTCGATGAGCACAATCGGACGGTAGCTCGGCTCGCGGCGCCGGCGGCTGACCGTCTCGCGCAGCTGCGCTTCGTCGCTCTTCGTCGCGAACGCCAGGACGCGCAGCGTCTCGTCGAGATTGCGCGTCTGCTCGCGCACGAGCGCGATGCTGAAGCTGTCCTCGTTGTCGACGAGCACCTTGCCGCTGCGATCGAGCAGCACGCCGCGCGGCGCGGGCAGCGGCAGCCGGCGGAGATGGTTCTCCTCCGCCATCTCGCGGAACTTCTCGTGCTGCGCGATCTGGAAGATCCAGAAGCCAATCGCCAGCGCGGCAAACGCCGCGGTGACGACATACTGCATCACGGACAGCCGCAGCGTGAGGCTGCGGCGGTCATCCGGCAGAAGAGGGGTCGGACTCATGGCTCAATACCTGCGCCGGCTCGAGGCCGTGCGCCAGCTCCGTCGCTGCACCAAATCAGGCCCCCGTTCCACGAGGAAGAAGGCCAGGATCCCGACGAGACCGTTGACGAGCGCCTGGACGAACGCCGCCGAATACTGCATGCGAAATCCGTGCGATTCGACCAGCGCCGACAACGCCTGAAAGCAAACCTCGTGCACGAGCGAGGCCGCGACGAACATCACCAGCCGCGGGATCGTCGTGGTCACGATGAACTGCGCCCCGAGGACGCCGACCAGAAACCCGACGATCGTTTTCGAGAGCCCGCCGACGCCGACGATCCCGCCGGCAATCGCGTCCTGCGCCAGGCCGCCCGCGGTGCCGGCCAGCATCCCCGTCACCGGGCCGTAGGCGAGCGCGGCGTATACGACCGCCACCAGGACGAGGTTGACCCGCGTCCCGGCGGCCATCGACATGCCCGCCAGGGTCGCCTGGAGCACCAGCGCGAGCGCCAGCGCGGCCAGCACCGCGGCTGTTTTCATTTCGGCGGCCCGGCCGGCGCGGGAGCCGCCGCGGCGGGCTCGGCCGCCTCGTCCGGCCCCGCGGGCCGCGGCGGTACGATGACGACGAGGACCTCCTCGAGACTCGAGAAATCCACCGCCGGGCGGACCGTGATGTTCCGATACAGGCCCGCCGCGCGCTCCGACGTTTCCACACGCCCGACGACGAACCCTTTCGGGTATATCCCGTCGACGCCCGACGCCACGACGGTGTCCCCAGGCTTGACGTCCGCCAGGTTCGACACCATGTCCATGATCAACGGCGGATCCTTGTCGACGCCCGACACCATCCCGCCGGCGTGCGTCCGCTCCGTGAACGCGCCCGCCGCCGCGTTGCGATCGATGATCAACTGGACGCGCGACGCGTGCGAGGCCGGATTCCCGATGATCCGGCCGACGATCCCGGCCGGCGCGATGACCGCCATGTCCTTCTGAACGCCGTCAGAGGAGCCGCGCCCGATCGTAATCGTCAGCATCCCCGGATTGGGGTTCCCCGCGATGACCTCGGCCGCCACGGTCGGCAGCGTCGCCGTCGACTGCAGGTTCAGGAGCTCCTGCAGCCGGGTGGACCGCAGCGCCAGGGCCCGCTGCTCCTGCAGCTTCACCTGCAGGTCGGCGACCTGCTGCTTCAGCGTGTCGTTCTCTGCCCGCACCCCGCGAAGCCACACGTAATTGCCCCAGACGTGGCGGATGCCGTACAGCGTCGACGCCGTCGCCCCCTGCACGCGCGCGAACGACCCGAACGTCACCGCCTGGAACACGGGCACGCCGGACTTCGACTGCACCTGCAGCGAAATCAGGAGCAGATGCCCGGTCGATATCGCGAGCAGCAGGAACCCGTTGCGCCGGCGGACGTCTAGCATCGCGGTTCGCGAGTCGCGGCTCGCGGTTCGCGGTTCGAAAACCCGACTCGCTGCGCGAACAGCCGAATCGCGAATCGCGAATCGCGAATCGCGGGACGATCGCTAATCAATCGAGATCTTCCGCAACAAATTGAAGTCCGACAGCATTTTCCCAGCGCCCAGGACCACCGATGACAACGGATCCTCTGCCATGGCCAGCGGCAATCCCGTCTCCTCGCGCAGCCGCTTGTCCAGGTTCTTCAGCAGCGATCCGCC
>Ga0075434_100001294_pt1 | contig 20866 bp, 23 predicted proteins | sample RhiMethybrSRZTD3_FD_75298 | JGI IMG/M metagenome (GOLD analysis project Ga0075434, IMG submission 75298) | Populus rhizosphere microbial communities from Tennessee, USA - Rhizosphere MetaG P. TD hybrid SRZTD3 | ecosystem: Host-associated > Plants > Roots > Rhizosphere > Soil | place: USA... | reverse complement strand
AGCGAGCCCGCGAGGCCGGATTCCGCCACGAGCTCCATCGCCAGATGAGCCTCGCGATAGCTGAGGCCACCGCGCACAGGCGTGCCGACACCCGGTGCGATGTCGGGCTCGAGCGCGTCCATGTCCAGGCTCACGTGGACGAAGCCCGAACCGCCGATGTGCCGCAGCGATTGGCGGATCACGCGCTCGAGCCCCAATCTGTCGACGTCGCTCATCGTGTAGACGGCGACATCCAGCTCCGACAGGAGGCGTGCCTCAGCGGGGTCGAGCGAACGAACGCCGACGAGCGCGACGCGCTCCGGAGTCACGGCCGGCAGCGTCCATGCTTCGCTCTCGAACTCGGGTCCGGCAAGGCCGAGGGCGACCGCGAGCGGCATCCCGTGGACATTGCCGGTCGGCGAAGTCTCCGGCCGGTTGACGTCGCCGTGAGCGTCGATCCAGAGCACGCCGCCGGGCCCGTGCACCCGGGAAAGCCCGCCCAGCGTCCCGATCGCGACGGAGTGGTCACCGCCGAGCACGAGCGGTTGCAGGCCCTCTTCGACCGAGCGGGTGACAAGGTGCGCGACGCGCTCGCAGGCCTGCTTGATCGGCGCGAGAAAGCGAACGCGTTCACTGCCCATCTCGGTCGCTTCGGGAACGGCACCTTCGACGTTGCCCCAGTCGAAGACAGGTCTCCCCAAGCGCTCGATCCGAGCGGCCAGTCCCGCGTACCGGATAGCGGAGGGCCCCATGTCGACGCCGCGGCGGCCCGCCCCGAGGTCGAGGCTCGCTCCGATGAGAGCGACGGGGCTTCTGTCCGTTTGCACGCTCACGGTTCGGAAACTACCCTCGCACCGATGGAGGTAGCAGAGCCGCAGGGAATCCGCGTCTTGCTTGCGGACGACGATCGAACCTTCCTCGACGCGCTTCGTGAGCTGATCGACCGGCAACCGGAGCTAGGCGTCGTCGGTCTCGCCGAGAACGGACTCGAGGCCATCGAGCAAGCCGACGATCTCGATCCCGACGCCGTCGTGATCGACCTCCACATGCCGCTGCTCGACGGCGTCTCGGCAGTCGCTCACCTTCGCCGTCATCACCCGTCGCTCTGCCTGATCGCCCTGACAGGCGACGACGCGCCGAAGCTCCACGACGCGGTCAAGGACGCCGGAGCCGACGGTGTCCTGCTGAAGAGTGAGCTGGTCGAGGGCCTCGTCGAGCGGCTGGCCAGCGTTCGCAAAGCGAGCTGACATCGCGATGCGCCCAAAGGCGCTCGCTTCACGGGGGAAACCCGGTTTCCCCCGTGTGCCCCCTCGCTAGGGTCCACAAGTGGTAGCGAGGCCGGCAAAGCCGGCCTCTTTTCGATCTAGCCTCCCAACGTGGCGATTTCCTCGCTTAAGGAGGCAGCAGCGTTTGTCGATCGGGTCGGCGTCGCGGTTCCTTGGGGCAAGGCCGACCTGGTGCTTCCGTCCCTGTGGCAAGGGATTGCCGGGCCGGACGCTGACTGGGCGATTCGTGACGAGACGGGGGCCGCAATCGAGTTCTCGCCCAAGTTTCAGCGGCTCTGGCGCTGGAAGGACGAGCTTCCGGAGCAGCGGCTCGCCTGCGCAGGCAAGCACTTCGGCAGCGGTGCGCTGCTGATCGCGCCACGATTGCTCGCAGCGGCTTACTCCTTGACAGGACGCTCCGGCGAAGTCGACGACTTTCGCGTCGACGAGCTCGAGACGCTCGAAACTGAGGTGGCCGAGATCGTGCTCGAGAATGAGCCGCTTACGGGTCCGGAGATCCGGCAGCTGCTCGGGGCCACGGACAGGAAGCCGGTCGACCGCGCCGTCGCTCGACTTCAGCGCCGGCTTGTGCTGACGAACGCCGGCGCGGCCGAGCAAGCGCAGGGCTGGCGCGCGATCCGGCAGGACATACTCGCGCGCCGCTGGCAGAAATCGCTGACCCGTCTGCCTAAGAAAGACGAAGCGCGTCGGGAATTGGCGCTCGCCGTCTTAGCGGGGACTGACAAGGTGTCGGCCGCCGACGTCGCCGCCGCCCTCGGTTGGCGTCGCAAGCAGGCCGAGTCGGTTCTGAGCGACCTCAGCGACTTCGGCCGCGCCCAGACTAGGGAAGAAGACGGCCTCCGACTCTGGTCGAGCTAACTCGACCGGCGCTAGACTCGATCAGCCGCGGCGAGGTAGCTCAGTCGGTAGAGCACACGGCTGAAAACCGTGGTGTCGCCGGTTCGATTCCGGCCCTCGCCATCCTTCACAAGAGAGGCCGGCTTTGCCGGCCTCGCTACCCATTGTGGACCCCAGCGAGGGGGCTCACGGGGGAAACCGGGTTTCCCCCGTGAAAGCGAGCGCCCTGGGGCCCAAAGCGGAAAAAAAGGACGTCCGGGCCGGTGTTACCGTGCCAGCGAACGTCCTTGTGACCTAAATCCTAGGGACGCCCCCGCTTGCGGGCAAGCATGGCTGTCCCGGGGTCGGTCGAAATCTCCGCAAAATCCGTGAAGCCGCGGCGGTCGAGCTCGGTGCGCAGCCGCTCGGGCGGAACGTAGATCGGCGTCTGGGCTCCTCCGGAAAAGGCGACGATCAGGAAACCACCCGGTGCGACCACACGGTCGAGCTCGTCGAAGAACGGGATCATGTTGCTGAGCCCGACCAGGTCGAATGAGCCGTCTCCGTAGGGGAGCTTCGACGCGTCGGCGACCTCGAAGCGCACGCGGTCCCGCAGAGCCTCGGGGAGGTTGTGGCGGGCCTGTTCGATCATTTGCTCGGCAAGGTCGACTCCGACGACCTCGGTATCCGGAAACCGTTTCGCGGTCGCGAACGCAGCTCCGCCGGTGCCGGTGCCGAGATCGAGCGCCCGTTGCGGCGGCGGGTCGACCTGCTCAAGCGCTGCTTCGTATGGAACGTAAGCGAGGCCGGTGCGCATGGCATCCCAGCGCGGTGCCAGGCGATCGAATTGGAAGCGCATCGGTCCACGGAGCACCGACCAGAGGCGCGGGTTACGCATGACGAGGTTTGTCGCCAGGCGGGCGAAGCGTCGCCCAAGAGCCTCTGAGTTCATACCGCCTGCAGCCGAATCAGGACGTCCTGTCCAGGAGCCGCCCCGAACAGCTCTGCGGCATTGCCGCCGCTGATCGCGAGCGCGATGTTGCGATAGGCGTCCTCGTAGAGGATCACGTCGCCTTTGCGGGCGTCGGCGAACGTGCGCGCGACGACCGCGTAGTAGCGGTCGAGGCCGAGCTCTACCTCGATCACCGTGCCCGGCGGGACCTCGGCCCGCCGCATGTGCTCGCGGGTGAGGTTGAGCTGGACGTTGCCGAAGCGGTCGATGTAGAGGACGGTCGCGTGGATCCGGTTCTCGCCGACCTGCGGCTCGGGCAGGTCGAGCCGCGCGAGCGCGTCGACCGCAACCGGTGGGCCGAGGAGCTCCAGCTCGACACCGGCCGCGAGGTGCGCGGCCGCCGGCGCAAAGAGATCCCGGCCGTGGAAAGTCCGCGAGACGATATCCAGGGCGTAGTCGGCGTTCGCGAGCTCGTGGGCGGCCTCGACGCCACCGAGCCGGTCGGCCGCCGGCATGAGCAAACCGTTGTCGGGGCCGACGAAGAGCCGACCGTCGCCGCTTCGCAGCGCCAGAGGGCGGCGAGCGCTGCCGACGCCCGGATCGACCACCGCAAGATGGACGCCCACTGGCATGTACGGCGTCGTGTTCGCGAGAACGAGCGCCCCCTGCAGCACATGCTGCGGCGGGATCCCATGCGTGACGTCGATGATCTCCACGTCCGGCGCGATCGACTTGATCACGCCGTGGCAGGTGCCGACGAAGTCATCCTGAAGCCCGAAATCACTCAGGAAGCTGATGAACACGCGGCGACTCTAAGGGGTTGCGGCGAGAACGGCCTCGACTAGGCCGTCGAGATCGTGTGTGAGAGCTTCGGCTCGGACTTCGATTCCGCCCTCCTCCGCCGCGCGCGTGGTCTCGGGCCCGATCGACACCGCCGGGATCGCGAGGCCAAGCTCCGCGTAGGCCCTCGCGGCCGACGCCGACGCAAGCGCGACGAGGTCGCCTTGGAGCGGCTGCTGCGGCCGAACCGTATGGGTTCGATAGAGGGCGACGAAGTCGGCGCCGAGCTCGTCGACTAGCAGGCGCCGAGCGTCTTCCGCGCCCGCGAACAGCACTCGGCCGGCCGGCCGAGGCAGCTCGGCCAGGAGCCCCTCCTGCGTCGAGACGGCGGGAACGAGGTCGACCCTGCCGCCCCAGGCGCGCGCGGTCGCCTTCCCGATCGCAGCCATCCGCCCAGGCTCACCCTCCGCCCGCTGGCGCAGCTCCCGCGCACCCGTGATGCTGGTCACGACAACCCAGTCGTAGGGGACGAGATCGATCGGCCCGGTCTCGATTGGTTCGAGCTCGATCAAGGGCGCGACGAGGACGTCGAAGCCGAGCGATTCGAGCCTGGCGGCGAGCTCCGCCGACCGCTCCGCCGGGCGAGTCAGGACGACGGTCAGCCCGCGGCGAATTGCAGGAGCTCCCGGGCCAGCGCGGCAGGATCGTCGCCGCTTCTCCGCTCCAGCCACGAACCGTCCTCGGCAGCAACGAGCGCGGTCAGCGTCTCGCCGTCGTGGTGTGCAGCGACCGGTGCCAGGCACCCTCCGCCGATCGCGAAGACACAGGCGCGCTCGGCCTCGACTCGGCGGCGCGTCTCGGGATCATCAGCGCGCGCAACGAGGTCCTCCTCACCAACGCGCACCTGCAGCGCCAGGGCTCCCTGTCCGGCCTCGGGCAAGAGCTCGGCCGGCTCGAAGCGATGGCCGATCTCGTTGCCCAGGCCGAGCCGGTCGAGACCGCAGGCCGCCAGAACCACGGCATCGAGCCCTCGCTCGCGGCGCTTGCGTAAGCGGGTGTCGATGTTGCCGCGCAGCGGCTCGATCGAGAGCTCGGGCTCGAGCGCCAGCAGCTCGGCCCGGCGCCGGATCGACGCCGTTCCGACACGCATCCCCGGCCGGAGCGCCGAAGCCCCGCAGAGCGCGTCGCGCGGGTCCTCTCGCTCCAGGTAGGCGCCTACCACCAGGCCCTCGGTGTCCGTGGAGGTCATGTCCTTCGCTGAGTGGACCGCAACGTCGATCCGCCCGGCCAGGAGCGCTTCTTCGATCTCCTTGACGAAGACGCCGCGCGAGCCGATCTCGCCGAAGGGCTTCGTCCGGTCTTTGTCGCCGGCGGTCGTGATCGGGACGAGCGCGATCTCGACGCCGTTGACGCGCAGCCGCTCAGCCGCGAGCTCGGCCTGCGTCAGGGCGAGGCGGCTACCCCTCGAACCGATCCGGATCAGGGTCACAAGGGCCTGGTGGGACGTCGCTCGTCGTCAGGGTGCGATGCTCGTTCCCGGGCAAGGACGCAGGGAGCGTCAATAGCCAAAGCTATTGGCGCGACTGATGACGCAGACTGGGGGCGAGCAGCGCGGCCTGGCGGCACAGACTACGTTTCACCAGGCCCTTGTAGCCCGAACAAATGGCGCACCGCGTCGGCGTAGGCCGCGCCGTCGGCGCCGGCGGCCGCCTCCTTCAGCCGCACCGTCGGGTCGTGCAGCAGCTTGTTGACGATCTGCACCGTCACTGCCTCGACTGCCCGGCGCTCCTCCGGCGAGAGTTCGGCCAGCCGACGCCCCGCGCGCTGGAGCTCGCTGAGCCGAATCTCCTCGGCGCGGGCGCGCAGCGAGGCGATCGCCGGCACGACGCCGCGCGAGGCCTGCCAGGCGCGGAAACGCTCCGCTTCCTCGGCCACGATCGCCTCGGCGCGGGCCGCCGCCCCCTCGACCGTGCCGGTGCCGACGGCCTCGTCCAGGTCGTCGACGTCGTAGAGAAACGCGTAGGGAAGCGTCCCGATCTCCGGATCGAGGTCACGGGGAACAGCGAGGTCGATCAAGAGCAGCGGCCGGCGCTCGCGCGTCGCGAGGGCCTGTTCGACGTCCTCACGAGAGACCAGAACGTTGCGCGAGTTCGTCGAGGCAACGGCCACATCTGCCTCCGCGAGTGCACGCGAGATCTCCTCGAGCGGAAGCGGTTCCGCCGCGAGCCTCGACGCGACGCGGGCCCGCCGTTCCTCGCCGCGATTCGCAACAAACGCGATCTCCGCACCGCGCGCAACGAGCCTGCCGGCGGTCGCCTCGCCGATCTCGCCGGCACCGATCAGCAACACCTGCCGACCGGTCAGGTCTCCGAGCACGCGCTCGGCCAGCACGGCTGCAGCAGACGCAGCCGATGCGGCCGGATCGCCGACCGGAGCCTGCGACCGCACCTTCCGGCCCACACGCAGCGCCTCGCGGAAAAGCCGGTCGAGCAACGGCCCCGGCGTCCCCAGCGCATATGCGGCGCGAACCTGCCCGAGAATCTCGGTCTCCCCGCGGACGCGGGAATCGAGTCCGGCGGCGACACGAAAGAGGTGCCGCGCAGCCTGGTCATCCGCGCGCCGGTACAGCGAGCCCTCGACGGTGCTCAGTGCTCCTGTCGCCCGCTCCTCCGCACCCGGTCCAGCAACGTAGAGCTCGGTCCGGTTGCAGGTCGAGAGGCAGACGGCTTCGCCTTCGTCACCGGCGAGATCTCGCGCCAGCTCGGCCGCCTCATCGGGGTCGAGCGCCACCCGTTCGCGTATCTCGAGGGAGGCGCCGTGGTGCGAGATGCCGACGAGCGAGAGCTCAGCCAACAGGGACCTCCTCGCGGTCTTCCTCCTCGGCTCTCCGCCGTTCACGCACGACGCCCGTCAGCTCGTCCAGCTCGCGTTCGAGCCGTCCCAACTTGAGGGCGATGATCAGAACGTAGACGAGCACGACGAGGAAGACGACTCCATATGCGGCTGCAACGTACTTCTCGGCTGCGGTGACGGCGAGGATCATGCGAGCAGCTCCCGCAGCTCCCGGATGCGTGAGTCGATCCGCTTCCCTGCCAACTCGACGTGGAAAAGGGTCGCGGCCAGCGTGAGCATCGCCGCCAGCGAGACGCAGAAGGTGAGGAACATCGACCCCGCCATCTGCGGTCCCTGCAGCGTGAAGACGACCGGGTGGATCAGTTGGTTCGCCAGCCGGATCGCCAGGAAGCTGATCGGGATCAAGACGACGCCGAAGAGCGCGTAGACGGCGCACATGTTCGCCCGCGCCGGTCCGGGCTCGACCGAGTATCGAAGCATGAAGTAGGCGCCGTAGAAGAGGAACAGGACGAGGAAGAGCACGAGCTGGCTCTCGCTCCAGAGCCACCAGTGGCCCCAGGAGATCTTCGCCCAGAGCGAGCCGGTCGCGAGAGTCAGCGCGCCGAAGATCACACCCTGGTGAATCGCGACGTAACTCTCGAGATCGGCGCCCGGCTCCCGCTTCCAGAGGTGCCGGAGCGCCTTCCACGCGCCCCAGCCGAAGCAAGCGTAGGCGGTCAACGCGACAGGAACGTGGATGTAGAAGATCCGTTGCGAGAAGCCCTGGTCGGCGTCAGTCGGCACGTAGAAAAAGATCAACGCGATCGATGCCGCAATGAGCACGCCGGAGAGCGCGGCAAGTGCCGCCAGCGGGTTTTCCCTCGTTCGAAGCCCCATCGAGACTTCTTCCATCTTCGCAAACTGCAGCCGGACGGGGCCCGAGAGGGACTGTCCCCGGAAGGGAACTGTCCCGGCAACCGGCGGCGATGTACAGACGCTCTATAGGACAGCGCCTACGGGGACCGTCCCTGCTCAGGCGGGGGTACACTCGGAGCCGTGCAACGGCGTGGGAACCCGGTGCGGCTCGTGATTGCGCTTTCCGTGGCAGCCGCGCTCGCCGTTTTTCTGCTTTACACGAGCTTCGCCGGTGGGGCGACCCCGTCGCTGAAGCCGAGCCAGCTCGCGGGGCACCGGGGCAAGCTCAGCGTCAGCGGTTACGTCCTCGGGCCCGTCGCCGGTGACCCGCACGCGAGCGGCGGCCTCCGCTTCAAGCTTCGGGACATCGACGGGCCACACCAGAGCGTCCGCGTTCCCGTCGTCTTCCACGGCTCCGAGCCGGACCTCTTCCGGGCAGGCCGCCACGTCTACGTTGTCGGCAACTACAACGGCGCGAGCCTGGCCGCGACGTCGATCACCACGAAGTGCCCGTCGAAGTACTCGCCCGCGAAGTCCTGACGTGCAAGATCTCGGCCGCGCAGCACTCGCCCTTGCATTCGGGCTCGTCCTCTACGCGGCAATCGGCGGCGGCCTAGGCGCCTACCTGCGCCGCCGGCGCCTCGTCGTCTCCGCGCGAAACGCCCTTTTTGCCGCGTTCGGATCCACGGCGGTCGCGGCGATCGTGCTCCTCAACGCCTTTCGCATCCGCGACTTCTCGTTCGCCTACGTCGCCGAGCACTCGAGCAAGGCGCTGCCGTTCCCCTACGTCTACACCGCGTTCTGGGGCGGGCAGGAAGGCTCACTCCTCCTCTGGCTCCTCGTTCTCACGGGGGTCGGCTCCGCTGCGGTCGCCTTCAACCGCCGCCTGACCACCGAGGTGCTGCCGTGGACCGTCCCCGTGCTGGGCGCGGTCGCGAGCTTCTTCGCGCTCATGCTCGTCTTCGTCGCCAGCCCGTTCGGGACTCAGGTCGCTCCCGCCGACGGCGCCGGGCTGAACCCGAGCCTGCAGAACCCGTACATGATGATCCACCCCCCGCTGCTCTACCTCGGCTACGTCGGGCTGACGATCCCGTTCGCATTCGCGGCCGGCGCCCTCCTCTCCGGCCGCTTCGACGAACGCTGGATCGTGGCCACGCGCCGCTGGACGATTCTGGCTTGGACGGCGCTCGGAATCGGGATCCTGCTCGGCGCGAAATGGGCCTACGAGGAGGTCGGCTGGGGCGGCTACTACGCCTGGGACCCGGTCGAAAACGCGGCGCTGATGCCGTGGCTCGCCGCGACCGCCTACCTTCACTCGGTGATGGTGCAGGAAAAGAAGGACATGCTCCGCGTCTGGAACGCGACGCTGGTCTGCGGCGCGTTCTGCCTCTCGATCTTCGGCACTTTCCTGACGCGAAGCGGCCTGATCAACTCGATCCACTCCTTCGCCCAGTCGCCGATCGGCGCCTGGTTCCTCGGCTTCATCGGCGTCGCGGCGACCTTTTCGACGGTGCTGATCCTCTGGCGGCTGCCCCTGCTGCGGGCGCGGACCAAGCTCGAGTCGCTTGCCTCGCGCGAGGCGGCCTTCCTCTACAACAACCTGCTTCTCGTCGCCTTCACGCTGACCGTCCTCTGGGGCGTCGCTTTCCCACTGCTGTCGGACGCGGTTCGGGGAGAAGCGGTTACGGTCGGCCCGCCGTACTACGACTTCTTCCTCAAGGTCTTCGGCTTGCCGCTGCTACTGCTGATGGGGATCGGGCCGCTTGTCGCCTGGCGGCGAACGTCACTGCGTGCCCTCGGGGAGACCGTGCTCTGGCCGGGGGTCGCCGCCCTCGCCGTCGGCGTCATCCTGATCGCGCTCGGCGCCGGCTCGAGCACCGCGGGACTGCTCGCCTACACCTTCTCCGCGTTCGCGCTGGGCGCGATCGTGCTCGAGTTCGCGCGCGGGACCCGCGCCCGCAAGGCACTCGGCGCCTCGAGCTGGTGGTCGGCCTTTTCGGGTCTCGTCGCCCGGAACCGACGGCGCTACGGAGGCTACGTCGTCCACGCCGCCGTCGTCCTGCTCGCGATCGGCGTCGCGGGCTCGAGCGCCTACGGCGCGACCAAGATCCGCCACCTCAGGCCGGGCGACACGATGGGGATCCGGGGGTACACGCTGACCTACAAAGGCAGCGTCCTCCGCCACGCCGCGAACCACGACGAGCTGCGAGCCCGGCTTGCCGTGACCGAAAATGGCAACCAGATCGGCACGCTGTTCGCGGGCAAGAATCGCTACTTCGCCGAGCAGCAGGTTTCGAACGAGGTGGCGATCAAGACCGACTGGCTCCGCGCCCAGGACCTGTTCGTGATCGGCGACGAGTTCAAGAAGGACGGCTCGGTCTACCTCAAGGTCCTCGTGAAGCCGCTCGTCAACCTGATCTGGCTCGCCGGGCTGGTCTTCCTGCTCGGGTCCGTGATCACGCTCTGGCCCGACGCCCGCGAGCAGCGGCGGCTCGCATCCCGAACCGAGCCGGGACCGGTCCCGATTACTCCGTGACGACGTACTCGAACGCCGCCCAGGCGACGAGCACGAAAATCGCGTCGTAGAGCGCCAGGAAGGCGAGGAACTTCCCACTCGAGTCCGCAAGGCTCGAGCCGACGCCTCCGACCACGATCGGGATCGCGAGCGGCAGAAAGAGCAGCGGCAGCAAGAGCTCGCGCGCGCGCCCGGCCGCAGCCATCGCCGCCAGGACCGTGCCGACGGCACAGATGCCGATATCGGCGAGCGCGACACCGGCAATCGTCGAGCCGTCGATCGAGGTGAAGAAGAGCGCGAACGCCGGCAGCGCCACCAGCTCGGCGACGATGAGGAAAGCGAGCGTCGCCACGACCTTGCCGACCCAGATCGCGCTGCGATCCGAGGGCGCGAGCACGAGCCCGTCGAGCACGCCCTGTTCACGTTCGGCGACGAAGGAGCGTCCGAGGCCGAGGAGCGCCGTGAAGAGAATTGCCACCCAGAGCAATCCGAGCGAGGCGTCGTCCGAGGCATTCGTCGGCAGCGCAAAGTGGAAGACGACGAGCACGGTGATGACGAAGAGCAGCATCGCCGGCAGCGTGTCCCGCGCCCGTAGCTCGAGCAGCAGGTCCTTGCGGGCCAGCGCGCTTGCGTCGGAGAGATACCTCCTCACGCCAGGGCCAGCCTCCCCGTCGCGAACCGCTCCAGCCGCTCCGGGGCATGGCTGGCGACGAGCAGCGTCCGCTCACGCCGGAGCTCGTCGAGCTCGCGGTCGAGCAGCTCCTCACCCGCTTCGTCTAGCGCGTTCGCCGGCTCGTCGAGGATCAGCAGTTCCGGGTCGTGCAGGAGCGCCCGGCAAAGCGCCAGTCGCTGCAGCATCCCGCGTGAATACGAGCCCGTCCGCTCCCCGCGTGCCTCCCAGAGCCCAAACCGCTCGAGCACCATCCCGATCCGCTCGCGCCGCTCAGGCACGCGGTAGAGCCGCCCGTAGAGGTCGAGGTTCTCGATCGCGGTCAGTTCGCGGTAGACGAGCGGCTCGTGCGCGAGGTAACCGACCTGGCCACGCTGCACGTCGACCTCGAGCTTGCCGGCGGTCGGAATCAGGAGACCGGCGCACAGGCGCAGCAGCGTCGTCTTTCCGGAGCCGTTCGGGCCGGTGACGACGAGGAAGCCGCCGCGAGCAAGCTCGAAGTCGACCGGCTCGAGGGCACGTTTGTCGCCGAAGCGACGGGAGAGGCCTCGCGCCCGGATCATGGCAAGCCCTCGAGTGCACGCTGCTCGAGCACCTCGGCCGCTTCGCCGGCTGGGTGAGGGCTCATGAGCAGCTCAATCTTTTCCTCTGGATCGGGGTACGAGGTCGCGCGAATCGCCTCGGCCGCGGCATCGAGGTCGTACTCGGTCCGCCGGAACTCGACGTCGGGCCCGAGCAGCGCCCAGTAGGCGCCCGGCCGTCCCTCGTACGGCATGCCGACGCTTCCAGCGTTGATGACCCGAGCCTCGTCGATCCGGCGGTCGAACTGATGATGGGTATGGCCGCAGACGACCGTGCGCTCCGGCACGTCGGACAGGATCTCCCGCAGGCGGTCATCCGATGTGATCGCCGTGATCGCCTCGAGATCGCTGCGCGGCGTCCCGTGGCAGAAGAGTGTTCGGCCTAGACCGTCGACCTCGAGCGTGGCCGTTTCCGGCCAAGCCTCGGCGAGGGCGTGCTCCTCCGGCGCCAGCTGCGCCATCAGCCACTCGTATCTGGCTCGCCACTGCTCTTCGTACTGACCGAGGTCGCGGTCGGCGTTCCCCCTGACGTAGATGACCCGCGGCCCGAGCTCGCGAAACCGCGCCAGCGTTTCGGACGGCATCGGCCCGGAGAAGACGTCGCCGCCGCTCACGATCGCGGCGTCGTCAGGCACCTCCGCGAGCACGGCCTCCAGCGCCGGAAGATTGCCATGGACGTCATAGAGCGCCGCGACTTTCATGCCGCGGCTTCGGCGAGCACAAACCCGAAGAAGACGACGCTGATGATCCCGTTCATCGTGAAGAACGCCGCGTTGAGCCGCCGCAGGTCTCCCGGGCGGACGATCGCGTGCTCGTAGGCGAGCAGCACCGCAACCGCGGCGACTCCGAGCCAGTACAGGGTGCCGAGATCGAGCCCGAAGCCAACAGCGGCCAGCAGCGCGACGGTCCCGGCGTGCGCGAGCCGCGCCCCCCAGAAGAGGCGTCGCTCCCCGAACCGCGTCGCGAACGAGTGCAATCCCTGCTCGCGGTCGAACTCGAGGTCGAAAAGCGAGTAGAAAAGGTCAAAGCCCCCGACCCAGAGCGCGACGGCGCCGCCGAGCGCCCACGCGGGCCAGGGCAGGTGCCCGGTGATCGCTACCCAAGCCCCGATCGGAGCAAGCCCGTCCACAGCCCCGAGCCAAGCGTGCGAGAGCCAGGTCCAGCGCTTCAGGTAGGGATAGACGACGAAGGCGGCAACCGGAATCGGCCAGAGCCAGCGGACGATCGGATCGAGCTGGAAGACCGCGACCAGGAAGACCGCCAGCGAGGCCGCGCAAAAGACGATCACCTGGCCGCGGCTCAGCAGTCCGCTCGGCAGCTCCCGCCCCGCGGTGCGGGGATTGCGCGCGTCGATCGCAGAGTCGATCAACCGGTTCAGGCCCATCGCCAGGGAACGCGCTCCGATCATCGCGATCGTGATCCAGACGAGGTCGTGCGCCGACGGGATGGCGTTCACGCAGAGCAGCGCGCCGACGTAGGCGAACGGCAACGCGAAGACGGTGTGTTCGATCTTGACCAGCGACGCGAACCGCCGCGGGTAGGTCCCGGCCGCCGCGATCATGTCTGGCGGTGCGCGGTCTGCTCGCCTGCCAACAGCTCGAGCGCGTGCCGCAGGGCCGGCTGTAGAACGGCAAAGCCGTCTCGGCAACCGCCCGGAGAGCCGGGCAGGTTGACCACCAGCGTTCGGTCACGGACGCCCGCGATCCCTCGCGAGAGCAACCCGTGCGGGGTTTTTGCGATCGAGTCGGCGCGAATGGCCTCGGCGATGCCCGGCGCAGGCCGGTCGATCACTTCTGCGCTCGCCTCAGGCGTGACGTCGCGAGGGCCGAGCCCCGTGCCCCCGGTCGTCAGCACGAGCGCCGCATCCTCCGCCAGCTCGACGATCGCGTCGGCGATCGCCTCGCGGTCGTCGGGAACAACGCGCCGTTCGAGCTCGTAGCCGTCCGCCGCGAGCAGCTCCGCGAGCAGGTCGCCGCTCTTGTCCTCGCGCTCGCCCGCGAAGACGCCGTCGGAGACCGTCAGCACTGCAGCCTTCATGCCGCCTCTTTGGTCTTCTCGACGAGGCGCACCCCGGTGATCTCGAGCTCCTTGTCGACCGCTTTCGCCATGTCGTAGACAGTCAGCGCCGCCACGGACGCGGCCGTGAGAACCTCCATCTCGACGCCCGTTTGCGCGGTCGTCTCGGCCCTCGCCACGATCGTGACCTCACCCTCGCCCACCTCGAGCTCGACGGCGACGTGGGAGAGCGGCAGCGGATGGCAGAGTGGGATCAGCTCCGCGGTCCGTTTCGCGGCCATGATTCCGGCCACCTGGGCGGTCGCGAGCGCATCGCCTTTCGGCAGCTCGCGCAGTCGGCGGACGGTCTCAGGCGCCATCCGCACCTCGGCTCGAGCAACCGCCCGCCGCCTCATCGGCTCTTTGGCGCCGACGTCGACCATCCGGACCGAACCGGTTTCGTCGACATGCGACAGCTCGCTCATCCTGTTAACCGTACCGCCGGGAGGACTAGGAAACCCGTGCTGAAGCGCGATCGAGCTCGTCGAGCTGCGAAGCGAGCCAACGCGCGAGATCGTGCTCCCGCACGTGTTCCCGGATCGCCTCCAGCCGTTCGCGACGTTCGGGTGCCTGCAGCTCGAGCCCCTCGTGAATCGCTTCCGCCTGGGCGGCGACGTCGAAGGGGTTGATCGTCAGCGTCCACTGTCCGATCTCCTCGCAGGCACCTGCGTTTTCTGATAAGACAACTACGCCGTCCCGCGTGTTCACAAGCGGCGCCTCCTTGGCGACGAGGTTGAGGCCGTCGAAGATCGCATTCACGAAGAGGACATCGAACTGCTTGTACGCGGCCACCGAGCGCGGGAAATCATCGTCGATCCGAAGGTCGATCGGCGCCCAGCCGCTGGTCTGGAAGCGGTCGTTGACCCGCCGGGCCTCGCGTTGAATCGCGCCCAGGTACTCGGCGTACTCGGGAATGTCCTGCCGCGACGGATCGAGCAGCGCGAGCAGCGCCACACGCTCGTGCATCTCGGGATGCGCCTCGAGATAGAGCTCGAAGGCACGAAAGCCACGGACAACGTTCTTCGACGGATCAGTGCGATCCACCCGGACGATCAAGCGCTCCGGCCGACGCTCGACGATCTCCCGCTCGGCAGCGAGCACAGCCGGGCTCTCGGCCAGCTCGTCGAACTCCTCCGGGTCGATCGAGATCGGCGAGGCGGCCACCCGCGTCCGGCGACCGCGGTAGTCCGCAGTCCAGTCGCTGAAGTTACCGGCGGCACCGGTGATATCGACTGCGCAGCGCAGGAAGGCCAGCCGCCAGCGGTTTGAGTGGAAGCCGACGACGTCGTTGGCCAGCAACCCGTCGTGAATCGCGTGCCGCATCTCCCGCGGCAGGATCCGCCAGTAGTCCGGTTGGGGCCACGGGATGTGGACGAAATGGGAGAGCGTCGCGTCCGGCGCCTCCTCCCGGACGAGCCGCGGTGCCAGGTAGAGGTGGTAGTCGTGGAAAAGAACGGCCGCGTCGGGCTCCGCGTCGAGCTCTTCGAGCACGGCGGCGGCAAAACCTTCGTTGACCCGGACGTACCCCTGCTCCCAGGCGTGCCGGAAGCCGTGGTCGAGGGCAGGCGTGTAGGCGAGCTCCCACAGGTAGTGCTGGAGGAACCACAGCATCGGGTTCGAGACCACGTTGTAGAACCAGTCGTAGGCCGATTCGTCGTGGGCGACCAGACGGAGGCGAAACGGCGAGCCGTCGCGTGCGGTCTCCTCGATCGTCTCGTCCGCTGCGACACGGTCCTCATCCGAGATCGCGCTCGCGATCCAGGTCACCTCGTGGTACGAGACGAGCCCGCGGAGCGCCGTGACGAGTCCGCCGCCACCGCGCCTTGCAACCCGCTCTCCATTCTCGCGCGAGTAGGAGACGGGGCCACGGTTCGAGACGACGATCAGCTTTCGCCGGCCAGCCATCGGCGAAGCGTAACCCGCCAGTTGGTATAGAAATCTAGGCCGCGCCGACCACCGCGAGCTCGGCGCCGGCGGTGTCGTTGCCGAGCAGCTGGTTGAAGAGCACGAGCCAGTCGCGGAGGAGCCGCGGCATCAGGAAGTTGCGCCGCACGTACTCCTTGCCCTTCAGTGCCCGTAGCCGCGCTTCGGTCGGGTCGCGCAAGACCTCGATGCAGGCATCTGCGCACTCCGCCGAAGAGTCGACCAGCCAGCCGGTCTCTCCATCCTGGATTTGGCGAACGATCCCGCCCACGCGACCGGCGACCGTCGGCCGGGTCTTCCAGAGCGCCTCCGTCACGGTGAGGCCGAAGCCTTCCCTGATCGACTTCTGCAGCACTGCGTGTGAGTGCACCTGGAACGCGTTGACCTCGACGCCGCCGATGTTGTTCAGGTTCGAGAGGATGTAGATGTCGGGATCGCCCTGGGCGTACCCGACGGTCTGGTTGTAGTAGTCCCAGCCCTCGGGATCGTCGTGCGCCATCGAGCCGACGAGCGCGAGCTGCACCTCGGGGAAGCGCTCCTTCACCTCCCGGTACGCGTCGATCACGCCGAGCGGGTCCTTCCAGGGGTCGAAGCGCGAGACCTGCGTCAGCAATGGCCGCTCGACGTCGATCCCGAACTGGTCGACGATGTACGCGGCGTCCTCGGGCGAAAGCGCCATGTTCTTCGGCGTCAGCGGATCGATCGCGGGCGGCCAGATGTACGACGGCGGCAGGCCGGGCGCCGCCGGCACGTATTCGTTCATGTGGAAGATCGCCGCGTGGTAGCGCCCCAGAGCCGGCAGCAGGAAGTCGAGGACGCTCTGGTTCGGCGTCGAGAGGTCGATGTGGCAGCGCCAGATCCACTTGGCCGGCGACGAGGGAAACCGCTCGATCATGAAGGCCGGTTGAGGGTCGTGGACGATCACGAAGTCGTACTCGTCCTCCAACTCCTCCGCGTTCTCGTCGTTGTAACGGCGGTAGACCTCCTCCTGCTCGGCAGTCAGACCCTGCGGTGAGCCCTGGAGGGCGTTGTGGATCGTCTTCGTCGCGCCGAAGATCTCGTCGGCTCCCCGAATGATCCGCCATTCGGCGTCGAGCCCGGCGTCGCGCATCAGCGGGACGAGCGCGTAGAGGATTTCCGCGACCCCGCCTCCGAACGCAGTCGCGGAGAGGTGCAGGACGCGCTTGCCCTCCAGTTGCGCGGCGAGGCGGCGAATCTCTTCCATCAAGCCGCGCGAGGCGATCGTGCCGTAGTCCAGCAGCGACTTGCTTCCGACATTGATGAGTTGGAGCATGGTGAGGCCCGGAGCTTTCCTTCAGTTCGCGAGAGCGCGGAGAATAGTGGCTATTCGGCGAGGAACTTCACGAAGCGGAGCCGTGATCCTCCCGACTTGCGCTCATCGATCTCGACTTCGTCGGAGACCGCGCGGATGATCGCGATCCCGAGGCCCCCTTCACTGAGGTCACCGTTGCCCCCGCCGCTCAGGTCCGAGGGCTCGAACCCCTGGCCGTCGTCTGTAACCTCGACGACCAAACGGTCGGGCTCGATCTGGTAGAGGATCTCGACCGTTCCCGCGCGGCCCTCGCGGTAGGCATGACGGACCGAATTGGTGCACGCCTCCGTCAGCGCGAGCTTGAGGTCGCTCAGCGTTTCGTCCGAGAACGGCCGCACCCGCGCGATCGCGGTCAGAGCGAGCCGGCCGAGCGTGATGTACTCGGCCTTCGCCGGAATCGTCAACTTGACCATCCGGTCTTGGCGATCCATCGAGGCCCTCTTCCCCCTAGCCATGCGGCGCTAACCTCGAACCCGTTCCAATGAGCGGATCAGCATCGACGCCGGCATCAGCTCAGTGGGGGTTCGCCGGCCGCTGCGCCAGCTTGAGGGTGACCTGATGCCGCCGGCCGGCGCGGAAGAAGACGACCGGGACAGATTGCCCTGGCGAAAGCTCCTCGGTGACCACTCGCACGACGTCTTCCGCGCTCGTGACCGGGTGGCCTGCGATCGAGACGATCACGTCTCCGCCGGCGACGAACGGCGCTCCGAGCAGTTGCGTGCTGTTGGTGCCGGCCTGCAGACCGGCCTCGGCGCCCGGCGTGTGGGGATTCACCTTCGTAACGACGGCGCCGTGCCGGACCGGGTAGTGGAGCCGCTTGGCGATCGTGGGGATCAGGTCTTCCGTTTCGATTCCCACATACGCGTAGGAGACCCGGCCGGCCGCAATCAACTGTGTCATCGACCGCCGGGCGGAGTCGATCGGCACGGCGAAGCCGACTCCTTCGGCGTTGCCGGAATCGCTGCGAATCTGCGCGTTGATTCCGATCACCCGGCCGCGGGCGTCGAAAAGCGGCCCGCCTGAGTTCCCGTGGTTGATCGCAGCGTCGGTCTGGATTGCGTCGACGAGGCTGTACTGGGAGGTCAGCGAGTCGATCGAGCGCTCGGTGGCGGACACCACGCCGACGCTGAGCGAGTTGACGTTCCCGAACGGGCTCCCGATCGCAGCGACCGGCTCGCCAACCTTCACCTGCGCCGAGTCTCCCAGAGGCACGGGCTGGAGCCGGTGGTCGGCGGGGTTCACCTTGATCAGGCCGACGTCGTCGTAGATATCCCAGCCGACGACCTGTGCAGGGACCCGATCCCGGTCCTGAAACTCGACGTACAGCTTGTCCGCCGCGGAGACCTTGCCGCTGCCCTCGCCCGCATTCGTAATCACGTGTGAGTTGGTGAGGATGTAACCCTTCGGCGAGACGACGAAGCCCGACCCTTGTGCTTCCTGGGCCGTCGAGCTGTCGCCGCCGTAGATCGCGTAGATCGTCACGACGCCGGGCGAGCGCGTGGTGTAGATCGCGGTGGGACTAAAGCCGTTGCCCGCCAGGGGCTTCGCGCTAGAAGGAATCGTGGATCTGGGCGTGGCGACCGGCTGCGCAACCGCAGGCGTCTGCACGACGATCGTCTTTTTCGCCCCGTTCGAGAGCCAACCCGCGGCCTTCCCGACCGCGAGGACAGAAATGCCGCCGATCACGGCGGCAACGATCGCGACGATCGCGATTGGAGCGGAACGCTCGCGCACCGAACGCACTGTAGCTACGTGTTGTCTAGACGGAGGACCGGTTTCAAGAGAGCGTAGTGGCGGTTTTCACGGGAAAAGCCATGCCGCTGAGAGGCTTGGTCTTGCTTTGCTTTCGTGTCGCAAGTGCGGGTCTGCGCGCGCCCACGACAATCCCTTTTCCGTCACGCCGCCGTGACCCGCGCGTAACGGTTTCAACGCTAGGCTCGCCTCGGGGAGGAGGCTGGGGCGCCTCGGTTCACGCGTCAACCCAGAACCGGTGAAACAGCGCCGAGATCGCTCAGACCGTCACCGGCTCGCGCTCGGGCTCCGTCTCTTGCGTGAGCTCTTCCGCCGGCAACACCAGCGCGAAGACGGTTCGGCCTGGCTTCGTATCGAGCTCGATCTTGCCACCCATCAGCTCCGCGAGCTGCTTCGCGATCGCCAGGCCCAGCCCACTGCCCGACGCTTTCGTGCTCTCGCCGCGATAGAAGCGCTCGAACAGCTCGGCTCGATCCTCGGCGTTGATGCCGGGCCCACCGTCGGTGACGGTGATTTCTGCGTGTCCGTCGATGCGCCGCACGGAAACGTCCACCGGTGTGCCGGGAGGCGTGTGAACAAGAGCGTTTTCGAGCAGGATGCGCACGATCTGAAGGACGCGCTGCGGGTCGCCCCGGCCGGCGACTGCGCCGTTGGCGGTGTACTCGAGGGGGTGTTCAGATGGCCGAGCGACGCCGGCAAACTCGTTGACGGCGGCAGCTGCCAGGCTCTCGAGCTCAACGGGCTGCGTCTCGACGTGTAGGCGGCCGGCGTCGAGCTTGGACAGGTCGAGTAGGTCGTCGGCGAGCTTCGTCAGCCGCCTGACCTGACCGGCCATAGTGTCGAGGAACTCGCGCCGCGTCGACTCGTCGAGCTCTTCATCCTCCAGCAGCTCGAGGAAGCCACCGAGCGAGAAGAGCGGCGTTCGCAGCTCGTGGGACGCATTCGCGACGAACTCACGGCGGGCGTGATCGAGACCCGCGAGCCGGATGCGCATCCGGTCGAACGCGCGTGCCAGCTCACCGAGCTCGTCCGCACTGACATCCTCGACCGGCTCGTCGAAGCGGCCGCCCGCAATTCGATCCGCGGCCCGCTCGAGACGGCGAATCCAGCGTGCGAACAGGCGTGCGGCGCCGTAGCCAACCAGAAGCGCGAGGAGCAGCGCGAGTCCGCCGGCAAGCAGCAGCCGCCGCTGCACCTGGTTGACGTCGGAAAGAGCGTCGTGCAGCGGTGCGGCAAGCAAGAGCACTTCGCCGCTTCTCGCCATCGGGATCGCGACCTCCGCGAACTCACCGTCGCTTCGCGAGACCGTGCCGCGCTCGAGTTGAGACGTCTTGGCCGAGAGACTTGCGATCGGATCGTTGGTGTAATCCTTCGCGCTGCGGCCGGGAAGCGACCACTGCGTCGGCGCCACAAGCGTCGGCGACTGCGAGACGACGGACAGCAGAATGACCCGGGCATTCGTGCTCGCCGCGGCGTTGGAGAAGAAATCCGGGTCGTTCGGCTGCTGCTCGTACTCGGCAACAAGGGCTTTTCTCGCATGGGCGAGGTCGTTCAGCCGCGCATCGACCAGGCGGCTCTTGAGCGAAGGCACAACGATCAGGTAGACGAGCCCGAGAACGAGCGCAACGACCCCGAGCACCGCCAGGCTGAGCCGAGCTCCTACGGTCCGGAGCGGGTTCATCAGTCTCGGAAGCGGTAGCCGACGCCGCGCACCGTGAAGATGTACTCGGGCTCGCGCGGATCGCGCTCGAGCTTCTCTCTCAGGTGCCGGATGTGCACATCGATCGTCCGTGGCTCGCGGTACGCGGAGTCGCCCCAGAGCGCGCGGAGCAGCATCTCGCGTGTGAAGACCCGAGCCGGTTCGCCCGCGAGCGTCGTCAGCAGCTCGAATTCCACGTAGGTGAGCTGCACCGGCTCGCCCGCAAGCTCGACCGTCCGGCGCGCGGGGTCGATCCGCAACTCGCCTGACTCGATCGTTTCAACCTCGCGAGGCCTCTCCTTCGGCAGGCCGGCGCGGCGGAGAAGCGCACGCACGCGGCTACGGAACTCGCGAATCGAGAACGGTTTCGTGATGTAGTCGTCGGCGCCGAGCTCGAGACCGAGCACCTTGTCGAGCTCCTCGCCACGAGCGGTCAGCATGATGATCGGAACGTTGCTGTCCGCGCGCAGGCGTTTGCAGACCTCGAGCCCGTCGACCTTGGGAAGCATCAAGTCGAGCACGACGAGATCGATGTGCTCGTCGCCGAATAGCCTGATTGCTTGCTCTCCGTCGCGCGCCTGGACGACGCGAAAGCCGTCGCGCTCAAGCGGGTAGGTCAAGAGCTTCTGAACGGAATCCTCGTCGTCGACGAGCAAAATGGTCGAGGGATCGGGCATCGCTTACAAGTCTGCCTGCCCGCGTCGAGTTCTCGGCTCCTTACTATAGCCCCGGCATGGCGGCGAACCCGCCTCCCGCGCGTGCGCGCGCACGCCCCGGC
>Ga0075434_100001291_pt1 | contig 20885 bp, 20 predicted proteins | sample RhiMethybrSRZTD3_FD_75298 | JGI IMG/M metagenome (GOLD analysis project Ga0075434, IMG submission 75298) | Populus rhizosphere microbial communities from Tennessee, USA - Rhizosphere MetaG P. TD hybrid SRZTD3 | ecosystem: Host-associated > Plants > Roots > Rhizosphere > Soil | place: USA... | reverse complement strand
GCTCGCAACGGAGTCCTGATCGCCGGCCCCGTCGGCCTGGGTGCGCCGGGTTCGTCGCTGATCGAAACCGAGCGCCGGCACGGGGCGTGCAACTACGAGCCGCTACCGGTCGTCATGACGCACGGCGAAGGCGTCTGGCTGTGGGACGAGCACGGCCGCCGCTACCTCGACATGCTTTCGGCGTACTCCGCGGTGAGTCATGGTCACGCCCATCCGCGCATTGTGCAGGCGCTGATCGCCCAGGCGCAGCGGCTCGCGGTCACTTCACGCGCCGTGCACACCGACAAGCTGCCGCTGTTTTTGAAACGACTGACCGAGCTGACAGGACTCGACCGTGCGCTCCCCGTCAACACCGGCGTCGAAGCGGTCGAAACCGCGCTCAAGGCGGCGCGCAAGTGGGGCTATCGCGTCAAGGGCATCCCCGAGGGAAAGGCCGAGGTCATCGCCTGCGAGAACAACTTTCACGGCCGCTCGATCACCATTGTCGGCTTCTCGTCCGATCCACAATACGGCGACGGCTTCGGGCCGTTCGCGCCCGGATTCAAGCTGATTCCGTTCGGCGACGCCGCCGCGCTCGCGGCCGCGATCACGCCGCATACCGCGGCATTCCTGGTCGAGCCGATCCAGGGCGAGGGCGGCATCGTCGTCCCTCCCGCGGGCTATCTCACCGAGTGCGCGCGCATCTGCCGCGAGCATCGCGTGCTCATTCTCGCCGACGAAATCCAGACCGGCATGGGCCGCACCGGCAAGTTTCTGGCGTGCGAGCATGAAGGTGTCGTGCCGGATGGAGTCGCACTCGGCAAGGCGCTGGGCGGCGGAATGCTGCCGGTCTCGGCGTTCGTCGCGACAAACGAAGTGATGCAGGTCTTCCATCCCGGCGATCACGGCAGCACGTTCGGCGGCAATCCGCTCGCCGCGACGGTGGCGCTGGAGGCGCTCGCCGTGCTCTACGACGAGGGGCTGATCGAGCGCTCGGCGGAGCTTGGCGCTTATCTGCTCGCGCAATTGCAGACGATCAAGAGTCCGCTGATCCGCGACATTCGCGGGCGTGGGCTGTTCGTCGGCCTCGAGGTCGACGCTCGCCGCACCGACGCGCGCGCCATCGTCGATCGCTTGCTTGCGCGAGGCGTGTTGTCGAAGGATACGCACGGCACTGTGGTGCGCTTCGCGCCACCGCTCACGATCACACGCGAGGAAGTCGACTGGGCGGTAGAGCAGGTGCGCGCGGTTTTCACCGAGCTCGGCAAGGGCATGCGGCGGGCGGCGTAGGTGCACGAATGCAGCGGGAGATCCAACCGTCTTTATGCGGCGCCACGCAAGTCTGACCGGCGCGTCTAACGCACGCCTGCTTCTCGGGATCGCCGGCCTCGTCGTCGCGTCGTGCGCCGGCGCGCAAGGCCGCTTCTGCGCGAGCGACGATACGCTGCTCTTCGGCAACCGGCTGGTCGGCAGCTCGACCTCCGCCACCGCAACGATCAGCAACTGCGGCGATCAGCCGTGGTCGTTCACCGACGTCAGCATCCATCCGGCGACGGGTCCCGCGTATCACGTAGGCGCGACCTGTGCGACGGGCCTCACGCTCGCGCCAGGCGGCGCATGCTCCGTCACCGTGACATTTGCGCCAATGGTGCCCGGCCAGACTTCGGGCGGCGTGTGGTTGCGCAATACGACGAGCACGCCCGATCAGCTTCTCACTTTCTACGGCCGCGGTGTCGACGCGCAGGCGGGCACGGCATCGCTTTCCTTCGCTCCGCCGGCGCTATCGTTCGCGGCGCAGATCGTCGGCACCCAATCTGCCGGGCTCACGGTGCAGCTGGTCAACCAGGGACCCGCGCCTCTTACCCCGAGCGCGGTGGTGCTGACAGGCCCTGCGGCATACGACTACAGCGCGACTGGCAGTTGCCACGTCGGCGTGCCGATCGCCGCCGGCAAGGCGTGTTGGCTGACGTTATTCTTCCAGCCCGCCGCATTGGGCAACCGGCTGGCGAACCTGGTCGTCGACTCGCCGCAACTCGCGAACCTCGCGATCCTGCCGATCGGCGGAGTCGGCATCGCGACCGCGTCAACCGACGCCGACGTCGTCGAATTCTTCTATCCGCCGCTCAATACCTACTTTCTGACGGCGTCACTCGCGGAAGCGGCGTTCATCGATGCGGGCGGGGTCGGCTCGGGTTGGGTGCGCACCGGCTTTCACTTCCACGCATGGACCGTGGATAACGCGGCGTCCGGTGCCGTCCCGGTCTGCCGTTTCACAGGCACACCGGACCTTGGGCCGGACTCGCATTTCTTCACCGCCGACGACAACGAGTGCACCGTGGTGAAAGCGAACCCCTACTGGCTGTATGAGGGTCTGGCGTTCCGTGCCCTGCCGCCCTCGAGCGGCGATTGCGCCGCGGGCATGACGCCGGTCGTGCGTTTCTTGTGGCCTGGAACCGAGGTGGCGCTGCTGCGCCATCGCTATGTCATCGACCCGGCCGAAGCGGCGCGCATGCGCGCCGCGGGCTGGCTCGAGGAAGGTGCCGTTTTCTGCGCGCCGCCGTAGCCAGAGCGACAGGCCGGGACTAGGATGGCGGGATGCCCAGGCCGACGCTTGCCGACAAGCTGGTCGTCGCGATCTCTTCGCGGGCGTTGTTCGACCTCTCCGCGAGCCACCTCATCTTTACCGAGCAGGGCGTCGACGCGTATCAGCGCTATCAGATCGAGCACGAAGACGAGATCCTCGCGCCGGGGCCGGCGTTCACGCTGGTCAAGAAGATGCTGCGGCTCAATCGTCCCGACAAGCAATACGTCGAGGTGATCCTGCTGTCGCGCAACTCAGCGGACACGGGCTTGCGCGTGTTCAACTCGATCAAGCATTACGGGCTCGACATCAGTCGCGCGGCGTTTACCAAGGGCGAGCCAACGTCGCGGTATGTGCCGGCATTCGGCTCGCATCTTTTCCTCTCCGCCGACACCGGGGACGTCAAGCGCGCGCTCGACGACGGCTATGCCGCGGCGACGATCTTCCCCAGCGTGTACAAGAACGAGACCGACGAGTTGCGCATCGCGTTCGACGGGGATGCGGTGATCTTTTCCGACGAAGCCGAGCGCGTGTACCAGTCCGGCGGCCTGGACGCGTTCGCCAGGCGGGAGACCGCGGCGGCGCGCGACCCGTTGCCTGGGGGGCCATTCAAGAAGTTCCTGGCCGCGCTGCACCAGATCCAGTCGGATTATCCGGAAGACCAGAGCCCGATCCGCACCGCACTCGTCACCGCGCGCGGTGCGCCGGCCCACGAGCGCGTGATCCGGACGTTACGCGCGTGGAACATCCGCATCGACGAAGCGCTCTTTCTCGGCGGGCTCGACAAAGGCGAGTTCCTGCGCGCATTCGGCGCCGACTTCTTCTTCGATGATCAGCGGACGCACGTCGAATCAGCCGCGAAGCACGTCGCCGCAGGACACGTGCCGCACGGTATCGCCAACGAGTAGCTGCGAATCCATCGCGCCTCCCGTCGACGCGAGAAGAACGTCCCATGACGACTCCCGCGAATCCGGCCACGCTTGCTTCGTGGCGCCGCATCGTAACCGAACACTACGCACACGTCCGTGCAGCCTCGGGGGTCGATCCGGCGGCAGCCGCTGCGACGTTCCGCGCTGCGCGCGAGAGCCTGTTTCGAGAACACCCCGACAGCCCGATCCCGGCGGAGCTGCGGCAGGCGTGGCGGGGCTTGCAGTGGTTTCCTTATGATCCCGCGTGGCGCGTCGTCGGAACGATCGATACGCATGTGCCCCGGAAGACCTTCGACATACCGCTGTCCGCCGACGGCGTACTGCGCTGCACGCGCTTCGGCCGGGCTCGATTCACGATCGGCAGCGTCGCCGCGTCGCTGGCGTTGTACTGGTTCGAAGGCTACGGTGGAGGGCTGTGGGTGCCGTACTCCGACGCGTCCAACGGCAGCAATACGTACGGCGGCGGCCGTTATCTCTTCGACACGATCAAGGGCGCCGACCTCGGCGTCGACGAGACCGAGATCGTGCTCGACTTCAACTTCGCTTATTACCCTTCATGCGCATACGACGATCGCTGGTCATGCCCGCTGTCGCCTCCGGAGAACAGGCTGCCGTTCGTCGTTGACGCGGGCGAGCGCGACGCGAAAAGCGTCAGTCATGATCCAGGCCGCATAAAATGACGCATCACCGTACTCATCGTGACGTCCCTGAGACGCTTGTCAACTTCTTACCGTTACTGATCGATTACCGAACGCAACGTTCGCCAATTCGCCTCAATGCGATATCGCACGCTACCTTCTGGACGCGTCCGCTGCGGAGGCGCGGACAGTTTGACCCAACACCGCTAGAGGCACATCTGCCGGCGCGCCGGCATCATTCTTCTGGCCATCTGCGTCCGCAGCAGCAATCCCGTGGGCTGCTGCGATCGTCCTCAAGTCCCCGCGACGGCCGACACTCGCTGCAACGAGTCGCGCCGCGCGATCAAGAAGGCCGCCGCCAGGACTTGCTCCCTTCGCCTTGGGACCGGAGCTAAGTCGACGAAAGCCGTCTCAAGGAGTCGCGCGCGAAGTCGCCCGCTGCCGCCCGGTGGCGGTACGCATCGACACTCCACACGCCGCCCCCTGCAAAGGCGAAATACAGGAAGACGAAACAATACACGACGGCCAGTTCGCCGTGGTTGAGCAGCGGGGACGGGCTCATGGACGCATGAGCCATGAAATAAGCCGCCGCCATTTCGCCGGAAAGGACGAAGGCGACAGGGCGCGTGAATAGTCCGATCAGTAGCAATAATCCACCTACGAGTTCAAGCATCCCGGCCATTCCGGCCAGCGACATCAGTTGAACGTTGTCGAACGACGCAACATGCGGTATGTGCAAAAGCTTCGCCATGCCGTGCTCCATGAACAGGCCGGCAACGACGATGCGCAGCACACTCAAAAGCCGCGCCGATCGAAATGAAAAAACACTTTTGGGTACATCCATAGGAATTTCTCCCGTGAGAACGATAGTCAGTAAGCCTTCAAACAACTGACCGCGGCCGAAAGGGGGAGGTTCCTTCAGCCTTTGAAAATCCCGTCCCACCTGATGGGCAGGGTCCTGGGACGCCGCCGGCTGATCTTGGAACGATCGTTCGATGGAACTCTGCGGAGATGAACTGGCCGAGCGACACGCAACGAGGAAGCCAAGCCCGCTGCGAAACTCGAGGTCAGCAGTTCAGCAACGGAGATGAGCTCATGCGCGTGGCCTCCGACGGAGCCGACGTCGGATTTTCCTGTGTCGCGAGGCTAATCGATGATTCGCCCGTAGAACGGATATTGGGGATCGTTGTAGCCCGGCGTGGACGCGTGGCCGGGTCGCACCAGCGAGTCGATCAGAGCTTCGTCTTCCGCATCGAGCGTCTTGCCGACCGCGGAAAGATAATCGGTCCATTGCTCGAAGGTGCGCGGTCCGGCGAGCACCGCGCTGACGATCCTGTTGTTGAGAACCCACGCCAGCGCGAACTGCGTCGCGGTCAGACCCTTTTTCTCGGCGTGCGCCTTGATCGTCTGTGTCATTGCGATCGATTCGGCGCGGAACTCCGTTTCCATCATCCGACGATCCTTGCGCCCGACGCGCGAATCCGCGGGCGCTTCGATACCCGGCGCATATTTGCCGGTGAGCATGCCGCGCGCCAGCGGGCTGTAGGGCACGACGCCCAGCCCGTAGTAATCGCAGGCGGGCAGGACCTCGACCTCGGGCATGCGATTGAACGCGTTGTAGTACGGCTGACAGACGACGGGCTGGGGCACGTTGAGGTCGGCGCTTAAGGCCACGATTTCGGCAATGCGCCAGCCGCGATAGTTCGATACGCCGAAATAGCGGATCTTGCCGGCGCGGATCAGATCGCCGATGGCCTCGATGGTTTCCTCGAGCGGCGTCTCGGTATCGTCGCGATGCAGGTAGTAGATGTCGATGTAGTCGGTCGCGAGACGCTTCAGGCTGTCCTCGCAGGCCTGCACGATCCAGCGCCGCGACAGGCCGCCGTCGTGCGGCTTCCCCGTCATCACATTGCCGACCTTGGTCGCGAGAACCCAGCGGCGGCGGTTGGCGGCGATCGCCGGCCCTACGATCGTCTCCGAGGCGCCCTTCGCGTACACGTCCGCGGTATCGATGAAATTGACACCGGCGTCGAATGCGGAGGCAATGATCCGCTGCGCGGCCGCGGCGTCGGTGCGATCTCCGAACATCATCGTGCCCAGGCAGATCACCGAAACCTCGAGGCCGGATTCGCCCAAACGCCGGAATTCCATGTCGTCCCCGTCGCAGACGCTGTCGTGGGAAAGGCGTCATGCTGAGGCAAAGGGGCCGCAGGCGCAACGGGACCTCGCGATATGAAGCCTTGCTCCAAGGCTGCGGTATAATCGCGCCCCTCTCGCCTGCGCGTGCGGCTTCGCGCATCCCATCCCGAAGAGCCTCCGTCGCTACCGTGCGGGACTTGTTCAGAGGTTCCTAAAGCTCATGCATGTGTTTTTCGAGGACGACGGCGCGTTCAAGGCCGGCACCGTCCTTGCCGACAACGCTACATCGCTGCAAGTCGAAGCGGCATCGGGCAAGCGGCTCAAGATCAAGTCCGCCAACGTCCTGCTGCGTTTCAGCGAACCGTCGCCGTCGGCGCTGCTCGCGGATGCGCGGACGCTTGCCGCCGGGCTCGATCCGAATTTCCTGTGGGAGGTGAGCGGCGAGCGCGAATTCGGCTTTGCCGACCTCGCCGGCGAGTACTTCGGGCGAACGCCCAAACCCGCGGAAGCCGCAGCGCTCGCGTTCTGCCTGCACGGCTCGCCGATGCATTTCTACAAGAAGGGCAAGGGCCGTTACCGCGCCGCACCGGCCGGCGCGCTCAAGGCTGCACTCGCGGGAGCGGAGCGCAAACGCCACGAGGCCGGGCAGATCGCCGGCTATGTCGAGGAGCTCAAGGCGCATCGACTCCCGGAAGCGTTGCGCGCGGTTCTGCCGATGCTGCTCTACAAGCCCGACAAGCTCGCGCTCGAGACGCGCGCGCTGAACGCGGCCTGCGAGGCGCTGCAGACTAACCCGGTCGCGCTGCTCGCGGCCTGCGGTGCGATACCGTCGACGCACGACTACCATTTCAATCGTTTTCTGTTCGAGGCGTTCCCCCAAGGCACCGCGTTGCCGCCGCAAGGCGAGCCCGCCGCACTGCCCGAGCTCGCCCGCGCCGCGGTGCGGGCGTTCTCGATCGACGATGCGACGACCACCGAGATCGACGATGCGTTTTCAGTGCGGCCGCTTCCGAACGGGCATTTCGAGATCGGCATTCATATCGCCACGCCGGCGCTGGCGGTCCCGCAAGGCTCGGCGCTCGACGCTGTCGCGCGGAGCCGCCTGTCCACGGTCTACATGCCCGGCCGCAAAATCACCATGCTTCCCGATGCGGTGATCGGATGTTGTACGCTCGCCGCGGGCACCGCGCCGCCGGCGCTGTCGCTCTACGTCGAGGTCGCGCCCGATGGAACGCCGCTGAAACACGCGACGCGGCTCGAGCACGTGCCGATCGCCGCGAATCTGCGCCTCGATGCGATCGGCGAGCGCTTTGCGGAAGGCGCTGCACCCGGCGAGCCCGAATGGACCGACGAGCTGCGTATGCTGTGGCGAGTCGCGCAGCAACTCGAGACCGCGCGCGGCAAACCCGAGACGCCGCGCACCGACTACAGTTTTCGCGTCGATTGGAGCGCGGCACCCGAGGGCAGGGTGACGATCCTGCCGCGACGACGCGGCTCGCCGCTGGATAAGCTCGTTGCAGAGCTGATGATTCATATCAACAGCACTTGGGGCAAGCTTCTCGCCGACGCACGCGTGCCAGGGTTATATCGGGCGCAGCAAGCCGGCAAGGTGAAGATGAGCACCAAGCCCGATCCGCATCAGGGCCTAGGCGTCGCGCAGTACCTCTGGGCGAGCTCGCCGCTGCGCCGCTACAGCGACCTCGTGAATCAACGCCAGTTGCTTGCGGTCGTCGCCGGAGAGAAACCGCCGTATGCAGAGGGCGATGCGGAGCTGTTCGCCGCGGCCGCGGACTTCGAAGTCACCTACGCGCAATACGCCGAGTTCCAGAATCGCATGGAGCATTACTGGTGCCTGCGCTGGCTCACGCAGGAACAAGTGACCGAGACGACCGCAACGGTGATGCGCGAGAACCTGGTTCGTTTCGACGCGCTGCCGCTGGTGACTCGTGTCGCCGACTTGCCGCCGCTCGCTGCCGACGTCCGCGTGCGGCTTGTCATCGGCCGCGTCGACCTTCTCACCGTGACGCTCGAGACGCGTTACGCCGGGCTCGCTGCAGGGTAGCGGTGCGGGAACGACTTCGCCTCGCGCGTGCCGAGCAGCCAACCGACCGCAGACCCGCGGGCCGGTGCCCGGAGCCTCGGCCAGGAAGGCTATACTTGCAGCGATGCCAGCCAAGCCTTTACGATCGCGAGCAGCAGCGAAGCCTCGCGCCCAAGCCGTGCGCAAGCCCGCGCTGCGGTCGGCCGCGCGTGCGGTGCCCGTGCCCGAGCCGCGCACGATGTCGCTGCCGTTCGTCGTTGCCGAGCCGACAGTATCCGATCGGCTGCTTGCGACCGCGGTCGGAGGCTCGATTGTGCTCCACGCGTTCGTGCTCGCGCTCAAGTTCAGCCCCTTCGAGCTTTCTGCGCTCGATCGCAACGGGCCGCCGCTCGAAGTCGCGCTGGTCAATGCCAAATCGAAGTCCAAGCCGACCAAAGCCGAGATCCTGGCGCAGGCCAATCTCGACGGCGGCGGGAACACCGACGCCAATCGCCGTGCCAAGACGCCATTGCCCGTCCTGCCGCGCGACAGTGCCAACAACGAGCTTGCCGTCGCCACGCAGAAAGTCGAGCAGTTGGAGAAACAGGCCAGGGAGCTGATGGCGCAGCTTAGGGCGGGGCCCGCAATCGCACCGCCCGTCGCCAAGCCGACCGACGCGCCGGATCCCATGGATTTGCCCAGCAGCAACGAGTTGATGCAGCGCACGCTGGAGGCGATGCGCCTCGAGGGGCAGATCGCCAAGGACATGGACGCGTACGAGAAGCGGCCGAAGCGACGCTTCGTCGGCGCGCGCGCCGAGGAATATCGGTTCGCGCGTTATGTCGAGGATTGGCGGCTCAAGGTCGAGCGCGTCGGCAATCTCAACTACCCCGCAGCGGCGCGCGCGCAGAAGCTCTATGGCAGCCTGTTGCTGACGGTCGGCATTCGCGCCGACGGGAGCCTCGAGAGCATCGCCGTCGACCGCACGTCGGGCCAGAAGACCCTCGACCTGGCGGCGGCCAGAATCGTCGAGATGGCCTCGCCGTACGCGGCCTTCCCGACCGACATCAGGCGCGATACGGACATTCTCTACATCACGCGCACCTGGACGTTCGCGCCGGGCGATGCGCTGATCTCGCAATAGCCCAAGCGCGGTCGATCATGCGTCACCTCGGCCGCTGGCTGCTGTGGACGTTCGCGCTCCTCGCCGCCGCATTCATCCTGCTCCAAGGCTGGTACGCGGCGCACATCTGGTGGTGGCGCGAGCATGCTCCGCGCGAGACCGCGTTCATGGCGATGCGACTCGCCGAGCTGCAAGAGCGCCGTCCCGACGCGCGGCTCGCGTACAGGTGGGTCGGTTACGATGGGATCTCGGTTGCGCTCAAGCGCGCCGTGATCGCGGCCGAGGATGCGAAGTTCGTCGAACACGAGGGTTTCGACTGGGAAGGGATCCAGCAGGCGCTCGACAAGAACACGCGCAGGGGCCGCGTCGTTGCCGGCGGCTCGACGATCACGCAGCAGCTCGCAAAGAACCTCTTTCTTTCGACGCAAAGGAGTTACTGGCGCAAGGCGGAGGAAGCGCTGATCACCTTGATGCTCGAAGCGATATTGGACAAGCGGCGCATCCTCGAGCTCTATCTCAACGTGATCGAGTGGGGAGACGGCATCTTCGGCGCCGAGGCGGCGTCGCGGCGCTACTTCGGCACGAGCTCGGCGGCTTTGACAGCAGAGCACGCGGCGCGGCTCGCGGCGATGGCGCCCAATCCGCGCTACTACGAGAAGCATCCCGACGCCCGCGGCCTGGCGCGCAAGACAACGATCATACTGGCGCGGATGCCTGCGGCGGAGTTGCCGTAGGCGGGATTGTCGGGCACGATTGGCGCCTTCGAAAGGGGAATAGGCGCATGGCGAGCACTCATCGCGCGCTACCGGTGCTGTTGCGTATTTGCGCCGTGATCGACCAGCTGTTCATCGTCGAGGTCGGGCCGTTCGGGCAGCAGTTGGCGGCCGATGCGCGCACCGAGTGGCTCGCGACGGGAAACAGGCTCCGGCCGGCCGACGTCGAGCAGTATGTCGCCTTGCTCGCGCAGCACATCGAAGACCCCGAACGGCGCGACGCATTCGTGCGCGATGCCAGGGAGTGCATCAGACTGTAGCGCATTGGCATCGAAGGGAGACCGGCATGCTCTTCAACCGCTCGATTACCACTCAGTTCACCATCGTGTTCGTGGTTGCGCTGCTGCTGGTGGTCGGTTCGTTCTACCTCGTGCTGGACAGCGTCTATCGCAACGAGCTCAAGTCGCAGGCGGAGACGGTGGCCGACAATGTCGACGCTTTCGGCAGCTGGGTCTCGCAATACGGCCGGGTATGGGTTCGCGACGACAACAAAAGCTACCTCGGGCAGGTGACCCTCGTCAGCGCGCCGGATGCCGCGGGCGGCCCGGCGGCTGCGGACGTTTGGCACTTCTATTCGAAAAACCCGGCGCTGGCGCAACGCGAGTTCTCGGAGGTCGTCGAGAAGTCGGCGTCGCCGGCGAAGTTTCGGGTGACGTCGCACAACTTCATGAACCCGGTCAACAAGCCCGACGCCTTCGAGGCCAAGGCGCTGGAACGCATCCGCGCGCAGCATCTGGCCGAATACTACGAGATGTCGCCGGACAGCTTCCGCTTCGCGCGCACGCTCTATGTAAAGGCTTCGTGTCTCCCTTGCCACGCGAGCGCGGAGAACGCGCCCGCCGACGTCAAGACGCGCTACGGCACCGAGCGCGGCTTCGGCTTCAAGGAAGGCGAGGTCGCGGGCATTATCAGCGTCCGGCTGCCCGTGCGGTCGTTCTGGAAAGTCACGACCGACGTGGTCGGCCCACTGCAGATCGCGCTTTTGGTCAGCGCCTTCGTCGTCGCGGTGCTGTTCATCCAAATCACCGTCGTGCGGCCGATCAAGCGCGTGACCAGTGCGGCGGAGCGGATCTCCGTCGGCCAGCAGGCGGACCTGGGCGCCGCGGGCCTGAAGCGGACGAGCCGCAACGAAATCCACCAGCTCGTCCTGGCGACGGAACGGCTGCGCGCCAGTCTGGCGATGGCCATGCAACGGCTCACCAAGAAGCAGAATCCTCCAACGCCTCCGAATCCTCCCGCGTAGGTCCGTCGCCATGCCTGGAAGGCGGAGGCCAGTGTGCCAAGGAATAAGCTGCCCGGGTGCCCTGTTACCTTGGTGCGCCAAGGGACGCGGTTCGGGCGCGCTTAGGGAGCGTGATTCGGTTCAGCGAGGACGCCGTCTTGCCTGAGACGTTGCCCCTTTCCGACCTCGTAGCCGCGGTGCCGCGGTTGCGCCGCTACGCGCGGGTGCTGACCGGCGACGTGCACCGCGCCGACGATCTGGTGCAGGACACGTTGGCGCGTGCCTGGGAGAAGCGGCGGTTGTGGCAGGCGGGAAGCGATCTGCGCGCGTGGCTGTTTACGATCATGCACAACGTTCACGTCAACCAGTTCTCCATGCGTCAGCGCGAATACGCGCATGCTTCGCTCGACGCCGACGACGGCCCTGCAGCGGGCTGGGAGATTGCCGTGCGCGCGACGCAGTCCGATCGGGTCGAGCTTTCGGAGGTCCTGGCGCAGGTCGGAAGATTGCCGGCCGAGCAACGCGAGGTGCTCATGCTTGCCGCAGTCGAAGAATTGCGCTACGAGGAGATCAGCGCGGTTCTCGGAGTGCCGATCGGCACGGTGATGTCGCGATTGTCGCGGGCGCGGGAAAAGCTCCGGCGGATCACGGCGGAGCCGTCGCCGACGCTCAAGGTCGTGCGATGAGTGCGCAAAGATGAGCGCGAACATGCCGCTTTCCGACGAGGAGCTGCACGCTTACGCCGATAATCAGCTCTCACGGGAGCGCGCGGGCGAGGTTGCGGCGACGCTTGCGCGCGAGCCTGCGCTGGCCGCGCGCGTCGCCGAGATCCGCCGCCAGAACGCGCTGCTGCGCGATGCGCTCGACCCGTGGCTCGGCGAGCCGGTGCCGCGCGAGCTCCTTGCGGCCGCGGCGGGATCGACCGCGCGGCGACAGCTGCGCTGGCTGCCCGCGGCGCTGGCGGTGGCCGCTTCGCTCGTCCTCGGCATCGCCATAGGTTGGTTCGGCCGGAGCGAAATGCTGGAGCTTGCCGGCACGCCAGTCACTTTCCAACGACAAGCCGCGCTGACGCACGCGCTCTACGCAGCCGACGCCAATCGGCCGGTCGAAGTCTGGGCCAACGAGGAAGAGCGGTTGGTGCGCTGGCTGTCGAAGCGCTTGAATTTTCCGTTGCATGCGCCCAACCTCAACGGTCTGGGCTTTGCGCTGGTCGGCGGGCGTCTGGTCGCCGGCAACGAGAAGCCGGGCGCGCTGTTCATGTACGAGAACGCGGATCGGCAGCGCATCTCGGTCTTTGTGCGCAAGGACGGCGAGCCGTCGCGGGAAACCGCGTTCCGGTACGCCGTGGAAGACGGCGTCGGCGTCTTCTACTGGATCGACGAGGACTGCAGTTACGCGCTGTCCGGCCGTCTCGATCGCGGCCAGCTGCTCGCGATCGCCCGCGTCGTCTACGGCCAACTCGCCGCGGCCGAGGGCGCCGCGCCGAAGCGGTAGGAAAGCCTGCGGCAAGAGTGTGCCGTCGGCTGCCCGCGGGCACTACGCGATCGGGGCGTCAAAGCGTCACCGGCCCGCGTGTCGTCTGTAGCATTGTCGCGAGGCGCGGCGTCGCGGCGAACGTCACCTTGATCGTATCTGAAAGCGACAGCGCCGCCAGCGCGGAGCGGATCGCGTCGGGTTCGGGATGCGCGCCGGCAAGCGCGACCATACGAACGTCCGCGTCGGGCATCGTGTCCACCGGATGGTGCTCGTCCGCCCACTGGATCAGCGTCGGCAGCACGCCGCCGCCGGGAAGGCGCCCGTCGGCGGGAATCGTGATCCGCCATTCGAACGCGCCACGCGCCATCGCATGTATCTCGCCGCAATAGACAGGACAAGCGCGGCGCGCGGCGACGATGTCGTCGGTGCGCGCGACCCAATGGATCAGCCGCGGCGCCTCGGCCACCTCGGCGCGGAGCGCGGCCGTATCGAGTCCGAACCAGCGCGCGCGGCCCGGCGCGACTGCGTCCGGATCGATGGCGATGACTTCGAGATAGGTTTTCTCGCCGAGCTTGAGCAGGCTGTTGTGCGTGCCCATCGCGACGCGCCTGCCGCCGCGCAGCGGGCGAGCGCCGAGCCGCGCCTCGACATAGTCCTCGCCCTGCGCGAGCGTCGCCGCCGCCACGACGAGATGGTCGAGGACGGCGCGCACCATTAGGCTTTGGCCGATTCGTCCGCGGCGAAATCGAGCTCGACGCGCGCCCCGTTGGGATCGAAAAAGAACACCTGCCACACGCCCGAGCCCGCCTGCTGCCGGCAGATGTGCTCGACGTTGTGCGCGGAAAGTCTGGCGAGCGTCGCCGCAAGACCGCGGGCGGAGAACGCGATGTGATCGATTACGCCGGGTTTGAGCGCCTCGCGGGCGCGCCCGCCGACGATGTGCAATATCGCGCGGCCTTCGGCGTAAAGCCATGCACCCGGAAAATCGAAGTTGGGGCGCTCGCCCGCGACGAGACCCAACACGTCGCCGTAGAAACGGACGGTCTTTGCCACGTCGTCGGTGAGCACCGTGAAATGGTTCATGCCCGCGATGGTCATTGTCCGGGTCCTTTCATATGCTTCGCGCCAGTCAGGTTCCGCCGCGCAGCTGCAGTGCAAAAAACGCGGCGAATAGCACCGTCGCGTCCGGCGGATGCGGATCATTGTACGCAAAAGCGCCGTCGCCGCCGCTCCAGGCATGGCCGAGGCCGGTCACACGCACGAGGCGCGCGACGACGCGGCCGTCGATGCGGTAATCGTCGGTTACCATCGTGCGATCGCTATCGAGCGATCTGCTAACGCTGGTATCGGCGGCGGGTAGCGTATCGGGGGCGCGCGCGGCAGGCGGCAAGCGGCCGTTGAAGACGAGGTACTGATGCACGAGCTCGACGGCGTTTTTGGGCGCGACGACGTTGTCGCGGTCGCCGTGGATCACGCATAGCGGGAGGGGGAGCGCGCCCGCCGAAGTCTGCTCACGCGCCTGCAGCGCGATCGCGTCGATGTCCGCATCGGCACCGGTAGTGAGCACTTTCAACGCGGTAACGGCGCTCGACGCGGCCCCGCAGGCGACCCCCGAATGCACGCCGACGGCCGCGAACAACTTGGCGAAGTGCAGACCGAGCGCCGCGGCAAGGCAGCCGCCGGAGGACATGCCGAGCACGAACATGCGCCGCGGATGCGCCCCATAGATGCGGCGCACCGCGCGCACCTGTGCGGCGATGATCGCCGCCTCGCCTTTCCCCGCCGCGGTGCGCTGATCGAACCAGTTCCAGCAACCCCAGGAATTCGCGTCGCGTGCCTGGCGTGGCAGAAGGATGAGCCAATCGCGTTCGTCGGCGAGCGCGGTAATGCGCGTCCCGGCAGCGATTTCTTCGGGCGTCTGCTTGCAGCCGTGGAGGAGCACGAGCAGCGGCCGTCGCCGCCAGCGCGCGTGACCGCGCGGAATGTAGACGAGATACTCTCGCGACGGCCATACCCAGGGCGCGACGGGAACCCAGCCGCGCCACGCGAACTTGCTGCCCGTTTCGAACCGGCCCGGCTCCGGCGGCGCGCGGCGAAAGACCCGGGCGAAGAACGCGCGTGCACGCGACCAGAGCGATGGCTGAGGAGGACGCGCTTCGATCATCGGAACTGGAAGGTTTTCGTAGAGCCGAATTCATTCGGCCGGCAACGTGTCATCGTGGCGCAGTGTGCGAATGAATTCGCACCTGCGACACCCGCTCGCCGGTCCCCATCTGCGGGCTCGCAAGGTCACTCTCTCAAATCAGAATGACGTCGTACTGCTCCTGCGTGTACAGCGTCTCGACCTGCAGCGAGATCGGCTTGCCGATGAAATCGCCGAGCTGGGCGAGGCTCTGCGATTCCTCGTCGAGAAACAGGTCGATCACCGACTGCGAGGCGAGGATGCGGAATTCACGGGCGTTGAACTGCTTGGCTTCGCGGACGATCTCGCGCAGGATCTCGTAGCAGACAGTCTGGGCAGTCCTGAGCTCGCCGCGGCCGCCGCAGGTCACGCAGGGCTCGCACAGAACATGCGCCAGGCTTTCGCGGGTGCGCTTGCGCGTCATCTCGACCAATCCCAGCTGAGTGAAGCCGTTGACCGTCAGCCGCGTGCGGTCGCGGTCGAGCGCCTTGTTGAACTCCGCCAGCACCGCCGCGCGATGGTCGGCGTTCTCCATGTCGATGAAGTCGATGACGATGATCCCACCCAGGTTGCGCAAGCGAAGCTGCCGCGCGATGACCTGCGCCGCCTCGAGGTTGGTCTTGAAAATGGTGTCGTCGAAGCTGCGCCCGCCGACGAAGCCGCCGGTGTTGACGTCGATTGTCGTCATCGCCTCGGTCTGGTCGATGATGAGATAGCCGCCCGACTTGAGATCCACCCGGCGCGCGAGCGCCTTCTCGATCTCGTCCTCTACGCCGTGCAGATCGAACAGCGGCCGTTCGCCGCTGTAATGCGTGATGCGCTCGACGATCGTCTGCGTGTACTGCTGCGCAAAGTCCAGCATCCTCTGGTAGGTCTCGCGCGAATCGACCAGGATGCGCACCGACTCCTCGGTGGCCATGTCGCGCAACACGCGTTGCGCGAGGTTCAAGTCCTGATAGATCAGCGATGGCACCGGAAGCAAGCCCGACTTGGCGGTGAGATCACTCCAGAGCCTGGTCAAATATTCGATGTCGTTTTGCAGCTCGCGTTCGGTTGCGGTCTCCGCCATGGTGCGGATGATGAAGCCTCCGGCAAGCCCCTCCGGAAGGAGCTGCTGCAGCCTGCCGCGCAGGCTTTCGCGCTCGGCCTCGTCCTCGATGCGCTGCGAGATGCCGATATGCGAATCCTGCGGCAGATAGACGAGCAGGCGCCCGGCAAGACTGGCCTGCGTGGAGAGCCGCGCACCCTTGGTGCCGATCGGATCCTTGATCACCTGCACCAGCAGCGACTGCCCCTCGTGCACGATGCGCTCGATCGGGCGGTTTTCGTGACTGTGACCGTTCTGGCGGTGTTCCCAGATGTCGGCAATGTGCAGAAATGCTGCGCGCTCGAGCCCAATCTCGACGAAAGCGGATTGCATCCCGGGTAACACGCGCGCGACGCGGCCAACATAGATGTTGCCGACCAGCCCGCGCGCCGATGAGCGCTCGATGTGCAACTCCTGGACGACGCCTTGCTCCAGCATGGCGACGCGCGTCTCCTGCGGAGTTACGTTGATCAGAATTTCATGGCTCATCGCGGTCCGATCACAGGACGGGAAAGCCGATGCGTGAGAGGATCTCGGCCATCTCGAACAAAGGCAACCCCATCACCCCCGAATAGCTGCCCTCCAGGTGCTGAACGAACGCAGCGGCCTTGCCCTGGATGGCGTAACCGCCGGCCTTGTCGAAAGGCTCGCCGGTCGCGACGTAACGCTCGATCTCGTCGTGCGCGATTGCCCGAAAGGTCACATGCGAAGTCGACACGGCCTGCGCAATCTGTGTTTGCCAGCGGATGGCGACCGCGGTGATGACTTCATGAGTGCGTCCGGATAAGGCGGCAAGCATCGCGACGGAGGCCGCCGCGTCGGCCGGCTTGCCCAACGCCGCGCCGTCGAGCACGACCTCGGTGTCGGCGGCAAGCACGGGCTTCGGCGCGAGGCCACGCCGGCCCATGCGATGCCAACCGAGCGACGCCTTAAGGCGCGCAATGCGTTTGACGTATTCCAGCGGTGGCTCGCCGTCGCGCGGCGCTTCGACGATGTCGCGGCGCCTGCCCGGCGCTTCGCGCAGGAGCAACTCGTCGAACTCGACACCCAGCTGGCGCAGGAGCTCCTGCCGGCGCGGGCTCTTCGACGCGAGATAAACCGAGGGGCGCTCGGTGAGAACGAAGAGCTCACTCATTCGCGATGGTAGGGATGGCCGCGCAGCAAGCTTGCTGCGCGGTAGATCTGCTCGACGAGCACGATCCGCGCGAGGCCATGCGGCAATGTTAGCGCGGAAAGCGCCATTATGACATCGGCATCGCGCTTGACCGTACCGGCGAGACCGTCCGCGCTGCCGATCACGAATGCGACCGGCGACGCATTGTCGCGCCAGGCGCGCAATTTTTCGGCAAGCTGCGATGTGGCCCAGGCTTCGCCGCGCTCGTCCAGTGCGACGACTAGAAATCCTTTGGTCGCTGCAGCGACGCGCTCGGCTTCCGCAGCAAGGACCTTGGCGAGCGTCTTCGCGCGGTCGCGCGGCTCGGGTTTGAGCTCGAGCAACTCCAGCACAAACTCGCGCGGCAAGCGCCGCGCGTAGTCGTCAAACGCGGCATTGACCCACGCCGGCATCCGGTGACCGAGCGCGACGATGCGGATTTTCATCAGAAATTCGTAGGGCCGAATTCATTCGGCCGCGGCGCACCATGCAGTTCGCAGGGCTGAATTCATTCGGCGGCGGCACAGCATGCATCCGTATGCCCGAATTCATTTGGCCGCGGCGTGGCATGCAAACCTTGTGTGCGAATTAGTCGCACCTGCGAAAACCAGCCGCTCGTAGGGCTGAATTCATTGCGCCAGCGAGGTCAGGCGGCCTTGGGTGCCTTGCTGCGTCTGCGGGTGCTAAGCGGCGTCCACAACTCCTCGAGGTTGTAATACGCACGCGTCGCGGGCTGCATGATGTGCACGACGATATCGCCGCCGTCGACAAGCACCCATTCACCGGACTGCTCGCCTTCGACGCCGATGATGATCGCACCGGCTTTTTTCAACGCTTCGCGTACATGCTGCGCCAACGCCTTCACCTGCCGACTCGATTCGGCGGTGGCGATGATCATGGTGTCGTAGAGGCTGGTCAGCTTGCGGACATCGAGAACCGTGATGTCCCGGGCTTTGATGTCTTCGAGGGCGGCGACGGCGGTTTTCTGGATCTTGTTATAACGCATCCGGGGGAGACCGATACAGTTGGTTGCGGTCAATATAGTCTAGAACGGCTGCGGGAAGCAAACCCCGCACCTGTTCGCGGCCCGCGACGCCACGCGCGAGCGCTGCGCGGATTTCGGTCGCGGCGATCGGCTGCGGCGTCACCGGCACGCGCATGATCGAGCCGGCGAGCGTACGCTCGAGGCGCAAGGGATCGGTCGTGAGTCTGCGCTCCCAGTGAACCTGAAGAGGCGGCGGTAAATCCTCGACGGGCAGCGCCGCTACGGGGCGCTCGACAACGACGAAATGCGCGAGCGTGAACAGGCGCTCCCAGTGCCACCACAGCGTGAGACCGGCGAACGCGTCCGCGCCGATCAAAAGCGCAAGCGGCAGCGCGGGTTGCTCCGCATGCAACTCTTCGAGCGTCCGGACCGTGTAGCTCGGTCCTGCGCGCCCGATTTCGCGCGCATCGGCAGCGAGTCCGGCGAATTCGGCGCAACCCAACGCGGTCATCGCGAATCGATGCTCGGCCGACGCGACCGGCAGTGCGCGATGCGGCGGAATGCCTGCGGGAACCAGGCGCACCTCGGGAAGAGACAAGGCCGTCTTGACGTCGGCGGCAAGGCGCAGGTGGCCGTAATGAATGGGGTCGAACGTGCCGCCGAGTATCGCCAGCACGCGGATCAGCCGGCTCATCGCCTGGCCTGCCGCGCACGGCGAGAGCGTCGCACACCGCGTGCCGCGGCGGAATCAGTAAGGTTCCTAACCACGGCGCCCCGAGCCCGAGACGAGCGACTCGACGTGGTCGAGGTCGGACTGGATGATGCGCAGGACTTCGTCGTTGATCACGTCGCTCTCGCGCAGCTGCATCAGCTCGTCGCGTTCCGCGCGCAGTGCTGCGAGCCGCAGCCGACGCTCGGCATCGCGGACGGCGTCAAATTGACGCCGCCGGTCGGCGTTCGCCGAGTCGCGCTGAATCCGGCGCTCGTATTCGTCGATCAGCGCGTTCGCGTAGTCGCGCTCGGAAGCCTCGGTGATTCGCGGCAGCTCCTGCCGGATGGCGGCGGTCGCGGCCTGCGCCGTCGCGAGCCGCGCCGCGCGTTCCTCGCGCTCGGCGATGCCGTCGCCGCGGACTTCGAGCCAGCGGATGACCCAGGGCAGCGTCAATCCATTGACGAGCAGCGTAATCACGATGACGCTCGCCGCGAGCAGGATGATCAGCTCGCGGAACGGAAACGGCGTGCCCGAAGCGGTCACTAGTGGAATCGACAGTGCAGCCGCGAGCGTCACCGAACCACGAATCCCTGCCCAGCCGACCAGGAATACCTCGCGTGGGTCGCGCGGTCCTTCGCGCTCGCGGATGCGCCGGAAAAGCCAGAGCGGGAGATAAGCAGCGGGAAAAACCCAGACGATCCGGAGCAAGATCACCACTGCCGCGACGGTGAGCGCGAGCAGCGCCAGGCCGGAAGCGCTCGTCTGAGGTATCCCGGCGATCACCGAGTGCAGTTGCACGCCGAGGAGCAGAAATACCACCCCGTTGAACGCGTAAATGAGCATCGTCCATACCTCCCACGCGTGCGTGCGCGTGGCGGTATCGACGTGTCGCCCGTCGTCGACGCCGGCGTAGAGTCCGGCTCCGACGACGGCGAGGATGCCGCCCAGACCGAGCGCTTCCGCTGCAAGGTATGCAGCGTAAGGTGTCAGCAGCGAGATCACGGTCTGAACCGTCGGGTCGTCGATGCAGAAGCGCACGAGATGCGCGCGCAGTTTGCCGATGGCCCATGCGAGCGCGACGCCGAGCACGAAACCGCCGCCCGAGAGCACGAAGAACTGCAGTGCTGCTTCGCGCCAGCTGAACACGCCCGTGACCACTGCGGCCGTCGCGAACTTGAACGCCACCAGTCCCGAGGCATCGTTGATCAGGCTCTCGCCGTTGACGATCGTCGCCGTACGCGCGGGGATCCTGAGCTTGCCGGTGACCGCGCTCACGGCGACCGCGTCGGTCGGCGAGACCACCGCACCGAGCGCGAACGCCGCGGCGAGCGGCAGCTCGGGCACCAGCCAATGCAGCAAATAGCCGACGGCGAGGACCGTGAAGAGCACGAGGCCGAACGCGAGCAGCAACACCGGCCGCAGGACACCGACCAGGTCGCGCTTCGGGATGACCCAGGCTTCGGCGAAAAGCAGGGGCGGAATGAACAGCAGAAAAAAGACTTCCGGCGGCACAGAGAGCGCGCTGAACGCGGGCAGATACGAAAGCGCGACGCCCGCAGCGACCTGAAGGAGCGGCAACGGCACCGGCAGCCATTTGCCGATCGCGCCGACCAGCGCGACGGCGAGCAGCAGCCCGAGCGTGATCTCGATGATTCCCATCGTCTAAAGTCCCTTATTGTACGCGCGCCTTTCCTGCGAGCCTTGCGATACGCGCTTTAGAATCGCGACCCGGGCACGGCAAGAAACGCAACCTCCTCCGGCGTCGACTCGCGCCCGAGAATCGCGTTGCGGTGGGGAAAACGCCCGAAGCGGCGGACGATTTCCGCGTGCCGCTCGGCCCAGGCGAGAGGCTCGGCGAGGCCGGTCTCATCGCGCAGGCGGCGGAA
>Ga0075434_100001289_pt1 | contig 20916 bp, 18 predicted proteins | sample RhiMethybrSRZTD3_FD_75298 | JGI IMG/M metagenome (GOLD analysis project Ga0075434, IMG submission 75298) | Populus rhizosphere microbial communities from Tennessee, USA - Rhizosphere MetaG P. TD hybrid SRZTD3 | ecosystem: Host-associated > Plants > Roots > Rhizosphere > Soil | place: USA... | reverse complement strand
GATCGAGCCGCCGCGCGAGACGATGCCGGTCACGCGGCGCGCCGTCATCGGAATGTACCGGAGCAGCACGCCCGCGTGCACCGTGAAGTAGTCCACACCCTGCTCGGCCTGCTCAATCAACGTGTCGCGGTAGATCTCCCACGTGAGGTCTTCGGGGCGGCCCCCCGCTTTCTCGAGCGCCTGGTAGATCGGGACCGTGCCGATGGGGACCGCGGCGTTGCGGAGAATCCACTCGCGAGTCTGGTGGATGTCGCGGCCCGTCGACAGATCCATGACCGTATCGGCGCCCCACAGCGTTGCCCATCGCAGCTTCTCGACTTCCTCCTCGATCGACGACGACACGGCGGAGTTCCCGATGTTCGCGTTGATCTTCACGGCGAAGTTGCGGCCGATGATCATCGGCTCGAGCTCCGCGTGGTTGATGTTCGCGGGGATGATCGCGCGGCCCCGCGCCACCTCCGAGCGGACGAACTCCGGATCGAAGCCCTCGCGAACGGCGACGAACTCCATCTCCTCGGTGACGATTCCCTTGCGCGCGAAATGGAGCTGCGTCACTCCCTCCGAGCCGCGCCGGTTCGCGACCCAGGGCGCGCGCAACTTGGGAAGCCCCGCATGCACGTCATGTCCCTGAGGCCCGCTCGCGTCGTACACCCGCAGCGTCTCGCCGTTGGTGAGCGCGATCTCGCGCATCGGGACCGACACGCCGCGTCCCTCGACGTAGACCTTGCGGGAACTGGGGAATGCGGACGCGAATTCGGACGCGTGCAGCGGGGTAAACGAAGTTCGGGTGGTCATGGGCCTCGAAGTGAATATAACACCCCGGGATCCCGACTCATTTCTTTTTGAGATCGTTGAAATCCGGCATGTAGGTGCGCAGCGCGTGGTCCGGCGTGTTCTTCGAGTACCCCGCGACGAGCTGATCGTTGTAGCGATCCGAGAAGAAGTCGAACGGATCTTTGGGATCCATGTCGATCAGCTTCAAATCCGTGTCGGACATCGTGAGGCGGCCGAAACGGATCGTGCCGCCGCGGAACCAGATATAGTTGCCGCTGCCCTTCGCAAACCCCTCGGCGCCGCGCCCGAAGACCTGGACGAGCCGGTCGCCCCGCACGAACACCTTCGTCAGCTTGCCGCGGGTCGCCGGCGCCGGCAGCATCTTGCCGGGGTCGAGGAACAGCTCGTTGTCCTTGAACGTGAATCCGCGGTCGGGACGCCCTTTGAGAATGTCGTCGAGCTCCACGCCGAACACCGACATCAACTTGGTCGTCGGAATGCCGGCGGTTTTGACCTTGACCGGGTGCACGTGCATCAGCCCGTCGGCTGTCGCGGAGACGTCCGCGACGATCGAAAACGGGACGCTTATCCCCTTCTTGAGCGTGCCGCGCTGGAGCAGCCGGCCGTTCTCGAACGTGACGCGAAGATCCGACAGCGCGGAGCCCTTGTAGTCGAACGCGCGGTTGACGAGCGCCGTCAGACTGGCGGCGTCCAGCGCCATTTCTCCGTCCGTCACCGTCATCGTGAACGAATGCTGGTCATCGAACACAGGCGGGTGCGCCGAGACGCTGTTCAGCGCTCCGCTGAGGAATTTGACCTCGAGCAGAGCGTCTGCCGCGACGTGCAGACGCACGTTGCGCATCTCGATGCCGACCGTCGGAGGGCCGGATTTAGGCAGCTGCGAAATCACCGCGACGGCGAGGACGAGCGTGTATAACTTCACGACAGCGACGCACCGCAACATGGATGCCGGAGGCGCCGCGGCATTTGCGAACAAAAGAGGCCGACGGCCAATTGCTGACGTTACGAACGCAGTAAGAGGTTACGGTCCCTGTAGCTTCCTGAGAATGAAACACTTCAGGTAGTACGTCTCCGGTACCGTCATCAGCACGGGATGATCGCGCGCCTGCATGCGCTTCTCCACCACCGCCACGTCCGCATGCGCGTCGACCGCGGCTGACGCGATCACGTCGGCAAAGTCCGCCTCGCTGACGTTGTACGAGCAGCTGCACGTGATCAGGAAGCCGCCAGGTGCCAGGAGCTTCAACGCGCGAAGGTTGATCTCCTTGTAGCCCGACAGCGCCTTCGGCACCGACGCCTTGTTCTTCGCAAAGGCTGGCGGGTCGAGCACTATCGTCTGGAACCGTTCACCCCTGCGTTCGAGCTCGCGAAGCTCGTCGAAGACGTTCATGGAGCGCGCCTGGACGTTGGACGCTCCATTTCGCTCGGCATTCGCCTTGATGCGTGCGACCGCATCGTCGGAAATGTCGATCGCGAGCACCTCGCGGCATTTCGGCGCAAGCGCCAGCGCGAATCCGCCGTTATAGCTGAACGTATCGAGGAGCCGTCCGGTCGCATACCGGGCGGCGGCGACGCGGTTTTCGCGCTGATCGAGGAACAGTCCGGTCTTCTGGCCACGATACGGATCGACCAGATACGTGACGCGCCCTTCGCGCACCTCGATGGCCTCGGGCACCGTCCCGTGAAGCAGGTCGACACGCTGCTCGAGACCCTCGAGCAGGCGCACGCGCGGATCGTTCCGCGCCAGGATCCCGACAGGACTCGCAAGCTCGACCAGCAGCTTCGTGATTTCAGGCAGGAGCCGATCGACGCCCTGGGAAAGCGCCTGCACGACGAGATAGTCGCCGTAGCGATCGACGACGAGCGATGGCAGCAGGTCCGCTTCGCCGTGCACGAGCCGGTACGCCGTGGCATCGATGTCGAGCGACTCGCGAAACCGGATCGCCTGCTCCAGGCGCGTGCGCCAGAGTCCCGAATCCGCGGGTTCCTCGCCGCGCGCCAGGAGCCGCAAGGCGATCTCCGATCGATCGCTGTAGAGCGCGTGCCCGATCAGCCGCTTGCGCGGTCCAAGTACGCGCACCGTCGCGCCCGCGCCGGCATTCACCTCGGCCACATCGGACTTGTAGATCCACGGATGCCCGGAGCGCACCCGCTCCTCGCCGCGACGGGATATGACGACCGACTCTTCCATCACCTGAATCGCCGCACCTTAAGCACCGTCGGCACCTTAAGCCACCTTCGCACCTTCGGCACCTTAGGCACCCTAGGCACCTTCGCACCCTCGGCACCTTCGCACCCTCGGCACCCTCGGCACCCTAGCCACCTTGTATAATCCTGCATCATATGCGGATAGCGATCGGCGCCGATCATGCCGGCTACGCGATGAAACAACACTTGATCGGCGCGCTGCAGCGTCTCGGCCACGCGGTCGACGATCGCGGCACGCACAGCGACGCGGCGGTCGACTATCCACCGATCTGCGCGGACGTCGCGCGGCAGGTGACGCAGGGGCGCGCCGACCGCGGCATCGTCATCGGCGGCAGCGGCCAGGGGGAACAGATGGCCGCGAACAAAATCCTCGGGGCGCGCGCCGCGTTGTGCAACGACCTCTACACCGCGCGCATGTCCCGCGAGCACAACGACGCAAACATTCTCGCGCTCGGCGCGCGCGTGATCGCGTGCGCGCTCGCGGAAGAAATCCTGACGGTCTGGCTGACGACGCCCTTCGCCGGCGGACGGCACCAGCGCCGCATCGATCAGATCGCCGACATCGAGCGATCCCAGGTGGCGCCGCTGAAGGCGGAGGCCTGACAATGACCACAAAGACCGAAATTCCACTCCGCTGGCGCTCGCTCGCCGAAGCGGATCCAGAAATCGCGAAGGCCATCCGCAACGAGGTCCACCGCCAGAACACCGGGCTGGAGCTCATCGCCTCGGAGAACTTCGTCAGCCAGGCGGTCCTCGAGGCCGCCGGATCGGTCATGACGAACAAGTACGCCGAAGGCTATCCGGGCAAGCGCTACTACGGAGGCTGCGAGTTCGTCGACGTTGCCGAGTCGCTGGCGATCGCACGGGCGAAGGAGCTCTTCGCGGCGGATCACGCCAACGTGCAGCCGCATTCAGGCGCGCAGGCGAACATGTCGGTGTACTTCACGCTGCTGAAGCCCGGCGAGACCGTGCTCGGGATGAACCTCGCGCACGGCGGGCATCTCACGCACGGGCATCCGCTGAACTTCTCGGGCAAGCTGTACACCATCGTTCCCTACGGCGTCCGCCAGGACGACGAGCGGATCGATTACGACGAGCTGGAGCGTCTGGCGCAGGACCACAAGCCGAAGATGATCATGGTGGGCGCGAGCGCGTACCCGCGCGTGATCGATTTCGAACGAATCGGGAGCATCGGCCGCGCGATCGGAGCGCCGGTCGTCACCGACATGGCGCACATCGCCGGGCTGGTTGCCGCGAAAGTCCATCCCAGCCCTGTGCCGCACTCCGACTTCGTGACCACGACGACGCACAAGACGTTGCGAGGGCCGCGCGGCGGAATGGTGTTGTGCCGCACGCAATACGCGAAGGACCTCGACCGCGCGCTGTTCCCCGGCGTTCAGGGAGGACCGTTGATGCACATCATCGCGGCCAAGGCGGTGTGCTTCCAGGAAGCCATGGAACCGGGATTCGTCGAGTATCAGCGGCAGATCGTCGCGAACGCCCAGCGGCTCGCGCGTGGGCTGAGCGATGCGGGGTTCCGGCTCGTGAGCGGCGGCACCGACAATCACCTCATGCTCGTCGACGTGTTCTCGAGAGGCCTGACGGGCAAAGTGGCGGAGGCGGCGCTCGGGAAGGCGGCCATAACGGTGAACAAGAATGCGATCCCCTTCGACAAGAATCCGCCGATGGTCGCCAGCGGCATCCGCATCGGGACGCCCGCGGTGACGAGCCGCGGCATGAGGGAGCCGGAAATGGATGCGATCGCGGGACTCATCACCCGCGCGCTCGCGTCGCCCGAGGACGACGGCGTGCTCGCGTCCGTGCGAGTCGAGGTCGAGGGCCTGTGCCGCAAGTTCCCGCTGTATCCGGAAACGAATTAACCGGCGTCCCATCAGCGGCGCACCTGCGCGCCGCAGTCGAGACCGCGTTCGCGCCCGGGGGCCCGATCGCGCGAGCACTCGATGGCTTCGAGGCGCGCGAAGGGCAGCTCCAGATGGCGGCGGCTGTCTGCGATGTGTTTGCAGACGGCGGCGTCCTCCTCGCTGAAGCCGGAACGGGCACCGGCAAGACGCTCGCGTACCTCATCCCGGCGATCTTCAGCCGGCAGCGCGTTCTCGTCTCGACAGGCACGAAGAACCTGCAGGAGCAGATCTTCTTCAAGGACCTTCCGGTCCTCCGCGATTCGCTCGGGGTGCCGTTCAAGGCAACCTACATGAAAGGACGCGGCAACTACCTCTGCCTGCATCGCTTCGAGGCGTACAAGGAGGGAGGCACCGCGCAGTCGCTCGGCTTCACGCGCGACGAATCGATCTACGTGCGGCAGATCGACGAGTGGAGGCGTGAAACCGAGACGGGCGATCGGGCCGAGCTGGAAAACCTGCCTGAAGATCTTCCGATCTGGAAAGAGATCGCCGCAAGCAGCGAGAACTGCATCGGCGCCGAGTGTCCGCGATACAACGACTGCTTCGTGACGCGCATGCGTCAGCGCGCGGCCGAGTCGGACGTCGTCATCGTCAATCACCATCTGCTCTGCGCGGACGCGGCGGTGCGGCAAAGCGATTACGGCGAGGTCATCCCTGATTGCCGCTACGCCGTCCTCGACGAGGCGCATCAGATCGAGGACGTCGCGACGCAGTACTTCGGCATCGCCGTCAGCAACTATCGCCTCGACGGCCTCGTGGGCGACGTGGAGCGCGCGTCAGGCGGAGACCAGATCGCCGATCGCGAGCGCGCAGACGCGATTCGCGACGCCGCCGAGCGGGTGCGCGACGACGCGCGGCTGTTCTTCGGCGCGCTGCAGATGATTCGGTTCGACGGACCCGGTGTCGGCGCCGAGAACCGGGTACGGATTCACGCGTCACAGCTCGAGCGCGTCGTGGACGAAGGCGCATCGCTCGTCCGTGCCCTCGACGCGCTGCAGGCCGAGATCGCGCTCACGCGGGACGCACCCGTCGATGTTCTTGCGATCGGCACGCGGACCGGCGAGCTGCGGAGCGACCTGGCGTTCGTTCTCCAGGCCGACGATCCCGGCTACGTGTACTACCTCGAAACACGCGGCCGGGGTGTGTTCCTCCGCGCCTCACCAATCGACGTCTCGAAGATCGTCCGCGAACTGCTGCTGGATCGGATGAAGGCGACGGTGCTGACATCAGCGACGTTGAGCGTCGACGGCTCGTTCGAGTACGTGCGCGGGCGACTCGGCATCCGGCAGGCGCATGACATTCGCCTCGCATCCGAGTTCGACTTTCGCCGCCAGTCGATCATGTACTTGCCCAAGCGCATGCCGGATCCGCGGGCGCGCGAATTCGGATCGGCGATCGCACGCGAGGTCGTGGAAATCGTCAAGCGCACCCGCGGACGGGCCTTCGTGCTGTTCACGAGCTATGCGAACCTGCGCGAGGTGCAGGCGCGGGCGGCATCGGAGATCGAGTATCCGATTCTCGTTCAGGGATCCGCGCCGCGATCGGCGCTGCTCCGGGAGTTCAAGGCGACGCCGAATGCGGTGCTGCTCGCCACGTCCTCGTTCTGGCAGGGGGTCGACGTCGTCGGCGAGGCGCTCAGCTGCGTGATCATCGACAAGCTGCCCTTCGCGTCGCCTGGCGATCCGATCACCGCGGCGCGCATCGAGGCCATCAACGCGCGTGGCGGATCGGCCTTCGGCGAGTATCAGATTCCGCTCGCCATCCTGGCGCTGCAGCAGGGGCTCGGGCGTCTCCTGCGTCATCGCCAGGACCGCGGCGTCCTTGCCGTGCTCGATCCGCGTCTCCGCTCGATGGGATACGGACGGCGTTTTCTTGCGTCGCTTCCGCCCGCGCCGATCACGAATCAGCTCGACGACATCGAGCGGTTCTTCGAGGACGCCGTATGAAGCAGGTGCGGCCGGTTCTCAAGTGGGCCGGAGGCAAACGCCAGCTTCTTCCTGCACTGCGACCCTACTACCCCTCGTCTTTCACGCGATATCTGGAACCGTTCGTCGGGAGCGGCGCCGTCTTTCTCGATCTGTACAACCGCAGCATGCTCGACGGCCGCGACGTGCGGCTCTCCGACATCAACGTCGACGTCATCGGCTGCTACCGCATGATTCGCGACGACGTCGACGCGGTGATTGAGGAGCTCGGCGCGCTGCAGGACGGCTATTGGTCCCGCGGACGCGAGCACTTTTATGAAGTGCGCGACGACCGCTTCAATCCCCGCCGCCGCGCGATCCATGCCGTCGAGAACCCGGATGAGCACTACACGCCGGACGTCGCGGCGATGCTCATCTACCTGAATCGGACTGGCTACAACGGCTTGTTCCGCGTGAACCGCCGCGGACTGTTCAACGTCCCTGCGGGACGGTATGACTGCCCCCGGATCTGCGATGCGGACAACCTGCGGGGGTTGTCGGCTGCGCTTGGCCAGCCGGGGACGATGCTCGCGGTGAGGGATTTCGATCGCGCGCTGGGCGAGGCGGGTCCCGGAGACTTCGTTTACCTCGACCCGCCGTACGCCCCGGTCAGTCCGACGGCGCATTTCACGTCATATACAGCGGCCCGATTCGGACAGCCAGAACAGGCCCAGCTTCAACGAACCGTCATTCGGTTGGCGGAACGCGGTGCGAACGTCCTGCTCAGCAATTCGGTCGCCCCGGACATCCGCGCGCTGTATGCGGAGAACGACCAGGCCCGCAGCGCGGGACTCCGCGCCAGAACCGTCGAGGCGCGACGGGCCATCAACTCGCGCGCGACGTCGCGCGGCGCCGTGCTCGAATATCTGATCACGAACATCCGCGAGACAGGGGTGGTAAACTAAGGCTCGGATCTCAAAGGGCTTACGCCATTCTCATAACAGCACCCGACGGAGGTTGGTATGGTGGGCACACGTCTCGTCAGCCGCGTCCTGGCCCTCTGTGCGCTCGTGCTCGGCCTCGCGATTCTGACGACGCCGGCGTTCGCGCAGACCGGACAGGTGAAGGGGAGGGTCGTCGACGCGGAAAACAAGCCGGTCGACGGCGCCAAGGTCACCGTTCAGCAGACGGACACGAACTCGAAGTTCGATCTGAAGACGAACAAGAAAGGGGAATACATGCAGATCGGTATTCCCCCCGGCACGTACAAGATCACTGTCGAGAAGGACGGCTTGACCGCCTCGAAGACGCAGAGGATCGGCCTCGACATGGTGGAGGTGAACATCACCCTGAAGAAGGGGGGAGACGTCGCCGACATGTCGAAGGAAGATCGCGCGAAGGCGGAAGCCAAAGTCGCGGGGATCAAGGCCGCGTACGCTGAGGCAGCCTCGCTCGCCAACGCCGGAAAGTACGACGAGGCGATCGCGAAGTTCAACGAGGTCCTCGCCTCCGTTCCCAAGTGCACCGAGTGCTACACGGGCATCGGCGCCGCGAATCGTGAAAAGAAGGACTACGCGGCTTCCGAAGCGGCCTACAAGAAGGCGCTCGAGATCGATCCGAACTACATAGAGGCCTACAGCGGGCTCGCGAACATCTACAACGACCAGAAGAAGTTCGCCGAGGCCAGGGCGATGAGCGACGAGGCGACCAAGCGCGCGACCACCGCCGGCGGGACGGGCAACGCCGACATGCTGTACAACGCGGGCGTGATCTCCTGGAACGCGAACGAGTTCGCGAAGGCGGGCGAGCAGTTCAGCGCGGCGATTGCCGCGAACGCGAACCACGCCGAATCGCACTTCATGCTCGGACAGGTGTACCTGAATCTGGGCAAGCTGCCCGAGGCGGCGAAGGAGTTCGACACCTACACGAAGCTCGCGCCGAACGGGCCGAACGCGGCGAAGGCGAAATCGAACTACGACATGCTGAAGACGTACATCAAGTAAGACGCCTTCAGTGGAGGCCGTCGCTTCCAACCTCCGGTCCGTCAGGTCCCGGATCGACGCCGCCGCCAGGCGCGCCGGCCGGGACGCTTCGGACATCCGCCTCATCGCGGTCTCCAAAACCTTCAGCGCCGATCACGTCCGCGCCGCATGGGCCGCGGGCCAGCGCGATTTCGGGGAGAACAAGGTTCAGGAAGCCCTGCAGAAGATCGGCGAAACGTCCGACATGGAGATGAGGTGGCATCTCATCGGTCACCTGCAGAGCAACAAGGCGAAGAAAGCGGCTCCCGCGTTCGCCTGCATTCATTCCGTGGACTCGGTCGATCTGCTGAAGAAGCTCGACGCGGCGGCGGCCGAGCATGGCGCGTCGCCTGACGTGCTCGTCCAGCTGGATCTGGCCGGCGAGGCGACGAAGTTCGGCGCGCAGGCCGAGGACGCGCGGCGGATCGTGGACGCGGCGATCGCCGCCCGCGCGGTGCGCGCGGCGGGACTGATGCTGATTCCGCCGTGGAACGACGATCAGGAGCAGACGCGGCCGTGGTTCGTGCAGCTTCGCGAGCTGCGCGACCGATGGCTCGCGGAAGGGATCCCGCAGGCGGCGCTGCGGCATCTCTCGATGGGCATGAGCCACGATTTCGAGGCGGCGATCGAGGAAGGCGCGACAATGATCCGCGTCGGGACGGCGATTTTCGGAAAACGCACTGCCAGCGGAGATCACCATCATGTTTGAACGCCAGCATCACGATCCGTCCACACCGTCGTCGGTCTCCGCCGCTCAGACGGGATCGGTTCCTGCCGAGCGCGTCATGCGCATCGCGCCGCTCGATCTGCGGCAGCCGCGCTTCCGCACGCAGCTGCGCGGGTTCGACAAGACCGAAGTCGTGGCGTTCCTGACCGAGGCCGCCGATGACTACGAGCACGCGCTGCGCGAGATCGATCGGCTCCGGCAGGACCTGCTGCGGCTGGAATCGCTGCTCATCGAACATCGCGAGCGCGAGGACAACCTGCGGAACACGCTGCTGACCGCGCAGCGGCTGGCCGACGAGGTGAAAACCGCGGCACAGAATGAAGCGAAGATGATCGTCCGCGAAGCGCAGGGCCGCGGGGATCTGCTCCTGCAGAAGGCCCAGGCCCGGCTCGAAGAGGTCGAACGCGACATCAACGAGATGCGGCTTCGCCGCCGCGACGTCGAGGGATCGCTGGAGGCGTCCATCCAGGCGCTCTACCACGCGCTCGAATTCATCCGCGACCAGGACAAGCCGGAGGAGAGGGTGCTGCTTCACCGTCCGCGCGCCGCGGAGAATCCCGCGCCGCCGCGTCCGGCCGACGTACCGCGGACTGCCGAAGATCGCGGCTAGCGGCCGGGCCCTTCAGGGCCGGCACGTGCGATGCAGCCCTGCGATCTGATCGTTCATCACGCGCACCAGTTGATTACGTGCGCCGGTGGACCCCGCCGAGGAACCGAACAGGGCTCGCTCGACGTCATCGCCGACGGTGCCGTGGCGTCACTCGATGGCCGCATCGTCTACGCCGGCCCGTCCGGCGCCCTCGCGGACCATGCTTCCCCACTCTCGGGCACCCGTCACATCGACGCGCGCGGCAAATCGATCGTGCCCGGGTTCGTCGACGCGCATACGCACGCGATGTTCGCGGGCGATCGCCGCGAGGAGCTTCGGCGGCGGCTCGCCGGTGTCTCCTATGCGCAGATCGCGTCGGAAGGCGGCGGCATTGTGTCGACGGTTGCCGCCACGCGCGCCGCCACCGAAGCGGAGCTCGTCGCGAGCACGCGGGTCAGGCTCGACGAGATGCTGGCGTGTGGCACGACGACGTGTGAAATCAAGAGCGGATACGGCCTGACGGTCGAATCCGAGCTGAAGATGCTCCGCGCGATCGCCGCGCTGCGCGCGAGTCACCCGATCGACATCGTTCCGACTTTCATGGGCGCGCACGAAGTGCCGCTCGAGTTCCGCGATCGCCGCGGCGCCTACGTCGATCTCGTCGTCGCCGAGATGATCCCCGCCGTTGCCGCCGAGCGGCTCGCGGAGTGGTGCGACGTCTTCTGCGAAGCCGGCGTGTTCACGCCCGACGAGTCGACGCGCATCCTCGAAGCTGGCTCGCGCGCCGGGCTCGCGGCGCGAGTTCATGCCGACGAGCTCGGGTCCAGCGGCGGCTCGCTGGTCGCCGCACGCGTCGGCGCCCGCTCCGCAGATCACTTGATCTTCGTTCCGCAAGACGGGATCGCGGCGATGGCGGACGCCGGGGTCGCGGCGACGCTCCTGCCGAATGCGGCCTTCTACTTGAAGCTCGGCCGCTACGCGCCTGCGCGGGAGCTGATCGCCGCGAACGTGCCCGTGGCGCTGGCCACGGACGTGAACCCCGGTGGAGGATTCTCCCCTGCCATGCCGTTCGCGATGACGCTGGCCTGCTTCGCCATGCAGATGACGTTCGAGGAGGCGCTCGCCGCTGCCACCATCAACGGGGCATGGTCGCTCGATCGCGCGGACACCGTGGGAAGCCTCGAGCCGGGCAAACTCATGGATGCCGTGCTGATCGAAGGCGAGGCGATTAATCTAATCAGGATGGGAGCGCCGTCGATTGCGGCGGTGATCAAGTCAGGCAGGATCGTCCATGAGTCTCGCCACCCGATCGTTCAGTGAGCTGCTCGCCGCCTTTCGTGCTCCCGAGCCCACACCGGGCGGCGGATCCGCATCGGCGCTGGCGGGCGCCGTTGGCGCGTCGCTTCTCGCGATGGTCGCCGCCCTCCCGAAATCCCGCGCCGAGACCGACGAGGACGCTCGGCGTCTTCACGCGGCCGGCGAACGATGCGCGGCCGTGAGCGACCGGCTGGCGGCGTTGATGGACCAGGACAGCCGCGCGTACGACGAGGTCGTCGCCGCGTTCAAGCTGCCGAAGGCAACCGACGCAGAGAAATCCACGCGCACCATCCGCATCCAGGAGGCGCTGCGAGGCGCGACAGAGGTGCCGCTCGAGGTCATGCGCGTGTGCGGCGAGGCCATCGAGCAAGGGGTGGTCATCGCCCAATTCGGCAATGCAAATGCACGCAGCGATGTGCAGGTCGGCCTCGAGCTCCTCCGCGCCGGTCTGCGCAGCGCGAACCTCAATGTCGAGATCAACCTGGAGAGCCTGAAGGACGCGGCGTACGTCCTGGCTGTGCGCGCGGAGGCGCACAGGCTACTCGCCTAGCGGCCAGGACGCCGGTGGTTAATGTACGACGTACGCCTTCACTTCCACATCGACTTCGCGCTGGTACTGAAAGCCCGGAACGAACGTCATCGCCTCGATGTACGCCGCGGTGATGATCATGTGCCCGCTGGACCGCTGGACCGCCACGTAGTCGCGATCGAGCGGGATGTGATGCTCGTCAGCGAGCGTCATCACGCGGTCGACGAGCTCCTGGTCGCTCGACTTCTGTGAGAACAGCGCCAGCTCCTGCACGGCGTCTTTGAACTGGAAATAGTGGAGCGCGATCGGAGCCGTCTGGTACAGGGCGTTGGCGAAGAACAGCAAGATCGCAAGCTGAATGAGCTTGCGGATCATGACGGCATCGCCGGGGTCGCCGGAATTGCCATAAGTATCCTGCTACTGGGGATTATGGCAATTATGGCGATTTCGGCGATTCTGGCAATATACCTTTAGTGAATCTGGTGGAAGATCCGCTCCCAGCGCGTCTTGGTGAAGAAGTGTGTCACGACGCCGACGATCCGCCTCGCGGACGCGCCGAACCCGTCGTCGAGATAATCCTCCCGGCCTGATTCGTAGGACCAGTAGATCATCAGGGCGCGTCCCTTGATGTAGTTGCGCGGCAGGAACCCCCAGTACCGGCTGTCCTGCGAGTTGTCCCGGTTGTCTCCCATCACGAAATAGAAGTCCTGCGGGACCACCGTTTTCGGGTAGTTCTCGCGCAAATCGTACGAAATCACTTCCTGCGCGTCGCCGACCGGCTCGAGGAAGTGCACGTACGGCTCGTCGAGCGGCTGGCCGTTGATGTAGATCTTCTTCGCCTTCATTTCGATGGTTTCGCCGGGGAGGCCGATGACGCGCTTGATGAAATCGCGATCGGGCTCGTCGGGATACTTGAAGACGATGACGTCACCGCGGCGGATGTCTCGGATCGGGAGCAGCGTGCGCTCGACCCGGCCGAGCGTCGGCGCGAACAGGAACTTGTTGACGAGCAGGTGATCGCCGATGAGCAGGTTGTTCTCCATCGATCCGGTCGGGATCTTGAACGCCTGCACGACCCACGTGCGCACGAACAGCGCCAGGATCACCGCGATCACGATCGACTCGAAGTATTCGCGGAGCGTCGACTTGTGGAATGTCGCGGCGGGCATCTATGACTCCGTTCCGACCTTGAGCACGGCCAGGAACGCCTCCTGCGGGATCTCGACGCGGCCCACCCGTTTCATACGCTTCTTGCCTTCCTTCTGTTTCTCGAGCAGCTTGCGCTTGCGCGTGATGTCGCCGCCGTAGCACTTCGCCAGCACGTTCTTGCGCATCGCCTTGACGGTCTCGCGCGCGATGATCCGGCTGCCGATGGCCGCCTGGATCGCGACCTCGAACATCTGGCGGGGGATGAGCTCCCGCATCTTCGACGCGAGCGCCCGCCCCCGCTGATAGGCCATGTCGCGGTGCACGATGACCGACAGCGCGTCCACCGGTTCCTCGTTGACGAGGATGTCCAGTTTGACGAGCGGCGCCTCCTGATAGCCGGTCACGTGGTAGTCGAGCGACGCGTAGCCGCGCGACAGCGTCTTCAGGCGATCGTAGAAGTCGAGCACGACCTCGTTGAACGGCAGCTCGTAGGTCACGAGCACCCGGTCGGCCGCGAGATATTCGATCGACTTCTGCACGCCGCGCTTTTCCTGACAGAGCTGCAGGATGGCACCGACGTGCTCCGACGGAGTAAGCATCATCGCCGTGATGATCGGCTCCTCGATCTTCGAGACGCGGCCCGTGTCGGGCAGCTTCGACGGACTGTCGATCTCCTGCACCACGCCGTCGGTCGTCGTGACGCGGTAGAGGACGCCGGGCGCCGTCGTCACGAGCTCCATATTGAACTCGCGCTCGAGCCGCTCCTGCACGATCTCCATGTGCAGCAGGCCGAGAAATCCGCAGCGGAACCCGAAGCCGAGCGCCGCTGACGTCTCCGGCTCGAAGAAGAACGACGCGTCGTTCAGTCGAAGCTTCTCGAGCGCATCGCGGAGCTCGGGGTACTCGCTGCCTTCGACAGGGTACAAGCCGGCGAAGACCATCGGCTTGCTTTCCTTGAATCCGGGAAATGGCTCGCTGGTCGGGCGCGCCGAGTCGGTGATTGTGTCGCCGATCTGTGCGTCGGTCACCGTCTTGATGCCGGCGAAGATGAATCCAGCCTCGCCGACGCCGAGCGATTCCACCGGCGTGGGCTTGGGCGAGAAGACGCCGACCTGATCCACGACGTACTCCTGCCCCTTCGCCATCAGGCGAATCTTCATGCCGGCACCCAGTGTGCCGTCGATGATGCGCGTGAGGATGATGACGCCGCGGTACGGGTCGTACCACGAATCGAAGATCAACGCCTTCAGCGGCGCATCCGGATCGCCTTGCGGCGGCGGAAGACGCTTGACGATCGCCTCGAGGATCTCGTGCACGCCGGTGCCTTCCTTCGCACTGGCCAGAATCGCGCCGCTCGCGTCGAGCCCGATGATCTCCTCGATCTGGCGCTTGGCTTCGTCGGGCTGCGCGCCCGGCAGATCGATCTTGTTGATGACGGGGATGATCTCGAGCCCGTTGTCCACGGCGAGGTACGCGTTCGCGAGCGTCTGCGCCTCGACGCCCTGCGATGCGTCGACGAGGAGCAGCGCCCCCTCGCACGCGGCAAGCGACCGCGTCACCTCGTACGAGAAGTCGACGTGCCCGGGCGTGTCGATGAGGTTGAGCACGTACTCCTCGCCGTCCTCAGCCTTGTAGGTGAGACGGACCGAGTGCGCTTTGATGGTGATGCCGCGCTCGCGCTCGAGATCCATCGAGTCGAGCACCTGCGCTTCCATCTCGCGCGGCTGGAGCGCGCCGGTCATCTCGAGAAACCGATCGGCCAGCGTCGACTTGCCGTGATCGATGTGGGCGATGACGGAAAAGTTTCGTATGTTGCGCGGATCCATGCCGTTGTAAACAGCAAATTATAGCATCCGCAGGGGATAGCAGCGCCCCGGGGATGCGGGATCCGCGATGCGGGATCCGACGATTCACTGATTCGACGATTCGCCGATCCCTGATCGGGGATTCACGATAGGGGATTGGGGATTCGAGCTCTTTCGTGCTCCAGCAGCCACTGCTTGCGCCACCGGCCACCGCCGTACCCGCACAGCGTTCCATCCGATCGGATGACGCGATGGCACGGGACGACGATCGCGATGCGGTTCTGGCCGTTGACGCGGCCGATCGCTCTCACCGCAGCGGGAGATCCAACCTCGCGCGCCATGTCGGCATAGCTGCGCGTCTGACCGTACGGGATCCGGCACAGTGCGTTCCATGCTTTCAACTGAAAATCGGATCCGCGCTGATTCAGCGGCATCGTGAATTCGCGACGGCCGCTTTCGAAATACTCCGACAGCTCCTGCCGGGTCTGCTCCAGTATCGGGTGCTCGCCGGGGACGATGGCGCTGCCGAGCGTGCGGCGCAGTTCGCGGAGCTCCGTCTCGAGCGCGCGGCGATCGACGAATTCCAGCAGCTCCAGCCCGCGGTCGCCGGCGATCGCCAGCATGGGACCGAGCGGAGTTTCGATCCATGTCGCGGTCAGCAGCGGCCTGTTGCGTGCATCCCCCGGCGTCTCGCCGAACACGCGCGCGAACGCCTCGCGAAATCCACTGTCGGACTCGAACCCGGCGTCGAGGCCGGCCTCGAGCGTCGGCGCCCCGTCGTGCAATGCGCGCATGGCGGTTCCCAGCCGGCAGGCGCGCTGGTAGGCCTGAAACGTCATGCCGAAGCTTCGCTTGAACGTGCGGCGGACCTGAACCGGATCGAGGCCGCGCTGACGCAGGTCCTCGTCCCGAAGCCGCAACTCGGGTTGCCGCAGCATCTCGTCGACGAGCGGCGCAAGCCAGTTCGGCGCCGCGGCGGCCGCCGACATCGGATCGCACACGCGGCACGGGCGGTACCCGCGGTGCAGCGCCTCCTGGATCGTCGACGCGAATTCGACGTTTTCGGGCTTGGGCTTCCGCGCGCGGCAGGTCGGCCGGCAGAAGATGCCGGTCGTGCGGACGCAGGCAAAGAACAGCCCTTCGAACGACTGGTCACGCTCGACCAGCGCGCGGTACATCTCAGTGGGGGTCGGCAGCATCATCATGGGATGACGATACGAGGACACGTCCGTTCCGCGCTACCGGAAAATGGACGGGCAATTCCCATATACTCTCACGGCTCGTGGCCAGCACGGGGACAAGGCGGCGTACGCTCGTCGGTTTTGGCGTTTCGTGGATAACTGGCCGGCGTTAGCGCTGATCGAGCGGCAGCAGCGTCTGCGGATAGGCCGGGCCGATGTAGTCGGTGCGCGGTCGGATCAACCGGTTGTTCGCGTACTGTTCGAGGCAGTGCGCGGTCCATCCCGACACGCGGCTGACGGCGAAGATCGGCGTGAACAGATCGACGGGAATGCCCAGGGTGTAGTACGTCGACGCCGAATAGAAGTCGACGTTGGGATTCAGCTTCTTCTCGCTTTTCACCAGATTCTCGATCCGCTGCGACATCTCGAACCAGCGCGTGTTGCCCGCGCGCTCACCCAGTTCCTTCGACATGCGCCGCAGGTGGGTCGCACGCGGATCCTCGGTTCGATAAACGCGGTGGCCGAAGCCGGGAATCTTGATCTTCTTCGCCAGCTTTCCGCGAATCACATCGTCGATCCGTTCGGGCGGCGCGTCCGGACCGATCTCGATCAGCAGGCGCATGACGTCGGCGTTGGCACCGCCGTGGAGCGGCCCTTTCAGCGTTCCAATCGCCGCGACGATCGCGGAATACAGGTCGGTGAGCGTCGCTGCCGCCACGCGGGCGGCGAACGTCGACGCATTGAGCTCGTGGTCCGCATGCAGGACGAGCGCGACGTCGAACGCGTGCGTCGACAGCGCGTTCGGCCGCGTGCCGGTGAGCATGTAGAGGAAGTTCGCCGCGTGCCCGAGCGCGGGGTCCGGTGAGATGGGCCCGCCGCCGGCCTGCATCCGTCCGTAGGTCGCGACAATGCTGCCGAGTTGCGCCGTCAGCCTGATTGCTTTGCGATAGTTGGCCGCCGGCGAGTTGTCTCCCCCGTCGGCGTCGTATTGGCCGAGCGCCGACGTCAGCGTTCGAAGCGCGTCCATGCCGTCAGATGACGGCAGCTGCTTCATCAGGCGCAGAATCGGCTCGGACAACGGACGGGCGGCGGCGAGCTGCGATTTCAGATCGCCCAGCTCGCCACGATTCGGCAGGCGTCCATGCCAGAGCAGGTAACAGACCTCCTCGAATGACACGCCGCGCGCGAGATCGTGGATGTCGTATCCGAAGTAGGAAAGCACGCCGCGTTCGCCATCGAGGTAGCAAATGGCGGATGTTGCGGCGACGACGTCCTCGAGTCCAGCCTTCGGCTTTGCTTCCGTCGTCATGCTTGTCGAGCCTGGAGGCCTGACCCTACTTCGCCAGTTCCGGCGCCTTGAGCGTCACGCTCTCGCCGGTGTACTGCTGCAGGATCGACAGGAGGCCGGTGTAGAGGAAGCCGATCTGGAAGAGCATCAGGAACGGCAGCGTCGCGTAGATCTGGTTCACCAGCGCGTAGAAGACCGTGTAGGTGAAGTACAGGCCGAGCGCGAGCTCGACGAGCGGCTGCACGCCGACGGCCTGGTGATACTTCTTGCCGACCCACTCGTCGCTGTCACGCTCGATGCCGTACTTCGGCGTGCGGGTGAACTCGCTCTGCTTGTTGAAGATCGCCTCGAGCACCGCGCGCGTGTTGTTGACGCAGAGGCCGATGCCGATCGACATCAGGAACGGCAGATACTTCATGCGCTGCCGCCAGTCCCCGTACAGCTCGCGCTGCGCTCTCACGTAGAACACGCCGATCGAGAGCGTCGCCGCGCAGAACACGGGGACGTCGATCAGCAGCATCTCCGTCCACCCCGTGTTGTAGCGGACCCACATCGCCGGGAACATCAGGATCGACAGCAGCGACATCAGCAGGTAGTTGAAGTTCGCCGACAGATGGAAGAACGCTTCCGCCTTCACCGACAGCGGCTGTTTCGATCGCAGGATCCGCGGCAGCAGCTTGATGCACGTCTGAATCGAGCCTTTGGCCCAGCGATGCTGCTGTGACTTGAACGAGTTCATCTCGACGGGCACTTCGGCGGGGGACACGACGTCGGGCAGAAAGACGAAGCGCCATCCCGCGAGCTGCGCGCGGTAGCTGAGGTCCAGATCCTCGGTCAGCGTGTCGTGCTGCCACCCGCCCGCCGACGCAATCGCCTCACGGCGCCAGACACCCGCGGTGCCGTTGAAGTTGAAGAAGCAGCCCCCGCGATTGCGGCCGCCATGCTCGAGGACGAAATGCGCATCGAGCAGGATCGACTGAATCTTCGTCAGCAGCGAGTAGTCCTGGTTGATGTGTCCCCAGCGCGCCTGGACCATTCCGATTTTCGGATCGGTCTCGAAATACGGAAGCGTGCGCTTCAGGAAGTCTTGCGAAGGAATGAAGTCGGCGTCGAAAATCGCGATGTACTCGCCCGACGCCTCCGCGAGCCCTGCTTCGAGCGCGCCCGCCTTGTAGCCGCGTCGATCGACGCGATGCAGGTAATGGATGTCGAACCCGCGCGAGGCGTATCGCCGGACCGCAAGCTCCGCGATATCCTTCGTCTCGTCTGTCGAGTCGTCCAGCACCTGGATCTCGAGCAGGTCCTTTGGATAGTCCATCTCGCAGACCGCGCTGATAAGGCGGTCCGCCACGTACATCTCATTGAAGATGGGAAGCTGCACGGTCACGCGCGGGAGCGTCACCAGCTCCGGCAGCGGCGTCGGGGCCTTGTCCCGGTTTTTCGTGTAAAGATAAACGAGGTAATACCGGTGCCATCCGTAGATCGCCAGAATGCTGCACACGAAGAAGTAAAGGACGAGGATCAGCGTCTCAACAGGCGTCATATAGCGATGATTCCGTCACGAATAACAACCGATACTATTACAGCTCAGCGGACGAGCCAAACACCGACCGTATGAACCGCCTTCAGCTGCGCGCGCTGCTCGACGAAGTGCAGTCGGGGGCGCTAACGCCTGAGGCTGCGCAGGACCGACTCCTACAATTTCTGCGCCACTCCCCCTTTGAAGACATCGGGTTCGCGCGGATCGACCACCATCGCAACGTCCGGCAGGGCTTTCCGGAAGTTATCTTCGGTCAGGGCAAGACGCCGACGCAGATTGCCGCGATTGCCGAGCGAATCGTCGCCGCGCAGCACAACCTGCTCGTGACGCGAACGACTGCGGATGCGTACGAAGTTTTACGCGGCGTCCTCCCGGCAGCGGCGTTTCACCCTGAGGCGCGCGCCATCACGCTCCAGAGCGTCGACATGCCGCTTGGACGCGGCACCATCCTCGTCGTCGCCGCTGGAACCGCAGACCTGCCAGTGGCCGAGGAGGCCGTCGTGTCGGCGGAAATCATGGGCAACAAAGTAGATCGTCTCTACGACGTGGGCGTCGCGGGGCTTCACCGGCTGCTGGCGGAGCATGCCCGGTTGACGGCCGCGCAGATCCTGATCGTCGTTGCGGGGATGGAAGGAGCGCTCCCCAGCGTCGTGGGGGGCCTCGTCGAGGCGCCCGTGATTGCTGTCCCCACCAGCATCGGCTACGGCGCCAGCTTCGGCGGAATAACCGCGCTGCTCGCGATGCTGAACAGCTGCGCGATCGGCATCTCGGTCGTCAACATCGACAACGGTTTCGGCGCGGCCGCTATCGCGAGCGCGATCAACCATTTACCGTAGCCCAACCCCTCAGGACGTGCCTGGCACCTTGCGGAAAAAGTGCCAGGCACCGCTGAGTAGGATATAGTTAGGGATTCGCCCGATCCCGGGTGACACTCCCAGCACCTTCATGCACGGCAGCGCCCTCAGGGCCCTCGAATTCGATCGCATCGTCGACGCGGTCCGCCGGTTCGCGTTGACGCCTCCAGGTGCGGCGCGGCTTGCGCGGCTCGCGCCCGCGACGGATCCACAGGCCGTGCGGAATCTGCTGGCTGCGACCTCCGAAACCGTCCGGTTCCTTCAGGACAACCAGGTCGCGCTCCGGGCCCCGGCGGATCTCGACGCGATCATCGAGGCGCTGTCCGTCGAGGGACGCGCGCTCGAACCAGGACAACTGCTCGCGCTCGGCGCGTTCCTCTCCTCGGTCGATTCGACGGCCGCGGCGATTCGACGCGCCAGGAGCTCGTTTCCGATCCTCCGCGCCATTGGCGATACGGCCGCGTCGTTCGAACAGGAAATCGCGGACATCCGCAGAAAGATCGAGCCGGCCGGCGAGGTCGTCGACGACGCAAGCCCGGAGCTGAAGTCGATCCGGGACCGGCTGCGCAAGCAGCGCGCACGGCTGCGCGGCACCCTCGAGTCGTACCTGCGCGGGAAAGATACCGCCAAGTATCTGCAGCAGCAGATCGTCACCGATCGCAACGGCAGATACGTGCTCGTCGTGCGCTCGGAGCACCGCGCGGCGATCCCCGGCATCGTCCACGGCAGTTCCGGCAGCGGGGCAAGCCTCTTCCTCGAGCCGCTGAGCACCGTCGAAATCAACAACGACGTCGTCGCGCTCGAGCAACAGGAGGCCGAAGAAGTGCGGCGCATCCTGCTCGCGCTGACCGACGCGTTCCGCCGCCGAGAGAGCGACCTGCAGCGGACGATCGAATCGGCCACCGAACTGGACGTCCTGCACGCGCGCGCACAGTTCTCACTCTCCGTCGATGGCGTCGAACCCGCAATCGCGACCGACGGCCGGCTGGAGCTCCGCGGCGCGCGGCACCCGCTGCTGATTCCGGCGATTCGGCGACACCTGAGTGAACCCTCCGTGGACTCTGATCGGATCCCGGATCCCGGATCC
>Ga0075434_100001285_pt1 | contig 20928 bp, 16 predicted proteins | sample RhiMethybrSRZTD3_FD_75298 | JGI IMG/M metagenome (GOLD analysis project Ga0075434, IMG submission 75298) | Populus rhizosphere microbial communities from Tennessee, USA - Rhizosphere MetaG P. TD hybrid SRZTD3 | ecosystem: Host-associated > Plants > Roots > Rhizosphere > Soil | place: USA... | reverse complement strand
AGCCGTCACCATCGCCGCCGCGCGCCCCACAAACGTCCTGCGTGTGATCATCTTTCGCCCCTCTCACCAGAAAAACGCGCCGCTATCTTGTGTCGCGCCATTTCTCGTGTCAATTGCCTGTAACGGTCTAGCCACGAAGACTCTTCGAGCAGCCTTCGCTATGAAGGTCGGGGTGCTGTTGAGCTGACGATTTAGAGAGTCTAAAACGAAGGAGGGAAGCTGAACGACTTATCGGCCGAGTTCACCCACAGATTCACTTGCTTGGTGCGCCGGCTCTTCTCCACGTCGTTCTGATCGGGCATAGGCGCGAAAGGACTCACTTCGATCAGCAGCACCACGCCGTTGGAGCCCCGCTTGGCGGATGCCTTCACAATCTCATAGCTTTTCACCGGGCCGTAGTAGCCACCGTCCGGTCCCCAGTCCGCCAGAAAATCTCCGTACTTGTAGCTCTCTGACGGCTTCCAGAGCTGATAGGCCAGTTTGGTATTGTTCTCGACCAGCGCATCCAGAAAATGTTCGGCCGCCCTTTTCTCCGGGTAGTAGCGGAACGCGAAATACAGCACTACCGCCAGCGCGAGCACAATTCCCGCGCCTGTGTATGTCATCACCTTGTATTTGTTCGACGGTTCGGGAGGAGGCGAGAGAAGTGAAGATGCCATTGTTTTTCTGCGAGTCTTTTGTCGCGAGTTCTTTTGTGGCTGGCGCAGCCGCCTTCATCCTAACAAATTGGCGGTATGCCTCACAAAGCCTGCGAAGCGCCAGCATCGAATCCGCGCTGCGAAGCCACGCGACCCATGGCAGAGTGTTCGCTTTGATTAGACGCCGCAACTATGCTTCGAGTGCCCCGCCAGCCCCTTCCGGCAGCTCGATTTCATATTTCGTCCGCGCTTTCTCGCGTTGTGCTTCCAGCGCCAGCGCGATCAGGCGATCAATCAATTCGCGAAACGGAATGCCGCTCGCCTCCCATAATTTGGGATACATGCTGATCGAAGTGAAGCCCGGAATCGTGTTCACTTCGTTCAGGAAAAGCTTCCCGCCTTTTTTCTCCAGGAAAAAATCAACGCGCGCCATTCCGGAGAGTTCCAGCGCGCGGAACGCCGACACCGCGAGCTGCTGGATTTTTTTCAATTGCGCTGGCTTCAGCTTCGCCGGAATGATCAGCGCAGTTCCCTCTTCCAGATACTTCGCGGTGTAGTCGTAAAATTCGCGATGCGGCACGATCTCTCCGGGCACCGACGCTTTCGGCTCGTGATTGCCCAGCACCGACACCTCGATCTCCCGCGCGTCCACCGCTCGCTCCACCAGAATCTTCATGGCAAATTCGGAAGCGAGGCTCAGCGCTGGCGCCAGTTCTGCCCGCGAATGCACCTTGGTCATTCCCACCGACGAACCCAGCGTCGCCGGCTTCACGAAAACCGGATACCGGAATTTCTTCTCGATCTCTTTCTGCACTGCAGCCGGACTCCGCTCCCAGTCTGCGCGATACACCGTCACCCACGGCACCACCGGAATCTTCGCCTGCTGCAACAATTTCTTGGCGACGTCCTTATCCATGCCGATCGCGGAGCCGAGCACTCCCGCACCAACGAACGGAAGGCCCGCAAGATCGAGCAGGCCTTGTATTGTTCCGTCTTCTCCGTACGTTCCATGCATCACCGGAAAAACGACGTCGAGCCGTTGTCCGCCTGCTCCGCCGCTGCGATCGAGCGGTATCAAGGCCGCGTCCGTCGGATCCGCAGCCATCACCACACGCTGCCCAGCCTTCAGCACTTCCGGCAGCATCTTTTGCGCTGCGCTTCCGATCAGCCAGTGGCCTTCTTTCGAAATCCCTATCGGCACCGCTTCATATTTGTCGGGGTCGAGTCCGCGAATCACCGAAGCCGCCGACGCGAGCGAAACTTCGTGTTCGCCGCTCCGCCCGCCAAAGAGAACGCCTACTCGCAAACGCTTTTTTTCTGTCGTCATGAGAACCTGTGCGGTGAACGCGCTTGTGCAGAGGCGCCATCAACCGTTCAAAGTGTAACGTCGCATGGGAAGTTCAGAGGAATTAGTGTGCGGTCCTGCGTTCAAACTGCAAAGTGGTTCTGCGGACGCGATGAACAGCCGCTCAGCTATTGGCGACTGGGTTTTTGCTCCCAAAGCGGAGCAAACGAAGCGCGATACCACCAGAACAAGATGAACCAGCAGATCGTCGCCAAAATCGCCGGTTGCGCGCCGCTGCGCTGCATTGTCAGGTGATACACAATAATGCTGGCGACCACTGGCCCGCTGAGCGCGATTGCCAAAGGCACGTAGCGGCCAACCAGAAACAGCCCGCCGCTGATAACCTGCACGGCGCCCACGAACCAAACGTAGTGCGACACGACCAGCGCGCCGAGAAATTGTCCCCACACTCCTTCAAGCGGCGGCATCGGCAGAAATTTCAGAAACGCGTTCAGCCCAAACACAAAAAACATCAGGCCCAGCAGGATTCTTGCAATGATCACAACGATTTTCATAGCTCGTAGGCTCCGTAGTGCAAAGGTAGGGCTCCGGCTGCCAACAGCATACCGCTTTTTACCCGCCGGCAATCGCTCCAACCACCAGCAGCGGCTCATTCCCGTTTGCGACCTCTTCCGGCAGCGGTTTGTCCAACGGATCGTGCGACCAATCTTCCGAGCAGGCGAAGAATCTTAGAAACGGCCTGCGCGCTCGCGTTCCGTGATCGCGAATTGTGCCTTCCAGCATGGGATATTTCTTCTCCAATGCGTCCAGCACCGAAAGGATTGAGACGGTGCCTGCGACTTCGACGGTCACTTCGCCCTTCACCCTCGCCAATGCGCGCAAGTGTGCAGGAAGTTCTACGCGAACCATCACTTTGGCCCCAAGACACTGCTCATACAAATGTCTGCACTTCCACTGAATACACCGCAGGCAAATCCCGCACAATCGGCGCCCACGTGTCGCCCGCGTCTGCGGAACAATACACTTGCCCGCCCGTCGTCCCGAAATATACGCCGCACTTGTCCAGCGAATCCACGGACATCGAGTCGCGCAAAACGTTCACAAAACAATTGCTCTGTGGCAATCCCTTCGTCAGTTCTTGCCACTCGTTGCCGCCCGATTTGCTCCTGTATACGCGCAACTTTCCGTCCAGCGGATAGTGCTCTCCGTCGCTCTTAATCGGCACAACGTAGATCGTTTCCGGTTCGTGCGCATGCACGTCGATCACGAATCCGAAATCGGTCGGCAAATTGCCACTGACTTCCGTCCACGAATCGCCTGCGTCAAACGACCGCATCACATCCCAGTGCTTCTGCATGTAGAGTAAATTTGGTTTTTGCTTCGCCTGCGCGATGCGGTGAACGCAGTGCCCCACTTCCGCCTCGGGATTCGGAATGTACTGCGACTTCAGTCCTTTGTTGATCGGCTTCCACGTTTTGCCCTCGTCGTCGCTGCGAAATGCCCCCGCGGCCGAAATCGCAATGAAAATCCGGTTTTTGTTCACCGGATCGAGCACGATCGTGTGCAGACACATCCCGCCTGCACCTGGTTGCCATTGCGGACCCGTTCCATGCCCCCGCAGCCCAGAAAGCTCATCCCAGGTCTTGCCGCCGTCCTTGGAAATAAACAGTGCCGCATCCTCTACTCCCGCATACACCGTATCCGGATCGGTCAGCGACGGCTCCAAGTGCCACACGCGCTTGAACTCCCAAGGATGCTGAGAGCCGTCATAAAACTGGTGCGTCGTCAGCGGCGCGCCGCCGTCCGCCGACGTATTGTAAACAAACTTGTTGCTCTCGCCTTTGGGCGATCCGCCTGGCGCCGTTGTGGATTCGCTTGGCGGTGTCCCCGGCTGAAACCACGTCTTGCCGCCGTCATCCGAACGCTGAATGATTTGGCCGAACCATCCGCTCGTTTGTGAAGCGTAAATTCGATTTGGATCAACCGATGATCCTTTCAGGTGATACATCTCCCAGCCCGCAAAATGCGGCCCGCTGACGTCCCATTTCTCCCGCTTCCCGTCGGACGTCAAAATGAATGCGCCTTTTTTTGTTCCCACCAGCACACGCACTCCGCTCATGCTCTCTCTCCCTCTTGGCTTTCGCGAATACTTCTAGTCGGAAATAGACGCTTTTCTGTCCAATCCGGCAGCTCCATGGCCTCGCGCCAGTCTGCTCACCTCGCTTGCAAAAAGCAAGCGAAACTTGTTAATATTCCAAAATGGCAGGGAAAAGGCCCGCCTCTGATCGCCGCTCTGGTTGCCCACTAAACGCGTCTGTCGAAATGCTGGGAGACCGCTGGTCCCTGCTCATCATCCGCGACATGATGGTTCGCGGTTATCGTACTTTCAAGGAATTCCTCTCGTCCAACGAGCATATCGCCACCAACATCCTCGCCGACCGACTCCGCCGCCTCGAAAGCTATGGCATCGTCACGACGCAGCCCGATCCCTCTGACGGTCGCAAACTCCATTACCTGCTCACTGCCAAAGGTATGGACCTCGCTCCGGTACTCACCGAAATGGTTCTGTGGGCGGCCGCTCACGAAGACACAGGCAATCAGGCCCTGGTCCGCCTCATCAAAAAAGACAAGGCAAAATTTCTCGTCGAAGTCCGAAAACGCTGGAATCCGCCCAAGAATTAGGCCGCAGTTGAAATAGGTTTTTCCCAGACCGTGAACTACATACAATGTTCTGATTCGGCCATGGAAAAAATCTCTGGCTCGGCTCGCATCCAGTCCGTGGACGCCCTCCGCGGCGCAATCATCATCATCATGGCTCTCGATCATGTACGCGACTTCACCAGCGTCGCGGCCATGTCTTTCTCTCCGACCGATCTTTCGCGCACTACCGCCGTGCTCTTCTTTACTCGCTGGATCACCCATTTCTGCGCGCCGGTCTTCGCTTTCACCGCCGGCATCGGAGCGTTCTTCTGGTATCTCCATGGCCGGACGCTGCCGCAGCTCTCTCGCTTCCTCCTCACCCGCGGTCTGTGGCTCATGTTCATTGAGCTCACCGTCCTTCGCTTTATTTTCTTCTTTCAGTGGAATTGGAAAGGGGCGCTGTTCATCCTTACCGTGTTTTGGATGCTGGGCCTGTGCATGGTCGTGCTCGCTGCACTGGTTTATTTACCGTCCAAGATTCTCGCGGCGCTAAGCCTGTTCGTCATCGCCACGCACAACCTGCTTGACCCGATCACGCCACAGCGTTTCGGCCACTTCGCCCCGCTGTGGGACATCCTGCATCAGCAAGCGGTCTTCCCATTTCATGGCGCAGTCTTTGTTGTCGCTTACCCACTCGTCCCCTGGGTTGCCGTAATGGCCGGAGGCTTTTGTTTTGGTCCCATCCTGCTATGGAATCCGCAGCGCAGGAAACGCTTGTTGGCCTTTTTCGGCCTTGCGATTTCTGTCGCCTTCGTGATTCTGCGCGTCTGGAATCATTACGGCGATCCAGCGAAGTGGTCGCATCAGCCAACCTCGCTCTTCACCGTGCTTTCTTTTCTCAACACCACCAAATATCCACCGTCATTGCTGTTTCTGCTCATGACGCTCGGCCCAGCGCTCCTGGCACTGGCCTACCTGGATGGCCGTGGATTCTCGCCGCGCAATCCACTGATTGTCTTAGGACGCGTTCCGTTCTTCTTTTTTCTCTTCCACCTTGCGCTGGCCCGTGTTTTCGCCGTCGCTTTGCCGGCATTCCGGTACGGTTTCCATTCCTTCTTACTGTTACCGCCGCCGTCACTCGGCGGCGCTCGCGAAGCCTTTCCGTCCGACTATGGCTTCAGCCTGCCCGTGGTGTATCTGATCTGGTTTGCCGTGGTAGCGATCAGCTACCCGATTTGCCTGTGGTACGCCAACCTGAAAAACCGTCGCCGCGACCTCTGGTGGCTCTCTTACCTTTAGCCATGTTCGCGAGTTTTTGTCACCGAATTGGCACCAATATTCCGCCGCTCGCGTCTGTTCATAGGAAAGTCGGCAGCGTCCCTGTCGTAAGCTGCCATCAGGAGTCGTCATGAACTCATTTTCTCGCATTGCCTTCGGCAAATACCTCTTGCCCCTGGTGGTCTTGGCCCTTTTCGCCGCACGCCTCGCCGCCCAGGACGATTGGAGAGTTCGCGACGACTGGGAAAAACCGCAAGAGGTGATGGACATTCTGGGAATCAAGGCTGGTAGCCTCGTCGCCGACGTCGGAGCCGGCGAAGGCTACTTCACCTTCCACCTCGCCACGCGCGTCGGCCCTACTGGCAAGGTCTACGCAGAAGATATTCTTGACGATCGCCTCGAAAAAATCCGTACGCGCGCCAGCAACGAAAAACTCGCGCAGATCGAAGCCATCCACGGCGAAACCGACGATCCCCGGTTGCCTTCCGAATGCTGTGACGTCGTTCTTATCTCCAACGCCTATCACGAAATGCGCGAGTACGACAAAATGCTGCAAGGCATCTTCCGCGCGCTAAAGCCGGGCGGCCTTCTGGCCATCATTGACGCTCCCGCCAAGCCTGGCAACCGCCGCGAGAGCTACTACGACCGCCATCGCATTCCCGAGAAGCTGGTTCGCGAAGACACCGCACGCAACGGCTTTCGCTTCCTGCGTCAGTTGCCCACCTTCACGCCGCCAGACTCCGACCGCACCTACTTTTTTCTCATCTTCCAGAAGCCCGTGTCCGGCAGCAGTTCCAAGTAACAGCATCTCGACGGTAAAACGGTGAGCCATAGCCAGCAGAGTTCGGATGTTCAAAGGGCGGCACCCTTGCCATGAAGCTTGCCCGCACTGCAGCCATCGCAACGTTAACCATCTTTCTGCTCCTGCTTGCGCTTGCTTTTTAACGTCACGGCGGCGAGGTGGAAGCGCGCGCGAAACCCGGCACCAGGCCAGTTGTATCTGGTGTACGGAAAGCAAATTGTTCGGGCTCCGGCAGGGCTCCGGCACACCGACGGTCGTCATTGAGGCGGGAGCGAGCGCAAATTCGCTAGGGTGGCAAGGGGTGCAATCGCAGCTTTCACGGCTGACTCGCGTGTGCACCTACGATCGAGCGGGCCACGACTGGAGTGAGCCGCGCACTGGTTCACGCGACGCCGAAACCATCGTTCGCGAACTGCATTCGTTGTTGGATCAGGCGGGGGTAAAGGGCCCTGTAGTTGTGACGGGACACTCGGCCGGCGGACTCTACGTCCGGGAATACACTCGAGAATTTCCCGCTGACGTTGTTGGAGTGGTGCTGATCGATTCCAGCTTTCCGGAGCAAATTGACGAGCTTCCCGGCTGGCGGCAATCTTACGAAGCAGACCAGAAGAATTTTGCGCGCGAGCTTCGCTGGGAGCGGATTCGAGTCTGGTCTGGATGGGAACGGCTGATGGGACGGTGTCATGATACTCCGTCCAAGGAGTTAGAATATCTCGCGGGTCACGATGCGCAGATGTGCCGTCCGGAATTCGTCGGCGGCGACGAGTCAGAGTTTCTGTACTTCGAGGTTCCTGCGCGGCGGTCCCCGGCCAGCATTCGGAAGCACCAAGGTAGAGTAGGCCAGGCGCAAACGCGGTATAGTTTTTGTGCAAGCCGCCGCATCGAAAGAACATCGTGCCCAAACTTCCTGGGAGCCCAACACACATCGGCCATTCAGAAAGAGCTGCCCCACGTTCGGCTGGCGGTGGCTCCTTGCCCGCGCCTGGGAAGTCCAAAAAATCCGCGGCGGAAACCTGGAAAGCGCTGCCCGAAGTGTGGGCGCTCCTTCAGCCGCGCAAAGGCGTATTGCTGCTCGGCCTTGGGCTCATGGCCATCAACCGCGTCAGCGGCCTGGTCCTGCCAGCCTCCACCAAGTTCCTGGTGGACAACGTCATCGGCAAGCGCGAAACACAGTTCCTCTTGTGGCTGATTCTCGCTGTTGTCGGGGCCACGCTCGTTCAAGGCCTTACTTCGTTCACGCTTACGCAGCTGCTTTCCAAATCCGCACAGCGCATGATCACGGACATGCGCAAACGCATTCAGGCGCACGTTGGCCGCCTGCCGGTCACCTACTACGACTCGCACAAAACCGGTGAACTCGTCTCGCGCATCATGAGCGACGTCGAGGGCATCCGCAACCTCATCGGCACCGGCTTGGTGGAATTTCTGGGCGGATTGATGACGGCGGTCCTTGCGCTAGTCATCCTTCTGAAAATCAGCGCGCTCATGACGGTGATCGCGTTTTGCATCCTGGTGTTTTTTGGACTGCTGATCAACAAAGCCTTTGCGACCATCCGGCCAATCTTTCGCGCGCGTCCGAAGATCAACGCTGAAGTTACCGGACGCCTCACCGAATCACTCGGCGGCGTTCGCGTCGTGAAGGGCTACCACGCGGAAGAGCGCGAGGAGAGCGTTTTCGCCGGCGGGGTGCAACGGCTGCTCGACAACGTTCTGAAGACTTTGACCGCAACTTCGCTGATGAGCCTTTCCGGCACAACGCTCATCGGCCTGGTCAGCGCAATCATTATGTACATCAGCGCGCACCGGATTTTGGCAGGCACCATGACGCTTGGCATGTTCTTTATGTATTCCGCATTCCTTGCCATGCTGGTCGCGCCAGTATTTCAGATCGTCGCGATCGGCACGCAGCTTACCGAAGCCATCACCGGCCTCGAGCGTACGCGCGAAATCCTCAACGAAAAAGCGGAGGACGAGGACGCAGGCCGGACCGCTTCGATTGATCGCATCAACGGCGAACTGATTTTTGAAAACGCGGATTTTTCGTATGACACCGGCAAGCAAGTTTTGTTCGATGTCAGTTTCAACTCGCAGCCCGGAACCGTGACCGCTCTCGTCGGCCCGTCCGGAGCGGGCAAGTCCACGATCATCGGCCTGGTCGCCGCGTTCTATAAACCGGCACGCGGCCGCGTTCTAGTGGACGGAATTGATTTGGCGACAGTGAAGCTGCGTAGCTATCGGACACAGCTTGGCGTTGTGTTGCAGGACACATTTCTGTTCGACGGCACGATCCGCGAAAACGTAGCCTTCGCGCGCCCCGATGCGAGGGAAGAAGAAGTCTTGCAGGCCTGCCGAATCGCCCGCGTGGACGAGTTCGCCGAAAACTTCCCCGACAAGTACGACACCATCGTCGGCGAGCGCGGTGTGCGTCTATCCGGAGGACAAAAGCAGCGTGTTTCCATCGCGCGCGCGATTCTCGCCGACCCGCGCATCCTGATTCTTGACGAAGCGACTTCCAGCCTGGACTCCGAATCGGAGGCGCTAATTCAGGAAGGCTTGCGCTACCTGATGCGTGGACGCACCACGTTCGTCATTGCGCATCGCCTTTCTACGATTCGCCGCGCGGAACAGATTTTAGTTGTGGAAGCGGGCCGCATCATCGAACGCGGCACTCACCAATCGCTCTACCATCTCGGCGGCCGCTACTACGACCTCTACACACGGCAACACGGCGTGGAGAGCAATTTGTTTCTTGCGCCTGGCGAGGGCGAAGCCTCGAAAGTCGAAGAGTCCGACACCGACAAAAACGGCCGCGACGACGATCCATCAGCGATTCGATTGCTTCGCAGCTGACAAGCGAAAAGTGTTTCGGCGGAAAGCAGTTTGACGAGGAAATGTCGTTGCGCAGGGCGTAACGCGCGGCGATAATCCTAGCGAGATTCGACGGGTCAGGTTGTAAATGGGGAACTTTGATGAGTCGTGTAGCCGAAAACCAGCCAATGCAGCAGTTAGAGGAGTGGGACGATTTCGTCGCCACCCGCTATCGCCAGGGGAAATCCGAGGAAGCGTTCCGTAATTACGAAGCCGATGCAAACCCCGGCGTCACTCAGTTCTATCGGGAAAACCACGCCAAGCAAACCTACGAGTTTGTGCTGCAGAAAAAAGCGGAGTATTGCGGCCTGACGCGCGGAAAAAAGAGCATGTGGGAAATGGCCGAGTATTTGAACACGCTGGTGGACGAAAGCGATCCCGACACCGACCTGACACAGATCGAGCACTTGCTGCAAACGGCTGAGGCGATTCGCAACGATGGCCACCCGCGCTGGTTCATCCTCGCCGGTTTCGTGCACGATCTCGGGAAAGTCTTGTGTCTCTACGGCGAACCGCAGTGGGCCGTGGTCGGCGACACGTTTCCTGTTGGCTGCGCGTATTCCGACGAAATCGTTTTCCCGGAATTTTTCTCAGCGAATCCCGACAGCAAAGTTGCGCAATTTCAGACCAAGTATGGCGTCTACGAGCCAAACTGCGGTCTCGACAACGTTCACCTTTCTTTCGGACACGACGAGTACATTTACCATGTGACGAAGCGCTATCTGCCGGAAGAAGCGCTCTACATGCTGCGCTACCACTCGTTCTATCCCGCGCACAAGCATGGAGCCTACCGCCACCTGATGAACGCGCGCGACGAGCAAATGTTCGAGTGGGTGCGGAAATTCAATCCGTACGATCTGTACTCAAAGGGCCGTGAGCGCCCGAACATGCAGCAAATTCTGCCGTTCTACCAGGACCTCATAGCGGAGTATTTCCCGGACAAGATCGACTGGTAATCGTTGGCGGAATCCACAAAGGAACACCGCGGCCAACAAAATACGGAAAGGGCAGGACGCGCTCGGCGCCCTCCCTTCCTCAGGTCTTTGCGGAAAACGGCCTACCTCAACCCACAGTTCTCGCTCGGAGTGAAAGAGGCATGCTGGAACGAAACCGCTTGGACACTTTCTACAACAAACTGCAGGCACCTTTCCGCACGCGGATCACGGCAGATCTGAGCAAATCAGGGAAAAAGAAGGAGACACGCAATCATTGGTACGAGTCCGCGATGGAAAGGACGACGTCGGCACGCGCAGGATTCGAGGCACGGTCAAGAGCGGAAGCACGGCGGGCGACACTGGGGCGGACCTGGCCCTTTCTCTCGGCTCTTATGCCGGATTGGAAGGATGCCTGGAGACCGACGCCAATACCGGCGTAGCATGGACGGTTTCCCGCGTGAATGCGGCGGAGTTCGCAGGGAAGACCACAGCCTGACCAGGGAACAGCCGGTCACGAAGGCGTAGAAAGGGCTGCTCAATAAGCTGCGTGACCATCGCGCCGAGGGCGACCGAGCCTGCGACATAGGCCCAAAATCCCAAAAGATGGCTGCCAAAGCAGGCTAACACCACCAGCCGGACCATGAGGTGCCATAGGTAGATCGGGTAGGAGTAGAAGCCAATCCTCGATAGTCCTCGGAGCGCGGTTGACGCAAATAAATTCGCCGGCCACCGGCCTACGGCCCAACACAGGAGGAGGCCGAAACCGATCGAGCCTGACGTGACGCCAATCGTTTGAACGAACCAACTATCGCGGCTGCCCAGAAGCATTGGCGTAAGGCAGACGATGCCCGCGACAGCAAATGGAGTGGAACTGAGCAAACGAAACCTTTCACGTTGAAAGCGATACAGATATGACAGGAGTACGCCAAACAGAAGCGTGTCGAAAAGCAGATGACTTTGGTGTATGCCCTGACCATCCTGGGCAACGCGCAGACGGAGCAAAAGACAAATCGGCAAGGATAGCGCGGCAAGAATCGCGATCGCGTGAGGTGCATTTGAATTTAGGAAGTACGTCCCTGCTAGAAAAAGGAGCGGAAGCAACAAATAGAAGTGTTCTTCCACACAGAGTGACCAAATGTGGGAGGTCAGGATCTCATCGCTGATGCCTGTGTAGTTTTGAATAAAAGATGCGGCATCGATGACCACTCGCGAGGGATACGGTCCAGTTTGGAGCAGGGCGACGAAGGCGTAGAAGGCCATAAAGCAATAGAACGACGGCCAGATCTTGAATCCGCGGCGAACAAAAAAGCGTCGAGCTTGAACGGAGCCCGAGCGTTGGAGTGAATCGAAGAGCAGTCCGGAGACCAGAAAACCACTTAGGACGAAAAAAAGATTGACGCCGGTCCAGCCGATTCGTGTCCAGATGTCGTAACAAGGAAAATGAGCTCCGAGCACGAGGAGAATGGCGATGCCTCGAAGGACGTCGATCGATGGATTTCTCTGCGTGTACATGGATCCGGTGGCACAGTGTCCGTCGTGCGGTTCGTAATGTGCAATAGAGAAACAGAATTAGGCGTACTGGAACGGTGAGCATTCGGACGCAGCTCGGAGTGACGCTCGTTTTCTGCGGGTCCGAGCCCAGTCCGCCACGAAAATACCGCAGATTTAGTGCTACAGCCAGGCACAGGCGGTCTACCAGCTTCCCCGAAGCGCAACTCCTGAGTGCCTCGAAAGGGCAGCGCTGTTGAGTGGTCCTGGAAGTTCCCTGCAGTGGTTTTTCTTTACTGAGGAGTGCAGGATTCGCGTGCGAACACCCAGTATGTCAAATTTAGCAGCGACGCCTCTGATAGACAGGTCCTCTGATTCGGTGGGGCGCCTTCAGTGAGCAGACGACGGATGTCCGAGATTACTGAAGTGTTATCGCCGAAATAAGAGTGGCCGAGCAGGCTAGAGTCAATTGCGGATACATCGATAGTGTCGATGCCCTTCAAGATGAGCAGGCCGTTCCCAGCCTCTCCGGCTCGTGGAAATTCATGAAGTCTCATCGAAGCTTTCAGAGCTTCGTCGTGTGACGAGGCATAAAGAGTGACTCGATCCGCGCTATTCGCAACCTCGACTGCGAGCTGCTTAAAAACGCCCCTGTCAACGTCGGGTGCAGCCAGAATTATTTCATGGAAGTGAGGTCTCACTGGGTCGCGTGCAGTTGTTGCTAGGTTAGCCAGCGCTTGCGTTAGCGCTCGATTCCCCATGCTATGGGCGATAAGGTGTAGCGTTTTCGCGTTTGATTGTGATGCGACTTGTTTCAGAAAGGTCATCAGGTGGGGCGTCGTCCACGTGATAGTCCCTTCGTCAGCTGCATAGCCATGTAGGTCACCCTTCGAAGGCCAACTGTAGAAAATAGGCGCACCCTGGAAATTTAAATCGTAGGCTAGTTGTGCTGTACGGCGGGCTGCATCTTCGAAAGTTGTCTTGTAGCCGTGAATGAATACAAGAGCTTCTTTCTTCGGCGAAGCGGAGATGCTTGAGGCAAGCTCACTGAAGAACTGGCTCTGCAATTCCGGATGCACACCCAGTAGGACAACATGCTTCTCCGGATCTTCGCGGAATTCTAGTTTCCAAATGCTAGGTGCTTCCAATTCTCCAGGCCTGTGGTCTCGAGGAATGCTTACGTCACAGGTGCCCATCGATAGCACTTCATTGGGGTCCCGATCGCTTCCATAGAAACTCGTCGCATCATTGGAGCCGGTGGCACTTCTGTCGGTGGCATAAAAAACTTTCATTTTGTAATAGTTTGGGGTCTCATCTGGCGGAGGCAAGGCCATTGCCGCTACGGGACGGTACATGCGGATTTTGATTCCAGTTACCGCCTCCGTGGACACTTCCAATTTGAGTTCGAGACTGGCAAGGCGGGGCCACTCGGCCTTCAAGCTGTACGGACCTTCAGGAACAGAATGGAAGCTGAAGTCCCCCGAAGAATCGGTCTTCGTTTTGCGCTCTTCCAGTGTTGTTCGGTTCGTTAAAACGACCGTCGCTTGCGCAAGCGGGTGTCCATCAGAGTCTACTACTGTGCCAGCCACGTCGATTGGATTCGTCTGAGCTTTAATTTTCGGAGGAGTTCCAGCACCGTGAAATGATAGAAATATGAGTATCAAAAAGATACGGATAAACATAGGAGCGACTCCGTCGAAATCAAGTCCATCAATGCATTTCCCGTGAAGTTAGCCCTATTTGTCTGACTGAGACCGGTTAAAGACCTGCGCTACGGCGAGACAAGTTCCCTCCCGAAAAGCTATCGGAACGAGCCTCCTACTGCTGGTCCCGAGTTGCCCCTTGTTCGTCCAAACGGCTCTTGAATGGCGTTCGCTAAAACACCAAGAAGCAAAAGAATCGCGATTGGACAAGCCATACGACCGCGGCCGCGGCTCCTGCCCCTACACCTAAGAAGGCAAGAACTCCCGAGAATATCGCCGCAGGTGCGGCAATCTGTAATGCACCAGCCGTAGCAAATGCGATCGCCGATATTGTGGGCGCAACTTGACCAACGTGTCGATCGTCAGATTCAAAGAGGAGACACACTTTCCTGGACCGCCTCGGCAAGCTGCGTAATCAAACAAGCTCTTCTTTATCGCTGGGATCGCGACGTATGCAACCCCGGCGACTACGGCTGCCGCACCGAAAAGTGGGTACGCAGTAGGCCATAGATTGGCTAAACCGATTGCTGAGAGCAAGGCCGCAATTGCTCCAACAATTAAAGCGATGACACGATTCAAATAGCAATTCATAAGCAGGGTCCTGCGGCTTTCATGTTTCAGCTATATCGGACAGGTAAGATATGCGCCGTTTCGGCGAAGACCCTGCCTGTTGACCGAGACCCGTTGGAAGATTTCTTTAGGTAGTGAAAGAAGCCAAGGAATCGTTACAAAAACCTTCCAATCGGCTTTCTGCAGCGAGTCTACTAGCCCGAGCGAAGATACTACCGGAGACTTAGTGCGACGCTCGACGACAGGCGGCTCAATGGGTATCAAAAAGCGGGGACTTTTGAAATCGCCTTCTTCGACTTCACCGCGCATCGGACTACGCGTATTCGATTTGCAGAATCGTCCAGCCAGGTCAGCCCCCGGGCTGGCCGTCTCTCCAGACAAAGAGACAATCCTTTACACACAGCTGGATGCGTTAAATAGCGACATCCTGGCTGTGGAAGACTTTCGATAGCTTGAATCGTTCAACGGTTCCAGATCAACGCTCACAACGAAAACTTGGCCCGGTTAACGACTTACCGGGGGTTGAGTTTTCAATCGACTAGGGAACCCGCTCTTTCCCGTAAGGCCTTCTCATGACGGCTCATGCCGAAACGGCTCCTACAGGCTTAGTTCTATTGGCCAGCAACGCCAACCTCTCTTCGCGATTCATGGGCTCCCAGGGGACAAGCTTCTCGGCAAGCACATCCATCCTGCGAAGGAGAGTCAGCTCGACGAAAAGCTCCAAAAAATCTAGGTCGCGAAAGACCAAGGACCCGGACTCCCGCATCTTGTCTCGAATCCGCTCCAGATGGGCCGGCATCTCGGTCCAGTGCAGACCAGATCGGTGGTGATGACAGAGGTGGTAGCCCTCGTTCATGAAGTTCACGTCGTCGATGATAGTCACGGTATTTACAAAATAATTCTCGGGATCTTCCGGGGCACAGAAGGCGTGCTGAACCCATGAGGTGATTGCCATGATGGAGTTCATGGCCAGAAGCGGAACTAACACGAACAGAATTCCGATTTTCCAATCATAGATAAAGACAGCGCCGAAATAAATGAAGTACCGCGTCATCCCCCATAGCATTCGTTTCCGGTTCTTCTCATCGCCTCTAGCCTTAAAGTAGCGGTATGGAGCGAACCCCAGAGCCGTCCAAATGTTGTCCGAAAGGTACCAAAGGAAATGCAGCGGCCTAGTTCGATCGTAACGAAGGGAGGAGGCATTGTCGTCGAACCCGCCGTTCTCTTTGTGGTGGAGGCGGACATGAACGGTGCGACCCAACTCTGGAAGGTCCCCATACAAATATCCGAGAAAAAATTCGACGTAGCGGCCGAAAACTCTAACGTATTTGTCCGAGAAGTACCCTTGAGGCCGGTGTGCCTCCAGGTGCTTGGCGCTGAACATCCTCACCGAGCGCCGAGCCTTGAGACCGTAGAGGGAAAGATAGAATGCGATCGCGAGCAGAAATCGAGGTTTCCCTAAAACGAGTTGAATCACGAAAATCGGCACGGCGGTAAGGGTGAGGGAGACCATGATTCGTAACGCAGGGGTGTCTCGGCTGTCCCGCAGAACTTCTTGGCCAAGCCAGTAGATGAAGCGATCGTAAGCTCGTGAGAGAAATTGATAAGCGTCGCGTAAGGGACGAATCCTCCCGAGAAGCATGGCCGCGCCATAGCATCCGAAGGAAAGCGCGGCCACCAGCGATAGGGCAGCAATGCTTGCCAAAGCCATAAGTACTGCCAACATCCGAAATAGGAGTTTGGGTATGGCTGCAGGCCTCAACGCATGCCAATAGATCTTTGAGCGCGCGTCTTTTTGCACATCGTTCAAATCTTCCGGCGCTAACTTGCCTATGAACTGCATGTTCATATTTGCACCAATCGACGGGCTTCGTCCGATGTGAAATATGAAAGGATTCTATGCTCAAGGAGCGCAGCGTTCCAGCGTCGAACGGTTGTGCCTGATAACGCGAAATCGTAAAGGTCGAGTCCTAGTGCGCTGGTGCCCGGGACTGGACAACACCCGCTGTCGAGGTAGAATAGGCCTCTGGCTGAGAATCTAAAACCAGAAGCCTTTGAGCAACCCTCGGCGGCCATCCCTCGCGTCAACGACAAGCACAAAATTATTGAACACTACGACGTCGCTAGCCCTTACTACTACTCACTTTGGGGCGAGCATCTACACCATGGCTACTGGATCCGCGGCGATGAATCGAAAGAAACCGCGCAGATCCAGCTCATTGAGCATCTCGCGCAGCTCGCAGACATAAGAACCGGCTCACGCATTTTGGATATCGGCTGCGGCTTTGGCGGCAGCAGTCTGTATCTCACGAAAAAATATGACGCCAGCACCACGGGCATCACCATTTCTCCTGTGCAAGTGCAAATGGCCAAGGAAGCGGCAGTCAAGGCGAATCTGGATGTCAGTTTCTTGCTGATGGACGCGGAGGACATGCAGTTTGCGCAGCCGTTTGACCTGCTTTGGTCGGTCGAATCTATTTCTCACTATCATGATCCAAAGAAATTCTTCGCTTCGGCGGCGAAGCTTCTCGAGCCCGGCGGATGCTTCGCCCTCACGGATTGGTTCCAGAAAGAAAATCTTTCGATCGCCGACAAAAGGAGATTTATCGAGCCAATCGAGAAGGGCATGATGGTCGAACTCCGTGGAATGAATGATTACAGCGACTTCCTCGTGGCTAATGGCCTGCACGTCGTGCATCGCCAGGATCTCACGCTCAATTGCGCGAAAAGCTGGGACATCGGCCTGGACATAATCAAGGACAAAGCCTTCTGGTCCCTAGCCGCAAAGCTTGGAGCCGAATTCGTTACCTACCTCAAAGCATTCCGGGCCATGCGTGCCGCCTTCGCGTCCGGTGATTTCGTCTATGGCCTTTTCGTCGCAAAAATGCCGAAAAACTGTACCAATCATATCTGATCTCTAGCTCACCGTAAGGCCAGCCGTTTTCTTTTTGTTCGGCGTCAGGCTTGGATTGCACACTCGCTCCAAGCGACCTTCGAAGTCGCTTTCGCGCACATAAGTGTGGTCTTCGTCCGTTGGCCAATGCCTTGGAAGTCGGAGCGGCAGCACACTAGACATATTTACTGGTGACTGAATCTGCTAACAATGTATGATCGGCCCGGTCTATTCGTAGCGAAGAGCCACCAATGGATTCACGCGTGCTGCCCGCCGGGCCGGGAAGTAGCAGGCCAAAATTGCCACTGTCGCCAAAATTAGTGATACGCCGCCGAACACGACGGGATCGTGTGGGCTAACTCCGAAGAGCAGGCTCGAAAGCAAGCGCATTGCGGCGAAGGCAATCACGAGACCAGCGAAGAGTCCTGCGACCGCCAGGCGCATTCCCTGCGTTACAACCAAGCCTAAAACCCGCCCAGACTGTGCGCCCATGGCCATGCGAATCCCGATCTCCCGCGTTTGCTGCTGGACTGAATAAGAAAGTACGCCATAAACCCCAATGACCGCCAGGACCAGCGCTAGGCCGCCGAATATAGTGAGCAATGCCGCCCCCATCCGGGGGGCCCATAATCCCTGGTCGATGAGTTCACCGATGGTATTCACGTTCGTCAGGGCCAGATTCGTGTCCAGCGATTGAACCTGGCGAAGTGCCGTTGGGAGTACGGCTTCGGGGCGGCCGCTCGTTCGCACTTGCATGGTCACTGCGGGCGAATAGTCCTGCGTCATCGGCAAGTAGGCTAGCGGCTGCGGCTCTTCGCCGATCGCATTCACTACGGCATTGCGTACCACACCGACCACTTCACGAAGCGTAGTTTCTCCGAAGAAATGGAAGCGTTTCCCGACCGCACTCTCATCCGGCCAGAATTGTCTGGCCATCGCTTCGTTTACGATCGCTACCGGCGTTGTGTCCCTTCGATCGGAACTCGTGAAATAGCGACCGCTCACCAGCGGAATGCGCAAGGTGGCAAAAAATTCCGGTGTAACGTCGTTGAGCTGGGTCAAGGTTCCGCGATATCCCGAAGTCTCGCTTTGGCCTTCCGGAAATACCGTCCGCGCCAAGCCTCCCCCGAGAGGAAAATTCGAAGCGACGGTTGCGGATGCAACACCGGGAACAGCACTGACGCGCTCAATCGCTGTGCGAAAGTACTCCTGGGCGCGGCCTTCCTCGTAGTGCAATGCTCCTAAATCGAATGCGAAGACGAAGAGGTTCTTCGCCTCAAACCCAGGATCGATGCGTTGTGCGTTTTGCATGCTGCGAACGAACATGCCCGCCCCCACGAGCGCTACAAGCGCGAGCGCGATTTCCGTCACAACCAGAAGACTGCGGAACGGGTTGCGAGTCCAGCCCACGCTGCCCTCCCGTCCACCGGCTTTCAGGGCCTCGATGAGGTTCGGCCTGGCCACTTTGATGGCCGGAGCTCCGCCGATCAATATTGCCGTGAGCAGCGACACGGCTAGCGTAAAGAAAAGCACGTGCGAGTCAAAACCCAAGTCCACATCACCATCCAGGATGAAAGGTGGTCGCAAGGACCATAAGGCTGTCCGTCCGCCATAGGCGACCGCGAGCCCGACGATTCCCGAAGCCACGGCAAGCACCAGACTCTCGGTCAGCAACTGCCGCACGACCCGGCGTCGGTTGGCGCCGAGTGCTGCTCGAAGAGCGATTTCTTTCTCTCTTCGAGCAGCCTGGGCCAGAAGCAAATTGGCGAGGTTAACGCAGGCAATCATGAGCACTACGCCTACGATGCTCATCATCAATCCGCCGGCGAGTAAGACCTGTCCTCGGTTATTTACCCCCACGGCTGCATCGGCAAGCGGCGTCAACGCCACACTCCGGCTGGCATTGTCGGCCGGATAAGCGCGCTCTAGATGGGATGCGATGGTTTTCAGAGAAGCTTCCGCCTTGCTCACACTCACGCCATCCTTCAAACGCCCGAACATAGCGGTCGCCAGAAATCGCCGATCGTTGAAGTTGTCTTTGAAGAATCCCGAGAGTACCTGTGGGTACATGCTGACGGGCATCCAAACTTGCTCTGCGTTGCCGAAGGTAAATGTACCTTTGAAGCCGCGAGGCGCCACACCGATCACTATGTAGGGTGAGGCATTGAGCGTCAGACTCCTGCCTGCAATACCGCGGTCCGACGCAAATTTATTGACCCACAGGCTGTGGCTCAGGACCACGAGGTTGTCGCCTCCCGGGCTTTTGTCTTCGCCTGGCAGAAAAAAGCGGCCTAAAACAGGCCGCAGCCCAAGGACGTCGAAATAATTCGCACTTACCATCTGCCCAAGGACCTGCTTTGGCTCCGAGCCTCCGCTCCACGTCAGCGGCAACGGTCCGACAAAGCAACTGAGTCCGGAAAAAACCTGGTTGTCGCGCACATAATCTTGGAAATTTGGATACGACATACCGAGCTTAGTGGCATTCGCAGCGGTAACCAACGTTTTGCTGTCGATGGTATCTACCTGGACGATGCGGGATATGTTCTTCACGGGCAGGGGACGGAGCAGGATTGCGTTTACTACGGTAAAGATGGTCGTGTTGGCGCCGATACCAAGCGCCAGCGACAATATCGAGATTGCGGTAAGCCCCGGATTCTTGATCAGAAGGCGCACCGCATAGCGCGCGTCTTGCCAAAGAGTTTGCATAGATCACCCTTATCTCGTTCGCCAGACCGGCCCCGTCTGTGGATAGTACGCCATTTTTAACGGTGGGAGGAGGGCTCGCTCCATGCCGCCGAACTTGAATCGTTCCGCGCCGCAGTTCATCGCCAGCCGGCAGATTCGCCCGAAATTGTAGTTCGACGCCGATTTGAGCGCGCGATCCGCAACTTCAGGGCGGACCGGATGTAGAGATGTATCCGGGCCGACCGTTTGAAAGTGGTGGGGGCGAGGTCTTCGCTTCTAGTGGATTCATGTACGTTAAGAGGCCGATTCTGTCGTTTGTTGCTCTGATTTGAACGAAAAACCATGACACTTCTATGACACTGCACTGTTTTGGTGCAACCGAATTTCTCGCTCAAGGTCCCTAACTAATATAGAATCAAGTCATAAGAGCACGACGGGCTCGTAGCTCAGCGGTTAGACTAGCGCACTGCGGTGAGTCTAGAGGATGTTGAGAAGGTTATCCGAATGGACTCCGGCAACGCGTCCGACGACCACTACGTCGTAGTGCATTCCGCATACGGGGTTACCAAAACTATTATGAGTTCAAACGCGGAGGCAAACTAGACTCCGTTAGCTCTTCACACTGAATTTTTGTCGGTCAATCGCCAAGAAAAACTCAATCACTTGATGCAGCGCAACTAGCTTACCTTCACAGCGGTATCGCTCGACACTTTCAGGCGGCAAAAGTCCGCACTCTGTTGTTGTCGCCTCCGTCAGCGCCAAGACCTGATTTAGAACAGTGTTGAATTCCGATAAAGGTGACACCAGACTCCTCCACTTTGGCCGCAGCCCAATCATATCCTTTCATCAAAGGCTTCTGCTTGCGGTACCGATTCCACCTGATGATGGCGTTGCATTTGGCTCCGCGACTGTCGGCGCATAACATTCGGTTGTCGGTTTTCTCGCTCCGTCGCGTGGTGCCGATTGTCGGAAACTACGAGCCGAAGCTATGCGCTTTTCGCCCTTGGCTTTTGGTATGCGGTTGTATCAACTGAAGCAAGCACTCGGTGGGACGAAGGATCGAAGAGAAAGTAAGGGCCGGGTTCTTTCGCAGCAATTTCCTTCATTCGCTCGTAAGCGCAG
>Ga0075434_100001284_pt1 | contig 20946 bp, 21 predicted proteins | sample RhiMethybrSRZTD3_FD_75298 | JGI IMG/M metagenome (GOLD analysis project Ga0075434, IMG submission 75298) | Populus rhizosphere microbial communities from Tennessee, USA - Rhizosphere MetaG P. TD hybrid SRZTD3 | ecosystem: Host-associated > Plants > Roots > Rhizosphere > Soil | place: USA... | reverse complement strand
GATACCGGAGCATCCCGAGGCGACACCCAGCTCGTCGGATGGAACGAGTTCATCGCTTACCGATGGCGCTCGCGCTGGCACAAGCGCGGCTGCCGATGCCGGCAGTGTTATGAAAACCGGCGAGCAGTGGAAGGCAGCGATTCAGCAACAGAAAAGTGCGGTAGCCGATCTTAAGGACCAAATCGACAAGTTGCAGGACTCAATCCATTTCGTGGAAGCCAACCGTTATCGCAACGGAGTGGAATACAACAAGGTCCAGGCGGAGAAACAGAAAGAAGTGGAGCGCCTGCAAAGCCAGCTGGGGGAGTTGCAGAAGAATCTCGCAAGCATGCAAGAAGCGGCTCGCAAAGCAGGGTTCGCCAGTTCGGTATGGGACCCGTAGGCAGACTACCTACGCTCCAGGATGTATCCAGCGAATGATGGTAAACACCGCTGCAGCCACCATGGCTGACGCTGGAATCGTCAAAATCCAAGCCCACACGATTCGGCGAGCGACGCCCCAACGCACTGCGGACAATCGGTTCGTTGCACCCACTCCCACAATCGCGCCCGTAATGGTATGCGTAGTGCTTACTGGGATTCCGGCGAGGGCGGTTGCAAACAACGTAATCGCGCCAGCCGTCTCCGCGCAAAAACCACCTACGGGCTTCAGCTTTGTGATGCGTGAGCCCATCGTGTGGACGATTCTCCATCCTCCGAAATAGGTTCCCAGCGCGATCGCCGTGTGGGCGGCCAGAATGATCGGCCAGTGAAAGACTCCCCAATGCCCGTGCAGTTCCGCCGCCGTCATCAGTTTTGCGCCGTACAGAGCGCTGGCGACGATGCCCATCGTCTTCTGGGCGTCGTTCCCTCCGTGGCCCAAGCTGTAGAACGCTGCAGAGACCAGTTGCAGCCGTCGGAACCAGGCGTCTATGCGTCGCGGAGGCTTATCCCGCAAAAGCCAGAAAACCGCAACCATGAACGTCAGGCCCAGCACCAGCCCCATGATCGGCGCCACCACGATAAAGATCAGCGTCTTGGACCACCCTGCCGCAATAATCACGTGAAAACCGGAACGCATTACCGCGGCCCCGGCATAGCCTCCAATCAGGGCGTGGGAAGAGGACGTGGGGAGACCCCACCACCAGGTGAGCAAATCCCACACAATCGCCCCGATCAGGCCGGCGATTACAACGTACTGCGTGACGGAATCGATTCGAATCATTCCGCCACCGATGGTCTTGGCGACAGCTGTTCCCAGAAAGAAAGCCGCTACAAAATTGAAAAAAGCTGCCCATACCACCGCCAATTTGGGCGAGAGCACACGGGTGGAAACTACGGTTGCAATGCTGTTCGCTGCGTCATGAAAACCGTTCAGAAAATCGAAGATCAGTGCAGTTACTACGGTGATGATGAGCAGGAGAAAGTTCGATGTCACCGTCAGGTCCCTGTATTCGGGAGTGCAAGAGCTCAGGCGTTCTTCAGAACTACAGTTTCAAGCACGTCGGCAACGTCTTCCGCCCGGTCCGTGGCCGTTTCCAAGAATTCAATCAGCTCTTTGATTTTGATCAGCGTGATGGGATCCTTTTCCTGATCGAAGAGCCGGGCGATGGCTGCACGCGAAACCAGGTCCGCCTCGTTCTCTAGCCGATTGATCTCCACGCAGTGCTGCAGAACGTCGCCGTTCTTCTGCAAGAGCGGGACTGCCTTCGCCAGTTCCTGGCATTGCCCCAAAATCAATCGCGCAATCTGCCCCGCCTCCGGTGGCGGACTCGTCACCCTGTACATGATGATGCGGGCGCCGGCGGCGTTCAGAAAGTCGAGGACATCATCCAGGGAGGAAGCCAGTTTGTACAGATCTTCGCGATCGAAGGGGGTAATGAAGGTCTGGTTCAGTTTGCGCATGATCGAGTGGGTCATTTCGTCGCCTACGTGCTCAATCCTGCGAATTTCCTGAATCTTCATCTCTACGTCGCGATAGTCGGCAAACAGATCAACCATGACACGCGCGCCGGCGATGAGATTGTCAACCATCGCGGAGAACATGTCGAAAAAGGAAGTATCTTTGGGAATCAGTCGAACCATGCGGCAGCCAGCACCGGGAGATGGTGGCCTGATGCAGAGTTTTGCGGAGCGAGTCAATATCTCACGGCGTACGGATGCAGTCAAATGGACCGATGACCGGCTGAGCTCTCTCGCACTCAGCATTTAAGCCCAGGCGAATTTTGATGGGAGATTTGAGAGACTAATTACGATGCAGGGAGCGTAAGCCAACCTTGGTACGACGCGGCAGCCGCAAACTCACGATCAGAATCACCGCGAGGGCAACCGCAGCGCCGAGGGCTACAGGACGGAGGAAGTCGGACAGAATACCTTGTAGATGCACGGGGGTTAGTATGCGGCGGCGCGCACTTTTTGCGAAGTTACCATGAGACACGTCCTGCGGTGCGCGTGAGTCCATTCTCCGGGCATGGGGCTCCGCAAGTCTTCTTGTGAGGTGCTTGGTAGCATCACAGCAGCAGATGTCTTCGGGGAAGTACCGTCAACAATGATTCCGTTTGGAGCGAAAGACTGGCTCAGCGGATCGGACGCGTTCGAGAGGCGGAAAACCAAAGCGGCTTGTCGGGAAGGCCTGAAGGATGCTAGCTCTTACTACCTTATTTCGACCAGTGGGCCAAGCTGAACTTGACCTAATCCGAGACAGTGGGTTTCGAAGCTTTCCACCTCGCTTGCCGGAGCAGCCTTACTTCTACCCAGTCCTTAATCTTGAGTACGCAACCCAGATTGCAAAAGGGTGGAACACGAGGGATCCGCAATCGGGCTACGCCGGGTATGTCTTGCGATTTCAGGTCCACAGTGAGTATCTCAGCCAGTATTCACCGCATCAAGTCGGCGACACGACTCATCGTGAGTACTGGATTCCTGCTTCAGACCTTGCGGCCTTCAACAACAGGATCGTCGGGACCATCGAAGTAATCGCCGAGTTCCACGAGCCCGCGGAAAACTAGGCAGGTGTCAAACAAACCCGATTTGCTCTTCGTGTCGCGTGGTTCTATAGTCTCCGTGCGCAACCTTGCCCTTGGGGGCTTTATGAAAGTGCTGCTTCACTGGGTGTTGAGCGCCTTGGCTATCTGGATCGTCTCTCGCCTGGTTCCTGGATTCACAGTCAGCGGGCCGCTGGCCGCGCTTATCGCCGCGGTGGTCATCGGTTTCGTCAATGCCACGATCGGACTTTTTCTGAAGATTATCACTTTCCCGCTCACCATCCTCACTTTTGGAATTTTCTGGCTCGTTATTAACGCCGCCATGATCGAGCTGGCGTCTGCTTTTGTACCCGGGTTTCACGTGAGCACCTTTGGCGCCGCATTTTGGGGCGCAATTGTCCTGAGTTTGGTGAACATGGCGCTGAAGTGGTTGATTATGCCGGAGCGAGCCAAGTAGCAATCAGCACTCAGCCGGTACGATTGAAGCGGTTTGCAGTCTTCATTTTGAAGGTGATTTCTTTGGCTTCATGCTTTGCCAGTCTTGGTCTTTCAGCATCCTTCCCAGTGTCGTAAATTCGCCGGCCCCCTGAAGCCATTCTCCCCCGTCCATGGTGACGACTTCGCCGTTGATATAAGCGGAGCCATCGCTGATCAGAAACGCTGCCAGGTTTGCGAACTCCCCAAGCGTGCCAAATCGGCGGAGCGGATTGCGGTCTTTGGCCAGTTGTTCGAATTCCGGACGAGGCAGCAAGCGTGAGAATGCGCCCTCTGTGCGAATCGGGCCGGGAGCGATGGCATTCATACGGATTCCACGATCACCCCATTCGATCGCGAGACTTCGTGTTAGGGCCTGAACTCCAGCTTTGGCCATTGCGGACGGAACCACGTATGCAGAGCCGGTCGTCGTGTAGGTGGTGGTGATATTCAGCACAACGGCATGATGTCCTGCCTGGAGCCAACGCTTCCCGCATGCGAGCGTTGTATGGAGTGTACCCATCAATACAATTCCGATTACAGACTCGAAGGCACGAATGGATAGCTCTTCCGTGCGCGCCAGGAAATTCCCGGCCGCATTGTTCATGAGCACGTCGAGCGGTCCGTCTTTCCAGACGGTGTCGATCATTTCTTCGACAGCAGATCCATCGCGAACATCGCAGGGACGGCTATGGACATCACCGCCTGTTTTCTGGCGCAGCTCGGCCTCCGTCGCGACGAGTACTTCGTGGCGTCGGCCACAAATGTAGACACTCGCCCCGAGTTCCAGGAAACGCTGGGCCGTTGCTTTGCCCAGACCCGTACCGCCACCTGTAATCAGGATGCGTTTATTCTGAAGCAAGTCTTTTTGGAACATTAGCGTCGTCCGTGACAAGACGACTCATTGTAAATCGGGGGGAATGGAACGCCTGCGTCCACTAACGGAGAGCCTGTGTGAGTCGCTGAATGAAGATACGGCAGCTCTATGGCGCTCTATTTCTAGGGCTCGGCGTCGCAGGCTACTCGAAAACCATAGTCCGCATACTGAAATTCAGGCGGAATACTGGAGCGAGCCGCGCAGCGCGCAACCTTGACGTGGTGACGCCAGGAACCACCTCGAGAAGCCCGTCGTTTGCCGACCTCTGGGCCGCGTGGATTACGTTCCGGCGATTTTGCATAGTAGGCCGCATCAAACCAGTCGCTGCACCACTCGTGCACGTTTTCGCACATATCGAAGAGTCCGAAAGCGTTGGGTTCGAACATACCGACTGGCTCGGGCCCGGCCTGCCACCGATTCGCATAGCTTGGCAGCGATTGCGGAGGGGCATCTCCCCAAGGGAATTTTGACCTATCAAGTCCACCTCGCCCAGCTCGTTCCCATTCGGCTTCGGTCGGAAGACGGTAGTGCTTTCCCGTGATTGCGGAGAGCCACTCGCAATAGTGTTTCGCTTCATACCACGAAGGACCGACCACAGGTTGTTGGGGATGATTGAAATTTGAATCCTGCCAGAAAGGCGGAGGCAAGCTTTGCGTAGCTCTCAGGAAACACTCATACTCGGCGTTCGTCACCTGGCACGCCGCGAGGCAAAAAGCATCGACCCAAACGCGGTGGATCGGGCGTTCATTATCCTGACCGTCTTCGGAGCCCATCAGGAACCAACCCGCAGGAATCGAGACGAGCGCAGGTCGAAGCAAAGGTAACGCTGCGGATGTTGCCATGCAATCTGGAAAGAGTAGCACGGACGCTGAGACGAATGCCCGGAGCGCGTTTAAACTGGTGCAGCCTGACGTCTCGCGGGGAGTAATTTCATGAAAAAGATGACCTTCAAAGTAAAGCTTGATGGTGTTCCGGGAATGGAGACAGCGGCCTTAAGCGCTCCGTTTGACGTGCCCAAGACTTTTGGCACGCGTGCGCGGGTGCCCGTGCGGGGCACTATTAATGGCTTCCCATTCCGCTCTTCACTGATGCCGATGGACGGTTGCCACCGAATGGTGGTCAACAAGGAAATTCGCGAGGGCGCAGGCGTCAAGGCGGGCGACACGGTGAAAGTCGTAATGGAGCGTGATGAGGCGCCACGAACGATCACGCCACCCCCGGAACTGACGAAGGAATTGGCGAAAAGCAAGACGGCGCAGACAAACTGGGAGAAGCTTTCCTTCACGCATAAGAAAGAAATGGCTCGATCCATCGCCGAGGCCAAGCAAGACGACACGCGCCTGCGGCGTCTCGCCAAAGTGATGGACGTTTTGAAAAACGGCAGGAAATGGACTGGCTAGGGTTGGCGGAGTTCCCGTACAACGTCTGCGATTGTATTTTCCTGAAACAGGCGAATGCCCGCGACGCCTGCAGCCCCTGCCTCGAAGCAGGATGCCGAATTTTCGAGCGTGACTCCTCCCAAGGCAAATACCGGAATCGCGTACTCGCAAGCCCGATGCAGGTTTTCGAGTCCCGCCGGCTTCGCATTCCCTTTTTCGAAGACCGGCGCGAACAACGCGAAGTCGGCTCCCTGTTGCTGGGCTTTTCGCACTTCCTCCAGCGAATGACAGGAAACTCCAATCGTCAGACGACGGCCTTCTTTACCGCTCGCACAGATATGGCGCACTTCGGACGCAACCATATCGTTCGCTCGCAACTGGACACCTCCTGCATCGCAGGCCAGGGCTATGTCCGTACGGGAATTAATGAGTACGATCGTCTTGCGGTGTTCCCTGGCTGGATCAAATGGAAAGTTGCGCACAATCCTGACTGCCTCGCGAGCGAGTGTTTCCAGTTCACGAGCGGATGAGTCCTTCTCGCGAATCTGGACGTAGTCCACCCCAGCTTGCGCTGCTTCGGCAATCTTCTCCAACAGCCGACGACCTTGCTCGGACTCGGACCCGGGCAATTGATGCCGATCGGTGATGTAGCAGAGCAAATGTTCGGGCTTGGGCGGTTGAGTCAATTATTCTTTTCGGCTGCGTCTGAGCAGCCAAGCAACCATCCCGCCAAACACAAAAGTTCCAAGGAAGAACCGTTTGGCGATGGGCAGACCGACAAGACCTAATATAAGAAATGCAACCGCCACGAGGATACCGGCGGATGCCGCATCGACACGCATGGTGCGAAATGGACCGGGATGCCGCTTGGCATCATGAGCTTTCATGCACTCATTTTCCCACTGCTTCTGCCCAAAGGCGATCATCGCTCATCAGAGGACGTGAGGAGCAGCGGTGGCTCTCGTTCAAGGAAGCGTTCTGGCGATGTCGGGAAGGACCTCGGTCTTCTTGGAAAGGCCTTCCAGGTGATATTTGCTCAATCCGTCCTTCAGATATTCAAATCCCTCTTCGGGGGAGTCCACAAGCTTGAACAGGTCCAGGTCCGCCGCAGAGATCGTCCCCGCATCGATCATTACCTGGAAATTAATCAGCTTTTTCCAGTACTCGCTCCCATAGATCACGACCAGAATTTTCTTGGCCATTTTTTCGGTCTGGGCCAAGGTGAGGATCTCGAAGAGTTCGTCGAAGGTGCCAAATCCTCCCGGAAAGATCACCAAAGCCTTGGCCAGATACGCAAACCAGAATTTCCGCATGAAGAAGTAATGAAACTCGAAATTCAGTGACGGCGTAATGTAGGAGTTGGGGAATTGCTCAAAAGGAAGGTTGATGTTCAGCCCGATTGTCTTACCGCCCGCTTCCTTGGCGCCCCGGTTGGCGGCTTCCATGATTCCCGGTCCCCCTCCGGTGGTTACAACAAAGCGCCGTCTTCGCGCGGGTATCGTGATCGACCATTCTGTCAATAGCGAAGCCAGTTTGCGTGCATCTTCGTAGTAGCGCGACATTTCTACTGCGGCGAGTGCTGCCTTGGGAGCCCGGCCCCCCCGTGCCTGCGCTTCCTTCAGCCCCTGCTCCGCCACCTCGCGGCTCTGAAAGCGGGCTGAGCCGAAGAAAACGACCGTGTCCTGAATCTGCTCACGCCGGAAGCGCGACAGTGGTTCGGCGTATTCGGACAGAATTCGCAGGATGCGACCGTCCGGACTGTTCAGAAAAGGCTCGTTCTGATAAGCAAGCGGAGCGGCTTTGAGTTTGTCGTCATTCATAGAAGCAGAAGTTCCTGTGAGCGCGACCGGCGGATTGAGCATACCCTGTCCGGTCGTCTGACGGAATGCGGTTGTTGTTTTCGCGACAGGCTTCAGGGAAGCTTATCTTCGTGGTAATGGATGGCTTCAGAAAAGCCGATCCAGATGTCGAGCAGCCCGAGGCCGCTACACAGGCCACGGAAAAAGCCATTCGTCATGAGCGTACGCAATCCCGGGTATCGAAGCAGGATGATGTTATCAGTCCACTGCGACGTCCACGGCAGTATCACAAGTAAGACGCCCGCCGCCGCACATACAAAAACGAACAACAGTACCAGCAGCCTGTGCATCCAGATCTGCCCGCGCGTCACAGGCCTTGGCGCATTCTGTTTGCCCGCCTCAGCGGACGTATCGGGTGCCTGGGCGGACGCTACGCCAGCTGGCCCTGAAGCCAGGCTGTGTCCCTGGGACGTATTGGAATCGGGCATCAGGCCGGGCTCCGCCGGACAAAGGGTGGCGCAGATAGGTACAGACAGGGGTGCGGTTGAACGCCCATCCGGATATTTTACGACTTCAGGGCCTTAATGCGCTCGCCAACATCACGGTAGTCGATGTTGCTGCCGTAGACTTCCATGAAGTGACGGAGTGCAGCGTCCCTATCTCCAGCAGCCTCGTACGATGAGGCCAGCTCGTAGTGCAGGGCGGTGCGAGTTTCCTGATCAATCGTGGGTAACTTCAGAGCCTGTTCGTACCAGCGAACCGCGGCCTGCGGGACGCCTTTATCGAGGAAGCACTGCGCCAGCCAGGTATAGGTCTGCATTACCTGCGGGAAAGGATTCCCGTGTTCGACTGCCTGACAAACCTTCTGCAGTTCACCGATCGCCTCGTCAAGCAATCCCATTTCGCGGAAGGCCACGCCCAGGTTGTAGTGCGTCTCCGGATCCTCCTCGGAGGTCGCAACCTCTTCCTCGAGTTCGTGGCGGATCTCGCCGAACATGTCCGCCAAGTCGACGCTGGCAGCCATGTCCACTTTGCTCGCGACTGGGGCAGCGGCAGGAGGGCGCACCGACGCACGAAACGGAGAAGTCGATGGCGCTGGTTGAACTGCGGCAGCCGAAGCTGCGACTGTTGGCCTCGCAGGCGCCGGCGGAGCAGGAACCACAGCTGGAGCGCTGGAGGTGGCACCCGACACTGCGCTGGCCGCCATGTGGCGTTCAGCAGGCGCGGGCTTGGCGTGAAGATGTGGACGGGCAGTTTCCGTCGCCGCGGCTTCTGGGACGGGAGCGTCCTTCAGGAATCCATCCCCCAGCGACTCTTCCAGGTCGGCCACAAATTCGCCGAGCACGCCGCTCTTGAGCTCTTCTTTCGAGGGCTGCTTGGCCTCGACCTTGGGACCCGCCATGAAATCCAGATGAGATACCAGCGCGGGATCTTTACCCCTCTGAGCGACAACTTCTGGCTCCTGCTCGACCTCGTGGTGGGTGACGGCATCCGGCAAGAATCCATCCCCAAGCGAGGCATCGAGTTCGGCGACCATCTGGTGAATCGGGCTGGCTTCTTCGGGTTCGCGATGAGAGGGCACCTCGGCGACAACAGGAGCCTCAGCAACCTCTTTTTCTTCCACTGCCGGGGAAGAAGCTTCTTCCGGTTCTACTTCAGCACGAGGCGCACTGACCGCATCAATTTCTGCGCGCAGAGCCGACATCGCAGCGGTCTCGGCGGTCAAGGTCTGCAGTTTGCTGAATGCAGCGCGCGCCTGGTCCGTCATGGAATGATCCAGGTAAAACCGAATCTCTTCCATCGTCTCAGCGATTGCGTCTCTCTCGTTCGCCGCTTCTTCAATCGCGGGCTCTGCGGTTGCCTCATCCGCGTGGGGCTCGACCACGGTTGTTTCTGTGGAAGCATCCGCAGCAAGAGCGCCATCCCATTCTGCGGAGAGATCGATCTCGGCGGCCTCGGCGTCGTCTTCTACGATCTCAACGGTGTCCGCGTCGGCTTGCACCGAGAACTCGGGTGTTTGAATTTCAGGCTCCGAGTGAACTTCAGGTGTCTCGACCGCAGGCCACAACGCAGCGGGCTCGTCCTCGACGGCGATTCCCATGGCGGGCGGGTTGGGCGATCCCGATGCGCGCTCCTGGCAACGCTTTGCCAGCTCGCCGTAGCGCGAGGACTCTTCTGATAGTCCGGCTTCTGCGTATACCGTGGCCAAGGTCCGGCAGCATGCCGCTGCATCACCAAAACGCTGCGAACGGGTGTACAACGCCGCGAGGCGCTGATTCAGCCGGACATCGTTGGGCGCGATTGGCAACACGGCCATCAGCGGGCCCAGCGCCTTGTCTGGCATGTTGTAGGAGACGAAGAGTTCGGTGTCCGTGATCGCCGAGCGCAGCGCGGTCGCGATTTCGGGTGAATACTCCTGATCGATGGGAGGCGCGGTGGCCTCCAGTTCTTCGACCAGCACGATGCCTTCTTCCACGGTCAAGAGCTTGCCGCCGCTGGAGCCACCCATCATGCCGACTACCTGCTGGTGGTTCTGCATGTGCATCGCGTTTTGGGGTTCCTGTTCGGCGAGTTTCTGGTAGAGGTCGCGGGCCCTGGCTAGATCTCCGCCTTGTACGCAGGCGTGAGCAAGGAGTTCGCTGACCTCGTTGGTCTGCGACTGGTCGCCGGCTTTGTGGAACAGTTCAAGAAGGCTCTCGAGCGCAGGCGCGTTGCCTCCCAACGGACCGATCAGCGAACGCAGCGTTTCGATGACCTTTGCGGAATTATCCGCGAGCAATCGATCGGATTGCTGATCGATGACTTGAAGCGCCTCCTCGTGTCCTCCGGCCTGGACCAGCGCGTTGATGTAACTAAACATCGACTCGACATCGTTGTGGTCGGTGAGCAGCCGGCTGGCGAGCCCGCCAGCGTCGGAGACCCGGCCGGTCTGGACATATGCCTTCAGCAGGTCACGCAGACCGTCGGGATGGTGGTCGATATCCGCCACCTTCTCGAAGAACTTGATGGCTGCGGCGGCGTCTCCCCCTTCGAGAGCATTCCGCCCGCGGAGCAGTAGCGCATAGCTGTTGCCCGGATCGAGCGTGAGCATGCGCTGCAGGATCTCTTCCGCACCGCTTCGAGACCCGCGACTGCGTAAGGTTTCAGCCGCAGCGGAAAAGATCTGCCAGGCTTCCGTCTTCTTCCCTAGCCGGATGTAGACCTCAGCCAAACGCACGCGCATGGCGACGTTTTCCGGGTCCATCTCAAGAATTTTCTGAAAGATGCGAACCGATTGTTCGAGTTCGCCCGCGCGCAGGAACTCTTCGGCAACCTGCAAATATTGGGCGCGCGCGTCATTAAACAGGCCTTGCTGCGTGTACAGTTCAGCGAGCTTCAGAACACTTTCGAGCGAGGGCTTCAGCTTCGCGATCTTCTTGTACATCGCGATGCCCTTGACCGTGAAACCCTGTGTTGCGTAGGCATCACCTACGCTTTTGAAGCATTCGGTGGCCTTGTCGACATCCCCGAGCCGGGCGTAGAGATCGCCGACGGTATTGAGCACCGTCAGATCCTTGGCATCCGCTTTCAGGATCTTTTCGTATTCCGAAATGGCGTTCTGCAGCTTGCCCTGCTGGACGTACTTCTCCGCAGCGCTGAGAACCTTTTGCTTATTGAATCCGAAACCAAAAGCCATAAGAGGTGCGGACTCCAGCTTTCTGACCCGCCGAACATCGGCTCACGCAACCTGGGAGCAATCCACAGGCGGGCTCATCCATCCTCCGCGGAAGAACAGGTCCGGGAGGACACGTCGACGGCCAAAGGCAATTGTAAGGCGGGTAACCCAGATTCGTATGGTTACCAAGGGTTACCGAAAGGGAGTGTACGTCCGGGTTACGGAAGAAACCTGGCTAAATCGCGATTGTAGTTAAGGTTGGAGCAACAACGCGTCTCCGCATGCAAGGACGAACACATGTCACTTCTGACGAAGTTCCATTGGCATGACGGGCGACCCTGAATAGACCGGAATCCTATGCGCGTGCCAAGGCGGTCAGCACTAATATCAGGACACCGAGAAGAGCGGGCCGTGGAAGGCGCCGGATTACGTGCCAAACAACGATGCTCATCGACCGAATCCCTCCGCGCGGGGGAGACCGCGAGTGAAATCTGTCGTCAGGACCTAGAAGGACCTGCGCCTACCAACAAATACGAATGGGAGTACTCTGAGCAGTAAAATTTTACGACATTACCCTACGGGTAACGCAAGAAGTTTCCTTAGAAAGATTGCATGTAGGACTGAAGTGGGAAGTCCTGGGCGCTCCGGCGATCACTCTTCTTCCCAGGATTCTTGCCGGTACGCGGGCTTACCCTCGAAGGCCAGCGAGACCTTCTGGATATCTTCTGGCTGAAGGCGGCAGGCGCTCCCCAACTTATCGGTCATGATCCGATTGATAGTTGCGATGGACTGCCCCTTAGTCAGCGCGATAAACCGGTTCCATTCGCCAGCGACGGTCTTCCTTTCATTGGCGTCGGCGTCCTCGCAAAATGTGCGGACCGCTTCTTCGAGAGTGCCGTATTCGTCCGCCATATCCTCGTGAAAGTATCCGCGAAAGAAACTGCGGAGCGCAGGAAATGTACTGGCCGTGATTTCATGGCTTTTTGAAGAACTGCTGGTCATTGGCGGCACTCCGGGTAAGAAGTCAGCACGTAGTAGTCGGAGGGTTCGACCCATTTCAAGACGATAGTGGCGTGGGCACAAGCATCGGCGTGATCGGTGCCTCGCCGGATGGATCGGCCAACGGGATGCGCCTGGTTGCCATCAAAGTCGACCACCAAATTAGCATGTCCGCCGGAACGACTTAGCCAGCGCGCGATCGTGTCGCGGTTCTGTTCGAGAGCGATTCCCACCGCGCGTTCGGCGGTGGGGCGATCGTTCCAGGTAGAGGCAGCAGAGAGGTTGCGTTCTCGCTGGAGGCGTTCACGAAGTTCCTGGTCCGTCTTCCCCACATGCTTGCGGAGGGTGTGCCCACCCTCGCACTCGTCTCGTGAAAGATCGCGTGGGACGCCCGCTATGGCCGTTCTTGGATCTGCACTGCCTGGGCTGGCGCTGCGCGTCTGGGCGGGCCTGCAAGCCAATGCAATGAGCAGGAGCGCCAGACATGGCGGCACAGCGCGGCCGACTCCGATAGGTCCGATGTAACGAGTCATGGGTTTTCGGGTCGACTACCCACTACCAAGGCCTGGAAAACACGCTGCCACCTGCGGTCAGTCCGGGGGAGACCTCGACCGCATCCCTAGCAGCCTAACCCCTTGTGCGTAGTCTGGCAACTGGTGGTTGGGCCGACGAGTCCGGCTTGTCTAGCTTGCGGCAGCGTGCTCTTTCGCGGCGGTTTCTGCAGGAATCAAAGGGCGTGTGGGATTGACAAAGGCCCAGGCGATCGCTCCCGAGAAGGCGAGGCCTGCTGCAACAAAGAAAGGCGCATCCCATCCATAGTGATCAGCGATCACTGGCGTAAACCAAGCAGTGGCTGCGCCTCCAATCTGGCAACCGGTGTTCATCACGCCGGACACAACTCCACTGTGGACTCCTGCGATATCGGCGGTCACTGACCAAAAAGAACTCTGCGAAAGATAGAGCGCGCCCATGCTCGCGGCCAACACCAGACTGGCGGAACGCGCATTGTGCAGGGTGGAGCCGAACGTCAGCAGAAAACCTGTCAGCGCCAGAGACACGCCCGCCAGTGCACACCGCCCAACCCGTAATCCATACCGCTTCGACGCCCAATCGTTTAGAAGTCCACCCACCAGGCAGCAAATGGTGAGAGCAATAAAGGGGAGCATCGTGTAGGTGGCGCTCGTTTTCAGGTCGAGATGGCGGACTTCTGCCAGGTACGTATAAAACCAGCTAAAGAAGATCCACGCGATCCATCCGTAGGTGAAATAGCTGAAGGTCACGGCCCAGACCGACGGACTGCGCACAACGTTGAGCCACAGAGAAGGTCCAGCGTTGCCGGGCTCATGCGCAGGAGACTTGTCGTCCGCCTCCGCATTGAGAAAGAGACCCTCTCGAATGAGCGATCTTTCTTGCGAAGAAATATGAGGATGATCGTCCGGCGCGTCGCGCGAAATCACATACCAGATTCCGCCGACCACAAAGCCAACGATTGCGCTGAACCAAAAAGACGCCCGCCAGCCTTGATGCGTGACGATCCAGGTCAGCAAGGGCGGAGTCAGTCCGGCTCCCGCGCCCACCCCAGCAAAGATCCAGCCGTTTGCTATGCCCCGCTCGCGCACCGGAAACCATCGGGCAACAAACTGGTTCGAGGCAGGATAGATGACGGCTTCTCCCGCGCCCAGGGCGAGGCGCACGCCAATCAGCAACAGGAGCGCTCCACCGACCTGATTGGGAACCACTGTTGTCAGAATCGTGAAGACGCCCCACCACAGCACGCCAAGCGTAAGAAGACGACGCGGCCCCATCCGCTCGGCCAGCCAGCCACCTGGGACCTGGAACGCCGCATAGCCGATCAGGAAGGCACTGAAGACTCGGCCCAGTTGTTGATTCGTCAGCTGGTATTCAGTGCGTAGCCAGATTCCGGCAATTGAGATGTTGGTGCGGTCGAGGAAAGCGACCGCACTCAACAAGAAAATCCAGAAGACGAGGAGGTAGCGTATCGGAATCGCGGAGTTGCGCTCCATATTTGGCGCCAGTTCGACCTAGATGTAGGCGATGCAGTCGATCTCAACCAACGAGTTTCCCGGGACACCTCCCATGGGGGCGACGGTTGTGCGCACGGGTGGCTCGTTACCGAAGCGTCCCTGGTAGACCTCATTCATCCCGGCGTAATCCTTGATGTCGTTGAGATAAACATTCACCTTGAGAACTTTGTCCATCGATGAGCCGGCATTTTTCAGTTCCTTCTCAAGTTCGTCGAGCACGTGTTTGGTGTGGGCCGCGATGTCACCCGGGAAGTGCGCGCCCTTCCCCGCAATAAAGAGAAGGTTGCCGTAGGAAACAGCACCGGAAAAAAGAGGGGTCTTCTCAGGCTTGTTGCCCGTGTAGTGGACCTTCTTCGTCGTTTTCTCTTTGGCGACAGCGGTTCCAGTTGCTGCGACCGTCGAGGCTGCTACCAGAGTTGCGCTTCGCTTCAATAGATTTCGCCGGTTCTCTTTCATATGAGACTCACCTCGCTGAGAAATAAAACTGATGGAAATGTTCAGACCGATACAGGCGATGACGATACATTATTGGGGTGCCTCCCGACAATTGGGACTTTGCCACTAAAAGCTTTTAACAGCGGAAAATCCCCCCTTTTCCTCTTAACGTAGACTGGCCTCGCATGCTACCTTGGTTCGCCAAGTCCCCTGGAAAGGTGAATGCAGGCGCCATGCGTTTTCTTCGGGCGATCCATCCTGTCGTCTGGCTTCTTCTCACACCTGCCTTGGCACAACAACCGTACGATCTGGTGATCAAAGGCGGAAGAGTGATCGATCCGCATAACGGAATCGACGCGGTACGTGATATTGGGATTCACGACCACAAGATCGCAGCCGTCGAACGCAGTATTGCCGCCAGCCAGGGCGCAGCATCGATCAATGCCCGCGGCCTCATAGTAACGCCCGGGTTCGTCGATATTCACACGCATGTGTACGCGGGCACGGGGCTGAAAGGTGCCTACAACGGCGATAACAGCGTCTACCCGGATGGCTTCACATTCCGCAGTTGCGTAACGACCGTGGCTGACGCAGGTAGTTCCGGTTGGCGCAACTTTCCCGACTTCAAAGACCGGGTCATCGATCGCTCTCGTACCCGCGTTCTTGCTTTCCTGAACATTGTGGGCGGCGGAATGGCCGGCAGAATTCCGGAGCAAAACGTCGACGACATGGACCCGGAAGCTGCCGCTGCGATGGTAAAGAAATATCCCGGGCTGATCGTGGGTATCAAAACGGCGCATTTCGAAGGACCGGAGTGGACGGCAGTGGATCGCGCAGAAGCCGCCGCCGCCGCGGCCCAGGTTCCGGTGATGGTCGATTTCGGTGTCTTCCGTCCTGAACGCCCCTACGAGGAACTGGTCACGAAGAAGCTTCGCCCGGGTGACATCTCCACGCACATGTACCTCGATGCCGTTCCAATGATCGATTCGAACGGAAAAGTGTTTCCCTATCTCTTTGAAGCGCGCAAGCGCGGCGTGGTATTTGACGTCGGGCATGGCGGGGGCAGCTTTGTGTTTTCGCACGCCATTCCCGCGATGAAACAGGGCTTTGTCCCCGACTCAATTTCTACCGACCTGCACATCGTCAGCATGAATGCTGGGATGAAAGACATGACGAATCTGATGTCGAAATTCCTGAACATAGGAATGTCGATGGAGGATGTCATCCTACGCTCGACGTGGAGTCCGGCGAATGAAATCAAGCACCCGGAATTGGGACAGCTCACGGTGGGTTCCCCTGCCGATATCGCCGTGTTGCGCGAACTCAAGGGCAACTTCGGTTTCGTGGATACGTCGGGTGGACGCATGGAAGGGCATCAAAAACTGGAATGTGAGCTGACCGTCCGCGATGGTGCAGTGCTGTGGGATCTGAACGGAACCTCGCGTCCGGACTGGAAGGTGAGTGAGAAGTCTAATCCGACGCCGCAGTCGAGTGGGACACAGCCGGAGAAGAAATAACTTGCTTCTTCAGCTATCTGGAAGGGAGTTTTCACGATGCGACTAAAAGGAATTTGGAATCGGCGGAACTTCTTGGCTGCGGCTGGTGCCGTGGCAGCGTCTATGGTGTCCCCTGTTCGCTCTTTTGGCAAGAAGCTCGCCGCTACACCGGACAGTCCAAACATCACCGGTTTCGGCCAGAGCGGAAACGTGTACGAGGAACTTGGCGTCACCACCGTCATCAATTGTCAGGGGACAATGACCATGCTGGGCGGATCACTCCCTCATCCGGAACTGGAGGCGGTGATGGCGCTAGCCGGGAAGCATTTTGTGAGCATCCCGGAACTCGAAGTGGCGGCAGGGAAACGAATCTCCGAGATGCTCAAACTTCCGACCGACTATTCTGCCCTGATCACTTCCGGCGCTGCAGCCGCGATTCAGTCCGGGCTCGCCGGAGTTCTGACCGGCGACAACGAGGCTTTCATCCGACAGCTGCCGGATCTCACCGGAATGAAGTCGGAAGTCATCATTCAAAAGACACACCGCAATCCTTTCGATCATCAACTTCGTACCACGGGGGTGAAGCTGGTTGAAATCGAGACGCGCGAGCAGTTACAGCGAGCCGTCAACGAACGGACAGCGCTGATGCATTTCTCCAACTTCGCCAACGCGGCCGGGCAGATCAAAGTCGATGAGTGGGTCAAGCTCGCCAAGCAGTACAAGATCCCCTGCATGAATGACGCCGCAGCCGACACTCCGCCGGTGTCGCATCTGTGGGATTACGCCAACATGGGATATGACTTGATCACGTTCAGCGGGGGCAAAGCGATTCGCGGACCGCAGTGCGCGGGCTTGCTCATTGGTCGAAAGGATCTGGTCGCCTATGCGTTGCTGAACAACAGCCCGCACGAAGATACCCTCGGCCGCAGTCAGAAAGTTGGTAAGGAAGAGATCATCGGCATGATCAAGGCGCTCGAACTCTATCTCAAACAGGATCATGAAGCACTCGCGAAGGAATGGCAGGGGCGCCTGGAAAGCATTTCTCGAGAGGTCACGAAAGTCGCCGGCGTGAGCACATCGTTCTTTACGCCCGACATAGCGAACCACGTGCCTCACATGCAGATCACGTGGGACCCTACGCGCATTGCGCTCACGCCCAGGCAGGTGGCTCAGGCATTGCGAGATTCCAAGCCATCCATTGTGGTTGGCGGGGGCGAAGGACGTCCTGGGCTGGCGATGAGTACTTTCATGCTTCAACCAGGAGAACACGAGATCGTGGCCAGCCAGTTGGCACAGGTTTTGCGTCAGCATGCCAGTTGAAGGCACTTAGAAGTGGACTCCGTACCTCTGCTGAGCAGGCCAGCACCGGCCTCAGACGAATGGAGGGCAGTCTGCGGCTCCCTTGCAAATCTGCCCTCGCCTATTCGCTACAGCGAACGCAAGAAGTTCAGCAAGTCCTGCACCTGGTTGGGGGAAAGAGTTTTGAATTTGCTGATCACTCCGTTGGCTTCCGATCCGTTGCTTTGATGGGCTCGAATGGTCTGCAACAGATCGGAGGTGCGGCCATCGTGCAGGAAGAACAGACGCTGACCAACACCCCAGAGTGGCGCAGTACGGAACTCGTCAGCCCCGGCCACGCCCTGCGTCACGCGATCCGCCAAACCCCAACCCATGTGGTGCAGGGCGAAGTCTGAGTAAGGATGATAGGTGACGTTCGACATGCCGGTGTACCGCGCCTTGCCCGTGGTCATGGACGATGAATGGCACAGACTGCAGCCGACGCTCTCAAACACCTGTGCACCTCTCGTGCTTGAGTCGGTCGGTTCGGCTGGGGTAGGCGGCGCGGAGAGTCGCGCGAACATGGCAAAAAGCGCCACGTCCCCGGGACCCTCGCCCGCGTCCCCTTCAGTCGCTCCCCCAAGATCCTCCGGTGTTCCGTTGATGGCGCAGGCTCCATCGGCTGATCGTTCATTGGGGAACGCCTCGTTGGAGACGCCTTGTTCTACGTTGTAAGCCTCTCCCGAAAAGATAAACAGTGACTTGTTCTGCGCTTTCCAACCGAACCGTGTGATGGTTCCATCATTGCCGTTGGTGTTAAAGCGACCTCCAATCCCCAACCGAAATCGCTGCGATCGCGTGGCTGCCAGATTTGCCCTCAAGGTCTCGTCGGGTGTTGCCTCGACCAAACCAAGGCCAAACACAGGAGTGGGAATTCGGAAGACGACGTTGCGACGTCCCACTTCCCTAGCAAAGTCTGGCTGTGCCGGAGCGCAGCCTTTGGCATCTTGACGACCAGCGATTGTGAACAATCCGTGTACCCCGCCATCGGGTACCGCTCCTCGTTGCGTAATCGTGTAAACGAAGCGTGCCTCGCGCACGGGCCCGTCCGCTGTAATAAACGAAGGGACCGTATTCTTGGCGCCGTGCAAGGTGGCCAGTGCGACCTGTGGATTGGGTATCGAATTCTGTGGACTCTTCAGACCGGGACTGCTGCCCCCGATCGCGGGCTGAGCGTGGCACTGGGCGCAACTGTTTCCGTTGAATGTAGGCCCCAGACCGCCGTCCCCCTCGCCTTCAATGGTGCCCGAGACCGAATCCACCTCCATAAACGCCTCTAAGGCATCTGCGAAGTTAGTCTGTTCGTTAGGCCCCAACGTCGAAAAAAAACGGCCGGCACTCGCCTCACCGCCGCGTGGGCCTGGATCTTGTTGTGCGTCAAGCCTCCCAGTGGTGATGGTGATGACCGCACCGAGACACACTACGAGCGTCATTAACTTTCTGTGGTTCACTTGGACCCCTCCGTGCGCGAACGTAGACACACGTCCGCGCGGCAACATACCCGTCGTTCTGGAAGGCTTAGCGCGGGAGTCTTCCCCAGTTGTGCGCGCCCGGCTCTGATCGAGAGTGAAAGACTGCCACAAATTGGGCGAAGCCTTCACTCGCAGGCGTGGCGCCTACCTCAGAAGCAGGAACGGACCCTTCAAGCAATTACGAGATTGCGTGGCACTGTAGGTCGGGACGGCGCTGTGCGTCAAGATGTCCGGAAGTACATGCTGCGGTACGAGATTGGTTCGTCTGAGGGTTGGATTTCCTACGCTTCCTAAAATTTTGACACTTACTAAAGAATAGCTCGTCAATTTCGAATCTTAGTATCACTTACAACTGTCTCCTAACTAGAAAAACTAGGGTGACTCGTAGACCTCCAACGCTTCCATTAGGTTGCTATTTTCAACAATCCTTCGTTTCTTCAAAGCGTTCGGTGACTCGACCTAGTAAGTCTACAAGTCGAGACAGCGCCTTTCCCCGGTCGTCACACCGAAGAGTGACGCATAGCGCATCACGACCGTGATGGCGCGCACAGACGAGAGTGGCTATCTTGCGGATACTCCTCCTGGTATTAAGGCCACTCGTTACGATGGCCGCGGCATTACGTTAGAACTTCCAGGTTCCGATGCGGTGATTGCCTTCCCCCCAGAAGGTCTTTCGCAGCCCACGCCAGTTGACCTCGCGTTCGTTCCAGGAATCGCGAGCCTCACCTGTAGCCAAGAACCCGGAGCACGCGGAACCATCCAGCCGCTTGGCTTGAAGTTGTTAGAGCAGGCAAGCTCGCCCCCACAATCAGGCTCCCGAACCACGAGCTCGTACTGCTCGATATTCCCAGGGTCGAAGTGTGTTTGTTGGCAGTCACCGTGAAGGAGAATCTATGAACTTCAAAAAATATCTTGGACTTGTACGTCTGTTCTTGCTGGTGTTGTCGGTCTCCTGGGGAATGAACCAGGGAATAGCCCAGACAAAATCAAGCCAACACAAGAAGTCGCAGGCGCAAGCGCAGACTCCCGCGCAACCTTCCGTGCAAGCAGCTCCCAGCAATTTGGCGCCGGCCCAGATCGGCGGACGCAGAGTGATCACCGATGCCGCCGGTCGCGTTCATGTCCGCAATGAGCGAATTACGTATGCGCAGCGCAAAGCAGCCGCCGAGCGCCGCGTGAGAGCTCTTCGAGAAGCCCAACTGAAGAAACAGCAGAGTGCGGTGAAGAAATGAAAAAACTATTCGGTTTTGCGCTGTTTCTTCTGCTCAGCACACTAGCAGTCGGTCAGTGCCTGCCGCCGGTTGTCAATGGCACGCCGATGCCGATTGGGCCCGGAAGCCCTCCCGACTACTTTAATTGCGCCAACTACGCCAGCAGCCCGCTTCCGAAGCGAAGCTGCTCTCTTCCTGCACCCGCCGGCACGGCTTGTTTTGGGGACCTCGAATGCTCCGGCTTCGTCGACCCTGCGAATCCGACGGCGGTGTCGACGTGCAGCGGGCCCATGGTAGCCAACACGGGTATCCGAAAGTTCGTCGACAAGTTGCCGGGTCTCGGACCTTCCGGCGCAAATGGGTTGGTCACGCAGCCGCCAGTGGGCGATACCCTCGGACGGGATCCTCTCGGGCAATACATTCCTGTGGCCACTGCTGACATCACAACTTACCCGGGCTCGGACTACTTACGAGATCGCGTTAGTCGAATACACAGAGAAGATGCACTCGGATCTTCCCCCGACCAAACTGCGTGGTTATATCCAGTTGAACAACGGCACCGACACTGCCTGTCTGCCCAATTGCACAACGGCTAACAACACCGTCGCTCCTAATCCGTATCCGCACTATTTGGGACCCACCATTCTGTCGCCAAAGGACCGGCCGGTTCGGATTCTGTTCCGCAACTTGCTGCCAGGCGGTCAGGGTGGAAACCTTTTTGTGCCAGTCGATACTACCGTCATGGGTGCTGGCCAGGGTCCCGACCAAGGCGGTATGCCTGCAGCCGATACCGGTTCTACCGC